>ENA-OOXM01000213-OOXM01000213.1-human-gut-metagenome-genome-assembly--contig:-NODE-213-length-55874-cov-13.928107_pt1 | contig 55874 bp, 54 predicted proteins | sample MGYA00241589_ERZ501347 | MGnify/ENA primary metagenome ERZ501347 (study PRJEB25962, sample SAMEA2042832) | human gut metagenome | biome: human gut; feature: human-associated habitat; material: faeces...
ACGGCATTTGAAAGGCGTGGGTATGAGAGGCAGGAAGAAGGCATGATACCCACGGCATTTGAAAGGCGTGGGTATGAGAGGCAGGAAGAAGGCATGATACCCACGGCATTTGAAAGGCGTGGGTATGAGAGGCAGGAAGAAGGCATGATACCCACGGCATTTGAAAAGCGTGGGTATGAGAGGCAGGAAGAAACTGAAATACCATCGCTTCTTAGAAAATATGGGTATATGAAATACAACAATAGAAGGGAGAATCATATGTTTGCGAATTATTGGGAGATACAAAATCGTGTAAAGTACATCAAAGAAGAATTAAGTCATATAGAAGCTGTGGAAAAGGAAATGCCTGCGGGAGAACTTATTGTAGCAAAGAATAATAAGAACTATAAGTGGTATTTTCATAATCATAATACCACGATATATTTGCCGAAGAAAGAAATTGAACTTGCTAAGAAATTAACATTAAAAAAATATTACCAGTTGCGTAAGGAAGAATTACAAAGAGAGTTGCAGGCATGCCAGATGTATATGCAGAAGGCGGATTGTAAGAAAGATATGTTGGAAAAAATGTTGGACAATGCGGAATATGAACGGCTTTTAGGAGGACGAAGACATTCTGTTAAAAAAGAGCTAGAGAATTGGATGAATGAAAAATATGAGAAAAATGGCAGTCATCCTGAGAACCTGATTGTAAAAGGAACACAGGGAAAATTTCTGCGTTCGAAGTCAGAGGCTATTATAGATAAGGTCTTGTACACAAATGGAATTCCCTTTCGATATGAAGATAAACTCGTCCTCGAGAACACTTTTTTGTATCCGGATTTTACAACCAGGCACCCTAAAACGGGACAGGTATATTATTGGGAACATTTTGGATTGATGGATCAGCCGGAGTATATAAACAGAGCTTGCCAAAAAATAAAATTGTATTGTGAAAACGGAATTATACCAGGGATAAATCTGATTCTGACATATGAAACAAAAGAGAATCCCTTGTCAATTGATCAGGTGGAAAAAATAGTGAAAGAATATTTCCTATAGAAAAGGATATTATGGTACAATTTATAAGAAAACATTCCAAGGAAGGGGAATTGATATGAAGCACCTGATCATTGTAAAGTTTAAAGAAAATGTATGGGTTAGGGAGAGCGAGGCGAGCAGGAAAATGCTTGCGGATATCCGGGAGATCTTCGATCAGACGCAGCAGATCGAAGGTGTCCATACAGTGAATATTTATGAAAATGTGACGCCGAGACCGAACCGGCATGACTTGATGATCGAGATGGAGATGGATCCGGAGGCGCTGCCTGTATACGATGCTTCCGCAGCTCATCAGGAATGGAAGGCAAAATACGGGGACGCTATTCAGTCCAAGACTATCTTTGATTATGAATAAAATTTGTAACCTTGCGAAGAGGAGGCAGTTATGGAAGAATTTGATATCAGAGAAGCTACGCCGAAAGATGCGGAGAAGATCATCATATATTTAGCACAGGTAGGTGGAGAGACAGATTATCTGTCCTTTGGAAAAGAAGGACTTCCTATTTCGATAGAAGAGGAAGAGAAATTTATACAGAATATAAATAAGGAGGAACATTCCGTTCTCTATGTGGTATGGAAAAATAGAGAGATCATCGGAGATGCCAGCCTAAGCGGATTCTCCAGAAGGATGAGCCACCGCGCCGAATTCGGAATCTCTGTGGTCAAGTCGGAATGGGGGCAGGGAATTGGTAGTGCGCTGTTACAGAAATGCATTATGTATGCTAAAGAACATGCGATAGAACTGATCAATCTGGAAGTCCGAAGCGATAATATACGAGCTATTCATGTCTATGAGAAATATGGCTTCCGGAAAATAGGGACCTCACCGGCGTATTATAAGATGGACGGAACATATTATGATTTCGATCTGATGGTATTAGACCTGAGAAGGGAAAGGCGGTAGTTATTGTTATCGCCGCGGCCATCATCGCAAAGACCATCGAAGGAGCGACGATAGCGGAGCAGAACTCAGCACGATCGTAGTACAGATGCATTAACACAGAAATATAAAGAAATACAAAGTGACCCAAAGAACCGCAAAGAAACACAAAGGAGCCATAACATCATGGAAATATTTGACATCGTAGATGAAAAAGGAATTCCCACAGGGGAGACCATAGAACGCACACAGGCGCATGAAAAAGGTGTCCGCCACAGAACCGCCCATATCTGGATCGTGAGGGAACAGGACGGAAAAGCCCAGCTGTTATTGCAGAAGCGCTCCGCTGAGAAAGACAGTTTTCCGGGGCGGTTCGATACCTCTTCTGCCGGGCATATTCAGGCGGGGGACGAGCCGGAAGAGTCCGCAATCCGGGAACTTCACGAAGAACTGGGAATCCGGGCAGCAAAGGAGGATCTTACATTCGCCGGATGTTTTGATATTCAATACGAAAAAGAATTCTATGGAAAAATGTTCCGGGACAATGAAGTGGCATTCGTCTACATGTACACCAAGCCTGTAGATGCTAAAAAGCTTACCCTGCAAAAAGAAGAAGTGGAGAGCGTGGAGTGGTTCGATATGGAGGAACTGGACGCCGCATTGCAGCCGCCCAGAGACCAAAGGTTCTGCGTTCCTATGGAGGGCTTCCAGATTGCAAAACAATGGTGGGAGAGCAGAAGATAATTAAACTGTCTCTACAGGTCCGACTGGCAGACAGAATTGCAGCACATGCGAGAGATGATTTCGACGCCGGATGTTTTGGTGTATTACGATGCCATACAGCAGGCAACGGAAGAATTCAGACAGGCAGAGTAAAAAAAGAGCTGCCCTCATAATGAGGACAACTCTTTTATTTTAATAAGATTTTCACCAGATGAAATTACTTCACAGTTACGGAAGTGATGTGAGGGTTCACACCTTCGTACCAGTACAGGAAGCCTTCCATATCAACAGTGTCACCGATCTTTAAGTTCTTTACAGCATTGTAAACATCGGTGGTGTTGTCGCACAGATAAGACTCAACGGTGAAGGTATAGGTCTGACCATTCAGAGATACGTTGAAGTACAGGTCGTTACCGTCTTCACCGGAACCATCGTAGTTGTACAGGAAAGCAACGTCATTGTCGGTGGCATCCTGGCTGGCTTCTACAGTCATACCCTTGAAAGCTACGAACTGGTTCTGATAGTTGATCAGATCATCAGTACCTAACAGATCGGTCACATCGGTAACGGGAGCGATGTAGCTGCCCTCTTCGATCTCGAAGGTAGCACCTTCAGCGATCTCTACTTCACCGGACCACTCGGTCTTATAACCGGTTACTTTGATCTTGGTACCGGGTACCAGCTTTGCATAATCCTCTTCGGAACATGCGGCATTATAAATGAAGTAAGCACCGTCCTGATCCTGGGTGTACAGGGTAGCCTTGTCTTCCCACCAGGACTGTTTAGCCTGAACATAAGCCTCGATCACAACTTCGGAATCGAGATCAGCAGCCATGTACTCTTCATAGGTCATAACACCCTCGGACTTCTCATCAGCAACAGCTTCAGCAGCCTCGGTAGAAGCTTCTGTAGCAGCTTCGGTAGTAGCAACTTCGGTAGCAGCCTCAGTGGTGGCAGCAGCGGTAGATTCAGCAGCAACGTCTGCATTGCTGTTTCCACATGCAGCGAGAGACAGAACCAAAGCCATAGCCATGGTTAATGCAAGTGTCTTCTTTTTCATAATAATCCTCCATTCCTGCGCTTTGTGGCGCATATGGGTCTGTGCAGATACACAGACATCTCCTCAATTTATCCGGTGCGCTCAGACACCGAACAGTTCCATTATACCCGAAACACAAGATAAATCAAGGCTTTTTGCAAAAAGAGCCCCATCCGCAGGAGAAATACCATCAGAAGTTATCTTACGAATGGGGCTGAAAAATTACTTTTTTCTGTTTTTTAAATATTCTCGCCCTACATACAGGAGAATCAGAATCCAGGTGACTGCAAGTGTGCTTAACAGGATCACGGAAGTCCGGGGCATGGCACCCAGTTCCTTTTTGCCGAAGGAGGCGTCGCTTCCCTGACCGAGACGGTACAGGCTTTCTACATCACTGTATAATTTCTGAATATAGGTATCATCCACAGTCTCTTTTCTGCGGGTGGACTTCACCACGTTTTCAATCAACTGTCCGGAAGCATCACGTAAGGATGCGGAACCGTTAAATACCGGTGTGACAAAGGTATTGTCCACATGATCCAAAAGTAGTTTGGAAGCTTCAATCTTCACTGCATAATGTGTACCGTTATCCGCACCGCATTCGGACAGATACTCCTGATACTCTGCGGAATTCTGTGCCTTAGAGGTTACAGGTACATAACCTTCTGTCTCGGAATAAGCGATCTGCACATCGTTGGTGAGCAGATACTGGGCAAACAGCCAGGATGCCAGTACTTCCTGAGAGTCCGATTTATTGAAAACGCAGACGGAAGGACCCTGAGAGATCATTTCGGGATGCTCCGGGTCAAACTGGGGAATCATCCGCACGGCGGTCTCAAACTGCACCAGAGAATCCTCGCTGATATCCGACAGCGGAGCGTCCGTACCCATCCAGGTGGCTCCGGCAGTAGAATCAATGGCGAAAATACATTGCCCGGCATTCAGGAAGTTCGCAGGATAACCGGAGATCTTGAAGGTGGAAAAGGCACCGCTCTTTACATGTCCGGCAATACCATACAGGAGATCCGTGGTGGTATCGTTGAAAAGTTCAATGCTGCCGTCAGCTGTGGAATATCCCGCGTTCTTTTGCTTTAACATCTGGATCATCATGTTATCGGTGGACTTATAGATAAACGGGATCAGTACATTCTGCCCGTTGACTACATAGGTGCCGTCCGCATTTTTGGCGGTGGCAGCCTCGGAGACTTCCCAGATGAAATCCCAGGTCAGTACATCCGGCAGAGTATATCCAAGATTTTCCACGTAGGTCTTATTCACGTAGCAGGCTTCGGTGGAACGCATATAGGGTACGGCATAGAAATGACCGTCGATGGAGCATTCATTCAAAAACTGCGGAATGACTTCTTCTCTGGCAGGACCGTCATAGGCAAGCTGTGTACCGCCCAAACCGTATTTCTCATCAGCAAACAGGTCATCCAGAGGAACTACGGTGTTCTGTCCGGTGAGGTAGGTGGCAATGTGATCCGGGTAGGTGATGCAGACATTGGGTGTCGTATTGGTGGAAATATTGGTAATGACATCGTTGTAAATTTTGCCGTAATCCGTGTATAGATTCAGGTTCACCGTGATATTGGGATACAGGGCTTCAAAATCCGCAATGGCTTTTTTGTAGATTTCCGTCTGGGTCTTGTTGGTATCGTTTTTCGCCCAGAAAGTGATCTCATAGTTTCTGGAAGTATCGAATTCCTCCGGAACAGTGAATTCCGGCAGCCCCTTGGACCCATGACAGCCGGTCAGAGACAGGGACAGCCCGCCCAGGGCACATACGAGTGCCAGCTTTTTGCTAAATTGACTCATCCTTTGGTACCTCCTCTGGCAACACCTGCCATGACTTTTTTACGGAATACGAGGAACAACACCACCAGAGGAACGGAGATCACGACCACCGCAGCCATCATGGCAGGGATGTTCTCTCTGCCGAAACCATTCTCACGGATCTCCTGGATACCGTTGGACACCAGATAGTAATCCGGATCATCGGTGATCAGTCTGGGCCACACATAGGAGTTCCAGCATTCAATAACCTTCAGGATCACGATGGTGATCAGCGTGGGCTTGCAGATGGGCACCATGACCTTGCGCAGATATCGCAGATCAGAAGTACCGTCCACCTTGGCGGCATAATACAGCTCGTCCGGAATCTGTGCGAAATTCTCTCGCAGCAGATAGATATAAAATACGCTGGTCACGGAAGGCAGGATCAGGCCGGTGAAGGTATTACGCAGATCCAGGTTCGTGATAGTGGTGAAATTCGTAATGACCACCAGCTCGTTCGGAATCATCATCAGGGATAAAAATAACGTAAAGATCAGATCTTTTCCGGCAAAGTTCAATCTTGCAAACGCGAAGGCCGCCAGAGTGATGACCACCAGCATAATGGCAGTGGTGACCACAGTGAAAAACAAAGTGTTCCACAGGTATCTTCCCAGAGAAACAGTGGTAAAAGCGTCCACGTAGTTCTGCAGAGTGGGAGACAGGGTGAAAAATTTCGGAATATATTCCGCATTATAGGAGCCGTAGCTTTTTACGGAGGTCAGTACCATCCAGTAAAAGGGGAACAGTACGATCAGCGCCCACAGACACAGAAAAAAGTAGACGATCCCATTGTGGATATTGCCGCGGATCCGGGTGCGTTTCTCGATTCTTTCATAATCAGATGTAACATCAGACATCACAAAGACCTCCTTTCCTATACATAGTGGACATGCTTTTTGCTGACCAGCAGATTGATGCAGGTGATGGTCAGGACGATGGCAAACAGCAGGATCGCTGCGGCGGAAGCATAGGAAGGATATCCGCCGCTGTCACCGTAGAGCATATCGTAGACGTAACCGACGATGGTATTCATCTCTGCGGCATTTAAGTTCGTGCCGAAGAGCGCCACGGCATCACTGTAGGCTTTGAATGCGCCGATAAAGCCGGTGATGATCAGGTAGAATACCATGGGGGAGATCATGGGCAGTGTGATCTTGGTGAACATCCGGAACCGGGAAGTGCCGTCCACTCTTGCCGCATTGTAATACATGGGGTTCACACTGGCGAGAGCACTGGTCAGGATCAGGATCTTAAAGGGCATAACGATCCAGATGGTGTAAAAGCACAGCACGAACATTTTCGCCCAGTAGGGTCCGTCGATGAAATCCACGGAGCTGCCGCCGAAAAACTGGATCAGTAGATTGATCAGACCGTCGGAGTAAGGAGTTTTTTTGAAAAGAATCATGAAGACCAGACCGACCGCCAGAGTATTGGTCACATAGGGCAGGAAAAATATGGTCTGGAACAGATCCCGCAGCGGTTTGATGGAGCTTAAGGCGGCGGAGATCAAAAGCGCCAGTCCGGTGGAGACCGGAACGGTGATGATGACCAGAATAAAGGTATTTTTCAATGCCTGTAAAAAGTACGGATCGTGGAGCACATAGGAGTAATTGTACATGCCTATGCCGTAAAAGGTCTGGGATGCAGAATTGTAACCCTCTTCAAAGGAGTACACGAATACGTCGATAAGAGGATAGATCATAAAAGCACCCAGAAACAGGAATGCCGGCAATAGATAGAGCCAGGCTTTCATATTTTGTTTTTCCATAAGAAACCTCAATTCTTTCTGCAGCCCATGAATACCGCCGGACTGCAAAATCGGATAAAATATTAAAAACGGATGCGTTCTTCGGTGTCGGTGCAAAAGAGGAATACTTTTGCGGGCTTTAAGCCGAAATGCACTTTTCCGGTGGGAAGAGATTTCCCTTCGTCCGCATCAATGATGGAACGGATGGTAACATTCTGGGACTGCTCATGGGTGGAAACAATGCTCACATCCCGGCCCATGACCTCCAGACGTACCAGATCGCAGGAGAGCGGTCCGTCCTCTTTTAAGATGAAGCCTTCCGGGCGTATGCCGACATGCACGGGCTGATCCGATACTCCGGGAGTGGACAGGACAGCTTCGGAGCCAATATATAACTGCTCATTTTTTACCTCACCGGAAAATACATTGATGGGAGGTGTGCCGAGGAACTTTGCAACGAACAGATTCACGGGATCATCATATACGTTCTGGGGCTTGCCGATCTGCTGTACGATACCGTCCTTCATCACGACGATCATATCGGAGATGCTCATGGCTTCGTCCTGATCGTGGGTAACGAAGATGGTGGTGATCTGCGTCTCCTGCTGGATCCGGCGGATCTCTTCTCTGGTCTGGAGACGGAGTCTGGCATCCAGATTGGAGAGAGGCTCGTCCAAAAGAAGAACGCGAGGCAGCTTGACTAAGGCTCTGGCGATGGCAACACGCTGCTGCTGACCGCCGGAGAGCTCATTGGGTTTGCGCTCTAACAGGTGATCGATCTGTACCAGCTTTGCCGCTTCCAGCACGCGCTTACTCATCTCTTCTTTGGAAAGTTTGTCAGCACCCTTCAGATTCTCTAGAGGGAACTGAATGTTTTTTTCCACAGTGAGGTGGGGGTAGAGGGCATAGTTCTGGAACACCATGCCGACACCGCGGTTCTCGGGCGGAAGTCCGGTGACATCATCTTCGCCGAAAAAGATTTTGCCCTCGGTGGGTTTCAGCAGACCGCAGATCAGATTCAGGGCAGTACTTTTGCCACAGCCGGAGGGACCTAAGAGTCCGATCAGCTTGCCGTCGGGGATCTCGAAGTCGAAGTCATTCACGGCAATGACATCCTCGCGGTTCTTCCTGCCGCGGACAGAACCGCGGGCGGGGAATTTCTTGGTCAGATGCTGTAATACGATTTTCATGTGTATATTTCCTTTCTTATAATGAATCTAATGAATTCAAAATGGCTGACCAGTTCAGTCCGCGCCATTCGCAAAGCCGCGTTATCACGCTTTTACGTCACTTCGTGACTGCCTTTGCTCATAAATTGGCGCTCTGTGCATGAATATATTCGTTCACAAAATCATGCGAGCATGATTTATGTTCTCGGATATATTCATGACTGAACTGTTGCGCTAAATCCCATAGGAGTCCTTCAAAATCGCAAATGATTTTCAGATTCCATAGGAATCTTTCAAAATCCCACAGTGATTTGCAGCAGGTGGATTTAAATTCCGTAGGAATCTTTCAAATCACTGGATATATGATCCAGGTCGGGGTATACGAAGCTTTCGGAGATGCCGAATACCCGCAGGCTTTCTATAAAGTATTGTTTCCGCCCGGAGGGAATAATGATCTTATACAGCATATTTTCATCGCAGATGTCTTCCAGACGTTCCAGAGAGTTATGCACGGTGAAGTTGGAGTACTGGGAGTACATGCGGAGGTTGTTTTCCGTGGAGCTGCAAGCCAGGATCTTGTTTTTCAATTCCGGATTGTGGTGGTTGTGTTTGAAGGCGGGCAGCAGCATTTCCTGGGTGGTGTCCGCATCAATGGGATAGATGCAGTTGCCGAAGCCTTCCTTCTCGTTCAACAGACCCGGTGTCAGTACCCAGACGCAGGCATCGGTGTCTGGAGTCTCCCGGTAAGTCTCCGTGGCGAAAAATACGGCGATCAGGGGAGACTGAGTCCAGTCTAACATTCTCGTGGGCAGACCGTAGTGCTGCATCAGGGAGACCCAGCCGGCGTAATTGTGTTTGTCGGGAGGATTGTCCAGGATCTGTCTCGCCCGGATATAGAAATCATTGGCAATATAGCGTTCGGAGTCCAGTCTTTTCTGGCTTCGTTGGATGGAAGGGATCAGAGTCAGATCCGCGTTCTCTTCCCCGCGGAACCAGAGGCGGACGCCGTGCTTTTGGCGTAACGTACTGACGAACTGCAGGAGTTCATCGATGGTGCTTACTTTTTGTGTTAACATGATAGACCTCGTTCTTATTTTATCCTAGTTGGATGCCTGCGGATTGTTTTGTGCTATTCGCATATCGGGGCATCAAGCTACTTTATTATAGATGGTTTTTCTCAGTTGTACAAGTATCCATTCTGTGGTATGGTAAAAGAAAGAATACGGAAAACGTTTTTATAATAAAAATAAAGCACACAGGAAGGAGTACACTATGGCAAAATGGCTTGATAATGCAATCTTTTATGAAATTTATCCCCAGTCTTTTCTGGATACCAATGGTGACGGTATCGGTGATTTTCAGGGTATCATAGAAAAACTGGATTATATTAAGGAACTGGGATGTAATGCGATCTGGATGAATCCCTGTTTTGCATCCCCCTTCGGAGACGCAGGCTATGATGTGGCGGACTACTATCAGGCAGCTCCCAGATACGGCACCAATGCGGACCTGAAGCGCCTGTTTAACGAAGTACACAAGCGGAATATGCATATCCTGTTAGACCTGGTGCCGGGACATACATCTGTGGCACATCCCTGGTTTAAGGAGTCCTGTAAGGCAGATCGTAATGAATTTACTGATCGTTATATCTGGACCGACAGCACCTGGGGACAGCTGGAAAACATGGGAAGTCTGTGCGGTATCTCCGAGAGAGAGGGCTCAGTGATCGTGAACTTTTTCGCACACCAGCCGGCACTCAATTACGGATTTTATAAAAAGACACAGGACTGGCAGCAGGATCCCGATGATCCGGGTCCTAAGGCGACGCTTGCAGAGATGGAAAATGTCATGCGGTTCTGGATCGGCATGGGCTGTGACGGCTTCCGTGTGGATATGGCAGGTTCTCTGGTGAAAAATGATGAGGACAGCAAGGGAAACATTGCTCTGTGGAGAAAGGTAAGAGCGTTCCTGGATGCAGAGTTCCCCGAGGCAGTGCTGGTATCCGAATGGGGAGAACCGGACAAGTCCCTGCAGGGCGGCTTCCATATGGACTTTTTACTTCATTTTGGACCGTCTCATTATAACGATCTGTTCCGCTGCGAGGAGCCTTTCTTCTCCGGAAGAGGTAAAGGCGATGTGGCAGCCTTCGTGGAGAAATATAAGGAAAATTATGAAAAGGCACAGCGCAAGGGTCTGATCTGTATTCCCTCCGGCAACCATGATATGGATCGTCTGGCGAGAAGCATTCATGGGGAGGAATTAAAGGTGGCATTTGCATTCCTTCTGTCCATGCCAGGTGCACCGTTCCTGTATTACGGTGATGAGATTGGTATGCGCTATGTGGAAAATCTGCACTCCGTAGAGGGCGGTTACGGACGCACCGGTTCCCGCTCGCCCATGCAGTGGGATCATACCACCAACGCCGGTTTCAGTGCGGCACCGAAGGAAAAACTTTATGTAAAACAGGACGAAGCCACTGACCGTCCCACGGTGGAGGCGCAGATGGCAGATCCGGATTCCCTGTATCATGAGATTCAGAAATTAATTAACATCCGTCAGGCGCACAGCGCATTGCAGAGCCGTGGAGAGATTGAATTCGTCTATGCCGAGGCTGACCAGTATCCGTTGGCCTACCTGCGCAGTGACGACAAGGAGAAGATTCTGGTCATCATCAATCCGGCGGACAGAGAGGCCAGCTTCGACGGAGACTATGCGGTAAAGGAAGCATTGTATACCTTCGGCGGGGAAGCTGCATTTGCAGGCGGAAAGGTTACTGTGCCCGGGGGCAGCGCGGGATTTTATCTGTTGTAGTTGGTGGAATGTATTTTAAAAGAAGTGGATGATCAGTCTGGCGTAACGGAGTAGCTTTCGAAAAAATGATTGCGGCATCTCTAAAAAAATATGCTATAATGAGCGTAATGCTAGAGTATAAATGAAAAGAGAACCGTATGAATCAGGTAAATTATCAGAAAGAATTAGAGAAAATTTTAAATACCTTACAGGAGAAGGGCGAGGCAGCGTCGGATTACCGGCCGCCCCGCCTGTTTCTGCATAGCTGCTGTGCACCATGCAGCAGCTATTGTCTGGAATATCTGTGCCGTTATTTTTTGATCACGGTATTTTATTACAATCCCAACATTTCCTTTTCGGAAGAATATCGAAAGCGCGTGGCGGAGCAGAAGCGTCTGATCGACGCTTATAATAAAGAAGAAAAGGGATGGCCCATCGACATCGTGGAGGGAGATTATGAACCGGAGCGTTTTTATGAGATGGCGAAGGGCTACGAGAACTGTCCCGAAGGGGGAGAGAGGTGTTTTCGCTGCTTCGACCTGCGGCTGCGCAGGACTGCGGAGCTGGCGGCAGATGGCGGTTATGACTATTTTGCCACGACCCTGACCATCAGCCCTCTGAAAAATGCGGCGAAGATCAATGAGATCGGGCAGGCACTGTCCGGGGAATATGGTATCCCCTGGCTGCCCTCGGATTTCAAGAAAAAGAACGGGTATAAGAGATCCATCGAACTGTCCGCAGAGTATGAGCTGTACCGGCAGAATTACTGCGGCTGTGCCTTTTCCAAGGCGGAGCGGGAAGCACAGATTGCAAATGCGTAATTGCGTCTTGCGGGATGAGGAATTTTAGGATATAGTAGAAATATTGAAAACAGCGCAGAAGCGTGAGAGATAGAAATTGTGACTGCACAAGATATTCCGGTACATTACAGGAAGTAACGGAATACCGGCAGATTACTGAAAGGTATGAGGATTGACTGACATGAAGAAATTTTTAGAAATGCTGACAGAGGAAATGCAGCAGGCATTTACCGCAGCAGGCTATGACGGAAGCTTAGGAAAAGTAATGCTTTCCAACCGTCCTGACCTGTGCGAATATCAGTGTAACGGCGCCATGGCGGGAGCCAAGCTGTATAAAAAAGCCCCCATCATGATCGCAAACGACGTGGCAGAGCAGTTAAAAGACAGCAAGGTATTTTCCGAAGTGGTGGCAGTAGCCCCCGGATTCCTGAACCTGAAGGTCAGTGAGGCATTTTTGCTCACCTATTTACAGGGCATGGAGGCAAATGAAAAATTCGGTCTGGAGAAGCCCGAACATCCCAAGAAGATCATTATCGACTACGGCGGCCCCAACGTGGCAAAACCTCTGCATGTGGGACATTTACGTTCCGCAGTGATCGGTGAGAGCGTAAAACGCATCAGCCGCTATGTGGGACATGAGGTTATCGGTGATGTGCATCTGGGTGACTGGGGATTACAGATGGGTCTGGTCATCACCGGTTTACAGGAGAGACAGCCGGAACTGGTATATTTTGATGAGAACTACGCCGGGGAATATCCCGAGGAAGCTCCGTTTACCATCAGTGAACTGGAGGAAATCTATCCCGCAGCCAGCGCCAAGTCCAAGGAAGATCCCGAGTACAAGGCAAAGGCCATGGAAGCAACCTTCAAATTACAGAGCGGTGTCAGAGGATATCGTGCTCTGTGGAAGCACATTATCAATGTGTCTGTGAACGACCTGAAGAAGAATTATTCCAAATTAAACGTAGAATTCGATCTGTGGAAGGGAGAGAGCGATGTCCATGACATCATCCCGGAGATGGTCGCTTATATGAAGGACAACGGCTATGCACACTTAAGTGAGGGTGCGTTGGTAGTGGATGTCAAGGAAGATACCGACACCAAGGAGATCCCTCCCTGCATGATCTTAAAGTCCGACGGGGCCTCTCTGTACAATACCACAGACCTGGCTACTATTATGGAGCGTATGAAGCTGTATCATCCCGACGAGCTGATCTACGTGGTGGACAAGCGTCAGGAATTGTACTTCGAGCAGGTATTCCGCTGTGCCCGCAAGACGAAATTGGTAGAACCCGAGACCGAGCTGAAGTTCTTGGGCTTCGGTACCATGAACGGCAAGGATGGCAAACCCTTCAAGACCAGACAGGGTGGTGTCATGCGTCTGGAGAATCTGATCAAGGATACACAGGATGAGATGTACAAAAAGATCAAGGAAGGTCGCGACATGGACGATGCCGAGGCGAAAAAGGTAGCGGACGTGGTAGCTATCTCCGCGTTAAAATACGGTGATCTGTCCAATCAGGCATCCAAGGATTATGTTTTTGATATCGACCGTTTCACCTCCTTCGAGGGAGATACCGGCCCCTACATCCTGTATACCATTGTGCGAATCAAGTCTATTTTGAATAAATACAAGGAGCAGGGCGGAGACCTGACCGCTGTAAAATTACAGCAGCCCGGTAATGCGTCCGAGAAAGAGCTTGCCATGGAACTGGCACAGTTCAATACCATGATCGCTACCGCTGGAGAAGAACTGGCACCCCATAAGGTATGTGCCTATATTTACGATCTTGCCAATGCGTTCAACCACTTCTACCATGAGACCAAGATCTTAGGTGAAGAGAATGAGGAGCGTAAGCAGGGACTGGTAGCACTTTTAGTGCTGACCAGAGATATCCTGGAGACCTGTATTGATATGCTGGGATTCGAAGCTCCGGAGAAAATGTAATAAAAATAATATCTATTTAGTAAACCCGCTGAAAAACGGGGACACAAAGCCAGATGGGTCTAAGGTCTGAACATAGAGAAAAATCAGACTATGACAGCCGGTTGCAGCAGATTCCTGAGTGTAGGGGAGTATGTTTATCGTGAGCCGTCTGTCAGTGCACATTTTTGGCAGACGGCTTTTATTGTGCCGTAGAAGGGGAAAACGATGTCTTTAAACTATGAGCAGAACGAAAATGACATCCTGAATAAATTATTGCCGGAATATAGACAGCATTCTGTACAAAGAAAAAGCAATCCAGAAGCAGTTACAGGACACATTGGAGAAAGTGAAGCTGAGTAACGAGATCATTTCCTCCATCGCCAGAACTTACCAGTATATTTCACGGATCGATATTCAGGCAGATTATTTCGAAGAGATCAATAACCGGGATACCGAGCATCTGAAGTTCACGAAATCGGGAAAGCTGTCGGAAAGCAATGAAAAGGTATGCAGACAATACGTGGCGGAGGAGTATCAGGAGGCATTTTTCAAATTTGTGGATCTGAAGACCCTGCCGGAACGCATGAAGAATGAAGAGACGTTAGTCCTAGAATACCGGATGAAGGATGGCGACTGGCACAGACTCCGTTTTGTGGAAAAAAAGAGAGACGAAAACGGTGTACTGACCCATGTGCTCTGCCTGATCCGCAGCATCAGCGATACCAAGAAGTGGGAACATGAACTGATGTATCAGGTGGAGGAAGCCAGGAAGGCAGCAGCTTTGAAGGCCCGTTTCCTGTCAAATATGAGTCATGATATCCGGACACCCATGAATGGCATTATCGGCACGCTGAATCTGGCAAACCGTTATCCGGATGATCTGGAGGTACAGAGAAAGTGCCGGGAACAGATCATGACTTCATCGAAGTATCTGGTCTCTATCGTGAATGATATTCTGGATATGAACAAACTGGAGTCGGGAGGTGTAGTGGAACAGGAGATTCCGTTTAATCTGGCAGGGAATCCAATCTATGTGGAGAGACTGCTGACCAATATTTCTGATAATGCGGTTAAATTTACCGGACCGGGCGGCAGTGTGCGTGTCTGGTGTGCAGAAAAATATGCGGACGAGGAGCGGGTAGTCTATGAATTCGGCTGTGCCGATACTGGTATCGGCATGAGTGAAACCTTTCTGGAACATGCTTTTGAACCGTTCACGCAGGAGAATGAGACCAGCAGATCCAGGTACGAAGGCACAGGACTGGGACTTGCCATTGCAAAGAAAATCGTGGACAGGCTGGATGGAGACATTGCCATAGAGAGTAAAAAAGGCGTCGGAACTACTGTGACCATGACACTTCCGTTCAAAATCGGGGAACCGGTGGAGAAGGAGAAGAACGTAAACTATGAGGAAATCCCGGTGGAAGGTCTGCGGGCGCTGTTAGCAGAGGACAATGAACTCAACATGGAGATCACAAAATTCATGCTGGAGGATTACGGGATCCACGTAGAGTGCGCTGCAGACGGAGAAGAGGCGGTACAAAAGTTCAAAAATCTGAGCTGGGATATTACGATGTGATCTTCATGGACATTATGATGCCGAAGCTAAATGGCTGGGATGCCACCCGCAGGATCCGGTCCATGAAACGGTCGGATGCCGGAAATGTCCCCATCATTGCCATGAGCGCCAATGCCTTTGCGGAAGACATTATCAACAGCCGATGGATGAAAAGAAGCTGTTGGAAACAGTGAAGGAATGCATTATGTTCCGGGACCATTCCTGAAGAAACAGCATAGAAACAGCCTAGAAAAGGGCAGAGGATATCCTCTGTCCTTTTCCTATATTAGGATGACTTATCGTGCAACATTACGTACTGAAAATGGTGGGACAACCGGATATAATAGCTACAAAGACAGGAGTTTTTTCTGTGAAGCATGTGGCCTACATTATGGAAAGGAGAAAAATTATGATTTCATTTATATTGTGTCTGTTGCTGTTAACCATTTTATTCGGAATCGCATATAAGATTACCGGGGCAATTTTAAAGGCCTGTGTGTGGCTGCTGATCCTGTTGCCCATCGGCCTCATCCTGTCGGGCGTGGGAGTGATCTTCTGCTGTACAATCATTTTAATACCGGTAGGGATCGGAATTATCAAGGCCGGGATCCGGATGATATTGCCGGGGTAAAGAAATAAAATGATAACAGACTGCCTGATGTGTGGTAAAATAAAGTTATCGCATATCAGGCAGTTTCATTATTATTGATATATAGTATTGATAAATCAGGAAAGGTGATGGCATATGGAGATCAAAAGTATACTGATCAAAGATACAACGAGAGAAGAGCGGATCCGCATTATACAGGAGGGTTTGAACCAGTGCGGTGGAGCCTGTGACTTCTGCAACGGTTGTGATAATCTGGGCGGTGGTTCCGTGGATACATTTTATGAACCGTACATTAACGGGGAGAAGGAACTGCGGCAGCTGAATGAGGAATACAGAAGCAACATGGGACTGGTGAGATAGGAGACGGGCTATGTTTTTCATACCGTGTATTAAGTGGAATAAGCACTATTATGTGCGGACAAGCTGCTGTAATACGCTGTATGAACTGGATCCGGAGATGGGAAAGGCCATTGCCCGGGGAGAGCAGGTACTGATTCGCCCGGAGCATTTGCAGAGAATTTCAAAAGTGACCTATGGGTATAACTATAAACATTGCAATTACTGTGGGTATGAGACAGCAGAAAATTTTGAGTATTGCCCAAAGTGCGGTAAGAAATTTTAAAAGCGAGAGGGGACGTGAATCTGTCTCGATTTCAAAAGGGAGTGTTACTCACAAGGACCATTGTCTTTCCAGGCACCTTTCCATTTTGGTTTTTCTGTGGAACGTTTTGGTAGATTCATAGTGTTCATCAGGCGGTCCACTCTGCCGAGACTGATGTTTATGCCATAATCACGTTCTAATACACGACGGATCTTGTAAGCACCAAGAGAGTTATCGTAATCAGTATAGATTTGTAAAAGGTGCTTACGAATCAACGGATTTTCTTTTGTACGAGGTGCTAAATCTGAATAAAAGTGCTTGTAATAAGTACTGCGATTTATGCGAAGAACTCGACAAAGAGTTTTGATATCGTATTGATGACGCAGCTTATGCACGGCATCTAATCGTTGCTTGAGTGTGGCGTGAATATGGCAATCGCTTTTTTTAGTATTTGGTTTTCTTCTTCCAGCTGAGCCATACGTTTTTGAAGCTCTTTCACCTGCTTTGCAGTAAGAACTTCACCGTCATCAGTTTCAACAGTTGAATACTGTTTGACCCATCTGGAAAGAGCAGTTTGAGATACGCCGTACTCTTTGATAAGAGAGGCCTGAGTTTTACCATTGTGGTAAAGCTCAACGAGGGTTCGTTTGAAATCCTCATCGTAATGTTGTTTTGTGGACATAAAAGATACCTCCTTTTGGTGTCTATGTTAATAGTAAGTCTATTTAACCAATGTGTCCACTTTTATAAGTATAATGCAGGTAGTACACATGATAAGAATTGCTGTTTGTGATGATGAAAATGTAATTGTGAATCAGATAGAGCATATAATTTCTGAAGTATGCAAGCGGGAAAGCATTCCCGTGAATATTGATGTTTTTTACAGTGGTAGGGAACTCAAAAGGCAGGTTACATCAGGAACAAAGTATGACATCATCTTTTTGGATATTCAGATGAAGGGTGGCGATGGCATCACTGCGGCTGAAAATATACGGAAGGTGGATGATAATGTACTTCTGATTTATGTATCAGGCTATGATAAATATATGATGGAATTGTTCCGGTTGGATGTATTTGGATTTATAAAGAAACCAATCGATGAGGAGATATTGACAAAGACATTTCTGGAAACTTATCAGAGAGTCTGCAGTAAAATGGTCTATTTTACCTTTTCTTATAAGCATGAAGAATATAAAATTCTATGTAAAGAGATTTTATACTTTGAAAGCAATGCCAGGAAAGTTACAATATATACGCAAAACGGGGAGCATTACACATTTAACGGGAAACTGTCAGAGATAGAACAAAAAATGTCAGATGGAAAAATACCTTTTTTGAGAGTACATCAGTCTTATCTGGTAAATTATTATTTGATTAGATCAAGGACAAAAATAGAAATAACGTTGGTAAATGGGAAGAAACTGCCTATAAGCGAAGAACGGCAGAAATACTTTAACCAACAATATAGCCATCTTCTGGGAGGGGAAATCAATGTATAATCAAATAGAAGATATTCTATTAAATATTTCTATTGTTATCGCAACCGTATGGATTGTAAAAAGATTTTGGGGAAGCTTTTTTGAAGAAAAGCAGAATAGTATACTTTCTGTTTCTCTGTGGATTGTTTATTGCATATTCCAATTTTTCTTTGGTTATCATAATGGGCGCCTGCAAATTTTTGCAACCATTCTGAACATTTTACTGATTCTGTCCATAGCGATGGCTGCCTACCAAAGCCGTGGAAAGGAAAAATACTTTTTATTGGCTACATTCTATGCAGGCTGGTCGTTGATTGAGGTCTTTGTCTTTTCCCTAATCAATAGCTTTGACATAGGGGAAAGCCAGCAAAGGGATATTATTGGGTTGGTATTATCGAACATCCTGATGATCCTTTCTGTATATGCACTGTCGATGGTGGCAGAAAAAAGAAAGGAGAGTCCGGTACCGGGAAAATATTATTTTTTTCTCCTGTTGGTGCCAGTGGGAAGCATAGTCATTGCAATCAATGAATTTTGCTCAGAAGGAAAGTCCTTTTTTGCTGTTATCACTATCAGCATTCTTATCTTATTTAATGTCATTATTTTTGAATTGTATGTAAAAATAAATAAAGTTTTTGCTTATGAAAAAGAACATACAGTTTATGCCCAGCAATTTGATATGATCGAAAAAATTACGGTATCGCAAAAAAAGATGTTGGAGGAATTTTATGAGGACAGGCACAATCTGCTGAATAAACTTATTGTTTTAAAAAACAGCGTTGAAAACAGTGATAAAGAGTCTGTAATCAGAAACCTGAATCAGATTATCAAAAACAGCAATATTTCCGAAAACATTTCCAATACCGGCAACAGTACCATTGATTGTCTGATTAATTTCAAATATGCCGTTGCTAAGGAATACGGGATTACATTTCAGTTAAAAATATTTATTCCAGAGGAGCTTTCCATGGAACTATGTGATATTGGCATAGCACTGGGAAATGCACTGGATAATGCAATAGAAGCTGTCCGGGACTGCAGGCAGCACCAAAAGGTGATAGAAATATCCATGGGAGTGAAAAAGCAGGCGCTGGTCATGCTGATAAAGAATCCATATGAGCATGTCTTAAAAAACGACAGAAGCGGAAAATATCAATCCACAAAAACAGAAAGCGGCAGACATGGATATGGATTAAATTCCATAGCAAGAATTGCAGAAAAGTACCAGGGCGAAATTCTAGTGGAAGCACAGGATTCTGTATTTTGCCTGACCGTTGTTATGAATTTGCCGGAAAATTGACAGCTATTGCCGTATTTTTGACATATTAGGGATTATTTTGAGGGGAATATGATACCTGACTTTGGGAGTTGAATCTTAAAATATGGTGCTAAGCCACGGATTAAAACCTGTGGCTTAGCATTTTTTCTGATGTCTCCGTCGTTTAAAAAGTAGGAACTTAACGGCAGGCCGATAAGTGCTGAAAATTCTTTTATAAATTTAGAACCCCGTGCAAGGTTGATATACTTTCGGTCTGATATTTTACAACTCGGAACTCATGGATAAAATTAAAGATATCCTAAAGACGGATGACCGTTGTCATGAATCTACTGGAAAATTGACAGCTATTGCCGTATTTTTGACATATTAGTGATTATCTTGCGGGGAATATGATATGATTACAAAAATAGTTCATTAAGGGGGTATACATAATGAAGAAAAATGAAAAGAAAACTGTATTAGCAAAAGCATTAACATCCGTTGCTGATGGAATGTTATCAAAAGCTGCAAACAGCAGATGTGCACTCATATACCATCAGCCTAAACAGCCGGAAGAAGTGAGGAAATTCAGGAAAAACAAATAAATGAGAAAAGTAGCAAAGTTGTTGACAGATTATGTTATCAAAAAGAGCATGGTTGATGAAGCAGATCGGGAAGTCTATGAATATGGATTTGTCATAACCTTGGAAGTTGGGTTATTTTTGGTTGCAAGCTTGTTCATCGCACTGAAACTCGATATGGTCTTAGAAGGGATATTTTTCTTTGTGATTTTCTCACCATTGCGTTCCTATGCAGGTGGTTTGCATTTGGAAAAATTCTGGATATGCTTTGTTTTGTCATGCTTAACATATATTACTACTCTGCTTGTAGTTAAGAATCTCTGTTTACATGAATTTGTTTCACTTATTGTATTATTCGCCCTGGAAGTATTTGTGTATGTGTTATATCCAGTTGAGAACAGAAACAGGGAGATAAACGAAGAAGAGAACAAGTGTTTTAAAATAAAGCTGATGAAATATTTATGCTTGGATTTTTTTATCGGAATAGTTTGCACTATATTTGAAAAGGATAGCTACTTCTTGGAGCTAAATATAATATTTTTAATAGTTGTAATCACAATGCTGATAGGGAAATGCAGAAATCATTTGAAAAATGTATGTAAAAGCTATGTTCCAGGAAAAGGTCTCTGGTAGCTGGGTCAATGTGGAATCATGGGAAGATTCGAGCAATACCATAACAGCATCTGGCTTGGAAATATATCTGGTTTCCAGAGGTACATATCGAGTTACAATGACGTGTAGTGTTAATGGAGAAATTAGAACGGCAACATCGGCAGAAAAGAATTATCAGTTTGTAGAAAAATGTAATGTGTATTGCAGGTGGGGAAATCTGCTTTGCAACTATGGATGGGAGTGGTGCCCATGAAGAGTCTATAATGGCGAGAAATTTGAGAAGTGAAACGGAGGAGATTTTGAATGAAAATATTGACAAAAGTTATGGATTTACTTGCATTATCGGTTATCTTGTCTTTTATGATTTTGATGTTTTCAGGATGCCAGATGGCTTCCGGTACTCTTTCCGAAAAGGAAATTACTGTGTTTAACACAGAATTTTTCAATGGTGACATAACGAACATGAACAATATGCTGTTATCCAGCGAGTATAGTCAACCAGATGAAATTAACTTGTTTGAGTTATTTTATAATGGCGTTGGAGGAGCGTTTGGCGAAGTATCGGAGGATGAACTGTCAATGCTGACAGAGTTATGTAGTGATGCCCCGTATTTGGATATCATAAAAATCACAGCAAATGAAATGGATGCTTTTTTGCAGGAAAAAATGGGAATAAGTCTGGCGGAGACAAAAAAGACAGGCTTGGACAGTTTCTATTATTTGGAGCAATATGACAGTTACTATCTGATTAAGGGAGACTCGAATTTTGATTGGTGTATGGTTACTTCCGGAACTTGGGAGTCAAATAACAAACTCATACTGAAATACGAAAAAGAGTATGAGGGGGGGCAATGGGTGGTCATTTTACAAAAGACGGATGATGGTTATTTGTTTATTTCTAACCAGAAGGCAGATTAAACAAGTTCAGACGAGAAAGAGAGGTATTTTATGAAGAGAAAAGAGGAAGCAATGAAAAAGTATATTGCGAGTTTTTAGCTATTTGTATGATCTTTGTTATGGTTCCGATTTTGCCCGCAGAGGCGGCTGGGCTGGAAGATACAGAAAGGGTGGAGATACTTGAGTTGGTAGAAAGCTACATGGATAGTCGGGAAACAGCAGTCATGACCGGGGACACGGAAAGCTTGAGAACAGTGGCTGTCAACGGCATCGTGAACGATGAAAATGCTCACAGAATTACATTGTCCGAAAATAACGTCAGCGTTTCTGATATGTCTTTTCAAATTTCTGGGATTGACATAGAGGATACAATAACTTTTGTGACATTATATGAGAGCATGGAATATGTAGATGACGGTGTTGTGAAGACTGCAGACATTGAACACAACCTGACTATCATGTACGATGAGGCATATGATGTAGCCAAAGTAGTGTCTGACAGTTATAGGGAGACTGTGTCAGGATTCCAATCCTGTTCTTATGTTTCTGAAGAAATTCAAGCTGTTAGTGAAGCGTTATACAGCTTGAATTCCATAAATACTGATTATTGTGCTGAAATTGTCAGAGTTGCAGAATCCCAGGTTGGGTATAAAGAAAAGGCTTCCAATTCAGACTTGGATAGTTTCACAGCGAACGCCGGTTCTGCAAACTAAAAGGTAATGTAAACCGAATTATGAAAAAATCGTATTCCTTTCCATTGGGGTGAACGATTATATTTTGCTTACGAAAGCCCCGTCAAGGTTGAATTTAACGGCTTTCAGTCCGGTCTTGACTGATCTTCCGATGCAAAATTTTGGTCACCCAAGCCAAAGAAAGGGGAGGTAAAGGCACAGCCTTGGAACACTTGATTTTACTGGAGTTGGGGTGATTTTGAGCGTATAAAGTTGACACTACCTATAAAAAATGGGAGGGTGAAATATGAAGAAAAGAATAATATCTTTGGCAATTGCTGTTATGTTCGGATGCTCTATTTATACTTCTGCTATTACTACATATGCAGAAGAAGCATGTGGAGAAACGGATACTGTGAGCAAGGGAACTTTACTTTATGAGACAGAGGTAATAACACAAAAAGATTATGACGAAGGATTCCAAAATTATGCCCTTTCTGCAGCAACAGTAGACTTGGCAGTAAGTATGCACACTTTTTCCAACAAAATGTTGTCGGTGTTGTAAGAGATTATGATACAGAAGCCTTTATTCCAAATGCTACAATTTCTGTAGATGGGGAAGTTGCGGTCATTACGGGTGAAGATGGACGTTTTCAAATAAAAAATCTCCCTTCAGGAACATACGATTGGGAAATAAATGCAGCAGGGTATTTTGCGGCAAATTATAGTAATTATGATGTTGACAGTGCGGATGGAACTACAATTTTTACATTCTATATAAATGATGACTTTTCTGTTTCGCAGGATAGAGAAGAAATAATGCATGATATAGGAGGACAAACTGTACTGCCTTCTATTATAGATAGAGGAAATTTTGCAACATCATCTGTTGCCAGAGCAATGAGTTCTGTTCCGGATGTAAGCAATTCTATTGCGGTTTACTATAATAATCAAACAAAAACTGTTGATAGAGAGACATATATCTATACTGTATTATCTTCGGAACTTTACGGAAAAAGTTATTACACTGGTAAAGGACTAACTTCAACACAGGTTAGTGAATTGTATGAAGCACAGGCAGTGGCGGCAAACACCTTCTTAGAGTATGCGCTGAGTGTTTATTCGAATCATTCGGGTAAAGATTATAAGGTTTGCTCATCTTCTTGTTGTCAGGTATATGATCCTACTAAGGTTACCGAGGAGGCAATAGATGCAACGGCAAATATTTTTTATACTTCTGGAGGTAAATCTAAAACGGATATTGTAATGTATAAACCATCATCTACAACTTATGATTATATTTGGGGTGCCTTTTTCTCAAGCTGTAGTGGTAATGGAACAAAAGATCATTCTACGCAGCCTGCTTTGAAAGCTGTAAGTTGCACAGATATTGCAACTGGTGCGGGAGGACATCGTTACGGGCTATGTCAAATGGGTGCCGCATTGCGTGCAAAAAATGGTGATTCCGCATCGAATATTTTGTTGTATTATTACACTGATTGCAGGATCATATCCTGCACATTAAAATAGAAAATGTGCCAGAAAGAGATTAAGACGAGTATGAGTAAGATGAAAAATAAGGTTTTGCCGGTCTCTGTTCTTGTGTTGTTTATGCTGATGTGCATCAATGCGTGTGGAATATCGAAATCCAGGGATAGTGCTGATATGGTCTCAGAGCTTAATAACAGGATTATAGAAAAGGTAGCAGAGAATTACGAAGAAGGTAACATCAGTGCATTAGATATTGTTATAGTTCGGATTGATTTTGGTTCTTTCTCGCAAGATAATGCCAGTGAAATATTCGTGTTATGCAAGATTTTGAATACCCCTCATGTTGCAGGATTGGATAAAACGGTGGGTATCCTTTTAGATGCTGATTCATTAGAAATGGTAGCATATAAGGAGTTTGCGGCTGATAAAGTAGTTATAAACTGTATTCAAGCGAGTGACGGACAAAGCAGAATATTGGTATCAAAAACCACAACATATCAAGGAATATCAACACAGGAAATTCAGCTTTTAGCTGTCGAAGGCAGTCAATGGGTAGAAATTCCGATAGATGCGCTAAAGATCATTGGAGATGAATCTTTTTATTATATGGATATAGTAGATGATTTGATTATTGTGGCATCTGAGGATAAATTGATAAGTTCTGAAGAAATCGTAGCAGTATTAAAGTGGAACCCTGAGACAGAGCAGTTTGTTTTGGAACAGTAACGGGTTTGGCGGTGTGCAAGTCCAAATTATTAAATAACAATGTGCATAAAGAAAAGCGGAAATCTGGCTATATTAGATGAAATCACCATGACCACTAATTCCTTTGTCTATCAGAATGCTGAAAGCGGTGATGCTAAAGTTTAATTTTTATTTAAAACCGTATTTTCCAAAGAGGGAAGAAGTTCGGCAACCGTAACTTTTTCCACGGAGTCAGCTTTCGTACCTTTTGTTTTAGGCTTCTTAACCCTGGTTTTAAGAGGAGAAAACCGGCGCATTTTAAACTCTGGTTTAACCATTATCACCGTCAGAAATCCAGAAGTAAACAAAAGTAAACATATTATTTGATACTTTGAGAAATCAAAAAAATCGGAAACGCTGTATTTATCAGCATTTCCGACCCTTTTAACCTAATAGCGAGAGGGGGATTCGAACCCTCGACACTGCGGGTATGAACCGCATGCTCTAGCCAACTGAGCTATCTCGCCATATGACCAACCGAAGTTGGAATGGAACCTATAGGGCTCGAACCTATGACCCTCTGCTTGTAAGGCAGATGCTCTCCCAGCTGAGCTAAGATTCCATTTCGTTGCTCTCGCAACCGACCTGTTCAGTATACAATGCGTGTCCCACTTTGTCAACACGTTTTTTGATATTTTTGTAAAAATTTTGTATGCAATTAGAACAATAATAGCAAAAAGCAGGAAATTACAGGGCTTTCTTTACACTGATAGCCTTCATGGGGCACATTTCCTGACAACAGAAGCAGGAGATGCAGCCTTTTCTCTTGAATTTCGCCTTGCGATTTTCGATTCTGATGACATGTGCCGGACAGCTTTCCGCACATTTTCCGCATCCCACGCATTTCTCCGGGGTCAGCTGCGGATAGGATTTCAACAGTCGGGAAGCCACGAACATGAAAGGCTTGCGTAAAAATTTCGGCACACCGTTGGTAAAATCTAATTTTATGGTATCCGGCTTCTGAAAAGGAGATAAGCCTTCCGGAACCGGATCTCCCACAAGCGCCAACTCCTTAGGGCGAGCCAGACCTTTTTCCAGTGCCTGACGCAGCATGACGATCTCTGTAGGTTCTAATCCCATAAGTTTTGCGGCGAAGCAGTCCTGGGTATAGAAATCTTTTGCCGCCAGCAGCATATGCAAAGGATGCGAAGTGCCGCCGGTGGGACCGTTACCCTCCATGGCATCAATGGCGTCAATGACGGTGAGATTGGGAGCTACGGTCTGAGCCAGTTCTAAGAGCATGTTGGAGAAATCTTCGATCTCCGGCCAGCGGTAGTGCATCTGGGGCTTTTCCAGACCGGGGATGGTGCCGAAGAGATTCTTGATGCCGCCGGAATAGCCGGTCATGGCATGGGTCTTCAGTTTACAGATATTAATGATATAATCGGCTTCCACGATAGGAGTGATCAGGTGGAAACTGTGATTTTTAAATCCTGCCGGACAATTTACGGTCTGTGCGGAAAAGTCCATGTTGAGTTCAGCACCTTCGCCCAGAGTATCCATGCCGCATACGTGATATACGTGTTTCATGGCTTCGGCATTGTAGAGACCGCCGGAACTTTCCGCAATGGTGATGTGCTGCATGCCCTGCTCTCGCAGCCACCTGATCACAGCTTTTATGACCAGAGGGTGGGTCGTGGCGGGAAAATCCGGGGATTTCGCCATGACGAGATTCGGCTTGATGACGATCTTCATCTCCGGGCGCAAGTCTGCGGCGATGTTCAAAGCCTCCATACTTTTGCAGATGGCGGGATAGATCAGTTCTTCGTTATATTCCGGTACGATGTGTAATGTCTGTATCATAATGACCTCTAAAGTGGTTTATTTTCTATATAGTACATGAATTTACTTGTTTTTTCAATGCTTCCGTGCTATACTACGAAATGTTGTTGAGATTTGATGGAAGAAATCAGAAGCGCATCGCAATGATTTCTTTTTTTGTGCTAAAAAGGAGTATTTTGTGAGTTATTTTTTGGAAAATGAAGAAGTGGAAAAAGTAGAAGAGGTAAAGGAGCAGGACGGTATCGCATCGATCGAGCCGTTGTTGGATAACCGTATCGTCCGTGCGATTCGTGAGATGGGTTTTGAGAAGCTGTCTCCGATCCAGGAGCAGGCGATTCCCTATTTATTACAGGGTGAGGACATTATCGGACAGGCACAGACCGGAACGGGCAAGACTGCTGCATTCGGCATTCCGGCGATCCAGCACATCAATCCGGATGTGAAAAAGTTACAGACCATTATCTTGTGCCCCACCAGAGAACTGGCGATCCAGGCAGCGGAAGAACTGCGGAAGATCGCAAAATACATGCACGGCATTAAGGTGCTGCCGGTCTACGGCGGACAGGATATCAGCCGTCAGATCGCGGGACTGCGGGGCGTGCAGATCATCGTGGGAACCCCAGGACGTGTCATGGACCATATGCGCAGACGCACCATTAAGCTGGATCTGGTGAACATGGTGGTACTGGATGAAGCGGATGAGATGCTCAACATGGGCTTCCGTGAGGATATGGAGCTGATCCTTGGTCAGATCCCCGGAGAGCACCAGACCGCTCTGTTCTCCGCGACCATGCCGAAGCCGATCCTGGAGATCACAGACCGTTTCCAGAACGATGCGAAATTAGTAAAGGTGGCAGCGCAGGAGCTGACCATTCCCCTGGTATCCCAGAAATTCTACCGTGTGAAAAATCAGGACAAGGATGCCGCCTGCGTAAGACTGTTAGAGTATTATCAGCCGAAGCTGACCCTGATCTTTTGTAATACGAAGAAAAAGGTGGACGAGCTGTCGGATTTATTAAAGGAGCAGGGATTCCAGGCGGAAGGACTGCATGGAGATCTGTCCCAGGCGCAGCGTGACGCGGTCATGAAGCGTTTTCGTAACGGTGGAACCAGTATCCTGATCGCTACGGATGTGGCAGCCAGAGGTATTGATGTGGATGATGTGGAAGCTGTCATCAATTACGATATTCCGCAGGATATCGAGTACTATGTGCACCGTATCGGCAGAACCGGTCGTGCCGGCAGAAAGGGCAGATCCTTCACTTTTGCCAATAGCAGGGAGATCTACAAGATCCGCGAGATCGAGAGAGTCTGCCACACCACCATCACGGAGAAAAAGCTTCCCGGTGCTGCGAAGGTGCTGAAAGCGAAAGCAGACAAATATCTGAACAAGGCATGGGAACTGCATGAGCATGAAGACATCGAGCTGATGAAGAGCTTTTTACAGCGGAAGATGGAAGAGGAAGGCTGTGATGCACTGGAGCTGGCAGCTGCCATGCTGAAATTACAGGTCGGTGACAAGGGCGAGGAGATCGCCGCAGATGAATATACAAAGCGTGGCAATCGCTTCGGGGACAGAGGCCGGTCCGGCAGAGACGATGGTGAAGGTCGCAGCTTCGGCAGAGGAGACGGAAGACGGAAGCTTGGCCGTGAAGACGGGGAACGCAGAAGATTCGGCCGCAGTGACAGAGATCGCAGAGACGATGGCAGCACCGGTTTCGGTGAGGACAGAAGACGCCGCAGAGATGAAAACCGTGAGGATGGAAGAAAATGGGGCGGCTGTGACAAAAAGACGGCTGACCGCAAATACTCTGGGGACAGAGCGGAGAGAGAAGCGAAAAAGAGAAAGAAACGGGAAGAGCCGGGCATCGGTAACAGCTTCCCCAAGAGAAAACGATCTTAATTTAATGAGAAAACTTGTAGATTTGCCGCAAAAGCCGCAGTTGTGCTTTTGCGGCAAATCGTGTATAGTTAGGGAAGAATGCATAGGCAATAACAGAAAGGTCTGCGGTATGAAAACACTGAAAAAACAGATACCATATATTTTGCTGGGAGCGACGCTTCTGCTCCTGCTTGGCTTGAATATCATCAGTCAGGATCACTGGCTGGATTCAGATATGGCGGCGGAGATGATCTTTTCCCGGATCCTTTCCGAAGAACACCACATTTTTTCCACGACAAACTGGTATTATTCCACGGAATTCCGCGTGTTGTATACACAGCTGATCATGGGACCGCTGTTTCGCATCTGCAGCAACTGGCATGTGATCCGCACGATCACGAACCTGGTATTTTATGGATTGATGCTGGCTTCCTATTATTATTTTATGAAGCCGTTAAAAGTATCCCGCGGACTTACAGTGTTAAGCTCCTGTCTGCTGCTGTTGCCTTTTTCCGAGACTATGATGACGCATATGCAGATGGGTAATACCTACATGTCCCACGTGATCCTGGTGCTGTGGTTCTTCGGTATGTATCTGCGGTTGTGTAGCGGAGAATATCATGCAAAACACAAGGTCAGCCTGTGGATATTCTATGTGCTGCTTGCTATCGTCTGTGGAATGTCCGGCGTGCGTTACCTGCTGGCATTGCAGTGTCCTCTGGTACTGACTTCCTTTTTCTATCTGCTGGGCGGTGAGGAATTTCAGAGTTTCCGAGGAGAGATGACAAAGGAGCATTTCCAAACTCTATTTTCTACGGACAGGATGCGGTATTTTCTCTATAGTCTGGCAGGGGCATTTTTCGCAGTCGTGGGATATGGCATCAATGTAGTGTTCATCAGTCACAAATACGTATTCCAGACCTATGGCGCCACGAACTTCATCGCATTGTATCACGGTGTGTTATTTGACCGGATCCAAAATGCGGTGGGGTGTCTGCTGATGCTTTTTGGCTATATTCCGGATAAGGGATTTTTATCCCTGCGGGGTGTTGTGACGATGGCAGCCTTCGTGCTGCTTGGCATCTACGGATACGTTACGGTCAAAAGCGGGAAAATGCAGCGTGTCACGGGATTTCGCAGTCTGATCACACTGTTTTTGAAAGTCAGTTTTGTACTGAATCTGTTTGTGTTTATTTTTACCACCAGTACCATGGTGCCGCGGTATTATATCACGATCTTCATTTTCGCCCTGCCGGTATTGTGTTTTTATCTGGAAGAGGAAAAAATGCCCTTTGACAGATTTGCGGTGGCGGCACTGCTTACTATCTGTCTGATCCTCGGAACGGGGAAAACGGTGATGTCTTTCCTGACGGTGGACAAGAACGAGACGAAGCGTCCAGTGGCGGAATTCCTTGCGGGGAACGGATATGATTTCGGCTTCGCTACTTATAATAATGCCAATATCATCACGGAGCTTACGAATGGTGAAGTGGAGATCGGCAACATCGGAGATCCCGAGCACCTGGAGTATTTCAAGTGGTCTTCGCCTATGAAATATTATGAGGAAGGGTATCATGCCGGGGAGACATTCCTGCTCCTGACGGCGGAGGAGTGTGCGGAATATGCAGAGGCTCCGGCATTAAATCAGGGCGAAAAGGTATATGAGGACGGCAGTTATACCGTCTATGTATTCGACAGCACGGAGGATCTGATGGATTGTGCTGTGGCGAGACAATAATGACAGAGATTTGGCATATTGCAGACGATATTGGCGCCCGGCACTGGCCGCAACGGGACAGAACGGTTTGGGGACTGGCTGGTTGGAGAAGCCGGTGAGACACAGGGATGCCGGTATTTTTTTAAAAATAGCGTCTGCGGAAAGGTTGTAAGTATGAGAATCGGAATGGGATATGACGTACACCGTCTGGTGGAGGGAAGAGACCTCATCATCGGCGGCGTGAAAATACCTTATGAAAAGGGACTTTTGGGACATTCGGATGCGGATGTCCTGCTCCATGCGATCATGGATGCGCTGTTGGGAGCAGCGGCGCTGGGGGACATCGGGAAACATTTCCCGGATACAGATCCCGCGTACAAGGGTATTTCTTCCATAAAATTGCTGGAAAAAGTGGGCGAGCTGCTGGAAGAAAATCATGTGTTTATCGAAAATATCGATGCGACGATCATTGCACAGGCACCGAAGATGCGCCCGCATATCGATACCATGCGGGAAAATATCGCGAAAGCCCTGCTGATCGATGTGGGACAGGTCAATGTGAAGGCTACCACGGAGGAAGGACTGGGATTCACCGGCAGCGGAGAGGGAATCTCCTCTCAGGCAATCTGTCTGGTGACTACGCCGTTTGATCTTACGGCACAGGCGATGCAGGGCGGCTGCGGAAGCTGCAGCGGATGCCCGAAGAGCTGATAATTTCGGAAAATAAGAACTTGACAAATGGGTCGATAGGATATAGACTTTAATTAGAACAAGGTCTGTATACCATCGACCTTTTATAATGTTATGAGTGCAAAAAAGCCAATAGGATTGCATAATTGGCAAGTGCTGGATTAAGAAGGATACAAGGAGGAATGGGAATGTATCAGATGACGGAGACAGAATACAAATTTGCTGAGCTGATCTGGGAGGAGGAACCCATCGGTTCCGGAGAACTGGTAAAACAGTGCGCGGAGAAGTTCGGCTGGAAGAAATCCACTACCTATACGTTTATTAAAAAGCTTTGTGAGAACGGTATTTTCAAAAATGAGAATGCCATAGTATCTTCCGTATTGAATAAGGAGGAATACCACAGAGCCCAGGGGGAGGCTTTCGTGGAGAAGGCTTATGGCGGTTCGCTGCCGAAGATGATCGCAGCATTTATCCAGAGCAAGAAGCTCAGCGCAGCGCAGATCGCTGAGATCGAAGCTATGATCGAGGATTATAAGGGGTAGGGGTTGACAAAATACTATTGTGATATTAAAGGTTCTATGCTAAGATAAATTGCATAGGGCCTTTTTCTATTATCAGATCTATTTTCTATTAGAATCCAATGTCGGAGAAATTTTCCAATCCATTGAAATTAAGTAGAAAATATGCTTTTAACTTCATTTATGCAACTAAAAACAGTTGCAAAAAACAAGCAGAAAAAATATAATATAATTAACAAGTGGTACAAATGGGACAAAAGGAAAAACTAATTGAACAGTTAAAAAACAGACCTAAGACATTTACGTTTCATGATGCGGAAGTTTTATTGGATTATCTGGAATTTACGAAATCCAATAAGGGGAAAACCAGCGGTTCCAGAGTGATGTTTACCAGTGAGGAACACGGGAGTATATTACTGCATAAGCCGCATCCGCAAAAGGAATTGAAAGCATACCAGGTCAGACAATTATGTGATCTGCTGGAACAGGAGGGATTGATTTGAAAAATACGATGGAATATAAAGGGTATGTCGGCAGCGTAGAATTTTCCGAGGAGGATGGGATTTTTTTCGGAAAGGTAATGGGGATTCGTTCCCTGATCTCTTATGAGGGAACCGATGCCAGGAGTCTGGTAGAGGATTTTCATGGGGCGGTAGATGATTATCTGCAACTGTGTGAAGGACAGGGGAAAGCTCCGGAAAAAGCATACAAGGGAAGCTTTAATATCCGGATCGCGCCTGAGACTCATAAGCAGCTTGTGATCCATGCAACGGAATGCCAGATGTCACTGAATGAATATGTGAGGGAAACGTTGGAAAAAGCAGTGATGTAGGAAACTCCAGGGTTGACAAAACCCGTATTTTTGCATATCTTATTTAGTAGGAATTATCATATATGTAGTAAAGGCATGGAGCAGGAAAAGTACTTTTCGGTGGGACGCCAGAGAGAAGCTGTTAGAAGCTGGGAGCGGCTTTCGTCTGAGGAAAAGGAAGTGCGCCTGTGAGCTGATCCGGGGAACAGACATAAGTATCCGGATCCGGTAAGCACCCGTTATGTGCATGGCGTTTTACGCCAGAGTGAAGGGCATTGTCCCTTAAGTAGAGTGGAACCGCGGATAAATTCGTCTCTAAGATGAAGTTTATTCGCGGTATTTTTTTTCGAGGTGAGAACATGGGCATCATCAAAAATTTAAAAGAAGAAGTCCGTATTATCAAGGAACGTGATCCTGCGATCCATTCCTCCATGGAGGTTCTTTTGTATCCCAGTTTCAAGGTCATGCTCCATTACAGACTGGCGCATAAGCTGTATCTGAGCGGACATTATTTCTGGGCGCGGTATATCTCCCAGCGGGGCGTGCGCAAGACCGGCATCGAGATCCATCCCGGTGCACAGATCGGCAAAGGATTTTTCATCGATCACGGTAACGGTGTCATCATCGGTGAGACCACCATTATCGGCGACAATGTGACAATGTATCAGGGCGTGACCCTGGGAGGTACCGGCAAGGAACACGGCAAACGTCACCCCACCATCGGCAACAACGTCATGATCAGTGCGGGAGCGAAAGTCCTGGGATCCTTCACCATCGGAGATAATTCGAAGATCGGTGCCGGAAGCGTGGTCTTAAGCGAAGTGCCGCCCGGATCCACGGTGGTAGGTGTACCGGGGCGCGTGGTAAAGCGCAACAACGCAAGTCTCCCCCAAGAGACCATGAACCAGACGGATCTCCCCGATCCGGTGCGTGAGGATATCACGGTATTGCAGCGTGAGAATTCCGAACTGACCAACCGGGTACTGGAAATGGAAGATGAATTAAAGCAGCTGCGCAGGCTGGTGGTAATGAGTGCGGAGGCCGGGGAACAGCCCCAATCTGCAGAAAATGACAAGACAGTGTGATAAAATAAAGATAGATCATTGCAAAAATCGCAATTAGGAAAGGATAAACAATGAGCATTCAAATCTACAACACCTTAAGCAAGAGAAAAGAAGAATTCAAGCCCTTAGAGCCCGGCAAGGTAAAAATGTATGTCTGCGGACCTACCGTATACAACCTGATCCATATCGGAAATGCCCGCCCTATGATCGTATTTGATACCGTGCGCCGTTACATGGAATACAAGGGATATGAAGTGAACTATGTATCCAACTTCACGGATGTGGACGATAAGATCATCAAAAAAGCTAACGAAGAGGGCGTTGAACCCGGCGTGATCTCTGAGCGTTACATTGCAGAGTGCAAAAAGGACATGGAGGGCATGAACATCAAGCCCGCTACCAAGAACCCCAAGGCTACCGAGGAGATCGGAGGCATGTTAGACATGATCCAGACCCTGATCGATAAGGGACATGCTTATGTTGCTGCAGACGGTACCGTGTATTTCCGTACCAGAAGCTTCAAGGACTACGGCAAGCTGTCTCATAAGAATCTGGACGACTTACAGGGCGGTAACCGTTCTCTGTTAGTCTCCGGTGAGGACCAGAAGGAAGATCCCTTAGATTTCGTACTGTGGAAGCCGAAAAAAGAAGGCGAGCCTTACTGGGATTCCTGTTGGTGTCAGGGACGTCCCGGCTGGCACATCGAGTGCTCCGTTATGAGTAAGCGTTATCTCGGCGAAGAGATCGATATTCATGCCGGCGGAGAGGATCTGATCTTCCCTCATCATGAAAATGAGATCGCACAGTCCGAGGCAGCCAATGACAAGCCTTTTGCAAAATACTGGATGCACAATGCTTTCCTGAACATCGACAACCGCAAGATGTCCAAATCCCTGGGCAATTTCTTCACTGTCCGGGAGATCTCCGAAAAATACGATCTGCAGGTACTGCGTTTCTTCATGCTGTCCGCGCATTACAGAAGTCCGCTGAATTTCAGCGCTGACTTAATGGAAGCTGCGAAGAACGGCTATGAGAGAATCGTCACCAGCGTGGATAATCTGAAGTTTTTACTGGACAAGGCAGCAGATACCGAAATGACCGGAGAAGAGAAGAACTTACTCACCGAGGCACAGGGTTTCGAGACCAAGTTCGACGAAGCTATGGATGATGATTTTAACACCGCAGATGCACTGGCAGCTATTTTCGAGCTGGTAAAATTCGTGAATTCAAATGCCAAGGCTGAGAGCAGCAAGGCATTCCTGGAAGCATTAAAGCAGGAGATCGTGACCCTGTCCGATATCTGTGGACTGATCGTGGACAAAAAAGCAGAGATGTTAGACAGCGACATTGAGGCACTGATCGAGGAGCGTCAGGCAGCCAGAAAGGCGAAGAACTTCGCAAGAGCCGACGAGATCCGTGATGAACTGTTAGCTAAGGGCATTGTACTGGAAGATACCAGAGAGGGTGTAAAATGGAAGAGAGCATAACCCTTCTTACTAAGATCAAGCAGACCTTCGACTGCGAAGGGCAGGACGTCCGGGCATATTCTCCGCTGACATTAGCCTACATCGGAGACGGGATCTATGAACTGGTGATCCGAAGCATTGTGGTGGAACGTGCCAACCGCTCCGCCAATGACCTGCATAAAAAGACAACACGCTATGTAAAAGCACCGGCGCAGTCCGCCATGATCGAGGCACTGCTTCCGGAGCTGACGGAGGACGAGGAAGCGGTGTACCGCAGAGGACGCAATGCCAAATCCTACACCACGGCGAAAAATGCTTCTGTGGCAGACTACCGCAGAGCTACTGGATTTGAAGCACTGATGGGGTATCTGTACCTGACAGGACAGACAGACCGGATGCTTGAGCTGATCAAAAACGGTATCCGCCTGGCAGGTCTGGAGATCTGAGTGTAATGTAACGCATGTGACAGAAAAGTAATGCATAATGAGAAAGTAATGCATAATGAGAAAGTAATACGTACTAAGAAAGGACAAGCATGGGATATCAGGAATTTACCATAGAGGGCAGAAATGCCGTGATCGAGGCGTATCGTTCGGGCAAACCCATTGACAAGCTGTTCATTTTGGATGGCTGTCAGGACGGTCCGATGATGACCATTAAAAGAGAAGCAAAAAAACATGACACGTTAGTAAAGTATGTGACCAAGGAGCGTCTGGATCAGTTATCCGAGACCGGAAAACATCAGGGCGTCATTGCTTATGCGGCGGCTTATGAGTACGCGGAGGTGGATGACATTCTGGAAGCAGCGAAGAAAAAGGGTGAACCGCCCTTTATTTTCCTGCTGGATAATATTGAAGATCCTCATAATCTGGGAGCTATCATCCGTACTGCCAATCTGGCAGGTGCCCATGGTGTCATCATTCCGAAGAACCGTGCAGCGGGACTGACCGCTACGGTAGCGAGAACCTCCGCCGGAGCACTGAACTATACGCCGGTGGCAAAGGTGACGAATCTGGCGAAGACCATCGAAGACCTGAAAAAGGAAGGTCTGTGGTTCGTGTGTGCGGATATGGGCGGTACTACCATGTACGATCTGGATCTGAAGGGCCCCATCGGTCTGGTCATCGGCAACGAGGGCGAGGGCGTAGGCCGTCTGGTGAAGGAAAAATGCGACATGGTGGCATCGATTCCCATGAAGGGGGATATCGATTCCCTCAATGCTTCCGTAGCAGCAGGCGTACTGGCTTACGAGATCGTACGTCAGAGACTGCAGGCATAACAGATCGCTGTATCCGGAAACAGGATATCAAAGGAGAAAGAATGACAGAGCGTTTCAAATATGAAGATATGACAGATGAGGAGCTCATCGACCAACTGCGGGAAGGCGACAGGCAGGTGATGGACTACATCTGTGATAAGTATAAAAATCTGGTGCGCAGCAAAGCAAAATCCATGTATATCCTGGGCGGAGACAGCGAGGATCTGATCCAGGAGGGGATGATCGGGCTGTTCAAGGCAGTGCGGGATTACGACTGTGGCAGAGACGCCAGCTTTTACACGTTTGCGGATCTGTGTATCAGCAGACAGATGTATACGGCGGTGCAGGCATCGCAGCGGCTGAAGCACACACCGTTGAATACCTATGTCTCCCTGGACAGCCATGGAAGAATGGAAGAGGACAGGGATCCGGAGACACAGACGCTGGCGGAGCTTCTGACGGATAAGACCGGCAGGAATCCGGAGGAACTTTTCCTGGATAAGGAGAGAGTGGCCTATCTGGAGAAAAGGATCGCTACGGAGCTGAGTGAGCTGGAGCGTCAGGTGCTGGATCTCTATATTACGGGAATGAGCTACACACAGATTGCGAAGGTGCTCAGGAGGAGTGAAAAAGCAACAGAAAATGCGTTGACCCGTGCAAAGCAGAAAATCCGCAGCTTTTTAAGCAAAGAATCGAAATTTTAGATTTATTTAATGGATTTTCGCAATCCGTTAGTGGTAACATACTACTATACAGATGCTTACGTGGGAAAGGCGCGGAAATATATGGAAAAATTTAGTGTAAAAAAACCGTTTACAATTCTGGTGATGGTAGTTGCCATCATTATTCTGGGATTTGTAAGTTTATCGGGAATGACAACGGATCTTCTGCCTAAGATGAGTCTGCCGTATTTACTGGTGATCACGACTTATCCGGGAGCGAGTCCGGAGAAAGTGGAGTCCAGTGTGAGCGAACCTGTGGAAAGCGCATTGGGCTCCATTTCCGGTGTAAAGAATGTATACAGTATGTCCTATGAAAACTACGGGATCGTAGAACTGGAATTCGCAGACGGAACGGATATGGATTCCGCCATGGTAAAGGTATCGAGCGCTCTGGACAGTGTAAAATCGACATTGCCGGAGGAATGCGGTTCTCCGAATATCATGGAGATCAGCATGGATATGATGGCTTCCGTATATCTGGCGACATCCTATGAGGGTAAGGATATTCAGGAGACTTCGCGGTTTGTCGAGGACACGCTGATCCCCTATCTGGAACGGCAGGAGGGTGTGACCAGTATCTCTGACATCGGAATTGTGGAGAATTCCATCTCTGTGGATCTGAATCAGGATAAGATTGATGTGTTGAACGAGAAAATCCTGGCAAAGACCAATGATGCTTTTGCGGATGCGGTGGATCAGCTGAATGATGCGAAGAAGCAGCTGCTGGAATCGGAGCAGAAGCTGGCAGACAGCACGCAGGAGCTGGTCGACGGACAGAAGGATATCGATGACGGCAGGACGAAGTTAGACGATGCGCAGAAGGAACTGGACGAGCAGAAAGAAAAACTGGAAGATGCCAAGGACTCCCTGGAGGATCAGAAGAAGGATACCGAGAATAAGCTGGCGACCGCCAGCCAGGCACTGGATCAGTTGAACGCATTGCAGACAGACCTGCTGACGTTACAGGCGCAGGAGGCATCGCTGAAAGCGACGATCACACAGATAGAAAAATCCCTGGAAGAACAGGGCAAGACTACAAATGATATTCCGAATGTAGTAGCCGGATTAGATCAGATGAGTACAGTTCTGACATCTTCATTAATGAATCTGACGGACCAGAACAGCACATACGTAAATTCAGCGCTTGCTGCCGTCAATCCCGCTATGAGCCTTCATAGTCTCGGGATAGATGAAGCAACATGGGATACCCTGACGCCCGAAGGGCGAAAAGAGCTTTTGCAGAAAACAGCAGACGGATATCAGACCCAGAAGGCTCTGTTATCCGGGTATAAGGACTACGTATCTTCCCTGAACAGCCTTCAGGTCGAGAAAGCCGGCGTGCAGGCAGCAGTATCCACAGCAGAAGCGGAGCTGAAGAAGAGCGGTGTTTCCTATACGGATATTGAAAAGGCAAAAATCGAGGCGGCAGCAGGCTTCGGTGCGGCTTCTGCACAGATCTCTTCCGGACAGAGTGCACTGAATTCCGCCCAGACAACCCTTGACAGCAACAAGGAGAGCCTGGATTCTGCCCAGGACCAGATCACAGAGGGCTGGGATTCCATTGCGGATGCGAAAAAGCAGCTGGCAGACGGCTGGGATCAGTATAATACCTCTCTGGAGAATTTTGAGGCACAGAAGGCAGAGGCACTTCGTAATGCCAATGCAGACCAGCTGGTGAATATGCAGACACTGTCACAGCTCATCTATGCACAGAATTTTGCCATGCCGGCGGGGTATCTGGATGATGCGGAGGACAATTCCTGGCTGCTTAAGGTCGGAAGCAATTATGAAAGTGTGGACGAACTGTCCAATATCGTACTTACCAATATTGAAGATATCGGGGATGTACGGCTGTGCGATGTGGCTGACATCACGGTGATCGATAACGCCGATGACAGCTATGCCAGACTGAATGGTCAGAGTGCAGTGGTGCTGTCTGTGTTCAAGAGTTCCACAGCGGGAACAAATGAGGTGAGTAAAAATATCGCTGCTGCAATTTCAGAGCTGGAAGAGCAGTATCCCGGACTGTCGGTACTGACACTGATGGATCAGGGCGATTACATAACTATGATCATAAATGGCGTATTGCAGAGCATGATCGTAGGTGCGGCACTGGCAATCCTGATCCTGGCGCTGTTCTTAAAGGATGTAAAACCTACCATCGTTGTAGCTGTCAGCATTCCCCTGTCTGTTCTGACGGCATTGATATTAATGTATTTTACAGGTATTTCACTGAACATGATGTCGTTATCGGGTCTGGCACTCGGAATCGGTATGCTGGTGGATAACTCCATCGTCGTGATCGAGAATATCTATCGTCTGCGGTCTAAGGGAGTCGGTGCGGCGAGAGCAGCGGTACAGGGTACAAAACAGGTGGCAGGTGCGATTATTGCTTCCACCCTGACAACAGTCTGCGTATTCCTGCCGATGGTATTTACCGCAGGAACTGTCCGTGAACTGATGATGCCCATCAGTCTGACGATCATATTTACCCTGGCGGCATCGCTGCTGATCGCTATGACCGTAGTGCCGGCAGCAGGTTCGACCCTGCTTCGTAATTCCAAAGAGAAGAAGCATCCGTTCTTTGACAAGGTGCAGGATATCTATGGAAAAATGCTGGCATTCTGCCTGAAAGTGAAGGTCGTGCCCCTTGCCATTGCCATCGGTCTGCTGGTATACAGTATCTGGGCGGTCATGCGGATGGGTATCGTCATGATCCCGGATATGACATCTAACCAGATTGAGATATCTGTGCAGATGCCGGAGGATACGGATAAGGAAGAATGCTACAAGAGGGCTGACCAGGTGCTGGATGCCATGACGACCATAGATGGCATCGGAGATGTAGGTGCCATGGCAGGTGGAGATACCACCCTGGTGGCTTCTTCTTCCGGTATGTCAGACAGCACCTACGATCAGTTTACATTTTTGGTGCTGACAGAAAATGAGAATGCCGGAAAAGAAGAAGTAAACAGAATCTGCAGGGAGATTGAAGAACGCACAGCGGATATTGACTGTGAACTGACGATATCAACGGGAATGTCTGAGATGAGCACGATGATGGGTTCAGGATTATCTGTTAAGGTATATGGCGATGATCTGGATACCCTGACGAAGATCACGCAGGACATCTGCGATCTGGCTGCTACGATCCCGGGCTATGAAAATATTTCCAACGGGCAGGAAGAGCCGGATCAGGTCATCCGTCTGGTGCTGGATAAAGATGCCGCCATGCGCAAAGGGCTGACGGTTGCCCAGATTTTTTCCGAGCTGAACGGAAAGATGACGGAGAGTACCGATGCCGCTACTGTGACCATAGACGGCGAGGATATGAAGATCGTCGTAAAGGATGGAAGAGAACCGCTGACCCGTGAGAATCTCCTGGACTATAATTTTGAGATTCAGACTACGGATGATAATGGCAACACTGTCACAGAGGATCATCCGCTGTCTGAGTTCGCCACACTAAAGCTGGAGGAGGGTGTGCAGAGCATCAACCGTGAGAACCAGAGCCGCTACATGACGGTGACAGCCACTGTGGCAGAGGGAAGCAATGCCACCCTTCTGTCCAGAGAATTGCAGCCATTGATCGATGCGTATGAATTGCCGGACGGTTATACTATTGACACTGCCGGAGAATCCGATATGGTCAATCAGATGGTGATCCAGATGAGTAAGGTATTGCTCCTGGGTCTTGCTCTGATCTACCTGGTCATGGTGGCACAGTTCCAGAGCCTGCTCAGTCCGTTTATTGTATTGTTCACGGTACCTCTTGCGTTCACGGGTGGCCTGATAGGATTACTGCTTATGAACGAGCCGCTGTCTGTTATGGGTATGATGGGCTTCGTGGTGCTGCTGGGTACGGTTGTCAACAACGGTATTGTGTTCGTGGATTATGCGAACCAGCTCCGTGTGGGAGGACTGGAACGCAGAGAGGCACTGATCGCTACCGGTAAGACCCGAATGCGCCCGATCCTGATGACGGCGCTGACCACGATCCTGGCAATGGTAAGCCTCCTGTTCGGAGATGACCTTTCCAGCCAGATGTCCAAGGGCATGGCGATCGTAGTGGCGGGAGGACTTGCTTATGCCACGCTGATGACACTGTTCATCATCCCTGTCATGTATGATATCCTCTTCAAGAGAAAGCCTCTCCAGGTGGATATCGGCAGTGAGAATCTGGATGACGTACCGGATGATGCGGCGGATTACCTGAAGCGGAAGGAGCAGAAGGAACTGGAGCAGCAGGAAGCGACACAGAAAGACGAGAAAAATCCTAAATAGTTATAAGTGTAGCAAAAAAAGCAAAAAAAGAAAAAATTTGTATTGACAAATATAGATTGCTTTGTTACAATGAATCACGGTGATTGCGTTAGCAGTCACGTGATGCTGCTGTGGCTCAGTCGGTAGAGCGTCGCATTGGTAGTGCGGAGGTCACGGGTCCGATTCCCGTCAGCAGCTCTTTTGAAAAGCGTGGAAACCTTGAAAATACAAGGTTTCCACTTTTTTGTGTGCCTAAAAGTTTGTAGACAGTTGTAGACAGCTTATAATGCTTTTGAAATCAAGTCATACGTTTCGTTATCTGTCAGTGGATTGAACAAATACTCTAGTGTGGTTGCAAGGGAACTATGCCCTAACATTTCACGAATACAGTCTAATGGTACACCGCTTTTATTCAGATTACTGGCATAGGTCTTACGGATCTTGTGGGACGATTTCAAGGGCACACCATTATAGTTTGCGTATTTCCGCAGTATACTGGCAATACGGATAGAAGTAATCCGTTTCCCGTCCCTTGTAAAGATATACTTATCTGTCCTGTCGATTTTATTCAAAATCTCTACCGCTTTCGGAACGACCACAACAACTCTGTCACGGTTGGTTTTCGTATGCTCTACTACAGAATAGCTGTTATCTGTCTGGTCTCTTATCTCTTCACGAACAATATGTAAATGGCTTGTGTCGCACCAGTCCTCCCATTTTAACGCAACCAGTTCTCCTACACGCAGACCCAACAGAAAATTTAACTTTACCGCTAAATAGGAAGTGTCGGAAGTTTCTGCATACAAACGGTCTAGGAAAGCGTTAATGCTTGCTAATTCCTCTGTGTTGTAAGTTTCTGTCTTACCTGTCTTTTTTACCACTTGTCTGAATTTCACAAGAATCTGAACATTTGCAAGCGGGTTCTCTGTAAGATACTTCTTTCGGATAGCATAGGCATACATTCCGTTAAGGATGGTTTTTGCATTGCACCATTCTTTCCTTGAAAGATTGAACTCACGGACAATGCGGTTACATTCCTGTTCTAACAAAAGTTCATCTATTGTAGGTAACAGCATCCCATCCAACGTAGAAACAGCAAAATATTTATTGTAGTGTTGTTTATGCCGTTTAATCGTGTTCGGACTGCTTGTGACCGTGGACTTATAGTTCAGCCATTCAACGAAAAGTTCGTGAAATGTCAAATTGTCAATGTGCGATTTGGAAAAGTAGATAGGGATTAACTTATCTAACAGTTCCTCTTTTGTCGGTGCCTTGAGATTTTTACGTTTCCCGTTCCTGTCAAGGTAACTTGTTTGCCACCGCCCATTTTCGGTTTTGGGTGGTGTAAGAGTGTAAGGATGTTGTTTTTCAACCTTTTCACGCAGTGTTGCCATAATCTCATTATGCACGCCGCCTGTTTCCAACATAGCGTTTTCATAAGTAAATTGCAATATATTTTTATCTAATTGCATACCTTTTTTTGCTTTAGGGGAGAATATAAGCAAAGTGTCTAGGTATTTAGGCTCTAGGAATTTAGGTGTTTCGGAGTTAAGGAAGCTAGGAATAACGATGTCCCCTTTTGCTTTTCCTTTCATTTTGATGAGTACTATACAAAAATAGAAAGAAAAAGAGTTTCGTTTCTTTTTGAGACATATATCTTGAGCAGGTTATATAGCGCAAAAACCAACAGTGTACCTGTCTTTAGAGTTTTCATGTGTTTTATTTTTTTCGAGTAGTGTTTTGTTTTCTAAATTAACGATTTGTTTTTCTATATTTGTTTTCCGTTTTCATAGGATAACTATTTTAATTTCTAAATCTATCTTTTCCAAAAACAAAAATGATGTTGGGGGAGAGAACGATTTTATTTTCTAAAACTATCGACTACTTTTTCTGCTTTTGGTTGCCGGAGATTTTCACACAGCATAAATAGCGAATAAAAGTGAAACAATTTTCATTTTTAAGAATACACGTTTTTTTAAGTGCGTTTTTAAAACATATTTTGTGAACATATTCTTGAAGTTTATAAAAACATTTTTCAAAAATGGGGATATTTTAGGGCATTTATGACCGAAAAACGTTTGTTTCATTTTTAGTGCGTTTTTGTGAACAATCAAAACAAACAAATAGAATTGTGTGGTGTGAACATTCAATTTACTGTAGGAAAGGAAAAAAGGGCAAAAAAATAGTCTTTCCTTTTTCAAAATTAAAGCAAAGACTATTTTTCAAAAATAAGAATATCATTTGGAGTACATTCTAAAATGTCACAGAGTATTTCAAGCGTAGCAGTTGAAATATTTTTGTTGTGCTTGAGATTGTAAATCGTTTTTGATGGTATATCATGCTTTTTAATTAAAGTGTAGGTTGTTATTCCTTTTTTCTGCATTGTCTCCCAGAGTGGAGCATATGAAACCATAATACACCGCCTTTCTATGTCTCTTATATTATTTACTCATAGAAAAATGTTCTTGACTATGCCGATTAAAATCGGTATATTTTAGGTGAGCACTACAACAAACACAAAGGAGAAAAAATATGTTTTGTAAAAAATGCGGAACAGAATTGATTGATGGCGTATGTCCTAGGTGTACACAGGACGAAAGTAACAGTGAGGATGATAGTGAGAGAAAAATCAAAAAGTTGCTTTTGTCACAACATGAAAGAGTGATAGCCGTTTTAGGAAAAAAGTATTCGGAGCAATATTTAAAAACAGAAAAATGCACGCATGGTTTTGCGGTAGTCAGTGATGAAAAAATATATTGTTTTGGTAAAAGCTATAATATACGCAATAACATATTTGGAAAGAGAAGCCCACGAAAAGTCGAGCAATCCAAAACGATTGATATAAAAGATGTTACTAGTATGGGAGAGAGTGTATTTCATTATCGTTTTTGGCAGATTGAGAGTATCGTAGGCTTTGCACTGATAATAATTGCAATTATATGTATTTTGAATGGAATACAAACTGATGGTCAGCAGACATCAGAGGTGGAACAGTTTATATCGAATAGTTTTGCCGCTACAAGTGTTATAGCCACACCACTGTTGCTTATTGGTATGCTACTTCGTTTGATTTTATGTGCAATAAGCAAAATTAAAATGATTACTGTACAATATAATGGCGGTGAAATTGCTTTTGATATAGCAGATTTTGCGGCAGAAGAAATTGATGATTTTCGGAAAAAACTTCAGTCGGTGATAGATAAAGCAGTTGAGGAGAGGCACAAGGCAGAACAGGCTGTTTCGCCTATGGCTCGTCAATCAACTCCGCATAATGGCAAGGCTGATGAACTTGTGAAAATGGCTGATTTGTTATCTAAAGGTCTTATTTCACAGGAAGAATTTGACAAAATGAAGAAAGAGTTAATTTAATAGGGAGGGAAAAACAAAATGAAGAATACAAAAGGGAAATTGATAGCAGTAACATTGTTGTTATCGGTAATGCTGTCAGCTTGCAGTTTTCTGCAAACTTGTAAGGCTAGTGGCTGTGATGATGAAATATATCGTGACGGATACTGCAAGTATCATTACTACTTAAAAAACGGTGAAGATACCTTGAAAGACATTATAAACGCATTTTAGAAACTTATATTCTTGACACATATTTTTCACTGCTATAAATAAAGCAAGGCGGAAAGCATATTTAACAGCCATCCGCCTTGCTTTATTTATTAAATAATCGAGTGCTTATAAAATAAGTCAGGGTGTTATTCATTGACATTCAAGAGTTGTAGACACACGGTAGATAGCGTGCTTTCCTCCTTGTTTTCAAGTTTTTTTGTTTATGGTGGATTTAGAAAGATAGGGGGTAAGGAAGAAAATCATACCTAGAATGCTTTTTTATAGTTTATTGATTTTGTTATTAATAGTTTCCGATTCTTGTTATTTTAGGGTAGTGTGTTATAATTATTGATATAAAATTATTATGAAAAAGGGGAAAGTATATGGAATTAGAATATATACTTCAGAATGCTGCTTTAAGCATTGAGGCACTCAAGGATTATTATTTTTCACAGATTGATAAAATATCAAAAGAAGTAGATAGGAAAATGGCCAGATATATTCCTGGCACTATGATTGATAGGTATCTTTTTGCAAAAGCGACTGGGCAGGAGGAAATTTTACAAGATGAGGTAGGCGTTAAAGCTAGGGAATTAGCAGAAAAACTTTTGAGTGATATCAAAATTAATGAAAGTGAAGCAGTATATGCTGTGTCTTATAAGTTGGATGAAAATTTTGCAAATAGCACAAAATACGAAATAAATCCTACAAAAGCGGCTCGTGAATTTAGAAAATTATCAGAGAGAATTGAGATATTAAATAATACAACACTCATTTTGTTATTAATAAAGTATGAGGAAACTATTGCCGGTATTTTTAAGTATATTATTTCAAAATTTCCGTCAGCCTATTTGGAGAACAAGACGTTGTCTTATTCGGAGATAATGGAGATAAACTCTAAAATAGAAAGTGTTAAAGAGATTTTACTTGAACGTGAAATAGATGAAATAATGCGCATGCCAATTTCAGATTGGTATAGAATTTTAAAAGAAAAGCATAAGATTAATTTTGATAATTTAGATGATGTTTTTTCGGAATTTAAAGAGGTATATTATAGACGAAATATAATTGTGCACAATAATGGAAATGTAAATATGTCTTATTTAAATGGTGTTGGTAAATCACATAGAGAAAATCTTAAACAAGGCACAAAGTTATCTGTTGATAAGGAATATCTTAGTAAGGCATTTGATTTAACGTATATTATGATTTATGGAACGATCATTGATATATCTAGCATTAACAAAGAAAGTTTTGAATTAGATGATTCGCTCCATGATTATGCTTTTCAACATATGATAGATAAAGAATGGAAAATTAGTCATTACATTTATCAAAATATAATGAAGAAGAAAACTCCTGCAACTCCAACTAAAGATATCGAGATGAGAAAAATTAATTATTGGATATCGTTGAAGAATTTATATGGAGTAGAGAAAATTCGTGAAGAAGTAACATCATATGATGTGAGTGCAATGGAAGGTGAATTTAAAGTCGCAAAGGCTTGTTTGTTAGATGATTTTAAAGAAATTAATGCTTTACTAGAAGTTTATTTGAATACTAACGTATATCCTCAAAGTATTGAAAATTGGCCTTTGTTTATTCAATATAGGCAGAGTAAAGAGTACAAAAAATTCAAAAAGGAACATATTGCAGATTTTCAAAAACAAGTATATGACCCTGAAGATATAAAGAGGGAAGAAATGAGCGAAGAAATACTTGAAAAATCTGAATCATTGCCAGAATAGTGTAAATAAATATATAAGCCATCCACCTTGCTTTATCTATTATATAATCGAGTGCTTATTAAATAAGTCAGTACGTTATTCATTGACATTCAAGAGTTGTAGACACACGGTAGACAGCGTGCTTTCCTCCTTGATTTTACTGGGCTGTAAGGGCTTCTAAAATTCCGATTCCCGTCAGCAGCTCTGAATGAAAAGAGCGGAAGCCTTGATCTTACAAGGTTTCCGCTTTTTTGGTGTGCTTAAAAGTTTGTAGACAGTGGTAGAAAGCTTATAATGCTCTTGAAATCAAGTCATACGTTTCGTTATCTGTCAGTGGATGGAACAACAAATTATAAAATGGTCAAATATGCGTATAATAATGAAAAATAGTGTTTTAAAACTTGCGTATAATCAAAATATAAGATATAATGTGCGTATAATCAAAGAAAGATAGAAGCTATACACGCGTATAATCTGGAGGGTGATATGGTTTTAAAAAGAAAAATATATAATAAATTATTGGAGTGGAAGAAAGAGAGCCAGGGCAAAAAGGCATTGATGGTGGAGGGCGCACGACGTATAGGTAAGTCAACGATTTGCGAAGAGTTTGGAAAAAATGAATATGAAAGCTATCTTCTCATTGATTTTGCAAAAAGAGATAAGGAAGTCGAAGCATATTTTAATCGATATTTAAATGATTTGGATACTTTTTTTATGTTATTGCAGGCACATTTTGGAATAAAACTGACAGAAAGAAAGTCCCTTATTATTTTTGATGAGGTACAGATGTTTCCGCAAGCGAGGGCAGCAATTAAATATTTAGTGGCTGACGGAAGATACGATTATTTAGAAACAGGATCCCTGATATCTATTAAGGAAAATGTTAAGGACATTGTAATTCCTTCGGAAGAAAGACACATTAATATGTATCCACTGGATTTTGAAGAGTTTGCGATTGCGCTAGAGGAGGAACTACTTGTAGAATATATTAAAAAATGCTTTGAAAAAAAAGAACCGTTGGAAAGAAGTATGCATAATCAGGCAATGATTTTATTTCAACAATACATGCTTGTAGGGGGAATGCCAATGCCTGTGGTAGCATTTATAGATAACAATAAAGATTTCACGCAGGCAGATAAAGAGAAGAGAGATATTCTTAAATTGTATCGGGAAGATATTATGAAAATAGATGCCAGATACAGAAGTAAAGTACTTGCCATCTTTGATCAGATACCGGGATTTCTTTCACAGCACGAAAAAAGAGTTGTTTTTAAACAGCTTCAAAATGGCAGCTATGCGGATCAATATGAAGAAACGTTCTTTTGGCTGTCAGACTCTATGATATCTAATGAATGTTTTTTATGTAATGATCCCAATGTAGGATTGTCTCTGAACGAAACGAGGGGTTATGTCAAGTGCTACATGGGGGACACCGGTTTGCTCTTAAGTCACGCTTTTGATGAAAATGAATTGTTGGAGGATGAGGTATATAAGCAAATTCTGACCGGAAAACTGCAAATCAATGAGGGCATGCTATATGAAAATGCAATAGCTCAAATGCTGGTGGCAAACGGGCACAAACTTTATTTCTATACTCATTATAATGAAGAAAAACATAGAAATGATATGGAGATTGACTTTATTATTTCAAATAACAGTAAGCTGAAATATAAAATGTTTCCGATAGAAGTTAAATCGGGCAAGAGATACAGTACTAAGTCTTTAAATGATTTTATGCAAAAGTATAAAGAACGTATCGGTGAAGGATATATAGTACACCCAAGAAACTTATTGCTTAAAGACGGGATTATATGTATTCCGCCATATATGGCGATGCTGTTGTAAATATCTGCTTGGATAAATGAACTTAAATTTTATGCAGAGGATTCTTTAGGGGATTCTTCGGAATCCTCTTTTTAGTTGGCAGCAGGCCCGTAACGTGGTACAATAAAACAGAAACTATTGCACGTGTATTTTCAGGAGGGGAACATGAAGATAAAATGCGACTGGTGCGGCAGCTGGATCAACGATTTTGATCAGGTCTGCCCGAATTGCGGCGGTGTCAATAACAATTACAACCGCCATGCCAACGGTGTACCGCAGACCATTGAGGAACTGAAGGCCTGGGCGAAGGAGATGAACCTTCCGCTTGAGGAGATGCGGACCTTTATCGGAGAGGATTACAAGGGAGCCAAAGCCTTCGGTATTTACAAGGACGAGACCGACGGCACCTTTGTAGTCTATAAGAACAAGGAAGACGGCACCCGTGCGGTACGATACAAGGGAACCGACGAAGCCTATGCGGTCAACGAACTGTACCAGAAGATGAAGGAGAGGGTGGCAGTGCAGAAGGCACACCAGCAGCCGAAAGTGGCAAAACCGGCTTCCGGTGCTTCTGTTGCTGCACAGCAGAGACAATCGGGAAAAAACTTGTCAAAAGCTCTTTTTCCCATCTGCCTGATAACAATAGTGGCGATCATAATATTGATCGTTATTTTTGCACTCATAGGGGAAAGCGGACCGGATACCGGTTACTACACTTATGGAGGCCGGAGTTATTACTATTATGGGGACTGGTATGAGTGGGAGAATGATTCCTGGCAATATGCACCGTACGAATCCTGGATGGACAGTGACTATGAGAGTTACTACGATTCCTACAGCTATGACAGCGGTGCGGAATATGAGGATTTTGAGGATTCCTCGTATTACACCCCTTATGATGACAGCAGCGATGATGACGATAGCTGGGATGATGACAGCTGGGACTCCGGTTGGGATTCCGGCGACAGCTGGGACTCTGGTTATGATGACTGGGGCTCCGACTGGTAAAATGTGATACAGAATACATACAAAGGGAAGTCTTTGACAGGCTTCCTTTGCTTTGTGATCAATAAGGAACCGGATATAGGGAGAATTATGAAAAAAACAATAACAGCAGTAGTATTTGACATGGACGGTGTGTTATTTGACACCGAGAGAATCTACATGGAGTGTTGGAGAGAAGCGGCAGAGCCTACGGGGCTTAAAAATGTGGATGAGATCTCCAAAGCCTGCATCGGCAGAACCTTACAGGGCACGAAGGAAGTATTCGAGGCAGCCAAGGCAGAGCAGGGCATTGACATCTCCTTTGAAGAATTGCATGAGGACTGCAGCCGGAGATTTAAGGAAAAAGAAGAACGGGATGGCCTTCCGGAGAAGCCGGGTGTGCATGAGATCCTGGAGTATTTAAAAAAGCAGGGTATTCCCGTGGCACTGGCTTCTTCCACGCGAAAAGCGGCAGTGATGGAGCATCTGGACAGAGCGGGTATCACATCTTATTTTCAGAAAATTATCTGCGGCGACATGGTGGAGCATGGCAAGCCTGCACCGGATATTTATCTGAAGGCTTGCGAGGAGCTTGGGGTTGCACCCGGACAGGCACTGGCGGTGGAGGATTCCTTCAACGGTATCCGGTCCGCCTATGCGGCAGGCTTATATACGGTGATGGTGCCGGATCAGCTGCCGCCCACAGAAGAGATTCTTGCGCTGGTAGATAAAAAGTGTGACAGCCTGACCGAGCTTCAGGCACAGCTGCCGGAGCTTTTGGCGGTGTGCGGGGACTGAGGATCATTCTACTGCGGCATGGAACCACAGAACCTTACAGCAGTCACAGGAGGGATCCCGTCTGATCACATGATCCGTGTGAGCCGGTACCATAAAGGCGGTACCGGGCAGCAGAGGGATTTCTTCGCCACCGACGAGAGCATATCCTTTTCCGTCCAATACGAAGAAGCCTTCCTGATCGTCATGCTTTTGCGGCATGTGATATTCTGTGCTGCGATAGAGGGATACGCCCATACGACAACCTTTTACACACCCCTGATCTTCATCTAACAGAGTGTGCCCGGTGCGCTCGGGCATTTGAGCTATAATGGAATCTAAAGTAGTATAAGGAATCATTTGTGTGCCTTTCTATGAACGTAATGTAACTGTAATGTAACGATTCAGTTACCATGTTTTTATCAACAGTGTAGCAGAGTGAGAGAGGAAAAACAATAGACTGCCTGTTCGGGCAGAGTAAAGGAATATAAAAATGGAAGAAAAAGAGACAATACAGCCCATTGAGATCACATGGGAAGAACTACAGTCCCGGGACCTTGAACGATACATCCTGGTGGATACCAGAGGGGATGAAGCAGTAAACTATGGAATGATTCCCGGAGCCATTGCAATCCCCGAATGTGAACTGGTGGACAAGCTGGCTGCGGCAGCAGGGGATAAAAAAGTAATCCTGTATTGCAGCCGTGGACAGAACAGTAAAGTGTCTGCAGAATATTTCCGGGAACAGGGAATGGACGTCTACAGCTTACAGGGTGGCTATACCGGGTGGCTTCTGAACCTGATGCAGAAGGAACAGCCCGGAGAAAAAGAAAACGAGCGGGCACGGGAGATTGAAAAAAGCATCCGCAAAAAATTCCATAAAGTCCTGTTTTCCCGATTTGCCAAAGCTATCAATGAGTACGACATGATCCGGGAGAACGACAAGATCGCCGTATGTATCTCCGGCGGTAAGGATTCCATGCTGATGGCGAAGCTGTTCCAAGAGCTGAAGCGTCACAACAAGTTCCCCTTTGAACTGGTATTTTTGGTGATGGATCCAGGTTACAGTGAGGCGAACCGCAAGATCATCGAGAACAATGCGAAGCTGATGGATATTCCCATCACGATCTTTGAATCCCAGATATTTGATGCGGTGTATGATATCGAGGATTCCCCCTGCTATCTGTGTGCGAGAATGCGCAGAGGCTATCTCTACAGTCATGCAAAGGAGCTGGGGTGCAATAAGATTGCCCTGGGACACCATTACGATGATGTCATTGAGACGATCCTCATGGGGATGCTGTATGGCGGACAGGTGCAGACCATGATGCCGAAGCTGCACAGCACGAATTTTGAGGGCATGGAGCTGATCCGCCCCATGTATCTGATCCGCGAGGACGACATCAAACACTGGAGAGATTACAATGATCTGCATTTTATCCAGTGTGCCTGCCGCTTTACCGATACCTGTACCACCTGCCGTACCGATGGCAGCAGTCCATCTAAGCGTATGGAGATCAAGAACCTGATCGCTTCCCTGAAGCAGACCAATCCCTTTATCGAAGCAAACATTTTCAAGAGCGTGGAGAATGTCAACCTACGCACGATCATCGCCTATAAAGAGGACGGCGTGAAACATCATTTTCTGGAGCATTATGACGAGTGGAAATAGGGCACCTGCACTTGACGGAAGGAGCTTTTTTATTCTATAATAGAACGTAAACCGTAAATTGTGGAAGGCTTTACGCGCCCTTACAACAGGAGAAGCTATGATCAAGAGTATGACGGGATTTGGCAGATGTGAGACTGCCGAGAATAACAGAAAGTTTACCGTAGAGATGAAGTCAGTGAATCATCGCTACCTTGATGTGAACATCAAAATGCCGAAGAAGCTCAATTTCTTCGAGTCTGCGATCCGTAGTGAACTGAAGAACTACATTTCCAGAGGTAAAGTGGATCTGTTCATTACTTATGAAGATTTTTCCGAGAACACGTCCAGCGTCCGTTACAACAAGGAACTGGCAGCGGAGTATCTGGGATACCTGAAGCAGATGGCCAGCGATTTTGATCTGGATTGTGATATCAGGGTGTCCACCCTGTCGAAGTATCCGGATGTCTTCGTGATGGAAGAGCAGGATATCGACGAGGAAGAGCTGTGGAAGGAACTGCAGAGAGCCTTAAAGGGTGCCTGCGAGATGTTCGTACAGACCCGGATCACCGAAGGGGAACATCTTAGGGATGATCTGATCGCGAAACTGGACGGCATGCTGAAGCTGGTAGATTTCATTATAGAGCGTTCTCCCCAGATCATCGCGGAGTACCGTCAGAGACTGGAAGAGCGGGTGAAGGAACTGCTGGGTGATACCACAGTGGACGAAGGAAGACTTCTCACGGAAGTGACGATCTTCGCGGATAAGGTGTGTGTGGATGAAGAACTGGTGAGACTGCGCAGCCACATTGAGACCACGAAGAATACACTGACAGCCGGTGGCAGCATCGGAAGGAAATTAGACTTCCTGGCGCAGGAGATGAACCGCGAAGCCAATACGATTCTGTCTAAGTCTAATGACCTGGAGATCTCCAACTGTGCCATTGAATTAAAGACTGAGATCGAAAAAGTCAGAGAGCAGATACAGAATATTGAATAGCCACGAAAGGCGATACAATGAACCGACTGATCCATGTGGGATTTGGAAATATTGTGAATACAGATAAGATCATTGCTATAGTAAGTCCGGAATCCGCACCTATCAAACGCCTGGTGCAGAAGGCAAAAGAGACGGGACTGGCAATCGATGCCACACAGGGACGCAGGACGAAATCTGTTCTGGTCATGGAGAACAGTCAGATCGTGCTGTCTGCACTTTTACCCGAGACGATTGCGGGAAGAGCACAGGCGCTGTGGCCGGAAGATGAAAAAGAGGACAGTGAAGAAGATGCAGAATAAGGGAATATTGATGGTGATCTCCGGATTCTCCGGAGCCGGCAAAGGAACACTGGTGAAAAAACTGTTATCGGAATATGACAATTATGCATTGTCTATCTCCATGACTACCAGAGGACCGCGTGAAGGAGAACAGGACGGAAGAGAATATTTCTTCCGCACCAAAGAACAATTTGAAGAAAATATTGCAAAAAACGGATTTATCGAGTATGCTCAGTATTGCGGCAATTATTACGGAACGCCGAAAGCATATGTGGAAGAGCAGATGCAGGCAGGCAAGGATGTGATCTTAGAGATCGAGATTCAGGGAGCCATGAAGATCAAGGAACAGTTCCCGGAGAGCCTGTTACTGTTCGTTACCCCTCCCAGTGCAGAAGAGCTGCAGAAGAGACTGGTGGGCAGAGGAACCGAGACAGCCGATGTGATCGCACAGAGACTGGCACGGGCTTATGAAGAATCAGAAGGCATGGATGCCTATGATTATATAGTAGTGAACGACGATCTGGATGAGTGTGCTGCAGCGGTACAGAAGTATGTGGAAGCAGCGAAAAATGTACCGTCCCGTCGTGTAGAATTTATCACAGAGATCAGAGAGGAACTGAAAGGTTTCGCGAAAGGAGCAAAATAAAATGTTACATCCCTCTTATACCGACTTAATGAAAGTAGTAAACAGCGAGGTAGAGCCCGGCGAAGCACCCGTAGTCAACAGCCGTTATTCTATCGTTATGGCAACTGCCAAGAGAGCAAGACAGATCATCGCAGGTGACGAGCCTCTGGTAACAGCCAAGGTGGATAAGCCCCTGTCTATCGCAGTAGAAGAGCTGAATCAGGGTAAGATCAAGATCCTTGGTGATGATGAGGAAGCATAAGACGCATGAAGATATTGTTTGTATCCCTGGGGTGTGACAAGAATCTTGTCGATTCCGAGAAGATGCTTGGCATGCTCCAGGAAAAAGGTTATACCTTCACGGATGATGAAGCAGAGGCAGATGTTGTAGTGGTAAACACCTGCTGCTTTATCGGCGATGCCAAGGAAGAAAGTATCAATACATTATTGCAGATGGGAGAACTGAAGGACAGCGGACAGGTCAAGGCACTGATCGCTGCCGGGTGTCTCGCCCAGCGCTATCGCGAGGAGATCCAGAAGGAGATCCCGCAGGTGGACGCCATTATCGGAACCACTGCTATTGATGAGATCGTAGCTGCCCTGGAGGAGATCCTGGCAGGACAGAAACAGAACCATTATGAAGATATTAATGCCGCCCCTGTGACAGAGACCAACCGTGTTGTCACTACAGGCGGACATTTTGCGTATCTGAAAATTGCAGAAGGCTGTGACAAACACTGCACCTACTGTATTATTCCGAAGGTCAGGGGCAATTACCGCAGCGTTCCCAAGGAGAGTCTGTTAAAAGAAGCCAGAGAACTTGCGGATAAAGGCGTACGGGAGCTGATCCTGGTAGCACAGGAGACCACGCTGTACGGTGTGGATCTGTATGGGAAAAAGGAGTTGCCCGGACTTTTACATGAGCTGGCGCAGATCCCCGGTATCTACTGGATCCGTATTTTATACTGTTATCCGGAGGAGATCACGGATGAACTGATCGATGCTATTGCAGCAGAACCCAAGGTATGTAACTATCTGGATATTCCCATCCAACATGCTTCCGACAATGTGTTGAAACGAATGGGCAGACGTACCGACCAGGCAGAGCTTCGTGCCATCATTGGGAAGCTTCGGGAGAAGATCCCCGATATCTGCTTACGTACCACACTGATCAGCGGATTTCCCGGAGAAACCCAGGAGGATTTCGAGGAGCTGTATCGTTTTGTCAACGAGATGGAATTCGACCGTCTGGGTGTATTTCCTTATTCTCAGGAGGAAGATACTCCCGCTGCCACCATGGAAGACCAGGTGCCGCAGGAAGTCAAGGAATTCCGGAGAGATGAACTGATGGAATTACAGCAGGCAATTGCCTTTGACAAGGCGGAGGATATGGTAGGACACATCCTGACCGTAATGATCGAGGGCAAGGTTGCGGACGAAGAGACTTATGTTGCAAGAACCTACAGAGATGCCCCTAATGTGGACGGCTATCTGTTCGTAAATACTTCAGCGAATCTGATGACCGGAGATTTTGTCAAGGTTCTGGTCACCGGTTCCAATGAATATGATCTGATAGGAGAAATATATCATGAGTAAAATGAATCTGCCCAACAAGCTGACTATTTTTCGTGTGATCCTGATCGTACCATTTATTATCCTGTTACTGGGAGGTCAGGCCGGATGGTTTGGCGAGAACACCTTCGTGACGGATATGATCGCACTGGCTATCTTCATCATTGCCAGCCTCACCGATCTGATCGACGGTAAGATTGCAAGAAAATATAATCTGATCACCGACTTTGGTAAGTTCATGGATCCCCTGGCGGATAAGCTGTTAGTATGTTCCGCCATGATCGCACTGATCGAGATGAACCGTATCCCTTCCTGGGTGGTCATCATCATCATCGCCAGAGAGTTTATCATCAGCGGCTTTCGTCTGATCGCTTCCGACAATGGCGTAGTCATTGCCGCAAGTTACTGGGGCAAGTTCAAGACCACCTTCCAGATGGTCATGATCTGCCTGATGATCGCCAACTTCCCGCAGCTGCAGATCCTTACCAATATCATTATGTGGATCGCACTGATCCTCACCGTGGTATCTTTGATCGATTACCTTGTGAAGAATAAAGATGTCATGAAGAACACGAAATAAGATTGGCAGCGCCTTTTGCTGACAATCTTATGAATAACGTGGCTCATTGCGGAGGGCTGTCAATAAATGTGGAGCGTCCTTTGCGACACATTTATGAATTGAATGCATGGCTCGTAACGCAGCATTGCCGTCGGCCGCTCGGGGAGTTCTGTTTGTATTAAAAACGCCATTTTTTGCTAAAAAAATACAAAAACATGAGATTTTGCCATATAAAAAGCAGTTATTTTCGGTGAGCGTGCAAAATGAAGAAATTCCGTACAAAAATTCCTGATTTAGGAACTTTTTTGTACGGAATTCATTGTTTTTAGGTTTTTTACACCAAACTGGAGAGCTACGAAAGCATAGCCACGCTAGAGAACAAGAAAGACCGGGTGTGGGCACTTGTGCACCAATCCCGGTCTTATTTGTTACGCGGGGCGTAATCAACAAATTCAGTCAATTAAGCCCTGGTAGTTTACGTTACGCGGGGCGTAATCAACAAATTTAGTCAATTAAGCCCCGGTAGTTTAATTCATAGCGTGGGTATCAGCAACCAAACAAACTTCTCATACCCATAAACTATTCACGCTGAAGAGGAAGAAGGGCACTGGCGGGCGTTCGTCCGGTCTACGGCAACCCTACGTTACGAGCCATGCACCCAATTCATAAATGTGTCGCAAAGGGCGCTCCACATTTATT
>ENA-OOXM01000236-OOXM01000236.1-human-gut-metagenome-genome-assembly--contig:-NODE-236-length-53391-cov-6.034217_pt1 | contig 53391 bp, 65 predicted proteins | sample MGYA00241589_ERZ501347 | MGnify/ENA primary metagenome ERZ501347 (study PRJEB25962, sample SAMEA2042832) | human gut metagenome | biome: human gut; feature: human-associated habitat; material: faeces...
CATTTACTTTGCTATTTGTTGATGGCAACCACGAAAATTTTGACAGATTATGTGGTGATTTCCCGACTATCAATTATCACGGTGGGAAAGCTCATAGAATACGTAGCAATATCTATCATCTTATGAGAGGTTATGTATTTGAATTTGAAGGCAAGAAGTTCTTTACTTTTGGCGGAGCAAGCAGTCACGATATTCAAGACGGTATATTAAAAATTGAAGATTATTCAACATTGAGTGATTTGGTTAAGGATTATAATAAAAGAACCAGAGCAGGGCAAATGTTGAGAATTGACCACATATCTTGGTGGGAAAAGGAACTTCCATCATACTACGAAATGCGGAGAGGCAGACAGGAATTAGAAAAGGTAAATTATGAAGTCGATTATGTAATTACTCATTGTGCGCCTCAAGATATTGCTTCATATATTTCTCACGGATATTACAAACCTGATATTTTAACAATATATCTTGGTGAAATAGCTCGTGAACTTAAATTTACCAAGTGGCATTTTGGTCATTATCATAGCGAACAAGCTATTATGGGTAAATTTATTCTTCACTATGATAGGATTGAGAGGATTATTTAATATGAAAAAGATTATATCAATGGGTTTAGTTATTACAATGATTTGTTTATGCTTTGGAGGGAATATATATTAAATGACCGACATTGATTTTTATGTGCAATTTAGATTAGAGATTGAACGAATGTATGCTCCTTATGTTCTAAATGAGTGTGAAACTATAAGAATTGAAGATGAAAAAACAGAAATAGGCATATTGCTTATCAAAGATAAATATGTTGTAGGTCTGTATATTTTACCCGAATATAGACGGAAAGGCTATGGAAGAAAAGCAATTTTAGATTATGTATCAAAATATGGTATGTTAAAGGACTTAACTATATTAAACTCAAATGAAACCGCCAAGTCTTTTTGGAATAACTTATTTGAGTTAGAAGTAATTAAAGAAAATTCCATAGATACCTATTATTCAATAAAATCATTAAAATATAAAGAGGTATAAAAATGAAAGTATTTTATCATTCAGATAATGATGGTAAATGTGCTGGTTATTGGGTAAAAACCTTAAATAAATTAACTGACAATTTTACCGATGAATATATCAAAATAAATTATGGGATAGAATTCCCATTTGACTCTATTGGAAAGAATGAAATTGTTTACATTGTTGACTACTCAATCTTGCCAGAAGAAATGGATAAGTTGTTAAAAATCACTGATAATGTTGTATGGATTGACCATCACAAATCAGCCATAGAAAGATATAAAAACTATGACAAAAAGATTGCCGGACTAAGATATGACGGTATTGCAGGTTGTATGCTCACTTATTGTTATTTAGGGTATATGGCGAATTGTGAAGAAACTTTTAGTACCACAATGACTAGAACTGCACCTTTCTTTACACGACTGATTGCAGATTATGATGTTTGGACTTTTGAGTATGGGAATGTAACTAAGAAATTTCAAAAAGGTTTATCTTTATACGAACACGAACCACAAAGTCAAATTTGGGATAGTTTAAACTCTATTGATGTTATAAGTAAAATTGTTAGCAAAGGTGAAACAATCATTAACTACCGTAAAAATATGATGGCTGAATATTGTAAAAATAACGGCTTTGAAGCTGAATTTGAAGGTTATAATTGTTTTGCTATTAATATGGCTATGATAAATAGTGATGATTTTGTTATTGATAATGTTGGTGATTATGATATTCTAATTGGTTTTTCTTTTGACGGTGAGAGATGGACTTATTCACTTCGCTCTGAAAATGTTGATTGTTCGGAACTTGCTGCGAAGTATGGTGGCGGTGGTCATAAAGGTGCAGCCGGATTTAGTAGTACAGATTTTGTGTTAAATAAAATTAAAGGAGAAGATTGAATGGGAAACAACAAATTTGAAGAAACAGTAAAAAGATTAGTCGCAGAATATGCAAATAATCATCTTGATAAAAGTGATAGCATTGGTATTACGGAAGATGATGTTTATATTGTATGGTCTTGTAAGACTTTACAAAATAATAAGGCTTTGGCTAGTACAATTTTACCTGACGGTATGTATTACGAAATTACATACAATGGTGACAAAAATGAAATCTATCTCGATGCTTATAAGAAGTTTGAAAATCAATGTATTAAGGTGTAACAAATGAGTAAAGATTTTGATTTGAAATTTAAGTGTGGGTTGAATGTTGATGATTTGAGTGCAGAAATAGCGCTCAAGATTGTCAATGTTTATTGTAGAGATAATTGTTTAAGAATTAAAGAAAATTCTGACTTATCAGATATGAAATTAGAGTTTATTCCACAAGATGTAGGATGTACAGATTGTTGTGGTCAAAGAGATAATACAATTTATACTTGTTCGGGTAAAAAGAAGGTTGCATTGTTTTGTCCGACTTGTGGCAGAAAGCTTCAAAATTAAATAAAGGAAAGTGAATTTTGAGTAAACAAAAAATTATAAGAATTGTTTGTGTGATTGTGATTTTGGTATCTACATTATGTACAACGATAGTTATGACAACTAATTCGGACGGTAAAAAAGATAATAATGCAAGTACGGCAACAGTAACTACAACAACTGTTAGGCTTACTACTATTCAAATGACAACTAAAAATAAAAGTACAAAGAAAAAGGCAAAGAAAAGAACTAAAACAAAAGCAAAGATTAATAAGCAAGAAGTATTAACCACAACTAAGTCAGCAACCAAGTCTAAAGCTGTAAAATCGGCTAAACCAAAGAAAAAGAAAGTAACGAAGGTCAAGCAGAAAAAGAATAAGGTTACTGAAACAACAACGGTTGCAGTGGAAGAAACAGAACCTGTAATTATTGATAATGAGGCTGAATATTCAGCAGATGAATTTATGAATATGGGTGTTACATATTGGAATGGTTGGAGATGGACTTGGTACAGTGAAAACATTTTACCGGGTGGTGGTTTAGAAATTCCGGGCAGATATGTTGATGAAAGTGGTTATATTTGTGACGAAAACGGTTATATTTGTTTAGCATCATCTTCTTTGGGAAAAGGAACAGTAATAAACACACCTTTCGGAAAGTTTGGGAAAGTGTATGATACTGGTTGTGCAGGTGATACTATTGATGTTTATGTTAGTTGGTAATATGAAAGATAAATGTATTAGTTATGGAATTGATATTCCGTTTTATGAAGAAATGAGGAAAAAGAAATGAATAGATTAACATATAAATCTAGTATGGGTGATTATGGTTCAGCCAAAACATTTGAAGATGATTTTACTGAAAAATGTGCATTAAGAAATGCACTCGGTAAATATGAAGATTTGGGTTATACACCTGACGAGTTAAGAGAAATTATTAATGGTAAGTATAAATTTGAAAATTTGTATGAACAATAGGTGGAAAAACAATGGATGAATTTGTAAAACCACATAGATAAACTATGGGAGAAATATGATGGATGATATTAAAAGAAAGAAAAGATATATTATTTCTTATGATTCAAATAAAGTAATGTCTGAAGATAATACTTTTGTTTCATTTATTCATATTAAAAACATCAAAATCTTTAAGAATAAACGAAAAGCTAAAATAGAATTAAAAAAGATGGGGTGTTATAAAAATATGAAATATCAAATTATTGAAGTTGGGGTAGTGGAATAATTATAGAGGTTGATAATGAATAGAATAGAAGAAGTAAAACAGTTAGTGTCTAAATTAAATAGATACCGAGATGAATATTATAATAACAACAATACTATTATTACAGACAGAGAATATGATGAATTATATGACAAATTGGTTGCCCTAGAAAAAGAAACTGGTTGTGTATTGTCTAATTCACCCACTCAATCTGTTGGTTATGAGGTTGTTAGTCAGCTAAATAAAGTAAAGCATAGTCATCCTTTATTATCATTGGACAAAACAACCGATTTAGATGAATTTATAAAATATTTTGAAAACAAAGATTTTGTCTTAATGGCAAAACTTGATGGTTTAACTTGTTCTCTGACTTATGAAAACGGTAAACTTGTTAGAGCTGAAAGTCGTGGCAATGGTGAAGTAGGAGAAGATATTACCCATAATGCTAGAGTATTTTCAAATTTGCCAACTGAAATTGCATTTAAGGGTAAACTTGTAGTTGATGGCGAATGTATTATTACATATGATGAATTTAATAAAATAAAAGCTCGAGAAGGAACTGATTATAAAAATCCACGAAATTTAGTTAGTGGTTCAGTTAGACAGTTAAATAGTGAAATTTGCGGAAAAAGAAAAGTTAGATTTATTGCTTGGAAATTAGCAAATGGCGAGGATTTTGGGGAATACCATACTGATTGTTTCAACATCCTATCAAGTCTTGGTTTTGAAGTTGTACCTTGGTATAGCAACAGTTTTAACACGATTGAGTGGATTAAGGACGAATGTAATTATAAGAAAATTCCGATTGATGGGATTGTAGGTATGTTTGACGATATTTCATATTGTAATTCCCTCGGAATGACAGGTCATCATCCTAAACATTCACTTGCCTTTAAGTTCTATCAAGAAGATAATGAAACAACATTAACCAATATTGAATGGTCAACAAGTCGAACAGGTTTAGTTAATCCTGTTGCAGTATTTGAACCTGTTGAAATAGATGGAACTACTGTTACCAGAGCAACTTTAAGCAATGTTAGCATTATTAAAGAACTTGAATTGGGAATTGGCGATACAATTACAGTTATTAAGGCTAATCAAATTATTCCGAAAATTACACAAAATCTTACAAGAAGTAATACTTATCAAATACCAAAAGTCTGCCCGGCTTGTGGAGAACCATTGATTATCAAGAATGATAATGGTCGAGAAACATTATATTGTACAAATAAACATTGTAAAGCAATTATTCACGATAAGATTTCAAATTTTGTATCACGAGAAGCAATGAACATTGTTGGTATATCTGATGAAAGATTGCGTTTATTAATGGATATGGGTTATATTACTGATTTTGAAAGCCTATATCATCTTAAAGATTATAGAGATGAAATTGCAAAATTAAAAGGTTTTGGAAAATCAAGCGTTGACAATATTATTAATGCTATTGAGGATAGTAAAAAATGTGAATTAAGAAATGTTATTGTTGCTATTGGTATTCCTAGTATTGGTAAGTCAGTTGCTATGACAATAGCTGATTATTGTGAGTCAGTTAATTCAGATAATGGATTACAAACATTCATTGATTTTGCTATGGATGATTTTGACTGGAGTACATTAAATGACATTGGTGAAGTAACAAAGAATAATATTAATTCTTATGTTAAAAATAATTACGATGAGATTAAGCCGTTAGTAGATATTCTTGAAATAACTAGAAATATTGTACTATATTTATCATCAAGCCATTATAAAAAATTCGATGGTAAAACCTTTTGTATTACAGGTAAATTAACAGAATTTGAAAATAGAAAAGAGTTAGTGTATAAAATCGAATCAAATGGTGGTACAGTTGTTTCAAATGTAACTTCTAAAACACAATATTTGATTACTAATGATAAAAATTCTGGAAGTGCTAAAAACAAGGCAGCACAGAAATATGGAACTAAAATCATTAGTGAACTTGATTTTATCCTTGGCAATTTATAATTTATGAATTTATAAAATGTTAAGAAAAAAGTCTTGACATAAAATAAATATTGTGATATTATAAAATGGAAGGAAAAGAGGTGATATTATGAAAGCAAAGATTGAACTATCAAATATTGATGCAGTTAAAAAGTTTACTGAAATTGCAAGTCGAATTGATTGTGATGTTAGACTAGTAGGCAAAGACGAAAACGGCAATGATTGGGATATTTCGGCAAAATCACTACTTTGTTCGTTAGTGTTAGCAAAGAGAGAACAGACCGAAAGAGAACATACGGCACACGATGTTGATTGGAACACTATTTGGTGTATTTGCGAACAGGATATTTATTCGGCAATTCAGGAATTTGTTGTACTATAATAAACTGTTACGAAAAAATATAATACAGAAAATACATAAAATATCGTTTTTATTACTCATAATACCTTTCTAACTCCCAATATTACTATGTTTATATTTTTAATTTCTTTTAATATCGTTAAATAAATGAATTTCAAGCCACCAATTTAGGAGGGCTTGTAATCCATTTGTGATGATAAAAACGATAATTCAATATCAAAAAGTTATGAACTAGTCAATTTTTGTGAATTTGATAAATTTGCAGAACAAAGTTATTGTGCGGTTCACGGAGTTGATAAAAGTTTAAATCTAGGTGATATTACGCAAGTTGACGAAAAGAAAATCGCTGACTTCGATATGATTTGTGGTGGTAGTCCTTGTCAGGATTTTTCAGTAGCCGGAAATCAAAAGGGCAGTAAATGGATATGTAACGATTGCAACCACGAGTATAACCCACTAACAGTACACTATTCTGAAAGAAATAGGTGTCCAAATTGTGGTAGTGAAAACCTTGATAAGACTAGAAGTTCTTTACTTGTTGAATGGTTAAGAATTGTTAGAGAAAAGAAACCAAAATGGGGAATTTACGAAAATGTTAAGAATATCGTAGGCAAAAAGTTCAAAGAAACATTCGATATGTTCATTAACGAACTTAATGAATATGGCTATAACACATATTATAAAGTTTTAAATGCTAAAGATTATGGTATTCCACAAAACCGTGAAAGAGTATATTTGATACTTATTCAAAAAGATTTAGATAATGGCAAATTTGAATTTCCAAAAGGTTTTGATAGTGGCAAAAGGCTAAAAGATATGCTCGAAGATGAGGTTGACGAAAAATACTATGTAAACAACGAAAAAGCCCAGAAACTGATTAATGATTTAATCATTAGTGGCAAATTAGACAAAGAAATTTCTAATACCGTTAGAACGGGGGGCAGAGGAAGTATAGACAGACATCAATGGGATATGGTTCAAGTATGACAGGGTTGTTTTCAAAACAATGTAGTCAATTTGAAAAAGAAACTGATGTTGCCAATACTTTACTCGCTAGAGATTATAAAGGATTTGGAAATCAACCAATGAATGGAGTCATTACATATGAAGAAGATGAGCGAGAATAAAATTGAAAGACTTGCACATATTGGAGCAGGGGGCAGAAAGGTTGGATTTATTCAGTCAATGGCTGTTCACCAACTTTACCTGCTACACAGTATAAAGACCCTACCAAAGTAATTATATCGGTTAGACAGAATTAAAATGAAAGATAATAAGGAATTAAAAGTTGTTAGACTTGGGAATATTTATAATCCAAATTTAGGTACAGGTTATGCTGGTAATGTGTGGGATAAAGATAATCTTTGCCCTACAATTACTACTGATAGTTGTTAGATATGGTGGCAAAGATGAATGAATTAAAATTAAATATTCTTAATTATAAAGGCTATTATACAAAAATTCATTATAGTGCCGAAGATGAAGTTCTATATGGTAAAGTCGAAGGGATTAAAAACCTTGTGAGTTTTGAAAGCACTTCGGTTAAAGAAATTAAAAAAGAATTTCAAAAGGCAGTAGATGATTATGTTTGCTATATAAAAAGTCAAGAGGTGTCTGATGAAAAATAAAAATGAACCAAAGTTGCTTGGTGGTTTTGGGAAAATTAATTTTGGGAAGCAATATAGGCAAGGCAACAGAGTTTATGATAGTGACCATATTGCAATGTGTTTATGTGCCTCACCAGTGGGCAATATGGGAGGGTATAGTTATTTGTATCTAATAAGGATGGAGGTAAAAAATGAAAAAACCTATTTGTCTTAATAGTAAAGCTGGGAGAAATGGAATTGATAATTTGCAACCTTCTATTAAAGACAGAATATATGATAGCAATGGTATTGCGTGTACAGTTACTACATCAGAATTTTTTATGCCATTATATTTGTTGCATAAGACATCAAATGGGAGAAAAATAAGACGGGTAATTTTAAAAATCCACAAAGAGGTAGAATTTACTCTATTAATGGTATATCACCTAGCTTGAATACCGTTGCTGGTGGTGGGTTAGAGCCAAAGATTATAGTTAAAACCAAAATAAAGGAAAGCAATAAATGAAAATAGTATGTGAGCAAAGATGTGATGAAGGACTCCGGACATTTCAAAATGGAAATATAGGAACAATCAGAACCATTAATGCTGGGGGGGGATAAAAGAGTGATTGAAAACGATAAAAATTGTTACAGAATTAGAAAATTAACACCACTTGAATGTTGGCGACTGATGGGATTTTCAGATGAAGATTTTCTTTCAGCAAAACTTGGTAGCAGAGAAACTGCAAAAGAGTTAATCAAGGAATATGAACCCGACAATCATCTAGCAATGATGAGAAAGGCTGAAAGTGAATCCAAGGTATCGAACAGCCAACTCTACAAACAATCCGGGAACTCCATTGTAACGGATGTTTTATTTTACATATATAAAGAACTGTATAAGGCAATGCCTTATTTATTTGATAACTTAAAAGTGGGAAGTTTCTTTTCGGGAATTGGTGCTTTTGAAATTGCACTAGATAGATTATTTAATGATATTAATACAGAAAATTTTTAAACGCCACAAATAATTTGTCCGATATTTGTGGGGGGTAATCAAGAGGTTAAATACACTGTTTATAATGACTATAACAGTTATATTAGAGCCGACCAAAATACGATTGGCACGATTACTTCTACAATAGGGCATAGTGCATTGAGAAATGCGTATAAACTTATCGAATATTCTTATTTAAGAAAGAAGGATGATTAAAATAAAAAATTCAAAATTGTTTCTAATTATAGTGGTTGTTGTAATTGCTATTGTGGGTTGTTTTATATTTAGCTTTCAAAGTGTAAAGAACAAGGCAATTTCATATGAAGAACAAATTTCTACTGCGCAGTCAAATATCAAAATTCAGGAAAAACGCAGAACCGATTTAATTCCAAATCTAGTCGATTGTGTTAAGGCTTATGACAAACACGAGTATGATACCTTGATGAGTGTTGTTAAAAGTAGAGGAACTAATAGTGATAATTCTGTAAAAGAAATTAAAACACAAATTCAGGCTATCGCAGAAGCATATCCAAAGCTACAAAGTTCAAGTAATTATCAAGAATTAATGAATGAATTAGCCGTAACAGAAAACAAAATTGCTAATGTACGTAATAATTATAATAGTTGGGTAACAAGATACAATGCTTTTGTAAGGCAATTTCCTAGTTCACAAATTTTGTCAATGTTAGGTTATGAAATAAAAGATTACGCTAAAATAACTTTTGATGTATCATCTGATGCGCCAACAAATTTGTTTGAATAATATGAGAATGAAAGATTTTAAAATAACTAAAAGAGAAATTCTTTGCAGTGTTGTTATTGTCGCTTTGATGTTCATTGTGGGTTTTATGATTTCAAACACTATTACCAACCATATGATGGAAGAAAGACAAGACTATGACACGGCATTACAAGTTAATAACAATGCTAAAGAGTTTCAGTACGGAATGAAAACTGATATTGGAAATGCTTTTGTATATGGTGAACTAAAAGCTGTTGATACAGTTTCTTATTCGGCTATCAAAGGCGAATATATGTATATATCAAAAATAACAGAAAGATACACGCAACATACGAGAGTAGAAACTTATACTGATGGTAAAGGACATATGCACACTCGAACAGTTACATATTGGTCTTGGGATGAGATTGATAGAGATAGTAAAACTTGCAAACAGGTAAAGCTATTAAATACAACTTTCAGTAGTAAGAAAATTAATATCAAAGCTATTAATACGGATTTGATTAACACCATTACTATTGGCGATTTGAGATACAAATATTATGGTATTAAATCTCAAATTAAAGGAACGGTTTATACTAGTTTACAAAATAATACAATAACCGATAATTCAAGATTTTATAAAGACTTAACCATCAATAAGACGATTGATAGATTGGAGAGCAATTTCTGGTTGATTATGTTTTGGATTGGTTGGTGTGTATTAATCGGAGTTGTAGTATTTGTTTTCTATTATTTTGATAACAAATGGTTAGAAGATTAAAATAGAAAATATATTATTAGCCCACAATACAGATGTTAAAATGTAGATTTTATTCTCCATTTTTAGTCCAAATTCAGAAATTCTAGTCAGTGACACTTGAATTTTTCGTTCTAATGACCAATTTTGCATAATTTTTAAATCTTCATTTGTATATATAGTCTTTTTATTTTGTGACATTTAATTCCTTCTTTCGATTTTAGTTCTATTAAAGAATTATATTTGTATAAATCATAGATTCTATCAATAAAATCTACACTTCATTCTCTGGTGGTAAAGATAGCACAGTATTGCTTGACTTAGTAAGAAGGGTATTCCCTGATAGTCCTGCTGTTTTCTGTGATACTGGACTTGAATATCCAGAGTTAAGAGAGTTTGTTAAGACGGTAGATAATGTAAATTGGCTAAAGCCTGAAATGAACTTTAAAAGAGTTATTAAAGAGTATGGGTATCCGATTATTAGCAAGAATGTAAGTAGGGCAGTACACGATGTTAAGAAACTTGGAAATAACTGTTGGTTTGCAAGAGCTTTTGATGGTAGAGAAACTGGTTTATACAATTATACCAAATATAAATACTTACTTGATTCTCCGTTCAAAATTAGCAATCAGTGTTGTGAAGTTATGAAAAAGAAACCATTAAAAAAATATGAAAAACAGTCTGGAAACAAACCAATTATCGGAACAATGGCTTGTGAAAGTCAAGCAAGAAAAACTGCGTGGAAGATACACGGATGCAATGCTTTTGATAGTAAGAATCCTAAATCAATGCCTTTATCATTTTGGACTGAACAAGACATATTGCATTATATAAAGGAATTTGATTTAAAATATGCACCAATTTATGGTGTGATAAAACAAAATGAGAAGGGGGAATATTACACAACAGGTGTAGATAGAAGTGGATGTGTGTTCTGTGCTTTTGGATGTCACTTAGAAAAAGAACCAAATAGATTTCAAAAGCTAAAAGAAACGCACCCTAAAATATGGGAATTTTGTATGAAGCCTACTGATAAAGGTGGGTTAGGTATGAAAGAGGTACTTGATTATATTAATGTGCCTTATGAATAAAGAAATAATTAATAAGCGAGGTAATAAATGAAAACAGTTTTATTAATAACCGATGTACTAACATATAAGAACGACAATAATAAAATCACATATGGTGTTGATTTTGTACAAACTATATACTCAATGTCAACAGTAAATTCAACTCATTTTACATTTTGCAATGATGAGAGTATCGAAAGTTTAGTTAATAAAATAGGGGATTCGCTGATAGTACCTCATAACAAAGTAGAAATTCACTTTTTACACTCTACATATTTTGATAAGTTAATGGCTGTTATGTTTAAAGAACAAGGTTATACAGTTGGATTACTTAATAATGTTCAAATTAATTGTCAGAAGCCTAATGATAAAGATGATGGTGTATCGAGAGGAAAAAGAGCTAATATTGCGGAGTGGATATTATGGTATTAACAATTATTTTAACAGTATTAATCACGATAGTGACATACAATATCATCAGCTTTATTCTTGTTGCTTGTAGTGATAACGGATATATAGACAATGATGTCGTTGTATATGTATCTATGGGGTTTATCACAATCATAATGTATGGAATTATAGAACCATTCCATAGATATGTTTACAAACCACTTAGATTGAAATATCTTAACAATCATTACAATTCATATATTGTGTTTTATTTAAATGGCAAAGGTGAAGTAAAACAAAAAATGGATGGAATTCTAATGAACAAAAAGTATGAAAAGTATTGTTATCACACGGGCGAGGGTTCACAACTTTGGATTGAACACAATTCAGAGAGGGTTGAAATAAGAAATATTAATGACTCTCATATTGTGAGTAAAAAGTGGTTAAAGCAAAGTAATTTGTATAAGGGCAATTCAAAATAAAAAGTTAATTTTATTAAAAGAAAGAGGTTTAAAGTGAGTTCTGATAATCTTAAATGGTATCAAAAGCTATTTATAATGAATAAACAATGCATCGCTGTTATTTATAAGACACAAGACGAGCTTGGTACAATGTGGAGTCGTTGTCTTAATTATTGGAGAGAATCTGTCCACACTCTTTATCGTTACAACACCACTCAAAATCAGATAGAACTACTTAATGGAACTCTTATTAGGTTTGGATGTTTGAACAAAGCACCATACATTTTTGGTCGAGCAAGTCTTTGGACTGATGTTATAGTTACGCCTTCGATTACTAAAGATGATTTTGATGGTAAAGTGTGGCTAAAGAAATTAACCCAAAATTCAGAAACAAGAATTGATGGAATATGGGTTTATAAAGATGTCAGAAAAATGCAAAATTTAGACCAAGATTTGACATACATAATAAATGGAAACATAAAGTATTATTAATAAATTTGTAGTTTTAAACAAAGAAATGAGGAACGTGAATGAATGTATTAGTGGCTTGTGAAGAAAGCCAAGCAGTTTGTAAGGCTTTTAGAGAAAAGGGACACAATGCTTATTCTTGTGATATTGTATCCCAATCGGGGGGTATCCTCAGTGGCATATTAAGCAAGATGTCTTACCTTTAATAAATGGCAACTGCACATTTAAAACAGAAGATTCACAGACACATGCAATCAATGGCAAGTGGGATATGATTATTGCACACCCACCTTGCACACGATTATGTAATAGTGGACAAAGATGGTTATATTATGGTTCGGAAGAATACAGAAATAAGAAAAAGAAGGAACAAGACGATGCCGTTAATTTCTTTATGAAATTTGTATATGCAGATTGCGACAAAGTTGCTATCGAAAATCCCAGAGGAATAATGTCGGCACGTTATAGAAAACCAGATTGTATGTATAATCCATACGACTTCAAAGGGGAGACAGGCTCTAAAAATACATATCTTTGGTTAAAAAATTTGCCTCCACTTAAACCCACAAGAGACAAGCCGTTGCCTAAAGAAGAAAGAACTCAATATGTGTTAAATCCTATTGTAGATGGCAAGAAAATGTCTTGGAATAATCCAGCTACTGCAAGATACAGAAGTAAAACACCGGTCGGAGTTGCCAAAGCAATGGCAGAACAATGGGGTTAGTAGCAGGCAACTTCAAATATGTTTAAGGGGGATGTTGTTGAATATATTTAAACTAGAAAACTGTCATGATGTGTTAATTATATGTCCAGAATTTGATTGTGCAGATCTTCGCAATATGATAACAAAGATTGGCGAGTTGTATGTGAGTGCTACAAATTGGTATGAAAAGTATTATAAAATAAACTTGTCCACAGGGTTAAGCCTATGGATTGTTAATTCGCTCAAGGTCTCGCTAAGAATAAATCCAAGCCATATATTCGTGTCAGACGGAATAGATAGGGAGGAGTATATGAATGTTCCTTGGTTACGAAGCCAGCAAGCAACTCCAAAATTGTACAAAGGATTTGGTAGTATTGATGGTTCTTTTGTTGATTGTGATGCTTTTATGAGTCCTAAAATTAATATAAAGAATTTGATTTAAGAGGTGATATATAATGAACGATAATTTGCGAGAGCTGTTCTGTACCAGAAATAGATACGCAAAATATTATAAGATTATTTATAAAAATTATAATTATGTAAAAGGTGACCTTCTATCTCTATTAAGTGAGGTATACTCTTATAATATAAGTCGTGTATACAAAAGGCAGTATAAAGGCGACCATTATGAAAGAGTAATGATAAAGTTTAGGAATGGAATGACTTTAGAGTTTTGTAGTATGAACTTTGCAAGAAAGCGTATAGATCGTGGTCGTAGGTATGATTGCGTGTTATTAACTGAAGATATATCGGCAGAAGAGTATGCTCTTCTCGAACAAGTACAGTTTAATTACAGACCGATGCCTGGAAGTAAATATGAACCACGTCCATATGCATACAGAGGTTTAGATGAATTAACAAGTCGTTCTTATATCCCTGCGTTCGGTGCCGTTGTTAATATTTCAAATCTCATATAGCTATTTATTATTGAAAGGTGGTGGTAGTTTGATGGTCTAAATCCTACATTATATTTAACTACAAATTAATAAGGAGAGTTGTTAATGTCAGCTTCAAACCAGGAAATTACACAAATGAATTTATATGAAAAGTTAGAAAGAATTAGAAAACTAGTAGAGGTATTACGAAAAGATAAAAAAGGTTTCAATTATAAGTATACAACAGAGGAATCTGTACTTGCTAAGGTAACCTTTGGTATGGCTAAATATCATGTATCTCTAGTCCCATCAATTACTCCAAATACAGCAACATCTCAATTAATTAATTACGAAAATGTGAAAGTTACTAAAGATGGCAAGACTATTAAATCACCGGTAAATGAATATTTAGTACAAGCAGAAATGACTTACACTTGGGTTAACAACGATAATATGGAAGATAGAATTGTTGTCCCTTGGCTGTTAGTTGGCTCTCAGTCAGATCCATCACAGGCATTTGGTTCTGGTCTTACATATTCAAATAGATATTTTATTTTAAAATTCTTCCACGTAGCGACAACGGAAGACGACCCAGATAATTGGAGGCAGAAACAAGCCGAAGCCAAGGCTATTGAAGGAGCAGAGGTTTGCAAAGGTATTATCGAGCAGATTGATAAAAAAGTTAAGAGTATGTTAAAGGATGATAAAGATGGCAAGATTAAAATTAAGATTACAGAAACTTTAAAAGATAATATCGTAATCAATGGTAAGAAATCTGCTAATTATATCAACCTTACAGAACCAGAAATGGCGGCTAAGGCACTAGAAGCATTAAACAATATGGAGGTAAAATAATGGGATTTAAAAACAATGCGTATGCAAAGGTATGGGAAGTTATTAATGAAAAGAACGATAAAGGTTATCGTTCTCCGCAGCTGAGAATTTCTATCTCACGCAAAGATAAAGAGTCAAATTATGTACAGGACTTTGGTGGGTATGTGTCCCTTATGGGCGACTGTAGAAAATTAGTAGACGATATTAATGTGGGAGATACTGTGAAACTTATATCTGTTGATGTGTCAAACCACTATGACAAAGATAACAGAGCTACATATACATATTATAAAGTTTGGGAACTGGAACAGCCAGACAAAAGCGAGAGTGAATCTTCAAATAATTCAAAGACAAATACAAAAGCAGAAAATATTACAGACGACCAGTCTGAAGAAGATTTGCCGTTCTAATTATGGAGAATGATTACTCAGTAATTATTGGAGATATGACCTGGAGTTATTCTAGATTAAAATTGTTTGAACAATGTAGGTATGGTTGGTTGCTTAAATATATTTACGAATGTGAAGATATTCCAAAGTTTTTTACACAATATGGTAAATATATCCATACAATTCTAGAAAAATTCTATAAAGGAGCGTTAGATAAATCTCAGTTATCCACTTACTACATAATTAACTATTATAAAAACGTGACAAGTAGACCACCTAATTCCAAGATAGGTTCTTCATATTTTATGCAAGGTTTAGACCTCTTCAATAATTATTATGGAGATAATGATTGTGTAGTTGATGTAGAAAGAAAAGTGGGGTTTAAAATTGGTGATAGAAATTTTGTAGGGTATGTTGATTTGATAAAAGATAAAGGCGATACGGTTGAGATAATAGACCATAAGTCTAGAAATCTAAAGCCTTATAGCAAAAGAAAGAAGCCTACAAAAAACGACGCACTTTTAGACGATTATTTTAGACAATTGTACCTTTATAGTGTTCCAATTGCGGAAAAATCGGGGAAAAATACGGTTTTTTATCTAAATTCATTCCGAAATCAGTCTCTAATAAAAACAGAATTTTATTCACATAAATTAGACGAAACAAAGAGATGGGCATTGAACACGATACAGTACATTGAAAACAATACAGACTGGAGCCCTAATGTAGACGACTTTTATTGCAAGTATATTTGTGGTCTATCTAAATCGTGTGAATACTTCAATATTTAAGGAGCGTTTAACTTGTTAGTTGATATTGAGCTTATTAACAAAGCAAAAGAAAAGTTAGGCGATAAAAACGCCGAACTTATAGTGAAGGCTCTTGGTGTTGAAGATTATGATGAGAAAAAGATGAGGGCTTGTTGCCCTCATCACAATGAAAAAACTCCAAGTTGGATTTACAATCCAAAAGAAAATAAGTTTCATTGTTTTGGTTGTAATCGCAACACTGATATAATTGACGCTTTTATGGAAAGCGGTTTGACATATATAGAGTCCTTACAAAAATTATTTGACTTAGCCGGTATCAAATATTCTTTTGGCGAACACGGCGTCAAAACTCAAAGAGATTACAGGTATCCAAAAGAGGTGGTATGTACTAATAAAGACAAAATTGAAAAATATATGGCGGCTAGATTAATCAGCAGGAAGACTATTGATTACGCAGATGTAAGAGAAGATGAACACGGCAATATTGTATTTAACTATTATGATACGAATGATGTGTTGACATTAGTAAAGTACAGACCCTCACGAAAAATCTCAAAAGGTGAAAACAAATGTTGGTGTCAAAAGGACGCAGATACATCCCCTCTATTATTTAATATGAACAGGGTTAATGTTTCAGAACCATTACTTATATGTGAAGGTGAGATGGACGCTCTATCTGCAATTGAGTCCGGTTATACTAATGTAGTTTCAGTGCCACTTGGTGCTGGCAACTTTCACTGGATAGAAAAAAACTGGGACTGGCTAGAACAATTCAATGATATTATCGTTTGTTCAGATAACGATGAAGCTGGACAGAAAATGAGGAAAGAGGTTACTAGCAGATTAGGTAGTTGGAGGACAAGGTATGTAGACATTCCGTATTGTTACACTTTACCGGATGGCAAGAATGTTCTTGTTAAGGATTTAAACGAAGTTTTATACAGATATGGGAAAGAAAAGGTTCTAGATATTATTACTAAAGCAAAAGACTCACCAGTTGCTAGTGTAGTGGATTTCTCGGATATTAACAATATAAATTTGGATGATATTGATGGCATATATACGGGGGTCGAAGATTTAGACAGAAGGCTGATGAAACTATTTAACGGTACATTGAACATTGTAACTGGTGTTAATGGCGCAGGTAAAAGTAGCTTCCTAAGTCAACTGGTGTGTGAGTGTATGGAGCAAGGTAAGAGTGCTTTTATGTACTCTGGCGAATTACCAAACTTTCAATCTAAAAACTGGATTAACTACATATTAGCAGGGCAGAGACACCTTACAGAACAACATAATAAATCAACGGTATTCTGGTCGGTAAATAGAGATGCTCAAAAATCAATTAATGATTACTACCGTGAAAGGCTGTTTATATATAAGGATGACGAAAGTCATAAAGTTTCAGATTTAATGAAATCAATGGAAGATGTTGTTAGAAAATATGGAGCAAAGTTGCTTATTATAGACAATCTAACTTCTGTAAATCTTGAAAATAATGATAACAACAAATATGAAAAACAAGCGAAGTTCGTTACAGACTTAATTGACTTTGCAAAGAAGTTTAGTGTTGTAGTTGTTTTAGTCGTACATCCTCACAAAATAGAAACAATGAGAAGGCTAACAAAGATGGATGTGCAAGGCATCTCGGCAATTATTGATTTAGCACATAGAATTTTAAGTTTATATAGGGTTCAAGAAGCCGACCACCAAGGTATCCCAAATAGAAAGGGAGATGGGTGGATAAAAGAACCTATTAGATATGATGTTATTTGTGACATTCTGAAAGACAGAATGATGGGCTATGAGGGTCAGTCTATAGGTATGTATTATGACAGACCGTCAAGAAGGTTCTTTACTAATGAGGCAACATTAGATAGGCAATATTCTTGGGACACAAATACATACAGTACAAGCCTTCCATATCCACCTCACCAATTAATGGATGATGGTACAGATGAAATTTTCGGAGCACAGATACCAAACGCAGGTTAGGGGGTAGTTAAATATTAGCAATTATGTTTCCTATCATACACACACAGACATATCTTTATTAGATAGCTGTAGTGACTATAAGTCCTATGTAGATAAAGCTGTTGAGTTGGGTCAAAAAGCTATTGCTTTTTCAGAACACGGTACTATTCAAGGTTGGGTAGCTAAGAAAATGTACTGCGATGAGCAAGGAATTAAGTATATTCACGCAGTTGAATGTTATTTAACAAGAAGCCATCAAGAAAAGGTGAGAGATAATTACCATACTATTCTTATTGGTAAAAACGAAGCTGGTAGAAAAGAACTTAATAAATTAATAAGCTTAGCCAAAACAGATGAAGCTCATATGTATTATGTCGGAAGACTATCATTTGATGAGTTTCTGAATATCTCAGATAATGTCATAAAAATCAGTGCTTGTCTAGCCTCTCCTTTAAATAAGGTCGATTATCATGATCCAATATATGAGAAACTAGCAAAACATTATGATTACTACGAAATACAACCACATAATTGTCAAGACCAGATTTTATATAATCAACATCTGGCGATGCTTAGTAAGAAGTACAATAAACCACTGATAGCAGGTACAGATGCTCACAGCGTTAATTCGTATAAGGCTGAGTGTAGGAATTTATTATTGTTGTCAAAGAAGAAATCATACGGCAATGAAGATGAGTTCGACCTTACATATAAATCATATGATGAATTGGTTAATGCGTTTAAGGAACAAGATGCTATACCGGAAAAAATGTATATGGAAGCTATTAACAACACAAATGTGATGGCGGACTCTGTAGAAGACTTTAAACTTGACACCTCGTTAAAGTATCCTATCTTATATGGTTCAGCCGAAGAAGATAAGAGAAAGTTTAGAGAGACTATTGATAGAAAATTTAAAGATAAGATTGAAAAAGGTATTATTCATTATTCTCAGGTGCCAGCTTTTAAACAGGCAATAGAAGAAGAATTTAGAGTATTTGAAAAACTTGAAATGTGTGGATTTATGTTGTCTATGTCTGAGATTATATCTTGGTGTCGTGACAACGGATATACAGTAGGCACAGCGAGAGGTTCTGTTGGTGGTTCAAGAATTGCCTATATCACCGATATTATTGACTTAAATCCAGAAACTTGGCATACAGTATTTTCTAGATTTTGTAATGAGGATAGAAAAGAAGTTGGAGATATTGATGTTGATGTTATCCTTGAAGAAAGACCGGAAATCTTTAAATATATTATTGATAGATTTACACAACCATATGCCGCTAGAGTTCCTGCTTTTGGTACGGCAGCCGAAACTGAAGCTTTACTTATTATATGTAGAGGATTCAAAGAAAAATGGATAAAAGAACATCCAAACGAAGACGAGAGTAATTGCCCTTATAATAACGCTTTCACTAGTAAGATGAAGAAGAGCCTTGCTAAAGGATTAGATGAGGCGAAGAAAGAATATCCAGAGGTGTTCTATTATTATGATGGCATCTTAGGAACTCGTATATCTCAGTCGGTACATCCAGCAGGTATCGTTATCAGTCCCATATTGTTAGCTGAGAACTATGGTACATTCCTCAAAGATGGGGAGGTTTGCCTACAAATTGATATGGATGAAATCCACGATGTATCGCTTGTTAAGTATGATTTGCTTGCTTTAAGAACGGTAAAGATTATATCTAACACCTGTAAATTAATCGGTTGTCCGTATCCCAAGACATATGAAATTGATTGGAATGATGAAAAGGTTTGGAATGATATGTTAAGAACAAATGAAGGTTTGTTTCAAATGGAATCTGCTTATGCGTTTGGATTATTAAAACAATTTAAACCGAAATCAATTTTTGATATGTCACTAGTTTGTGCTGCATTAAGACCTTCAGGTGCTTCATATAGAGATGATTTAATTAAAGGCGTCAAACATAAGAACCCGTCAAAAATGATAGATGATTTGTTAGCTGATAATAATGGGTACTTGGTGTATCAAGAAGATGTTATTAAGTTTCTGCAAAACATCTGTGGTTTGCCTGGTTCTGAAGCGGATAATGTACGACGAGCAATCGGTCATAAGGACGAACAAAGATTGCAAAAGGCTTTACCTCAAATCCTCAATGGCTATTGTGAGAAGTCAGATAAGCCAAGAGAGGTAGCCGAAGAAGAAGCTAAAGCATTTATTCAAATACTTATCGATGCGTCTTCTTACATGTTTGGGTGAATGGCTTGCCCAAGTAAAACTCTTTTAACTCGGTCAACTAAGTCGGAAGGCTAAGGTGGTAAGAGAGTCTAAGTCCTATGAGGATGGGATAAGACAATACCGAGCCAAGCTGTTGTTCTTTACATTATCTATATAGTGGAAGCTTATAGAACAACAGAAGGTGTGACGGCTATCGAAAACACAAATATCTGAGAAATACAATATTTGGAAGTGAGTAGAGTAGGAGAAATCCCAAACGGAGAGATTTTAAATCACGGTAACAGTGTTTTAATTTAAGATCTAGCCTGGCGTACTAGAAATAGTATGAATTAACGATAACCATTCAATAGCTTATTGCTTATTAAGCTATCTATGTGCGTATTACAGATACTATTATCCATATGAATTTGTTACTGCGTCTTTAAATTGTGCTACCAGTCCAGACCATATTCAGACTGGTACGGCGATTGCAAAGGAATATGGTGTTAAAATTTCGCCACCGGTATTTGGTGCGTCATCTGCTGAATACGCATTTAATAAAGAAGAACACATTATTGCTAAAGGGGTTGCTACTGTTAAATATTTGAATGCAGATGTGGCAAAACAGCTATATGATTTGTATCCAAATATCGACCATAAATATTTTAATAGAACTATCAATTGTATAGTAAATGAAACTAGTACAAACTCCAGACAGATAGAAATATTAATCAAGATTAATTATTTTAAGATGTATGGGAATGAAGATACACTATTAGCGATATATGAGATGTGTGACGATTTAAAGTATGGAAGTATGCGCACTATTAAAAAGAACAGTCCGCTGTTTGAAAAATATCCTGCGTTAAGAGATTTCGCAGAGAAATATTTTGTTGGTGTTAATGATAAAGGTCAGCAACTGAAAACCTATACAGTCAAAGACTTAGACAAAGCTATGAATATTTTGGAAGAATGTATTAAGGATAAAAAACTTCCAGACTGGACTTATAAGCAAATCATTGAAACTCAAGAGGAATATTTGAATTATGTAGATTTGATAACAAATAACCCGGAAGATAGAACAAAATTATTTGTGCACGACGTTCATCCCCTAGTTAGTCAATATAGTAAAAATAAAGAGCCTTGGGCTTATGCCATCTTTACTAGGTCTATAGGTACTGGTAAAGAGGGTAGAGTTACAGTTAGAAGTAATATATATAATAAAAATCCGATTAGCAAGTCATCCGTAATACAATTAAGTCGAAATGACTTATATAAAGATAAGAATTATTGGAATGCAGTAAGGTATCAAATCCTAGCATAGAAAGAGGTATAAATGAAAAAACATTGTGATTTATGCGGAAAGAAATTAAATACGTGGGAAAAACTTAATAATTTTGGTATCCATGATGTGCCAGGTTATGGTTCAATATACGATACATATGAAATTGATATTTGTTTATGTGCAGACTGCTATGACCGTATGATTGATGCGTTTTTAAAGAACGTAAAAGATAAGAGTAAGTGTATAGAAGGATGTGATGTTATTGATTAAAGTTAGCTTAATTAGTATGACAACCGAACCAGAGGAGGCTATCGCAAAAGCGGCGTCAAATTGTTACGACTCCGAACCGTCACAAAAGATTGTAAATGGATGTTATAAATCTGGGCATTTAAGCGTTTTTGAGTTTGCTCAATTTCATTTTAGAATTGAAGGTATTTCACGAGCTTGCTCCCATCAGCTTGTTAGACATAGAACATCTAGTTTTGCCCAACGAAGTCAGCGTTATGTTAACGAAAGCCAGTTTGCTTATGTAACTCCAAATTCTATCAAAAAGTCCGACTTTCATGATAATTATGTATATCTAATGGATGAGATTCAAGGGTTATATAAGCTTGCAATAGATAAAGGTATTCCTGCCGAGGACGCTAGATTTATGTTACCTAATGCCTGTGAGACAACAATAGATATGAGTATGGACTTTAGAAACTTAATGCATTTCTGTAACGAAAGATTGTGTTCGAGGGCGCAGTGGGAAATCAGAGAAGTAGCAAAGTTGATGGTTAAATGTGTAAGAGATGTAGCTCCAGACTTAGCAAAATATTTAGTGCCTAAATGTGAGATGAGATACCCATATTTCTGCCCTGAAATTAAGGGTTGTGGAAAGCATTCTAGTTCAAAATATTTAACTATCATAGACAGTAATGATGTAAAAGATAATGATACTTGTTATCTAATTGTTAGCCCTTCTGGTTCTGGTAAAGATACAGTTGCTAATAAGCTGTGCAAGGATTACGGCCTTACAAAGGTTAAGTCATACACAACAAGACCCAAAAGAAATGACCCAACTGAAGATATGTCTCATACTTTTGTTACAGATGATGAGTTTAATGCCTTAGAAAATATTGTTGCTTATACCGAATATAACGGATATAGATACTGTTGTACTCAAGACCAAATAGATAAGTCAGATATTTATATTATAGATGTAGCTGGTGTAAATTCTTTAAAAGAATATTATAAGGGTGACAAGAAGTTTAAGGTAATTTCACTCCAAACTCCTACAGCAACAAGAGTTGAACGCATGAAAAAGAGAGGGGACTCTGAGAGTCAAATTCTTGACAGAGTTATGTTCGATATGGAAGCTTTCAAGGGTATTGATGATATTGTGGATGTAAAAATTAGAAACGATAATTTAGATAAATGTGTTAGAGAGGTGTATAGTTACATTGCAGAAAATGTACCTAAGAGATGATAATATTAATCAGTTTAAAAAAGAACAGTTAGAATATCAAAATGTTGTTTTTGTGGCTCACAAATATGACGGTAAAAAGCAAAATATGAACGAGGTTGAACGCATTATTTGCGATTTGCAAGCTAGGTTTCCAGACCACTTATTTGTAAGTCCAATCCATACATTTGGTATGTTATATGACAAAACAGATTATGATGTCGGTGAAAAGATGTGCCTGTGGTTATTAAATCATTGTGACCAAATGTGGGTGTTTGGAGATAATTGGGGTACAAGTGAGGGCGTTAAGAGAGAAATTGAATTTTGTGCAGCTAAAGGTATTCCGGTGAGTTTTGCAAATCCAGACAACGACATTGTGATTAGTAGCAGACAGTATTTTACTGATGACTGTCACAGTATAAATAATATATGGGACAGTACAGAGGTTATTTGGGAAAGAGGTTGATAAGTTGAAAGTAATTAAAAGAGATGGACGGGTAGTCCCTTTTGACACAGAAAAGATTAAGAATGCTATTATGAAGGCGTTTATCGAAGTTGATGGCAGAGATGACATTGACGAAGATTGGATTGGTCATCTTGTTGAAGATATTATTACCACACTAAAACATAGATTTGTTGGTTCAATTAATATTGAGGATATTCAAGATACAGTTGAAAATGCTTTAATGGAAGCTAGGAAAGATGTAGCTAAGGCTTATATCCTTTATCGTGATAAACGAACTAGAGAGCGAAACAAGAAAGCTAGATTAACAAAAGCAATTGGAGAAAAACTAAGCGCTTCAAACATCGTGAACCAAAATGCTAATATTGATGAAATGTCATTTGGCGGAAGAATGGGGGAAGCTAGCAGTGAAATGGCTAAGGATTATGCTCTTAATTATTGCATGACTGCAATGAGCATGGACAACCATCTTAACAACCAAATTTATATTCACGACCTAAATAGTTATGCTGTTGGTATGCACAACTGTTTGACAATTCCCTTTGATGACTTGTTAGCTAATGGTTTTAATACAAGACAAACCGACGTCAGACCAGCTAACAGCATTAATACCGCATTACAACTAGTGGCTGTAATCTTTCAGTTGCAAAGTCTACAGGAGTTTGGTGGGGTGTCCGCAGGCCATCTTGATACAACTTTAGCACCATACATTAAGAAAAGTTTTTATAAACATTACATTGATGGCTTACAATACATATCAGAGGGCAACCTTGAAGGTAATTACAAGCAACACATAATTGAACGAATCGACCCTACCGAGAGTATTGTCGCTGAAGCTTACAAGGAATGTCCTGACACCTATAGATATGCTATGGATATGACACTTAAAGAAACTCAACAAGCCGTAGAGGGTATGTTTCACAATCTAAATACACTTCAAAGTAGAAGTGGGAACCAACTGCCTTTCACAAGTATCAACTTTGGTACAGACACAACACCCGAAGGCAGAATGGCATCTAAGGCAATTCTTGAGGGTTGTATCAAGGGTGTCGGTAAAAACCATAGGACAAGCATTTTTCCTTGTGTTATTTTCCAGCACATGAAAGGTATAAATGATAAACCAGGTACGCCAAACTATGATTTGTATAGATTGGCATTACAATCTACTGCAAAAAGATTATATCCGAATTATGCTAATGTCGATTGGAGTGGTAACGAGGGTTACGACAAAAACGACATTAGAACTTATTTCTCAACAATGGGTTTAGTGATTATCTTAGCCCATTTAAAACCTTTTGAACCTTGTTTAGGGGTGTAAGACTTTAAGTCTTGCTAACGAATAGGTCTTTGTCATATGGCTGTTATTGATAAAGATGAGTTCGTGCCAAGCGATTGCAATAGCAATTGAAGGTGTATCGACTATTCCTGATGAGTGTATGGAAGTAGGACTAGAGATAAACGCTAGTAATGTTTTAGGAAACGAAGCATTTGCAAACCGAAGCGGAAGGCTATCAAAAGATAGAACACATAGTCAGCACCAATGGTGACATTGGATTAATGCGTGTAGAACAGCTAATGGATATGATATTAATGGCTTTGGTCAGCTAAAAGACGGCAGAGGAAATATTTGCCCTGTCACTATAATTATGCCAACCTTAGCTATGGAAGTAATAGAAAGATTAAATAAGCAAGGTATTTATGATGAAAATAAATATATCGAAGAATTTATTAAATATCTTACAGTGAAAATTGAAGAAGCCAAAGATATGTTGATTGAAAGATTTGATTACATCTGTTCTCAACCAATGGAAAGTGCAAAATTTATGTACGAAAATAATGTTATGGCTGGTTTTGATGGTAAAGATATTAGGTCGGCATTAAAACACGGAACATTAGCACTAGGTCAAATTGGTTTGGCAGAAACATTACAAATTTTAATCAAAACAGACCACACAACAGATAAGGGTATGGAATTAGCCAAGAATATTGAAAGTCTATTTAAGACCAAATGTGACGAGTATAAACAACAGTATAAATTAAACTTTGGTGTATACATGACTCCCGCAGAAAATTTATCATATACATCAATGCAAAAGTTTAAAAAGCGTTTTGGAGTTATTCCTAATGTTTCTGATAAAGAATTCTTCACAAATTCAATCCATATTCCAGTATGGAAAGAGATGACGCCTTTTAAAAAGATTGACCTTGAAAGCCAGCTAACAGGATATTCTAGCGCTGGATGCATAACTTATGTTGAGTTGGAGTCAAGCGTGTTACATAATATTGACGCAGTAGAAACAATCGTTAATTATGCTATGGATAAGGACATTCCATACTTTGCGATTAATGTACCTAATGACCAATGCGAATGTGGTTACTGTGGTGAAATTAACGATGATTGCCCTATGTGTGGTGGTAGCAATATTAGAAGATTACGCAGAGTTACTGGCTACCTAACTGGTGATTATAAAACTGCGTTTAATAAAGGTAAGCAGCAAGAAGTGGAAATGAGGGTGAAACATAAATAAATGAACAAAGGCAAGATTATAAAAATTGAGCCTTGTTCCGTCAGTAATGGCATTGGTTGTAGGGTAGTAGTCTGGTTTGATTATTGCCCTCACCATTGCAAAGGCTGTCAAAACCAAGAAACTTGGAACGGAACTTTGGGTCATACATTTACATATGATGATTTATTAATTATTGAAAAATATTTAGATAAACCTTATATAAAAGGAATTACTTTTTCTGGTGGTGAACCTTTATGTAAACGCAATAAAGGTGTGGTAGGTATAATATCAACATTAGTAAAATATCAATTTTCTGATAAAGATATTTGGTGTTATACTGGGTACAAATATGAAGAAGTTAAGTCTATTGTTGATATATATAATATTGATTATTTAGTTGATGGTAAATATATTGAAGAACAGAGAGATGTGACTTTGGCTTTTAGGGGCAGCCTAAATCAGCGAATTATAGATGTAAAACGTTCAGAAGAAGCAGGGAAAGTCATAGAGGTAGACTACGCACAGTTTGAGCGTTAAGGAGCTAGTATGAACCGAAAATATATTAACAAAGTGTTTCCTATTACAGTTTATTGTAATGAGGATATTATTCAAATTAACAAGCTAGCCGAGAAAGTGTCTGATGGCATTATTCAAGTGTATCAGCAGAGTACAAACACTCTAATTAATGCTAAAAGTCTAATAGGCTTTCTCTCACTAGAAAATAATAGCGAGCAGAATATGGAATTAAAGCTGATAATTCAAGCCAAATTATCGGAAGATGAATTAAGGGCTTTTGAACAGTACAGAACTAAACATTAATTAAGGAGATTAATCTATGGCAACAACAAGAAGAACAACTAAAAAAGCAACAACTACAGTAGAAAACAACGAAGAAACACAGAACACATCTAAGAAGAATGTAGTAGCGACATTTGAAAAGGTTTCATTTGAGCAGTATTACAAGGATTTTTTAGACACATATGGTGAAGATTTTGACAGAGTTCAAGTAAAAGACATTTACGATTCCATCAAATTACCTCAGAGAGGTACATCTGGAAGTGCAGGTTATGATTTTTTTACTCCACAGACTATCAATCTTGCGACATCCAAGGTGGCAAAAATTCCTACCGGTATCAGAGTAAAAATTGATGATGGTTGGTTCTTAGCCGTAATGCCTAGATCTGGTCTAGGTTTCAAGTACAAGGTTCAGTTATATAACACTGTAGGCGTAATTGATAGCGATTATTACAACTCTTCAAACGAAGGTCATATCTTTGTAAAGATTGTAAATGACAACGGTGAGAATAAGGCTATGACTGTAAATAAAGGTGACGGTTTTGTTCAGGGTATCTTCCTACCTTACGGACTAGCCACCGATGATAATGCGACTGCTGTAAGAGACGGCGGATTTGGTAGTACAACAAAGTAATTTCTGAAGGAGATTATATGGATTATATATATTGGGATAACGCAGCGACTACACGAATAAGTGAGTCAGTAAGAAAAGCTATGGAGCCGTATCTAGATGATAGGTACGGCAATCCTAGTTCGATACATAATTTAGGTATACAAGCAAAAAAAGCAATACAAGAGTCTAGAAAAACCATTGCGAAGTGTATGAAATGTAATGCAGACGAGGTTTTTTTCACTTCTTGCGGTAGTGAAGGGAATAATTGGGCTATTAAAGGCTTAATTCAAAAAGGCATTAAAGAAAATAAAAGAGATATTTTATTCTCATCTGTGGAGCATCATTCCATACTAAATCAAATTCCGTACTTAGAATCTTTGGGTTTCAATATAAAATTAATCCCTGTGGATGAATGGTGTGTGGTTGACACCAATTGGTTAGAGCACAACATTACAGATAATACCTTGCTAGTATCGGTTATGACTGTAAATAATGAGGTTGGTACATTACAGCCAATAGAACAAATTTCTAATATTTGCTCTAAACATAATGTCATATTTCACACAGATGCAGTACAAGCAATCGGACACACATTAATTGATGTGTGCAAGTACGCCGATATTGTCACAATTTCGGGACATAAGATACACGCGCCAAAAGGCGTAGGTTGCATCATTAAGAAACCACACATTAATCTCGACCCACTTATATGTGGAGGAGGTCAAGAGTCTGGGCTAAGAGGTGGAACAGAGAATGTAGCTAGTATCGTTGGTCTTGCACAAGCCATGCAGGACAATCTTAATAAAGACTGGAAGGTTATAAATTCTAGACAGACGGCCGTAATTGATACTATAGTCAAAGAATTAACTAATTCGAATATAGATTATATTTCAAATACAAAAAGAGATTTGGCTATTAAAGGCATTTATAATTTTTCTGTAAAAGGTCTTGATGGAGAAACCATACAGTTATTATCGTCTGTTGACGGGGTTTATATCTCCACACATTCAGCTTGTGACTCTAATTCTCAGCAACCGAGCCATGTATTACAGGCTATGAATGTAGATAAAGAATATTTACAAGGTAGTATTAGAATTTCATTACCAGATAATGTCGCTGAACTATCTAGTGAAGTAGCCGTTAAAGGAATTCATACAATTATATCTAGTATTAACAAATTGAAAGGAAACAGATAATTTGGAGATTGAAGACCTAACAATAGATTGTATACAGTATGCTAGGACTTTTAATAGTACCTTTGAAGAAAAGATGAAGAGGCTCAATGCCGAAATCCTATTGTTACAAAAACTTTCTAATGTTATAAAGCAAACTGATAAACCAAACTTAATAATTAAGGAGTTAATATGACTGATATACAACCTATGTTCAAAGGCTCTTTCCCTAGAGTGGTGGACTCTGTTACAAACGATATGATTTCGTCGTTGCGTCCGAAAAATATATTCGCTATAAACACAAACAAACTAACTTTGCAAGTAGTAGCTAATGAGGTTAAAAAACTTTTGACTATCAAAACGGAGGCACTCTGCCTCTCGGAATATGCGTATAACAGCTATGCAGTAATTTTAGTTTTTAGTAATTCAGTTTGTGTCATAATATGTGATAGAAGGTATATAAAAGAAGCAATAGACATATGTCCTGCTCAAAAAAAATTTGATACAGCAATATATATGGACGAAGCGTATGTAAAATACAGAGTCGAATCTGACTGCTACTATCTTGAAAGATATAAAAACACAAAAGCATTTTTGAAGATGGATCAAAGAACAAATATAGCGTTTAGTTTATACGACATCCCTGTTTATACATATGAGATAAATAATGTAAATATAAATATTAGAAATTTAATATAGCTGGAAGATAATTATTACAACAATCAAAAAAAATAGGCGTAGATTAATTTCTACGCCTAAAATTTTATGAGGTATTATAGTGGATAAAGAGAATTATAAATTAACTAGCGATAAAAAATACGCACTTACTATTACCGAGGCAAGTGACTACTTTGGCATCGGACAAACAAAGCTACGAAAAATCGTTTCAGAAAACAAATATAATGACTTTTCAATTATGAACGGTAACAAAATACTATTTAAACGCAAAAAATTTGAAGAATGGCTAGATGATACAGATAGTATATAATAATTATTTCTTAATAGGTGTAGACGAAACAATTTGATTATGGTATAATACATTTAGTCGTGTTATACCTTGTTTTTAGAAAGAAGGTATATAATTGAACGAAAAAAGAAGGGACTTAAAGAACAGAATCCTTAAAAAAGGTGAAACCCAGCGTAAAGATGGCAAATATTGTTACAAATATACGGACGGAAAAGGTGAGATACATTTTCTTTATTCTTGGAAACTTACCAAGTCCGACCCTTTACCACAGGGCAAAAGAGAATGTATTCCGTTAAGAGAACAAATTCAAGAACTTGAAAAGAAAAAGTTGTTATACGGAGGAATTATAACATCTAAATTAACCGTAGAAAAACTACTCGATATTCTAAAGGATGAAAGTACAAATCGGAGAGTAGGCACATTGCAACTTCTCAATTATCACATAAGTGTTATAAAAAGAGAAAAGGACTTTTGCAGAACTCCTATTAACAAGGTTAATGTAGTGGACGCAAAAAACATAATTAAAACTATACAAATGAAGTATGGTTTTTGCTACGGCTCTACTAGTTCTATCAAATGCGTATTGCATAGAGCTTTTGCTATTGCAGTAGAAAATGGATTTTCGTACAAAAATCCATTTGAGTTTAAGCTAGATACAATCATTCAACACACGAAGTCATCAAGAGAAGGCTTGTCTATTGAAGAACAAACCTATGTATTGGATTTTATCAAAAATAGCAAATACTATAGCAAGTATTTCGATATGGTAACAATCTTCTTGGGTACAGGTTTAAGACTTTCAGAATTTTTAGGTTTGACTGTAAACGATATTGATTTTGACAACAGGTTAATATCTGTTAACAAACAACTCCATAGTTATGGAAATAAGTTGAGAATAGGCGAACCTAAAACCCAAAGTTCTTATAGGTCAATTCCAATGACCAAAGATGTTGAAAACGCACTTAACAGATGCATACAACAAACTGCAAAGTTTAGGTCTAGTGAAGTTGATGGGGTATCTGGTTTTATCTTCTTGAATAAGTACCACCAACCATACAGGCGTGAGATGGTAACAACACTATTTGCTCGAATTACAAACAGTATTAAGGTGAATACAGGAAGAGATATTAAAATCTCTGCACACATATGCCGACACACGTTCTGTAGCAATATGGTAAGAAAGGGTATGAACCCAAAAGTTCTACAGAATATTATGGGTCATTCCAATATAAGGACAACATATGATGTTTATACAAGGTTACAAATTGATGACATTTCAAAAGAAATGCAGAGGGTAGTAGGGTAAATGTAACAAAATTATTACAAAAGGTTTTTACTACTCATTTTACTACTTTTGCAAGAGAAGTTATATCAATTTATGATAAGATATAACAACAATTCTTCAATTTGAACAATGTATACAAGGCTACTGTAAGTCCGATTAACTCTATATATTTTAATATATCTTGATATATTTTAAATGCGTATAGACTTAATAATAATATTGTGGTATAATTTTATTATAGAATTATAAACACATAGTTTAGTTATATTTTGGAGTGGTAATATGAAGTGTCCTTACTGTGGTTACGAAGAAAGTAAAGTTATTGATTCTCGACCTGCTGATGATGGTGAGAGAATTCGTCGTCGTAGAGAATGTTTAAATTGTAAGAAGAGATTTACAACACATGAAGTAATCGAAAGTGTACCGATTATTGTTGTAAAGCGTGACAAGTCAAGAGAAGTTTTTGACAGAAATAAGCTAACTGCAGGTATTCTTAGAGCTTGTGAGAAGCGACCTGTTTCTCTTGAACAAGTTGACCAAATTGTTGATTCTATCGAAAGTACACTTCAAAGTTCACTTGATAGGGAAGTAACTTCTCAGTCTATCGGTGAGTTAACAATGGAAAAGTTAAAATCTGTTGATGAAGTTGCTTATGTTCGTTTTGCTTCGGTTTATCGTTCTTTTAAGGATATAAACACATTTATGGAAGAGCTTACTAAGCTACTAAAAGAAAAATAATATTTTAGGATTTTTAGGTATATAGAAAGAGGTTATCTGTTTTTTAGATAACCTCTTTTCCTCTGTAATATTAATTTTAATTATAGGTATTGCTGATAAAAATTAACTGCTAAAGTGTCACATCTTTCATTTTCAGGATGACCGGCATGACCTTTTACCCAATTGTATGTTACCTTGTGTTTTTCGCAAAGTGCATATAGTTCTTTCCATAGGTCAGGGTTTTTAACTGATTCTTTCTTGTTTCTCATCCAGTTATTTGCATGCCACTTTTTTATCCAACCAAGGTTAAAGGCATTGCAAACATATTGTGAGTCGGAATAAAGCATAACCTCACAAGGTTCTTTTAGTAACTTTAGTGATTCAATAACTGCAAGTAGTTCCATTCTGTTGTTTGTGGTTTCTTTTTCACCACCACTTATTTCTTTTTCGTGACCGTTGTACCTTAGTATTGCTCCATATCCACCGGGACCGGGATTACCGGAACAAGCACCGTCTGTAAAAATTTCTACTTTCTTCATAGCTACCTCTTTTCTATATTTTGTATGGTATCATATTAAATAAAAAATATCAACAACTTATATTTATAGAAATTAAGCCAATACTACTTTTATCCATTACTTGGTAAAATAGTTTTGTCAGGGTGTAGTGGTCTTGACTTTAAATATAAATAATAGTATTATATAATATAACTATATTGTGGAGTAGTATCATTAGTTACTTAATACTAACTCATCGGTATTTTTTAATTTAGGTTGATAGTGAATTGATACATCTGTACGGAATTATTAGAGTGTCATCACATTAATACATATATTTTTTAATATAAAGATTATAAAGAAAAACGGAGGACAGTAAGTGAATTCAGAAAATAATGCCAAGAGAAATAATGGTAATAACAGAAGAAACAATTACCATAACAAAAATCAGTATAAGAATCGTAACAACAATGGCAAGAACAGTAGCAGAAACAACAGGGGTAACGGTAAGAAGTACTTTAACAGTAATAGTAAAAGAAACAGTAACCGAATTAATGTTAACGGCAAAAAGTATAACAAGCCTATTCAAAAGACAAAGCCATCAATTAAGATTTCATTCCTAGGTGGTCTTAACGAAATCGGTAAGAATATTACACTGTTTGAATGTGAAGATGAAATTATTGTACTTGATTGTGGTATGGCTTTCCCTGATGGTGAAATGTTAGGTGTTGACCTTGTAATACCTGACTTTACTTATCTAATTCAGAACAAAGATAGGGTAAAGGCTATTTTACTGACTCATGGTCATGAGGACCATATCGGTGGTTTACCATATCTACTAACAGAAATGTCAGCACCAATCTACGGTACACCTTTAACTTTAGGTCTTGTAGAGAATAAACTTAAGGAACATTCTCTATTACAAAGCACAGAACTTATTACAGTTCAAGCCGGTGATAAAGTTAAACTAGGTAAGATGACTGCTGAGTTTATCCATGTTAACCACTCAATCCCTGACGCAGTAGCAATTGCTCTTCATACACCTGCAGGTACTATTGTTCATACAGGTGACTTTAAGATTGACTGTACACCAATTTCAGGTGGTATGATTGACCTTAACAGATTTGCAAGACTTGGTGGTGAGGGTGTCTTGGCTTTAATGTCAGACTCAACAAATGCATCAAGAGAGGGTTATACACCAACAGAACATACTGTTTATGATAGCTTTAAAAACCTTTTCCAAAAGGCAGAAAAAGAAAGAATCATTATTGCAACATTTGCAAGTAATGTTAACAGAGTACAGCAGATTATTAATTGTGCTAAGAAATTTGGCAGGAAAGTTGCTTTTTCCGGTAGGTCAATGATTAACTATATGAAAGTAGCTAATGAACTTGGCTATATTGATATTCCGGAAAATATTATTATAGATATTGACCAAATTCCACAATATACACCACAAGAGATTGTTCTTGTAACAACAGGTTCACAGGGTGAACCAATGTCAGCTCTAACAAGAATGGCATTCTCTGACCACAGAAAGATTACTGTTGGTACAGGTGACTTTATTATTATTTCAGCTAACCCAATTCCCGGTAATGAAAAGTCAGTGGGTAATGTTGTTGATGAACTTCTCAAAAAAGGTTGTAGAGTTGTTTATGAGTCAATGTATGAAGTTCATGTTTCAGGTCATGCTTGTGCTGAAGAACATAAGATTATTACAAGTCTTGTAAAGCCAAAGTACTACATTCCGGTACATGGTGAACAAAAGCATTTAAGAAAAAGTCAGGATATTGCAGTTTCTCTTGGTATTGACAAGAAGAATACCTTTATAGCTGACATTGGTACTCAGCTTGAACTTAACGAAAACTTTATGAAAGAACTACCAAAAGTACCGGCAGGTAAGGTATTTGTTGATGGCTTTGGTGTTGGTGATGTTGGTAGTATCGTATTAAGAGACAGAAAGCACCTTGCTCAGGATGGTTTGATTATTATTGTTGCATCCCTTGATGTATATGACGGTCATGTTATTTCCGGTCCTGATATTGTTTCAAGAGGTTTTGTATATGTAAGAGAAAGTGAAGACCTAATGAAAGATATTAAGTCAACTGCTTTATATGTACTTGATGATTGTTGTGACAATAACATTCACGAGTGGGGCGTTATTAAGAATAGAATTAAAGATGATGTTTCAAAGGTTATCTTTAACAAAACAGGCCGAAGCCCTATGATTTTACCAATCTTAATGGAAGTATAATTTATATTAAAATTTTTGATTGAATTTTTAGCCGAAAGGAGGCAGTAAATTGAACAGAAAAAAATGGTCATTAACACCTATGTTCTTGATTTTTGCAGTGTTAATGTGCTTAATGTCTTTTATCTCAATTAGATATAATGTTTATCTATTTATAGTTGAATTTGTTGTTTCCTTGGCTAGTTTAGCCTTTGTCCTCATAATGAATTTAAAATTCAGAAGATATGTTAGAGGACTGATAAAGGGTGCAGTTGAAAGAACTGCTGATGTAGATAAAGTATATTTGGAAAATTTTGATTTTCCTATAGTGATTGTTGGTCCTCATAATGATATTATCTGGACTAACAGTAGTTTTACAAATGTATTGTCAAAGGGCAAAGACCCAATAGGCTATAAGATAGATACATATATTGGTACAAGAAGATTAAGGGACTTTATCTCTAAAAAACCCATTAAACTTCATATTAATGATAAATATTACAGAGTGTTTGGTAATTTATCTAAGGAAACTACTGTACTTTACTATATTGACGATACATATTATAGAAATATTGAAAATGATTTTTACAACAAAAAAGCCTCAGTAGCATTTGTGCTATTTGATAATGCAGATGACTTTGATACTGACTCAGATGGTGAAACTGAAGGTGAAATTCTTTTGGCAGTTGAACGAACTGTTCAGAAGTGGGCAAGTGAGAACAACGCTATGTACACCAAAATTTCACCAACAAGATATATGCTAATCTTTGAAGAGTCAGCTATTAAAGAAATTACTGAGGGTAAGTTTAAAATCCTTGATACAATCAGAGATATTAAACTTGAAGGTAAAAGTGCTACAGTTTCTATCGGTATAGGTAGAGGTAAAGACAGTATCAGAGAAAGTGATATGGCTGCTAAGAAAGCACTTGAAATGGCACTTGGCAGAGGTGGTGACCAGGTAGCAGTTTCTATTAATGATGAATATGAGTTTTATGGTGGTGTTTCTGCCGGTGTTGAAAAGCGTAGTAAAGTTCGTACAAGAACCTTTGCCGGTAATATTAAGAACACTATCCTAAAAGCTGACAATGTAATCTTAATGGGACATAATTACAGTGACCTTGACTGTGTAGGTGCATCAATCGGTATGTATAGCACAATCACAAAGTCACTTAACAAAACGGCTTATATAGTTTGTAACGAAAGAACAAGTAATGCAAGGCAACTTATTGACTCAGCAAAAGAAAATGGCCTTGAAAATGCTTTCATTACACCTGATGAGGGACTTAAGAAAATAAATAACGGTACTTTGTTAATTATCTTAGATACTCACATCAGTACATTTATTGAAAGTAAAGAAATTTATAAAAAGTGTAAAAAGGTTATTGTAATTGACCACCATAGAAAAATGGTTAACTTTATCAATAACGCACTAATCTTTTTCCATGAACCACTTGCTTCTTCAGCTTGTGAAATGGTTTCTGAAATTATTTCATATATCGGTGACGATTATTTAAGTGGTTTTGAAGCCGGAGCATTACTTGCCGGTATTATGCTTGATACAAAGAACTTTGTTATTAAAACAGGTGTAAGAACCTTTGAGGCAGCAGCTTATCTAAAGCAGAAAGGTGCTAATACTATTAATGTTAAGCGACTTTTCTCAGGTGATATTGAGGCCTACAGAACAAAGTCTGAGATTGTTTGTAATGCAAAAGTTATTGATACTATTGCAATTTCTCACGCAAAGGATGGTGTACAAAATGTTAGAGTAGTTGCTGCTCAAGCAGCAGATGAACTACTTAGCTTTGAAGGTGTAAATTCATCATTTGTAATATTTAGAATAGATAGTAAAACCGTAGGTATCTCTGCACGAAGTTATGGTAAACTGAATGTACAGGTAGTTATGGAGGCTCTGGGTGGTGGAGGTCATTTAACAATGGCAGCTTGTCAGCTGGAGGTTGAAAATCAAGAAATAGCAGAAAATATGTTAATTGCAAAAATCAAAGAACTTAGGAAGAAAGGAATTTTAAAATGAAAGTAGTTTTAAAACAAGATGTTAGAAATTTAGGTAAAAAAGGTGAGCTAGTAGAAACATCTGACGGTTATGCTCGTAATTTTCTTTTCCCAAGAAATCTAGCTGCCGAAGCTGATAACAAGGCTATGAATGAACTAAAGAATGCTGAAAGCAGTAAGCAGTTTAAGATTGATACTCAGATTAAACAGGCAACTGCAAGTAAGAACAAGCTAGAGGGTCAGGTCTTCAAAATGACTGCAAAAGCCGGTTCTAACGGCAGACTATTCGGTTCTGTTACATCAAAGGAAATTGCTCAGGAAATTAAGAAACAGTATGCAATTTCTGTAGATAAGAGAAAGGTTACTCTTGATACAGATATTAAGGCTTTTGGTACATACAATGCTACAGTAAAGCTATATAACGGTATTGTTGCAAATATTAAAGTACAGGTAACAGAAGCATAAGAGGTTATTATGGCTGAAATAGGTACAATAGGTCCTTATGACAGTATGAATTTGCCATATTCACCTGAGGCTGAACAAGCAGTCCTAGGTGCACTTGTAATGGAACCCAGTTGCCTTGATAGTATAATCGAGATTATTCCTAATCCTGATTATTTCTATATTCAAACCCATAAGGTTATATACGGTAAGATGACCGAAATGTTTGCAGAGTCCAGACCACTTGACTCTGTTACACTTTTGGAGGCTTTAAAGTCTGAGAAGGATTTTGATGAAGCTACCGGCAAAACCTATTTGTTTGATTTGGCAAACAGTTGTCCGTCAATTACAAATGCAGTTGAATATGCAAAGCTGGTAAGGGACAAATTTAATTTAAGACAGCTAATTGAAGCGTCAAGAGATATTATAGAAACAGCAAGTTCCGGTACTGTTGAACCGGATAAACTGATTGATGCTGCCGAACAGAAGATTTTTGATATTCGTCAAGGTAAAACAGTAGATGGTCTTGAAAGAATTGACAGAGTTATCTATCAAACATTTGACAGACTTGAAAAGCTAAGTAAAGAGGATGAAAATTACAAGGCTATTTCTACAGGTATTTCTGACCTAGACAGAGTTATCACAGGTCTTAACCGTTCTGACTTGATTCTTCTTGCAGCCAGACCCGGTATGGGTAAAACTTCTTTTGCTCTTAATATAGCAAGAAGTGTTGCAGTTCAAAGTAAGAAGAAAGTTGCCTTCTTCTCTTTGGAAATGACAAAGGAACAACTGGCATCTCGTTTACTTTCTGTTGAAGCACTTGTTGGTGGTGTTAAACTTAGAACAGGTAAACTTAATGATGAAGAGTGGCAGAGAATTATTTCTGCCAGTGATGTTCTTGGTAAAACAGAAATTTATCTTGATGAAACTTCAGGCATTACTGTTCCGGAAATGAAAGCTAAGTTAAGAAGACTTAGAGGTGTTGACCTTGTAATTATCGACTACTTGCAACTTATGAGTTCAGCAAAAGCTACTAACAACAGAGTTCAAGAAATTTCAGAAATTACAAGAAACCTAAAGATTATGGCAAAGGATCTTAATGTTCCGGTAATTTGTCTTTCTCAGCTATCTCGTGCAAGTGAACAAAGACCTGACCATAAGCCTATGCTTTCTGACCTTAGAGATTCCGGTTCTATCGAACAGGATGCCGATATTGTTCTTTTCCTATACAGAGAAGGTTACTATGCAGATAAGGGAGAAGATGCTGCAAACGCTCAAGTAGACCTTAATTCAGCAGAATGTTTAGTTGCTAAGAACCGTCATGGTGAAACAAGTGCAGTTAAACTTCATTGGCAAGGTGAGTTTATGCGTTTCTCTTCATTAGAACATAACTATGAATAATTTAATTGAATTAACAATAAATCAATATAATATGGTCGATTATGGAGATACTGTAATTGTTGCACTTTCAGGTGGAGCAGATTCGGTTTGTTTACTCCATAATCTTGTTTTGTTAAAGGACAAGTATAATTTTAAGGTTATGGCTTGTCATCTTAACCACCATTTGCGTGGTGAAGAGTCAAATAGCGATATGGAGTTTTGCAAGGAACTTTGTAGACAAAACAACATTGAGCTTTTTGTAAAAGAAGTTGATGTTGATAAGTTATCAAATGAACTAAAGATTAGTCACGAGGAATGTGGCAGAAATTGCAGATATGAATTTTTTAATTTTTTAGCAGAAAAATACAATGCTAAAATTGCAACTGCTCACAATTCCGATGATAATTTAGAAACAACAATTTATAATATGACCAGAGGTGCTTCATTAAAAGGACTTTCCGGTATTCCAAAAGTTAGGGATTATATTATCAGACCACTTATCAATACTTCAAGGGAGAAAATTGAAGAATATTGTAAGGGCTACGGTTTAAAATATGTGACAGACAGTACGAACCTTACTGATGAATATACAAGGAATAAAATTCGTCACAATGTAATCCCTGTGCTAAAAGAAATTAATCCATCTGTTGAAAATACTGTTTTGCAAATGAACAGTACATTAAGTGAAATTGCAGAATATATTGAGAAAAGTGGTCAGCTGCTTTTAAAGATAGCTCAAAGTGGGGAAGGCTACTTAACCAATAAGCTTAAAGATGCCAATATTGTTGTGTTGAAAGAAGTAATTGCAATTTTGTTTAGACAGAATAATTTTACATATTCTAGGAAACATATAGAAGAAACTTTGACTATTATAGAAAATGGGGGTAAAATAAATTTAAAGAAAAATTTATCTGCCATTAACAAACAAGGACTTTTTAGAATAGCAAAGACAAATGATAATGAATTTTATTCAGCAAAAATAAACATAGAAAAGCCAATTGTATATAATGACAAAGTTATTTCCTTTGAGAATGTGAAAATTAACGGAAAATTTGACAAATTCGCTAGTAAGAATTATATTAGTAGTGATATAATTACCCCAAGTCTTCGACTTCGTAACCGACTTGCAGGTGACACAATTTTTCTTGCAAAAAGAAAGATTACAAAAAGTCTAAAGAAACTGATGAACGAACTGAAAATTCCTGAAGAAAAGCGAGATAGCCTTCTTGTTTTAGCTGATGGAAACCAAGTTCATTGGATAGAGGGCATAGCAGTTTCTGAAAAAGCTGTTGTGAAAAATAATATGAAAGAATGTGTAAAGATAATAATTACACAAAATTGAGGTTCACTATGGAAAATGATATTAAAGAAGTTTTATTAACTCCGGAACAAATTACTGCTATTGCCAAGGATATTGGTACTCAAATCAGCAAAGACTATAAGGGCAAGAACCTGGTTTTGCTTTGCCTACTAAAGGGTAGTATCTGCTTTATGGCTGAACTTATGAAGTATATTACTATTCCTTGTGTAATTGACTTTATGGCTGTGTCATCATATGGCTCAGGTACAGAAAGCAGTGGTAGAGTAAATATCGTAAAGGATATGTCCACACCTGCTGAAAATATGGATATCCTAATTGTTGAAGATATTATTGACAGTGGCAACACATTGTCATTTATGTTACAGTATTTTAAGGCAAAGAACTGTGCATCTGTTGAGATTGCCACACTTCTAAACAAGCCTAGTCGCAGAAAAAAGGAAGTACCGGTTAAATATTCCGGTCAAGAAATTGATGACCTTTTTGTTGTTGGCTTTGGTCTTGACTATGCCGAATATTACAGAAACCTTCCATACATAGGTGTTCTTAAGGAATCTGTATATTCAGATACTGAGGAATAAAGAGCAAGGAGAATCATATGAAGAAAGATAATCTGAAAAAACTGATTTACATTGCTATTCCGGTTTTGGTGTTACTTGTAATGTTCTTTATGTTTAGTAACAGAAGTACATCAAACTGCACATATAGTGATGTTGTTTATCAGTTCCAGAAACAAAATGTTGAGAGTTTCACCGTAAATGACGGTACAGGTGAAATCGAAATGAGGCTGATTGATAAGGTTGATAACAAAAGTACAATGACCTATAAGTTAGCATCAACTCAACTATTTATTGACAAGGTTGACCAGTACATTACTGATTACAACAACAACCATAAGGATAAACCTATGGAATATGATATTCAGAGAGCTGCCGATAACTCTTTACTATATAATATTCTTCCAACAATTATTATTATGGTTATACTTATTTTCGTTTGGGTACTTGTATTCCGTAAAATGGGCGGAATGGGCGGCAAAGAAATGCAGTTCGGTAAAGCCAAGTTTAAGAACGAAAATGATGAAAAGCGCAAAACAACATTTGATGATGTTGCCGGTGCTGATGAAGAAAAAGAAGAACTTGAAGAAGTTGTTGAATTCCTAAAGAACCCTGCCAAGTTCCAGGCTTTAGGTGCCAGAATTCCTAAGGGTGTGCTACTTGTAGGCCCTCCGGGTACAGGTAAAACTTTACTTGCAAAGGCTGTTTCAGGTGAAGCCGGTGTACCATTCTTCTCAATTTCAGGTTCAGATTTTGTTGAAATGTTCGTTGGTGTTGGTGCATCAAGAGTTAGAGATTTGTTCCAGACTGCTAAGAAAAATTCACCTTGTATTATTTTCATTGATGAAATTGATGCAGTAGGTCGTCAGAGAGGCACGGGCCTTGGTGGTGGCCATGATGAAAGAGAACAAACACTTAACCAGTTGCTTGTTGAAATGGATGGTTTCGGTGCAAACGAAGGTGTTATCCTAATTGCAGCTACTAACCGTCCTGATGTTCTTGATCCGGCTCTAATGCGTCCCGGTAGATTTGACAGACAGGTTGTTGTTTCTTACCCTGATGTTGCAGGTAGAGAAGCTATCCTAAAGGTTCACGCAAGACAAAAACCACTTGCTCCTGATGTTAACCTAAGAGATATTGCCAAGACTACTGCCGGTTTTACAGGTGCTGACCTTGCTAACCTACTTAATGAAGCAGCACTTTTAGCAGCAAGAAAGAATCTAAAGGCAATTACAATGGAACAGATTCAAGACGCTACAATGAAGGTTGTTGTTGGTGCAGAGAAGAAGTCCAAGGTTATGTCCGATAAAGAAAAGAAACTTACTGCTTACCATGAAGCAGGTCATGCTATTGCATTCCATGAATGTGAAACACAGGATCCTGTTCATGAAATTTCAATTATTCCAAGAGGTATGGCAGGTGGTTACACAATGCCATTACCTTCAGAAGATAAGTCATACAACAGTAAACAAGAAATGCTTGAAGATATTATTGTTTGCCTAGGTGGTAGAGTTGCTGAGGCTCTTATTATGGGTGATATTTCTACAGGTGCAAGTAACGATATTGAAAAGGCTACAAATACTGCTAAGAAGATGGTTACTAAGTTTGGTATGAGTGATAAGCTAGGCCCAATCCTATATGGTAGTGGTAACCAAGAAGTATTCATCGGTAGAGATATGGGTCAGGTTAAGGATTATTCCGAAAAGACTGCTGCTGCTATTGATGATGAAATTCATACAATTATTACTGATGCTTATGATAAGACTGTTAATATTCTTAAGACGCATATTGACAAGCTACATCAGGTTGCTCAGTACCTAATTAAGTATGAAAAGATGAATGGCGAAGACTTTGCTGCTGTAATGGACGGCACATTCGTTATGCCAATGGAAGAAACAGAAGAAAATAATTCTGTTGAAGAAAATTAATAAATTTGAGGCAGACCTTTCTTAGTCTGCCTCTATCTGTTTTTATGTGGGTAGGAGAATTATGAGTCTTGATAAAATTGTAGTAAAAGGTGCAAATGAACATAATTTAAAGAATATTGATGTTACTATCCCTAGGGATAAACTTGTAGTTATTACAGGTTTATCGGGTAGTGGCAAAAGTTCACTTGCTTTTGATACTATTTATGCTGAGGGTCAAAGAAGATATATGGAGTCACTTTCTTCATATGCAAGAATGTTTATCGGTCAAATGGAAAAGCCTGATGTACAATCTATTGAGGGACTTTCACCATCAATTTCTATTGACCAAAAAACAACTTCCAAGAACCCTAGGTCAACAGTTGGTACTGTTACTGAAATTTACGATTACTTGCGACTACTTTATGCAAGAATAGGTGTACCTCATTGTCCTGTATGTGGCAAGAAAATTGAGCAACAAACTATTGACCAAATTGTTGATTCTGTAATGGAAATAGGAGAAGGTACAAAGTTCCAAATTCTGGCACCGGTTGTTAGAGGAAAGAAGGGTATGCACCAAAAAGTTCTTGAACAAGCCAGAAAAAGTGGTTTCTCAAGAGTTAGAGTTGATGGTAACATTTATGACCTATCAGAAGAAATTTTATTAGAAAAAAATAAAAAACATAATATAGAAATTGTTGTAGACAGACTGGTGGTAAAAGATTCTATCAGAGGCAGACTTACCGACTCTTTAGAAACAACAATGAAACTTGCAAAGGGTATTGCAGTTGTAGCCATAGTTGGTGGTGAAGAAATCACATATAGCCAAAACTATGCTTGTCCCGAGCATGGTATTTCTGTAGAAGAAATTACACCAAGAATGTTTTCTTTTAATAACCCATTTGGTGCTTGTCCTAAGTGTACAGGTATCGGTGTATTTATGAAAATTGACCCTGACCTAATTATCCCTGACCCTAGTAAGTCAATCAGACAAGGTGGTCTAAAGGGCAGTGGTTGGGCATTAGAAGGCAATACTATTGCCGAGGCATATATGGTTGGTCTTGCTGACCATTATGGCTTTTCTCTTGATACACCTATTGAAGATTTACCGAAGGAAATTGTTGATATTTTACTTTACGGTACTAAAGGTGAGAAGTTCAAAATTCATAGATTTTCTCAGAGAAAAGGTTTTGAAAGTTACGAAACCGATTTTGAGGGTATCATAGGGAATCTTGAAAGAAGATATAGAGAAACCAATTCAAATTGGATTAAGGAAGAAATCCAAGGATATATGTCTGAACACCATTGTGATGAATGTGACGGTAAAAGACTAAGAAAAGAAAGTTTAGCTGTTACGGTTGGTGGCAAGAATATTTCAGATTTTTGTGATATGTCGGTAGTTGAGGCTGTGGAATTCTTAAAGAATTTACAACTTACAGATAGAGAGAAATTTATCGGTAAGTCTATCCTAAAGGAAATCAATTCCAGACTGTCATTCTTAAATTCAGTAGGTCTTGAATATTTAACACTATCTAGAAGTACAGGTACTCTTTCAGGTGGTGAAAGTCAGAGAATCAGACTTGCAACACAAATCGGTTCATCACTAATGGGCGTTGTGTATATTCTTGATGAACCGTCAATCGGACTTCATCAGAGAGATAATGACAAACTGCTTGATACTCTAAAAGCACTTAGAGATAACGGTAATACTGTACTTGTTGTTGAACATGATGAGGACACAATGAGAGCATCTGACTACATTGTTGATGTAGGTCCCGGAGCTGGTATTCATGGTGGTGAAATTGTAGCACAAGGTACTTGTGAAGAAATTATGGCAAACGAAAAGTCCATAACAGGTCAGTACCTATCAGGGAAAAGAACAATTCCTGTGCCAACTGAAAGAAGAAAGGGTAACGGCAAGTTCCTAAAAGTTATCGGTGCTCAGCAAAATAATTTAAAAAATATCAATGTAAAAATTCCACTAGGAGAGTTTGTTTGTGTTACCGGTGTTTCCGGTAGTGGTAAAAGTTCACTAGTCAATGAAATTCTTTATAAGAAATTAGCAAAAGAACTTAACAGAGCAAAGTGTAAAGCCGGTAAGCATAAAAAAATTGAGGGTATTGAAAACCTAGATAAGGTTATCCAAATTGACCAAAGTCCAATTGGCAGAACACCAAGAAGTAACCCTGCAACATATACAGGTGTATTCGGTGATATTCGTTCACTTTATGCCAATACAAATGATGCCAAAATGCGTGGCTATGGTCCCGGTAGATTTAGCTTTAATGTAAAAGGTGGCAGATGTGAGGCTTGTCAAGGTGACGGTATTAACAAGATTGAAATGCACTTTTTACCTGATGTTTATGTACCTTGTGATGTTTGTAAAGGTAAAAGATATAACAGAGAAACTCTTGAAGTTAAGTATAAAGGTAAGTCAATTTATGATGTACTTGAAATGACAGTAGAAGAAGGTTGTGAGTTCTTCCAAAACATTCCTAAGATTGCTCGAAAGCTACAAACTCTTTATGACGTAGGTTTGGGATATATTAAGATTGGTCAGTCCTCAACAACACTTTCAGGTGGTGAGGCACAGAGAGTTAAACTTGCAACCGAACTTTCCAAGAGAAGTACCGGCAAGACAATTTATATCCTTGATGAACCAACAACAGGTTTGCACATTGCCGATGTTCACAGACTTATTGAGGTACTTCAAAAGTTAGTTGATACAGGTAACACAGTTGTGGTTATTGAGCATAACCTTGATTTAATCAAAACTGCTGACCATATTATTGACCTAGGTCCTGAGGGTGGCGATAGAGGTGGTACTCTTGTTGCTACAGGTACTCCGGAACAAGTAGCCAAAGTTAAGGAAAGCTATACCGGTCAGTATCTAAAGAAAATGTTGGAATAATTTTAAGTCTATATAAACAACAACTTAATATTCTCTAAAAGAAAAAACCTGCTCTCATAACGAAAGCAGGTTTTGTACTACTTAATAATTTGTATAAATGCAAACTATAAATTAATTAAGGGTGTTATTTTACATTTGCAATTTTATATGTTATTGGGAAGTCCTCAATATTTTCAACTCCATAAGCAACAGTACTATTAGCAAAGTTAATTGCAGAAATTCGTTTACCGTTATTCTTATCAAGAATACTTAACTTACCACCATTTATGTTGATTTTTAGTAGCATATGTGTAATATCTTCATATTGGTTGTGTGAAACAACAAAGCAAACATTACTCTTTGTTATAACAACATCTTGAACATTATTAAGAATATTTTTACTGTCAAAAGGCTTTTTGATAACTGATTTTAGTTTTTTCTCAATATCAGTTGTTGTGCAAAGTTTATTTGCTTTTTTGTTAGCAGTTTTTCTGTAGAATATTTCATTACCAGATTTATCTTTCTTTGAAAATACAACAGTAGCACCATTGTTACAATTATAAACTTTGTAAATATTCTTTGAAATAGTTTTCACTTTGCCGTTAATGTCAATGTTGTTTAGATTGTTGTTATTAATGTAATAAGCATTTGTCATACCACTAACAAGATTTTTACCTTGCAAAGTTGTTGACTTGTTGGTCTTTAGATTAAAGATATAATATTTGTTTTGACTTTTATAACTACAATATAGTTTGTCACCCAACAATGCTGAAACATAGCTAACATTAGTTGGTAAAGTAGTGACTTTATTTATCTTACCGTGAGCATCTATTTTGTTTATAACTTTGCCTTTTTGTGCAATAGTGTAATTGTTATAACCACTAATTAAATTACCAATGTTGTTTGCAATTTTCTTTTTGTTTTTACCGTTTGTTGAAACGCAATAAAGATTTTTGCTTTCGACAGTAGTATAAAAAACAGTCTTACCTTTTACATAAAAATCAGCGTATATTTCACTACTGATATTGACAAGTGTGACTTCCTTGTTTCCTACTTTAGATAAAATCTTGTTTCCTTTTCTATATACAGTACTATAAGGGTTGCCATAAATAGTACTACTAGCTTTGTAAGTTGTTTTATTAGATGTTGCAAAAGTACTTGGTACTATTACAAATGCAGTAGAAAGGATAAGTGCTGATAATAAAATTGACAATAATTTTTTCATAACAATACCTCCTAAATATGTTTTTTAATGTTTATTATATTCTAATTTTTTAATCAATTTGTCCTATCACCTCTTTATTTACTTATCTTAATTATATTCTACCATATATTGCAAAAAAATAAATAATGATTATATACAAAAATAAATATGGGAATTTGTAATTAGTTACAAATATTTTGTTATATTTTTAACAAGAATATTTTGATGAAAAATAATAAATTTAATATGTTTTTCAGGGCTTTTCTAGTATGTTACAAGTCTTTACATAAAGAATGAACTGTGTTATAATAATGTGTAATTTATAGTATAGTATAACTATTAGTATGTCATAATGTCATACTGGAATTATAGATAGTATTAAGGAGTAGGAAAATGTCAGTAAAAGTAACTTTGTTAACCCACACACCAAACCCTGAGCAAGTTGTGGCTATGGCTGCAAAGCTTTGTTATTCACCATCCGGTATTGAAGATTTGAGAGATGGTTTAACAGAGGAAAAAACTACTTCTTTCTTAAATATGCTTAGCGATTTAGGTCATGGCAGTCCAACAGAACATGTATCATTTACTTTCGGTATTGAGGGTATCTCAAGAGCCTGTTCTCATCAGTTGGTGCGACATAGAATCGCTTCATACAGTCAGCAGTCCCAGAGATATGTTGACGGTACTTCTTTTGAATTTGTAACACCACCTGAAATAAAGAGTTGCCCTGAGGCTTATGAAGAATATAAAAAGGTAATTGATTTACAGAGTGATGCTTACAGTAAAATTCGTGATGCACTTGTTGTAAAGTACATTAAAGAATTTAAAGGTGAAGAACTATCCGGTACAAATGATGAAATAATTAATTCTTTTAAAGAAGAAAACAAAAGACAGTGTAACGCTTTCATCAAGAAAGCAAACGAAGATGCAAGATTTGTACTTCCAAATGCTTGTACTACAAAGATTGTTTGTACTTTCAATGCTCGTTCACTTCACAACTTCTTTGCTCACCGTTGTTGCAACAGAGCTCAGTGGGAAATTAGAGAAGTAGCTGAACAAATGTTACTACAATGTCTAGAAGTTGCCCCAACATTATTTAAGAATTGTGGTCCATCTTGTCTGTTTGGTCCTTGTCCTGAGGGCAAAATGAGTTGTGGCAAAATGAAAGAAATGAGAGAGAAGTATGGCAGGTAAGATTATTGTGATTGAAGGTCTTGATGGTAGTGGCAAAGCTACCCAAACTGACCTTTTATATAAAAAGCTATTATCAGAAGGAAAGAATGTTAAGAAACTTACTTTTCCTTGTTATGATAGCGACAGCTCAGCACTGGTAAAAATGTACCTTAGTGGTGAACTTGGTGATGACCCTAACTTGGTAAATCCATATACTGCATCAGCTTTTTATGCAGTTGATAGGGTTGCTTCATTCTTAAAAGATTGGAAAAATGACTATGACAATGGCACAATCTTTCTTTGTGACAGATATAGTACATCAAATCCGATTTATCAGTTAAGTAAATTAAATGAAAATGAGTATGATGAATATTTAGAATGGCTCAATGATTTTGAGCATATTAAGTTGGAAATACCTGCACCGGACTTTGTGCTTTACTTAAATATGCCAATAGAAGTTAGCCAGAAACTAATGGCTAAAAGATATAACGGTGACGAAAATAAAAAGGATATTCACGAAAAGAATATTTCTTTTTTAGAAAAATGTCATTCTTCAGCTAAGTATTGTGCTAAAAAACTTGGTTGGGAAGTTGTTGATTGTGCTTTTAACGGTGAACCAAGGTCTATTGAAGAAATTTCTAATGAGGTATATTCCAAAGTAAAAGGAAAAGTATAAGGATATTTATGTTAGAATTCAGGAAACCAAAAATTGAAGATAAAGAAAAGTATCAAAATGCTTTAGACAAAACCAACTTTATGGATGGTGAATGTTCATTTGCCAATACTTATATGTGGAGTGAACATTACGATACAAGAATAGCGTTTAAGAATGACTTTGTTTTTAGATGTTATTTTGAAAATGACAAACCGGTTGGCTACACAATTCCATTTGGTGGAGAAGATTTAAAGTGGGCAGTAGAAGAACTTTTGCAAGATGCAAAGGACAGAAATGCTACAGAATTTGAACTTGGTTTGTTAACAGAAGAAGTTAAGGAAAAGCTGGAAACATTATTCCCAAATAAATTTGAATTTACAGAAAATAGGGATGATGCAGATTATATTTATTTTCAAGAAGATTTAGCAAATCTTTCCGGTAAAAAATACCACGGAAAGAGAAACCATATCAGTCAGTTCAAAAGAGTAAATCCTGATTATGTTTATGAACCATTAACCAGAGAGCATTATTCCGATGCACTTTTAATTGCTGCTAAGTGGGCATCTGATAGAAATGAAATTGATGGTGAAGAATATGGTGCTGATTATGTGGCGATAGAGGATTGTTTCTTACATTTCCATGAACTTGATTTGTTTGGTGGCATTATCTATGTTGACAACAAGGCTGTTGCAATGACAGTTGCATCAAAAATTCGTGATGGTATCTGTGATGTTCATTTTGAAAAATCTATAATTGACAACGGTTATCCGGTAATTAATAATGAATTTGTTAAGACACTAACTGATTTTAAATATATAAACAGAGAAGAAGATATGGGACTTGAGGACTTAAGAAAAAGTAAATTGTCCTATAAGCCAAATATAATTTTAATGAAATATAACGCAAAGGTTAAACAATGATTGAATATTCTAAAGGCTCAATGGCTGACTTAAAAGAACTGAAAACACTTTGGATTGCATCATTTAACGATACACTAAAAGGTTTCAAAACTTTTATGAAAAACAACAAAAACAAAATGAGAATTTATGTAGCAAAGGACGGTAATCGTACTGTTGCTATGTTGTATCATATTCCTTGTAAATTTCTTGAGTATAAGGCACACTACCTTTATGGTGCTGCTACTGAAAGCAAGTATAGAAATAGAGGAATAATGAAAAATCTTATTGATTTTAGTTTAGAAGATGCCAAAACTTTAGGTGAAGAATTTTCTTTCTTATATCCTGCTGATGACCACCTATACGGTTATTACTATTCACTTGGTTATGAGAGAAATTGCTTTAGAAAACAGGCTACTGTTTCTAGGGATAAGCTAATGCATATTGCAGAATACAGTCCGTTTTGTATGTCACTTAGTGTAACCGGTATGGGTAAGCTGAGAGAAAATTATCTAAAGGGAAACTCATTGCAGTTTAGACAAGATTATATAAAATATTCTGTTGCCAATGTTAAGAATTATGGTGGTTATGTAATTTGTAGTGGTGACGGTTATTGCTTTGTTGATGAAGATGAATACAAGAAATGTGTTGTATCGGAACTTTTTGCTAAGGAAGATGATATTTTTTCTTTACTTGGTGAAATGCTAAAAGAGTCTGATGCCGATACATTTGTTTTTAACTATTCACCAACATTAAATATATTTGATAATGAAGAAATTGTACCGGATGGAATGGTAAAATTTCTGGGTAATACAAAAGTAAATGAAGCCTATATCGGACTTCGCAATTTGTAAAGGAGATTATTATGGTATATGTTTTTATGGCAGATGGCTGTGAAGAAATTGAAGCACTTGCACCTGTAGATATGCTACGCAGAGGTGGTGTTGAAGTAACAACTGTTGGTGTTACAGGAAAAACTGTTACAGGCAGTCATAATATTTCTGTTAATACAGATATTTCTTTAGAAGAAGTAAACCTAAGTGATATAGAGGCTGTTGTTCTTCCGGGTGGTATGCCTGGTACACTTAACCTTGAAAAGAATGAAAAGGTACAAGAGATTGTTGAGTATGCTTATGATAAGAAGTTACTTATCTGTGCTATTTGTGCTGCACCGTCAATCCTAGGTCATAAGGGTTACTTAAAGGATAAGAAAGCTACTTGTTTCCCGGGTTTTGAGGACTCATTTGACGGTGGCGAATATACAGGTGAAGTAGTTACTGCTTGTGGTAACATTATTACAGGCAAAGGCTGTGGTGCAGGTATTTATTTTGGTCTTGAAATTCTAAAGAATATTAAAGGCGAAGAAACTATGAAAAAGGTGTTTGATTCATTACAATGTCCCAACTAACTAAAGATGAAATGAGAAAAAGTCTTAAAAAAATAAGACAGAGTATCACCGGAGAAAAGAAAAAAGATTATGACCTTGAGATTACTTGCAGATTCCTTATGACTGAGGAATATAACAAGGCTGATACTGTCCTTTGTTATGCAGGTACTAAGGATGAAATAGATACAAGGTATCTTATTTATGCTGCTTTGGCTAACCACAAGAGAGTAGGGCTTCCTCGTTGTAATGGGGATATTCTTGACTTTTATTATGTTAGAGGTCTTGATGACCTTATGGTTGGTTCATTTGGTATTATGGAACCTGATGTTAGAAAATGCAGTAGAATTCTTGATTTTAGAAATAGTGTCCTTGTTGTGCCGGGTTTGGGTTTTAGTCCCGATGGCAAGAGAATCGGCTATGGCAGAGGATATTATGATAGATTTATTTCCCATTATAATGGGAAAGTTGTTGGTATGTGTTACCATCAGCAAGTGAAAATGAATATTCCTGTGGAAGAAACCGATGAAAATATCAATGTTTTAATCACAGAGCAATATACCAGAAACATCTGATTGAAGGTGCAATATGAGTAATAATAATTTTGAAAATGAAGAGTTAAGACTTAAGAAAGAAAGAGAAAAAAAGGTAGCTTCTTTCCATCTACATATTGATGAAGATGAACTTGACAGACCTTATCATAAAAGGGAAGAAAGACCAAGAAAACAAAGAGTAGATAGAGAAACTATGCCAAGGCTGACTGATAGTCAAGAGCTTAATTCCTTTAGTGGTGGCAAAACCAGAGCTGAAGTAGAAAAGGATATGAAGAAAGCTGACAAGAAACATCAGAAAGAAGCCAAGAAAAGGGAAAAGCGTAAGTCTAAGAAGAATAAGCGTATCTTTACAATTATTTGGCTTGTAATGGTTATTATGGCCGGTGTGGTTCTTTCTAAATATATGCTAACAGGTGTTGACGACCTACTTGCTATTTCCCGACCTGAAGCAAATGAGGTTACTGTTAAGATTGAAAAGACAGATACTTTTGATGATGTAATTGATAAGCTATATGCTAAAGGTGTTATCAAGGACAAGAAGTTCTTTAAGTTCTATGGTGGTATGAAGCATGTTGATAAGTATATTGAACATGGTACTATTAAGCTAAAGACTAACCAGGACTATGAAGCTATTATCAATACACTTGAAAGTCCATACGAAAATGTTAAATCTGTTGAAGTACAGATTACAGAAGGTATGAACATTAACGAAATTGCCAATAAACTAGTTAAGAAGAAGGTTCTTTCTGATAAGGACGAATTCCTAAGCCTATGTAACAGTGATCAGTTTGATGATGATTATGATTTCCTAAAGGTTCTAGGCAAGGCTAAGTCAAATGGTAGATACTATAAGCTGGAAGGTTATCTATATCCTGATACATATACTTTCTATGAAAACGAAGACCCTTCACTAACTGTTAGTAGAATGTTAAGTAACTTTGCTGAAAAGAATGTTAATACTCTAAGCAAGGCTGACGGTTATTCTAAGAAAGTTTCTGTTGAAGATAGAGCAGAAGATACAGGTTATACATTTGACCAGATTATGACTATTGCTTCATTAATTCAAGCAGAAGCTGCCGATAAGGACGATATGTACAATGTAAGTTCTGTTATTCACAACAGACTTGATTCAGGCAATGCATCTAATTATGCAAAGCTGGGTCTTGACTCTACAATTTACTACCCTTATCGTGATGCAAAGCATGTACCTGAATCTAAGGGTGGCAAAAAGTATAGCAGTAAATACAACACATATAAGATTAAGGGACTACCAAGTGGTCCAATCTGTAACCCAAGTTCAGAGGCTATTGAGGCTGCTATTTATCCAAATAGCACAAGCTACTACTACTTCTGTCACGATACTAAGACAGGACAGGCTTACTATGCTTCTACAGCAGAAGAACATGAATATAATCTATCTATAAGTGGTAACAAATAATGAGTAATATTGAAATTAAAAGACCGGAAATTTTATCTCCTGCCGGAGATATGGAGTGTATAAAGAATTCACTAAAGTTTGGTGCAGATGCAGTTTATCTTGCCGGTAAACAGTTTGGTATGCGTACTGCATCCAAAAACTTTGACAATGATGAGCTTAAGAAAGCAGTAGAACTTGCCCATTCTTATGGCAGTAAACTTTATGTAACTTGCAATACTTTGCCTAGAAATAACGAAATGGCAGTACTACCTGATTTCCTTAGTTATGCTGATGAAATCGGTGTTGATGCTTTTATTATTGCAGACCTAGGTGTTTTTGAACTTGCCAAGAAATATGCACCGAATGTTGAAAGACATATTTCAACTCAGGCAGGTATTGTAAACAGCGATACTGCAAATGCTTGGTACAATATGGGTGCAAGTAGGGTTGTTCTTGCAAGAGAAATGACTTTTGACGATATTGTTGATATTAGAGCAAAGATTCCTAAGGAACTTGAGATTGAATGTTTTGTACATGGTGCAATGTGTGTTTCATTCTCAGGTAGATGTTTAATCAGCAGTTACCTAACAGGCAGAGATGCCAACCGTGGTGACTGTGCTCAGCCTTGCAGATGGAAGTACCATCTTTATGAAGAAAATAGGGAAGGTCAGTTCTTCCCTGTAGAAGAGGCTGATGGTGGCACATACCTATATAATAGTAGAGATATGTGTATGATTGAGCATATTCCTGAGCTTATTGAAAGTGGAATTTCTTCCCTAAAAATCGAGGGTAGAGCAAAGAGTGCTTACTACTGTGCAGTTACTACTAATGCATATCGTCATGCAGTAAATGACTATATGAAAGAAAGAGAAAACTACACTCTAAAGCCTTGGATTAAAGAAGAACTTGAAAAAATCAGCCATAGAGAATACAACACAGGTTTTTACCTTGGCAAAGAACCTGGACAAGTTACTTCAAACGGTGGCTACATTAGACATTATGATGTAGTGGCAGTTTGTGAAAGTAATGAGGGTAATGTGTCAAATATCACTCAGAGAAACAAATTCTTTGTTGGTGATACACTTGATGTTTTGCCACCTTCCGGTATTCCATTTACAACAGTTTGTAAGGAACTAAAGAATAAATATGGTGTTGCAGTTGAAAGTGCACCTCATGCAATGGAAGAACTGATTATGACTACAGATAAAGAAATTCCACCTTCTTCTGTAATTCGTAAAAAGCGTTCTTGACAAACCATTTTTGCTGGTTTATAATACTAAAGGAATATGAAAAAGCTGTGAGTAGGAAGAATGTAAAATGTTCTTTTTTAGAGAGAGTAGGGTTGGTGAAACTACTTAAAGAATTTTTACAGGGCCAACCTATTAGCTCTGTGTGATGAACACAGCGTATCTCTGCGTTAAAGAGTCCGAGAGGGAGAGCATTATTGCACTTCAACTAGGGTGGTACCACAGGA
>ENA-OOXM01000242-OOXM01000242.1-human-gut-metagenome-genome-assembly--contig:-NODE-242-length-52415-cov-5.423090_pt1 | contig 52415 bp, 48 predicted proteins | sample MGYA00241589_ERZ501347 | MGnify/ENA primary metagenome ERZ501347 (study PRJEB25962, sample SAMEA2042832) | human gut metagenome | biome: human gut; feature: human-associated habitat; material: faeces...
ACCTCTTTTTAGTGCGGCCTTTTTTTATGTTTTTTTCTAAGTTTTATTCACACTTTACTTCCGTACTTTGATCATCTTGAATCTCACTCTCTGAAGTAAATGCCTTCTTTTTTGTACTACTCATTTCAGAAGCAAACATACAAAGTGCAATTAATAGAATAGATAATAAAGAAATGATTACAATTTTATTTTTCTTATCCATAAATAGACCCTTCCAAACTATGAAAAAGAGTCTATTCAGACTCTTTTATATTAATGTTTAAAATGACGAACTCCTGTAAATACCATTGCTATACCATGTTCATTACACTCATCAATTGAAAGTTGATCTTTAATCGACCCACCCGGCTGAATGATTGCAGTAACACCCGCTTTGATAGCTTCCTGCACAGTATCTGGCATTGGGAAGAATGCATCACTTGCTAAAACTGAACCCTTTGCTTTTTCTCCAGCTTGTTCGATTGCAATCTTTGCAGCACCGACACGATTCATCTGACCAGCACCAACACCAACTGTCATATCATTTTTTACCAATACGATCGCATTTGATTTTACATGTTTAACAACTTTCCATCCAAACAACAATTGTTTGATTTCTTCTTCAGTTGGTTTACGATTTGTTACACATTTTAAATCTTCCTCGTTAATTACATGTTGATCCATTTCTTGAACCAATAGACCATCGTTAACATTTGTATATTTTAGCGCACTTGAAACAGATAAGCTAGTATCTAATTTCATTAATCGAATATTTTTCTTACGAGTCAAGATTTCCAATGCTTCCTCAGAGAAATCTGGTGCAATGATAATCTCCAAGAAAATCTTAGATAATTTTTCTGCCAATCCCTTTTCAACTTTTGCGTTTAACGCAACAATACCACCAAAAATTGAAATTGAATCTGCTTCATAAGCTTTATCCCAAGCTGCTTCAATATTTTCGCCAATACCAACACCACATGGATTCATGTGTTTAACACCAACAGCCGCAAATTGACCTTCAAAATCCTTTAGAATTTCAATTGCCGCATTACCATCCTGAATATTGTTGTAAGATAATTCTTTACCATGAAGCTGTGTTGCATTTGCCAAAGAATATTGAGGATTCATGCCCTTATAGAAAGCAGCCTTTTGATGAGGGTTTTCACCATAACGCAAGTCTTGAACCTTATCAAAAGTAATTGTCATACTTTCTGGGAATTCTTCATGTGTTTTCTTAGTTAAATAATCCGCAATCATCGCATCATAACGAGCTGTATGACGGAATACTTTTGCAGCTAAGCGCTCACGCGTTTCTAATGTTGTTTCATGATTTTCTCTAATTTCTTCAAGAACCTTATCATAATCTTTCGGATCACAAAGAACCGGAATACTTTGATAGTTTTTAGAAGCACTGCGAAGCATACTTGGACCACCAATATCAATATTCTCAATAATTTCTTCGTGTGTAACACCAGGTTTTAACACAGTTTCTTTGAAAGGATATAAATTCACACAAACCAAATCAATATACTCAATACCTAATTCTTGTAATTGACGAACATGATCCGGGTTTGAACGAACACAAAGCAATGCACCATGAACTTTTGGATGTAAAGTTTTTACACGACCATCCATAATTTCAGGAAAACCAGTGACATCACTAATTCCAATTGGATGGATTCCTGCTGCTTCTAAAGCTTTTTTTGTTCCTCCAGTAGAAATAATTTCATATCCACAATCTACTAGCCCCTGTACAAATTCAACTAAACCTGTTTTATCAGATACGCTCACTAATGCTCGCTTCATTCTTTTTCCTCCTCAATACTTTTTGCGACTTGTTCAATGACTTGCCAGAACAAATCATATTCCATCGCATGTACATGCGATTCTAATGTTTCTAAATCCCAAGATGGATCGATTGCTACTCTTTCTTGACGAATGATAGGTCCTGTATCCACCCCTTCGTCTACAAAATGAACAGTAACTCCAGTTTGTGCTACTTTTGCCTCATATGCATCCGCAATACTATGAGCTCCTGGAAATTCAGGTAAATAAGCTGGATGCAAATTGATAATGTGATTTGGATAAGCACTCAACAAAGTGTGTCCAATGAAACGCATATATCCACTCAATACAATCAAATCTACCTTTTTTTCTTTTAATACTTCTAAAATGGCCGCTTCATAACCCGCTTTACCATCATATCCCTTTGGATTAAAGTAAAACTCTTCTACTCCATGATTACGCGCACGAACTCTTGCATACGCATTCTCTTTATCAGCTATCAAGCAAGCACAATTCACATGTAAAGAACCATCTTCAATATGAGATAAGATTGTTTCAAAGTTAGTGCCCGAACCACTCGCAAATACCGCAATATTTACCATTGAACATCTACCTGTCCTGTTTCAGTTACTTTACCAACCACATAGCTTGGTTCGTTGATTTCATTTAATGCAGTTTGAATCTTTTCTACATCCGCCGGATCTACTGCCATCACAAAACCAAGTCCCATATTGAATACGTTATACATTTCTTTTGTTGAAATATCCCCATTTTTTTGAATCAAATCAAAGATTGGAGGTTTTGGGAAAGCCTTTGTATCAATTTCAACTCCCATTCCATCCTTTAACATACGAGGAACGTTTTCATAGAATCCACCACCCGTAATGTGGCTGCAAGCTTTTAACGTGATTCCTGAAGCTTTAATATGCTTTAATGCCTTAACATAAATCTTTGTAGGTGCAAGTAACGCCTCTCCTAAAGTTTTACCTAATTCATCATAATATGTATTTAATGATTCTTCTGTAATATCAAATACATTACGAACCAATGAGAAACCATTACTGTGAACTCCAGTTGAAGGAAGTCCAATCAAGACATCTCCAACATTTAGATTCTTACCAGTAATCATATCTTTTTTATCACAAACACCAACCGCAAAACCAGCTAGATCATAATCATCTTCTGGCATCAAACCTGGATGCTCTGCCGTTTCTCCACCAATTAAAGCGGCTTCAGATTGTAAACAACCCTCAGAAACACCTTTAACAATATCCGCAATTTTTTCTGGAACATTCTTGCCACATGCGATGTAATCCAAGAAGAATAATGGTTCTCCTCCAGCACATGCGATATCATTCACACACATTGCGACAGCATCAATACCAATTGTGTCATGCTTATTCATAACCATCGCAAGTTTAACTTTTGTTCCACAACCATCCGTACCAGAAAGCAACACTGGCTCTTCCATATCTTTAATTTTAGATAATGAAAACGCACCAGAGAAACCACCAAGTCCTCCTAATACTTCTGGACGCATTGTTTTCTTAACATGCTCCTTAATCAATTCAACAGATTTATATCCTGCCTCTAAACTAACGCCTGCTGCTGCATAATGTTCTGCCATACTCTACTCCTTTACCTCATCTTTATAATCTTGTAACTCTTCTGGATATTCACCTGTACAACAAGCTAAACAACTTGTTTCAGGTACACATTTCTTGAAATCCTCTACACTTATAAAACGTAACGAATCCACTTGGAACAACTGTTTCATTTCATCTACCGAATAATTGAAAGCAGCTAAATCTTTTTGTGTCGTTGAATCCGCTCCATATAAACAAGGATATTTCAACATTGGCGAAGCAATACGCAAATGCACTTCTTTTGCCCCTGCCTCTTTTAATAGCTGACAAATTCTACGTGATGTAAATCCTTTTACAACACTATCATCCACTAGATATACACTTTTATCTTTAACAACTGAACTGATCGCATTTAAACGCACACGCATACCTTGCATTCTTTGTTGCTGTGTTGGACGAATAAATGTAGAACCAATATAGCGGTTTTTGATTAATCCCGTTTCATACGGTACATTTAATGTTCTAGCAAAGCTTGCAGCTGCACTTAAAGCCGAATCGGGAACACCAACAACAATATCCGCCTTAACATCCTCTTCTTTAGCTAAATAATAGCCACATTGTTTTCTTACTTCATGAACCGTTAAACCATTATGAACACTGTCCGGTCTAGAGTAATATACATATTCTAAAGCGCATGCCTTTGTTTGAATTTCCTCAAAAATTTGATGCGAATTCATTCCCTCACTATTGAAACAAATTAATTCACCTGGATTTACTTCACGAACAAATTCTCCACCAAGAATTGGGAACGAACAAGTTTCACTACTGATACAATATCCATCATTTACTTTGGCAATATATAAAGAACGAATTCCATGTGGATCTCTTACTACATATAAACTATCTTTTGTGATGACCATAAATGTGTAGGCACCACTCATCATGCGACAAGCCTTTGTGATTTTTTCTTCAAAAGAACCCGGATTCAATTGAATCAAGTGTGCTAACAATTCAGAATCACTTGTTCCCTGGAAAATTAAGCCTTCATTCTCTAACTTTGTTCTTAATGAAACTGCATTTGTGACCATACCACTTGATACGACCGCAAAATATCTTTGGTGACTACGCACCATAATTGGTTGAACATTTTCTAATTGAGAATCATTTTTTGTAGCCATGCGAAGTTGACCAGTCGCTATATCACCAGCTAAAGAATTCAATGTATCTTGTTTTAAATTCTCAGACAACAATCCTAATCCCTTTTTACAAACAACGTTTTCCCCATTACTCACAGCCACACCAACACCATCTTGTCCACGATGCTGAATGGCATGCATTGCTAAATAGATGTTCTGGGCGGCTTGTTCAACGTTGAACAAGCCTACGATCCCAGAAGAATCTTGAACTACCTTTTGCATCGTCATTCTACTTCACCTGCTTGTGTGTAAAGTAACGAACACCATTTGCGAAAATATCCTGATCTTTATTTCCTGCAATATTTTGGAATAAGCCTTTTTCATAACGCTCACTATGACCCATCTTACCAAAGATTTTTCCATCCTCAGAGAAAATACCTTCAATTGCCATACTTGAACCATTCAAGTTGTCTTTTCCATCCATTGTTGGAACACCCTTTTCATTTACATATTGTGTCGCAACCTGACCATTTTCAATCAATTTATTTAACACTTCTTCACTCGCAACAAATTTACCTTCACCATGACTAACAGCCACTGAATATACATTTCCTGCTTTCATACCAGCAAGCCATGGAGATGCATTGCTTGTAATGCGTGTACGTGCAATATGCGAAACGTGACGGTTAATATTATTTCTGAATAATGTTGGATTTTCTTCATCCAATCTTTCCATATCACCATAAGGCAATAATCCCGATTTAATCAATGCTTGGAATCCATTACAAATACCTAAAATCAATCCATCATTTGCACGCATTGTATCAATAGCTTGGGCAATCTTTGGATTTCTTAATACGTTCGCAATAAATTTACCTGAACCATCTGGTTCATCACCACTACTAAATCCACCTACAATCATTAAAATTTGAGCTGTACTGATTTCTTCAGCCAATGTTTCAATACTCTTTTGAATATTTTCAACTGTTAAATTATTAAATACGACTTGTTTTACTTCAGCACCAGCACGTTCAAACTTAGCTGTTGTATCAAATTCACAGTTTTGTCCAGGGAAAATAGGAATAACTACCTTTGGTGTTTCCACTACAACCTTAGACATTGGTACTTCCACATCATTTAAAGGAGTTTCTAACGTTTCTTTTCCTTCATCTACAATCATTGGATAAATTTCACTATAACGTTTTGTCCAAGCCTTTAATGCATCTTCAATTTCGACTGTTTCTTCATTTAATACAATCTTAGAATCATCATTTAAAATACCAATTAATTCTAAATGCTCATCTTGAATGCTTTCTGTAGCTTCCACAATCATTGAGCCTAAATTAAATCCGTATACATCTTCTTCTGTATTGATCGCAACACCGACTTTAGATCCAAACGCCATCTTCGCAATAGTTGCACCTAATCCACCAAATTTAATTGTGCTTGCCGCTACAATTTTCTTTTCTTGCATCAATTTATGAACCGTTTCAAAATTTTCTTTCAATTGTTCATAGTTTGGAACATGATTCTTAACTGGCGTATGTTTTACCAAATATACATAGTCTCCAGGATTTTTAAATGAAGCAGATACGATATTATCTGTTTTCGCTGTAGTTACCGCAAATGTGATTACTGTTGGTGGTACGTGAATATCTTTATACGTTCCACTCATAGAGTCTTTTCCACCAATACTAGGCGTTTCAAATGCCAATTGTGCATCGATCAAACCTAATAAAGCTTCAAATGGTTGTCCCCATTTTTGTGCATCTGCACCTAGATGTTCAAAATATTCCTGATTTGATAAACGACACTTCTTATAGTCAGCACCCAATGCTGTAATACGAGCTAATGCCTCAACAACTGAATAACTAGCCCCTAAATATGGAGAATATTTAGATACTTTTGGATCATATCCATATGTCATAACAGAACAAGTGTTTGTCATTCCATGAACTGGTAATTTTTGTACAGAACCTTCTTCTGGCGTTAATTGATATTTACCTCCAAAAGGCATCAATACTGTACTCTTTCCGATTGAAGCATCAAACATTTCTGCCAAACCAATCTGACTTGCGACATTCGCATCTTGTAATACTGTATTTAAATCTGATTTAACTGCATCAAATGGATGTTCATCATATTCATTTTCGCAAACATCAACAATTTGGTGTTGACGGACACCATTTGTATCCAAGAAAGCACGAGACATATCCACAATCGTTTCGCCACGCCATTTCATGACTAAACGATTTGTATCTGTTACATCCGCAACTTTGATAGCCTCTAAGTTTTCTTTATAAGCTTCTTCTTTGAATTTTTCAAAATCTTTAGCCTCAATACATACAGCCATACGTTCTTGAGATTCACTAATAGCTAATTCTGTACCATCTAAACCTTGATATTTAACTGGAACTGCATCTAAGTTAATATCCAATCCATCCGCAAGTTCACCTACGGCAACACTAACTCCGCCAGCTCCAAAGTCATTGGCCTTTTTAATTAATTTTGTACAAGCAGGATTTCTAAATAAACGCTGTAATTTACGTTCAATTAAGGCATTACCCTTTTGAACTTCACTTGAACATTTTTCCAAGCTTGTTTCATTATGTTCTTTACTAGAACCTGTGGCTCCACCAATTCCATCACGACCAGTAGCTCCACCAATCATAACGATGATATCGCCTGCTTGTGGTTGTTCACGTTTTACATGTGATTTAGGAGCAGCACCAACTACCGCACCAACTTCCATACGTTTTGCAACATAGCCATCATCATAAATTTCATCTACAAATGTAGTTGCCAAACCAATTTGGTTACCATAACTTGAATAACCATGAGCCGCTGTCTTTGAAATCTTTGATTGAGGTAATTTGTGCTCTAATGTTTCACTAATTGGTTTCGTGATGTCTCCAGCCCCTGTAATACGCATCGCTTGATATACATAACTACGTCCTGATAATGGGTCACGAATAGCTCCACCAATACATGTACTTGCTCCACCAAATGGTTCAATTTCTGTAGGATGGTTATGTGTTTCGTTTTTGAACATCAACAACCATTGTTCATCTTTTCCATCTACATCCACTGTAATCTCTACACTACACGCATTGATTTCATCGGTAATCTCCATATCATCAAGCTTACCTTGTTTACGAAGATATTTTCCAGCAATAGTAGCCATATCCATCAATGTTTTTTCTTTACGATTTCCATGAACTTCTTGACGTAATTTTAAATATTTATCATAAGAAGCCTGTAATTCATCGGATAATGTATCCAAATGGAAATGTACATCATCTAATACAGTTTCAAAAGTAGTATGACGGCAGTGATCTGACCAATATGTGTCTAGCACACGAAGTTCAGTCATTGTGCAATCTCTTTTTTCTTCCTTTTCAAAATAACGTTGAACATGCTCAATGTCCGCTTGAGACATGGCCAACCCTAAAGTCTGACGTAAAGAATCTAATTCTTCTTTCGTCTTTGTTGTAAATCCTTCTAAAACAGGAACATCTTTTACTTCAACGTCCTGATCATCTACCAATACAGAAAGGTCTTTAACACGTGCTTCAACAGGGTTAACAATATAATGTGTAATTTTATTAAGTGTTTCTTCATCTACTGGGTTTAAAAACACTAACAAAGTACCTGAATGAATACGTACTGTTTGTTTGTTGTTCAAAAGCATTAAACACTGCATTGCACTGTCTGCTCTTTGATCATATTGACCTGGCAAAAATTCATATGCCAAATATGATTTACCTTCTAAGTCTACAGAATCATATACATCATCTGTAACAACTTCACTACATACATTTTTCTTTAATAGTTCAATATCATTTTCATCAGCGTTAAAAATATCATATAAATTGTATTTTGTTAGACCGAAATCTTCTTTTAAAGATAAAGATTGTCTTAATTCAGCCGCTAATGATTCACTTTCAACCTGAAACTGTTCTTTTTTATGAACAAAAATACGAGTATCCATTTCCTTCTCCTTATTCAACAATTGACTGTTCTAATACTTTTTGTGCTTGTTCTTTTTTAAATTCAACAATCTTATCCTGTAATGACTTATCGTTAAGTCCAATCATCTGACAAGCTAAGATAGCTGCATTTCTTGCCCCCGATTTACCAATTGCTACAGTCGCAACAGGAACTCCTTGAGGCATTTGTACTGTTGATAATAATGAATCCAATCCACCTAAAGCAGATGTCTGAATAGGGATTCCAATAACTGGCAACGGTGTAGAGCTAGCTAAAACTCCAGCTAAATGTGCTGCTCCTCCAGCTGCCGCAATAATAACCTGAATTCCACGTTCGCACGCTGTCTTTGACAATTCCAAAACAGCTTCTGGAGTACGGTGAGCACTTAATACACGAACTTCATATCCGACTTGAAAATCGTCTAATTGTTTCATGCAGCCTTCCATACTAGGTAAGTCTGAACGAGAACCCATCACAATTAAAACACGCTTTGTTTCCATAAATGACCTTCCTTTCAAAACAAAAAAGCGCACCTATAGTAGGCACGCTTAAAAAAGCAATTCTTCTCTATCAATTGTGGTAAATCTTCTTAAGACCATAAGTAAGACCTCCAAAATCAGAAAAACACTTCTGCAAAATTATAATACCTAAAATCAACTCAAATGACAACCCATATTTCATGAAAGTTAAACTCTAGGTGTGAATAATTTATATTTTCTTAGATCAAATATATAGACAATCGAGCTTAATCCCCACGTAATTGGATATAGCCAATGCGTTAAATACAAACTGTGCATGCTCTGTCCAATTGTCATTAAAACAACAACACGAACAGCACACCAACATACTAGCATCACTACCATTGGCATCACCGGACGTCCTAGGCCTCTTAAAACACTTGAAACTACATGTGAAAAGCCTAAAAGAACATAGAAGAAGGCGCAAATTTTAGCACGATCTACTCCAATCGCAATCACTTCCAGATTCTGGTTAAAGAAAGATATAAAAGTTGGCGCAAACAAATAAATCAATATACCCATACACTCAATCATAAGTAGTGATGCTGCAAGCCCAAACAAGATTCCTTTTCTAGAACGTTCCTTTTGTCCGGCTCCTTCATTTTGTGAGACAAATGTCGTTAGTGCCATCGAAAAAGAAATTTCTGGAAGGAAAATAAATCCTTCTACTTTTGAATATGCACCAATACCTGCAATAGCTGCTGCACCAAACGAATTAATATACGACTGGATCATCACATTCGCAAAATCAATGACACAACCTTGTAGTCCTGTTGGCAAGCCGTAAATACAGATTTGTTTAAGATTTTCAAAATCCAAAGACAAATGTGTCCAAGAAATATGTAAAATACTTTCTTCTCTTGCCAATTGCACAGCACACAAAAACATACTCGCAAATTCAGAAATAATTGTTGCCCAAGCAGCTCCTGCAACCCCCATCTTAAATACCGTAATGAAGACAACATCTAAAATCACATTCAATATTGAACTTACAATCAAATAATACAGTGGATGTTTGGCATCGCCTCCAGCACGAATGATTCCCACAAGCATGTTATACAAGACTAAAGAAAAACCGCCTAAAAAATAAATTTTTAAATATGTGGAAGATAAGCCAAACACTTCTCGAGGAGATCCCATCCACATCAACATTTGATCTGTTAATACATATCCACTCACCGTCATAATAAGTCCTAAGATAATCCCGAATGTAGCAGTTGTATATACCGCTTTTTTTGTTCTATCCTCATCTTGAGCACCTATCGCATTGGCAATAATGACACTCGCTCCTGTCGCAAAACCATTGAAAAAACCAACAAACAAAAAAATTAATGAGCCAACACTTGTAACAGCAGCCAACGCATCCTGTCCTAGAAAATTCCCCACAATCAATGCATCCACAGTATTGTATAGTTGCTGAAATAGATATCCAATAAATATAGGTATCGCATAGCCAATGATTTGTTTGGCTATACTTCCTTTTGTCATTAACCGAACTGAATCTTGTTTTGCCATAAAACCCTCCCCATACAAGAAAAGCCTGCACCAACATTAAGTTAGTACAGGACTATATTTTGCCCTAATATCCATTAGGATACATCATACGTTATTTATTTACAATATAGGCTGTTGCAATAGATTGAGCCCAGTTATAAATAGATGTTGTATGCATTCCTTTGATATTCTTGTTTCTTAAACAATATGTTTTAGTAGAGTCTACAGGTAAATAACCACACAATTCACTTTGACGAACTAAAGCATTATGATAATTCTCTTTAGATACATCATTATCGGATGTATACATACCGGCATCTAGATAAGCATCGAGTTGTTCATCACTCAAACGACCAAAGTTATTTGTAGCACCCGTTCTTAAGATAAAGTTAATACCCGTATCATCTGGTGAGCCATAAGAAAATCCAAGATATGTTGCATCCCAGCTATCTGTTTGTGCATCATCTTGCACTGTGTTAATAACCGTATTAAATTCAACGGTATTGGCTTTAAAATCAATTCCAATCGCATTTAAACACTTCTGTAAAACCGGAATCAAAGAATCCAAAGAATCTTTATCCTTATTTGCCAAGAAACGAATGGTTAATTTTTCACCATCTTTATAACGATATCCATCCTCTGCCAATGTATATCCTGCATCCTCTAAGATTTGGTTTGCCTTTTCAACATCATAATCATAATAAGTGACACCATCCACTTTTTCTTCATTACGAATCATTTTTCCATTATTTAAAGAAACAGGATTTCCAAAAGTACCAGGCTTATAGGCCATGCCATCAATTTGATAGTAATTATCAATATATTCTTGGGCATTAAATCCATATCCGATGGCTTTTCTTATGGCAACATCACTGCAAGCTCCTGCATAAGAATTAAAGATAATAAAGCTTTCTCGATCACTTGGATAAGAATCAACAGATAAACTTTTATTTTTTTGTACAGATTTTATTTTATTTGCCTCAATCACATCTGGAATATAATCCACTGTTCCATTTTCCAATTCTTTAACTTCTGTTGAAGTATCTGTCTTTTTGATCATGATCTTAGAAATTTGATACTGTCCTTTTTTCGCCTTAAACTTTGAATTTGAAACTAAACTAGCTCCACTTGTCTTCTCAAATTTTTTCAATACATAAGCACCCGTTCCAATTGGCTTACTATTCTTCTTTTCAATACTTTCTGTTTTTCCTTTTTTATAATTTAAATATTCTGAACTACAAATCTTCTGTGTTCCAAGTGTAGAAACCGCATCGATTCTAGGTTTATCCAAATGGAAAACAACTGTATAGTTATCTGGTGTTTCAATTCCAGTAAAGCTAGACGCATCTGCATCGTGATATTCGCTATAACCATTTAAAAAATCAACATTGTTCGCAAAACGACCTGTATAACTTGGATCTGCCATAACGGTAAATGTTGTCTGCACATCTTTTGAAGTAAACTTGGATCCATCACTAAACTTAATGCCTTTCTTTAATTTAAATGTCATTGTCTTTCCATCTTCACTAATTTTTGGTAAGGATTTAGCCAAATCTGCAACTAATTCTCCTTTTTTGTTGTATTTCAATAACCCTTGATACACTAAATCCACCACATAAGAATCATTTGTCGTTTGATAATACATAGGTGAAAATGTGCCATTCATTTCCGAACTTAATCCGACTGTCAACACTTGATCATTACCTGCAGCTTTTGTACTGCACCCACACATCAATAAAGCCAATCCACATACTAATAACTTTTTGTACATATTCTCTTACCTCCTAAATATTTATTTTTTGTACCACCACCAGTCAGCTAACACTTTTCATCACTCTCCTTATAAATAAAAAATCCTGCATCAAATTAAAAATTTGACACAGGACAGAATATCAAAATAATCTGCGGTACCACCTGAATTGGTATAGTTATACCCACCTCTAGAATGCCATCACATTCGATCCATTTAACGCATGGAATACGTCGCAGCTACTCAGAAAATCTTTTCACCTTGCCCTTGAAAGTCCATTTGCTAAGTCGTAATAATCTAGCTTCCACCATGACTAGAATCTCTTTGTATCCGGTTCTTAGTTTAATCTCTTTCGCATCGGTTGCCTATAGAATACACCTAATAAATTTTGTTTTCAACCATTTTTACAAATTATTTACATTTTCTTACATTAAAGATTGTTCTGTTCTACCAATAATATCATCTTGCGTCTTTTTAGAAAGCACATTAAAGAAAGCACTATATCCGGCTACACGAACAATTAAATCCTTATGGTTTTCAGGATGCTTCTGTGCATCAATCAAAGTTTCTTTAGAAACAATGTTATATTGCACGTGATATCCATGCAAGCGATTAAAGAAAGTTTTAATCAGCAATTCTAATTTTTGTCGATTTTCTTCAGTCGACAACATTTGAGGTGTCATTTTTTGATTTAGCAGAACTCCACCTGTAATTTTATTTGTACGAAGCTTAGACACACTTTTAAACACAGCTGTAGGTCCATTTTTATCGCTATTATGCGCTGGACTGCAACCTTCTGCCAAAGGTTCGAATGCATTTCGTCCATCCGGCGTAGCCATCGTTGACATACCTTGTCCAACATTCGCACTAATTGAAGAAGTTCCTGCATAACGAATTCCGCCAATTGGTCCCCTATTATAGCGTGTATTCGGATATTTTTCGATTTCTTCAATATAAGAATCATAAGCCTCCACAATTAACTGATCGACATAATCATCATCATTTCCATATTTTGGTGCTTCACGAATCAACATTTCCTGAATTTTTTTGTTTTTAGGTGATGAAAAATCATCTAAAATCGCATTCCAAAGCTCTTGTCTTGTGATTTTCTTTTCTTCATACACTAACTTCTTTATAGCTGCCAAACAATCTGCCATGTTCGCAATTCCTACTTGAAGTCCTGAAATAAAATCATAAACTGCTCCACCTTCTTTGATGGTTTTGCCTCTGGCAATACAATCATCTGTCAAAGCCGAACAAAGAATGTCTGGCACATCTCTTTCAGAGACCTTATCAATTACATTTTCTACAATAACACTATATCGAGTAATTTCCCTTATTGTTTTATCCCATGCTTTTAAAAGTTCTTCATAACTTTCCATTTCCGTAAAATAGCCATATCCTTTTGTAAAACGTTTGTTACTTGTAAGATCCACACCGTTATTCATCGTACACAAAAGCATTCTTGGAAAATTGATATAAGACATTCCCGTGCAACGGTAACCCCATTTACCTGGAACTGCTGTTTCTACTGTATTTTTCCCCTTAATCACTTCCGTTTAGATGCTCGAAAACCGCATAAAATCGTTTTAATTTTCCCATTAATCTCTTCCCTTTCCCTAAATCCTGTATGGAAATAAACATTAATTTTAAATATGCCACCGATTTTACATTTTCCGCAATTAGTATGATTTTTACCCCGGCAGCAGATTTCTTTTCCTGAAGGCTGTTTTGTTTCTTCGGGTATTTAAAAACTGATTGGAATTAGGTACTTGACCAATGTGCCTGTAAATGCTGATCGTTAAATAACTGGTTGGAGCTTAATGAAAGAAAAGCCTCGTTTGACTCCTATGCACGATTGAAATAATTAAAACCTATTCATTGTCATTGCCATAACCAGCATATTGACCATTATTTGGATTGCATTGGTTTGCGTGATTATTCAAGTTAGTCTTGTATGCATTGTTGTTTGGATTATGCTGATTGGCATAATTATTAATCTGTGCTTGTGTGTGAGTACGTCCGGATACTCCACGCCCTCTGCTTTTACTCATATAAAATAATCTCCTTTCTATGTATTTCTGCAATCAATTTTGCCTGCAACAGCAATATAAATGATTGAGTTATTAACACTTACCCTATATATGTCAGAATATCGATTTGATTTTTCGCTTTTTCACAAAAAAAGAAACCAGCTTTCGCCAGTGTCTTAATCTTACGAACACCTTATCATCTCTCTTTTGAAATAAGTTGTCACAATGTGTTGGGGAAATCAATGTGTCAGAAAATCTGCGATGTAGAAAAAGACCTGCCAACCAGCAAGCCTCTCTTTATTTTTTACTTATTCACATACTTTGTTGCTTCGTCACGAGAAAAATTGAATTTTTCCATAACTTTTTCAATAATAGCTTCACTTGAAATGCCGAACTCTTCAAGCGAAGATATTAAAACCTTTATTGAATTGATTCTTTCTTCTTTACGAACTTCCTCTTTGCCTTTATTTACCGCTCTTTCCATTACATCACACATCTTAATGTCCTCCTTCTTTTCTGTTTCAGAAATCTGTTCTATGTAAAAAGATACGAATTAGAAAAAGGCCTGCTAAACGGCAGACCTTCCACTTTAACATTGTTACGTTGGTTTTTCTTATTGCGTTATCTTTCCGGGAAGTTGTAACCGTACAAAATCATTCAATTTTTCAGCTCTTCCACAGTAATTCCAAGGCGCTTAGAACCAACTTCAGGAGTTAAAAGCAAATCTTGAACTAAACTGTATATCATAAGATTACCGCCTTCTGCACGACCTTCTATCATACTTTTTTGCTTCATTTCATTCAATGCGTTACACACAATCGTCCTACCTCCTTCTTTTTTTCCGTAAAGACTTGGTTCACCGGTTAATATAGCCGTAAGATTCCATATCGAGTTTGATATTTCTGATGTATCGTTTTCGAGACTTTTGTTATAAATACCTTTTAAAAGAAAATTAAGTTCCTTTAAGGCGGTATTTGTGAAATTCAAGTCATCATGTCCTACATCAATCAAATTCAATGGAATATTCGGAATATACTTCCCATGTTCCCTGTCAATCTCCAGCATATCATGTAGCGACCGTGGACCGTCCCAGGCCCTTTCGCCTGTGTAAAATACAACCGTATAAATCGGAGTCAGCTTTGTACCTTTGGATATTTTGGATAAAAACTCATCGATTGTCCAGTCCTCTGCTTCTTGCGTCACTCCTAAAGATTTACATTCAGCACAGTACCCAAGTACATTATAAAGCATGGTCCTAATCGGCATTGCGTAATGTACTTTGTTCTGGTCTTCTATTCCCAGAATCACGTATTTTGCTCCAACAGTTGTTTTTCGGATATTATCCCGATACTTACCTATCTTCTCTACGCCCTTTGTAGTCTTGACGGTGTCGGTATATGCCGTATTGGCAGGCTGCAATTCTGACGGATCAATCACGTCATCTTTAAAAAGATACGAATTGAATACATCTGCAAAAACTTTGTTGTTTTCAAAAAAATTCTTTAATGCCTCATCTGGTCCCGGCATTTTCTTTGTTGACATTTCATCCATCCTTTCCCTAATCTGATGTAAAAAACGATCAGGGAAAGCTCATAGGCATCCCTGATCTAAAGTTTCAGGGATTCCCCCTATTCTGCTGGATTTATATTTATTCTTCTTATCCTTATCATACAAAATATTATTTGTATCGTCAATCAGTTCACGATTGACAGAATATTAGAATCCTTCCAGCGTTTTTGTTGCATTATGTTGTAATCATAGTCGTTTCCTCCTTTTTCTGACTCCATTTTTCTATGTTTCATTTATAATATGTCAGAAAATCTGCGACGTAGAAAAAAGGCCCGCTAAACGGCAGAACTTTATATCGAATAATTGTAGCTTCCAGACCGCAATTCATTATTTTAGTTTCACCAAGTCTAGCTTTTATGTATTTGTTCTTACCCTATATATGTCAGAATATCCCAAACGCTTATTTGTCCTCTCCATGTTCTGATTTTTCATGTTCCATCATTTCCTGAGGAGTTAAAACGTCCTCCAGACCGCAATGTTTACAGATGCATTCATAAAGAGTTCTGTCTTCATCTATAAAACCTCGTTTACAGATAAAACCGTGGAAGTCTTTGGAACCGTTATTTAAACTGATTAACGGATGAGTGATTCCACCTGTTTTAAAATTTCCATACCCCCTGTGTTCCACCACGGTTTCATCTTCAAAACGAACATCTATGTCTTTGCCTGTATTATATCGAATAATTGTAGCTTCCATTCCGCAGTTCATCATCCGAGTTTCACCAAGACAGTTTTCAGCAGAAGCTTTAAAATTTGGATTGGCGATTCCGCCTTTTTTAAACTGGATATATTGTCTATGTTCTATGATAGTTCCGTCTTCAAAACGAACATCAATGTCTGTATACTTCCCATATCGAATAATAGTAGCTTTCATCCCGCATTTCATCATTCGGGTTTCACCAAGACGGGAAGCTTTAAAATTTGGATTGGCGATATTACCTCTTTCAAACTGGTTATATTGTCTATGTTCTATGACAGTTCCATCTTCAAAACGAACGTCTATATCGTCACGTCTACTATATCGAATAATAGTAGCTTCCATACCGCAATTCATCATTCGGGTTTCATCAAGACGGTTAGCAAATGTTTTAACGTTTGGATTGGCAATTTCACCTCTTTTAAATGCACTATATCCTTTATGTTCCACCACAGTTCCATCTTTGAAACTCACATCTATATCTTTATATCCCCCGTATCGAATGATAGTAGCTTCCATACCACAGTTCATCATTCGAGTTTCGCCAAGACAATTTTCAGCAGAAGTTTTAATGTTTGGATTAGCAATTTCACCTCTTTTAAATGGGCCATACGCTTTATGTTCTGCCACAGTCCCATCTTCGAAACGCACATCTATGTCACGTACTCCATTGTATCGAATAATAGTAGCTTTCATGCCGCAATTCATCATACATGTTTCGTCAAGGCGGTTTTCGGCAGTAGCTTTAATGTTTGGATTGATGATTCCACCTTTTTCAAATTCTCTATATTCCCTATGTTCCACCACAATCCCATCTTCGAAACGAACGTCAATATCCGCAGAACCTCCGTATCGAATAATTGTAGCCTCCATACCACAATTCATCATTTTGGTTTCACCAAGACGTGGATTAAAATTTGGATTAGCGATATTACCATTTTCGAATGCTCTATATCTTTTATGTTCTACTATAACTCCATCTTCAAAACGAACATCAATGTCTGAATACTTCCCATATCGAATAATCGTGGCTTCCATTCCGCAGTTCATCATTCGGGTCTCGCCAAGTCTATTTGTTTTTGTTGCCATAAGTTATCCCTCACTTTTTTATATCTGTTCTTACCTTTTATACATGTCAGAATATCAAAAATACTTATTTCTTCCATACAGCTAAAAAAAGACACCAGCTTTTGAAACCAGCGTCTTAATCTTATGGATGCCCTACCATCCCTCGTTTGAAATTCGTATACTGTACATTCTTTACAATCACACCATCAGGAAATCGCACATCCATATCCTCGCTTTTACGATACGAAATAATCTCTGCTTCAAGTCCGCATTTCATAATTCTCTTTTCGCCGATACGGAACTTCCCTCTATTTCTTCTGGAGTCCTGCGGCCTTGCAACACGCCCTTCCGTAAAATTTTTGTAATCAATATGCTCCGCAACCGAACCGTCCTCAAAAAGAACATCCATATCTATATGTTTTCGATATGCAATAATTGTAGCTTTGAGCCCATTGTTCATAATACCTGTTTCTCCGACACGATCAATCGGAGGCCTGATGGACCCGTTTAAAAATTCTTTATATGCTGCATGCCTGGCAATATAGCCATCTTCAAACCTAACATCAATATCGGCATAAGCTCCATACCGAATAATCTCAGCATCAAGCCCGCAGTTCATGGTTCTCTTTTCTCCAAGTCTGCGCTTTGCCTGTTCTTCAGGTGTGTCATCGGGACGGCCGATCATTCCTAACTTAAAATTCGTATAAGTCGTGTGTTTGGCAACAGCTCCATCCTCAAACTCTACATCTAAATCCATCGAAGACCGATAAGCAATAATCCTGCATGTTTCACCACTATTCATTGTGGCTTTCCTGCCGATTCTGTCCCGATACTTATAATTGCACTTGTCACATAACTGTCTTTTTGTAAGACCACGAGCATTCAGCGGCAGTATATATTCCCTTCCGCATGGTCTGTGACGGATTCTGACATGAGCTTCATCCTCGTATCCAGTCACCTCGTATTCTCCGTTCCAGGAAAGATCTATTCTTTTCTGCAGCAGCTCCAGGCCATCATATTTCCTCTCGCATATCGGACATTCATATCCATAAGACCTGGCCAGGCCGAAGGAATGGTAAATCGTCCCGCAGTGCGGACATGTATTGCTTGCAATCTGACATCCTTCTTTTTCTCTTCCTTTGATCTGCTCTATGAACTCGTCAGGCTCATACTTTTCACAGAAAGCTTTGATAATGCAGTTAATTGTCAGCCTGTCCAGTATCAATCGTCCGGTCTTCGTACCGGCAAGCAGGTCTTTTATATCATCTAACGTGACTTTTGGCTGATGCAGATAAACCTGGTAGAGGAATTTCGCATACCGGAGGCTTTCTTCATCTGCTGGAACAACCGGTTTATCGCTGTCATAGATTGAGTAAATCTGTAACCTGCAGCCATGCTTTGCACAGGCTGTTACACCATGGAGCGAATGCCACGCTCTGATATAGGGACGTCTCCCGTTTGCCATGTCTTCAGCCAGGCATTCCGGACAGCACCTCAGTACTTTGCAATGATTCTTTTTATTGCCTGGAATCATATGAAAATCTTCCGCCTGCCGGATGACCTGCTCTGCCACAAGAACATTCATGCTTTCATTACGAAACGGCATCATCGTGCTGAATTCTGAGTGCCTCGACATAATCTCTTCCAGCGTCGGAAACTTATCACCTTCATATTTTCTACAGATATTCTCAAGCTCTAACAATTCCGTACTTCCCTCTAAAGTAACAGAGAAAGCCTTTTTTGACATTCCGTTAACTGAAAACAAAGCTTCCAGCCATGACACAATGTTCTCATCCGGATATATCCGAAACCATATTGGAAACCTGTATTTGTTCAATCGTATACACCCCTTTCTTTCATCTCTTTACATACCCATGATTCACCAGATCCTGCAGGATATTTCTTTCTTCCCTGGTAATTGTCCTGCCCTCGAATCCATCTTCGGAAGCGGTCCAGCAGCCTTTCTCATCAACGCCTGCCTTCACAGCATCATAGATTCTTATTCGGATGCTCTTTGGTAATCTCATAATCTTCTCCTTTTTTACAATCCCCGCTTCTCACTGGAAACGGAGGATATTTCCTGCTCATTCATAGCTTTTTTCAAAGCTGTAAGCCCCTGGCTTGTCTCTCTGTCAATCGCAGCTGCATCGCTTTTCCCTTTCTTCGCCTGATTAGCTGTGGCGGTATTTTTACGTTTCACCTTTGCGTTTGCCTTTTTCAATATTTCCATAGCCTTCTGTGCAAGAAACTTCGAAGGGTGATCCAGGATATCCGGTTCCTTATCGATTGCCTGTCTGATTGCGCGGTTGATCTGCGTTTCAGTATAATTTGAAGTGTCGCTGATTGACTGGAAAGCTCTGCTGCGGACCGCTTCTCTTTTCCTGGTCAGTTCGCCCGCCGCCATCATATCAAACAGCCTTCCTTTTTCTTCGTCATTTTCCGTAGCGACCTCTTTAGCCTGCCTTGCATAGAGCTTTGTAATATACTCGTGATACTGTGCATCTTCCGGATCATCAGGATCAGCGAGCAGTTTTCGGAGTGTCTCCATGTCCCTCCCAATCGTTTTCTCGATGAATGGCACATCAATCGGCTCCATGCGCTTCTCGATTACATCCTTCGTCTGTATAGTAATCACGATGTATTTCAGGAGTGCTATATTCCTGGATGAATGGTACATGAGAAGTTCCTCAATTTCTGTTGTGAACGGACTTTCCACGTTCCCGAACTGATATCTCCAAAGTGTCTTGATTGCATTCTCAAACAAACGTACATTATTCTTCGTAACCTCGTCTGCATTGATAATGTTTTTTGCTACGCGCCTGTTAAGCCTGTCATATTCCAGTATAGCTCTATATCCGTCATCGTTACCAATGAGTCCGAACTGTGCCCCGGTTGCCTGTGTGATACTTACAATGTCCTCGATGTTCTTCTTTTTTGGCGAGAAATCAAGGAACTGTACTTCATCTACGATGATGAGTCCGACATGATAGAGTTCGATCCATTTCTTTACAAGCCCTTCTGTTGCAGAGATACTCTTGGCCCCAACGGCCCTTCTTCTATGGTAATCTCCGGTATCCAGAAATCTGTCAAATGCTGCGGCAATGGATTCAAACACGTCTCTGATATCTTTTCTGAGCGCTGTCACCATGACGATGGGGATCTGTACATAACTGCAGTCCTCAAACTCATGATAGATTACATTAGGATACATGCGACACGCTAAGTTCACAGCCATAGTCTTTCCGCATCCGGTCTTCCCATGAAGCAGAAATCCAATCGGGCTTGGGGCCTCCAGCTTCTGATACAGAACGATAGCACGTCCAAAGCTTCCTTTCCCATACGCTTTCTCATCTTCGTTTGCGGAAATCATGACGTCAGCCCCTTTATATCTGCGGTCCAAAAACTTCCAGATTGTACGGGCTACATCTACATGAATTCCAAGTGGGATCATTGCCATGTCAATGTCTTCTATTGCGGCTAATTTTTCAGCAGTACTCATTTTTTCTACCTGTTCTCTGTCGTATCCTGGAGGATTCACCATTCCAAGAGCCAGGATATCCCTTACCGAAGGCATCTTCGGCAATGCGCATACATCAGGATTATCTTCATATCCGGCGACTCTGCGGTACTGCGCATCTACCATGCTCCCCGCGGTCAGGTCTACATCATCATAAAGATTTTCATCTTTTCTAAGTTCACGGAATGTTAAATTACATTTCAGTCTCTCCATGTTTTCTTCCTTTCTTATACTTCGTCTTCTATCAGTGCCAAGATACGATTGATTTCCTCTTCTCGGCTGAGTTTTCTGTCTCCCATCGTCCTCATTTCATCTGGGATTCTCAAATGCTCAATCGCTGCCAGCTCTTCCTGCTGCTTTGTTAATGTTTCTTTCTTAGGTTCCGGATCAATGGAACTATAAGAACGTTTCGTAATTCCATCTGGATCTTTTCTCATTTCCTGTTTCTTGGCTGTTTTATCCTCCGGATGCGCTTTGCCGTATTTTTTCTTCTTCTTTGGATTCAGGGCTTTTGCCATTTCTGCCTGTTTCTCTACCGTATCCTGCAAATTCAGTTTCGTGTCCAGATATACCTGTTTTGCTTCTTTCATTACTTTTGAGTCCCTCTTTTTACGGATACACTCGTCGTATTCGTCCCAGGTTAAGTCTGCGTATGTATACTGCTGTTCAATCTTTTCTGCAAGAGGTACTCTGTGGATCTCTTTTTTGTATCTGATATAGACATTCCTGATATCGTCCACATTGTATCTGACCTCAATATCTTCCGGATGTGGTTCATCTTTTAAAATATCCAGAAACCATGGCTCCTGCGAATAAAAACGAAGTTCCGTCTTATAGAAGGTGTACACGATACCTTTTCTACGGTTCCATGTAAATTTTCTTTTTTCTTCTTCCTTTGCCAGCATTGCAAACAGATAGGCTGGTCTTGTTGCATTATTTACATTGGTTGGATCTCCTGCTCTACCATGAGCTTTTTCGTATGCGAAAATCCCTTTCGGTGTTGGTGATACATTGTTATCCACATACTTCTTATCAATGAGTCCCTCAAAAACACGGCGGTTATACAGAATCACTGATTGGTAGACCAGTCCTCTTATTTCTTCCAGAGTCAGACATGCAGCCCCTTTCGCCAGGTCACCGCCACGGTATTTGTCTTCTACATATCCGTTATTCTTTAACTGTGCTTTTAAATAGGTCTGAACCAGTCCGTTGAAGGATTCGACAACCCCCTTTAAGGAACCGCATCCGGGTGGAACCGGAGTATTACGGATGCCAAGTTCCCCCATTGCTTTGCTATATGCCTTGGACATATACTCTGAGCCTCGGTCACAACGGATCTCGTTTGGTACGATCATGGACGGCCAGTCTTCCTCATCATAGTCAATGTTATAGCCTTTTGTCTGGTTCTTATGCGGTTCCAGGAGTGACAGAAACACCTGCTGAAAGCCACGCATGCTGTTATTTTCAAGACTTACATATGCACCGATGCAGATTCCGCTCAATACTTCGACCATACAGTATACGACAGCTTTTCCAAGAACAGTTTCTCCATCATTCTGGTCGACTACATAACAGCCAAGCTCCATCTCATCTGCTTCAACAATCTGTCCCAATTCATAGACCCCTGTTCTGCTGTTTCCAACCAGCTGTCTGTTATTGTTCTGCTTGTCTCTCTCATCTTTTCCCTTGCAGGAATAGTCTTCTGTATGCTTTCTGATATAGTTGTAGAGCATTTTGTATGATACTGATCTTTCCTCTTCCGGAAGTGTTACCATCTTGACAGAAGAACCATCTGGCGCCTCGACCGGTTCACGAAAATACCGGCGCAGAACTGCGTCATATGCCTGTCCCGGTTTTCCATACTTTACGAACATCTTAAGACCGTATTTGAGGATTTCGTCAACGTCATTCTTTGGATTCTCGTAGTCTTTTGAATGGGGTACTTTTTTTCTATAATTACCTTTGCGATGGTCAATAAGACTGAATTTATTGCGGCCGGAACGAAGATAGGCCTTTAACATTTCGCGCAACCACCTTCTTGATACCCCAAGAAGAATAGCTTCTGCATCATTATTTCTTTTTGCTTTTTTCACTGAAAAAAGGTTCTCAATTTCAGGCATCTCTTTCTCGATTATATTTTCAAAAACCCTTGCGCGTTCCGTGATTACATTTATTTCCTCCTCTGTGAGTGAAAATGAAGGATTCGGTTCTACATCACATGCACTTACTGTTCCATTTTCAATATCATTAATTAGCGAATCCGTTTTTATTCTAACGATATCGTTTGTTGTCATGCTAATGAGAAGAGTTTCATCAGCATTTACATGAAAGGTTCTCCATTGTAAACCATCTTTTTTATATAAATTTCCTCTTCTTACACAAGGCGAATCTGTCGCTTCTCCCTCAGCTGGAATTGCATCGCCTTCAAGAGTGATAACTTCCAGCGGTTCTATTCTCTCTTTCTTTTCGGATGTTTCGTTATTTCTTAATTCTTCCATCATGTTATCTCCTTTCTGTGATTTCTTCATGAAGGTCACGTGCCACTAATACTCGCTTATACAGCTCATCAATGTCAAAACCAGCACGCTCTACAATCTCATGGAAATCCAAAATCTGTTTATCCATCGGAATATATACATATTTATGTGCAATCAGATATTTCAGTTTCTGTTCTTTGCTGATCACCTTAAATGATTCGTAATAGCTCATGACGCTTTTTACATTCCACACAAGCACCTGATTAATATCTTCGTTCGTTACCAGCTTAAACCTCACTTTCTGAGATTCCCAATAGATCTGTTCTGCTCTCTGACGCATTACCAGATTGTGCAGCCTTGATTCTTTTCCACGGTAGGTACGTTTATTCGGATCAAATGCGCTTCTGTCGTATTTGACTGAGAACGCCGTCTTGCTTCCATCATCGTAATCTACCAGAAAATCCGTGGTCCACCATGGAGCTTTCTTCATCCCAAGTTCTTCTGCAATGGCATTCATCCTGTCTGTATCTAAAAGATACTGTTCGCGGATATGTTCCACATTGTCCTGCCAGCGGATTGTTTCATACACCGCAACTTCTGTCTGCGACAGGCAGTGGATCAATCTTTCTTCAAAGGGATCCCAGATGACTGATGCTGTACCCCGCCCCTTATATTCTCTGACCAGAATAAATGGGGTATAGTCTTTCCCGTATCCTTGACAACGTCCTTCTTCGATTTTTCGTTTATGTGATTTCAATGATTTCTCCTTCCTGTTTATTTTTGTTTTCGCCTTCGCAATTAATATGCTTGATTTCTCATGTGCTTTTATTTTCACATACAAATAAACAACCATTTTCAAATGATTTTCAGACATGAATTCATCTGCAAATACTGTATTTATGCGGCTTTCTTTTATTTTTTTGAAACTTCTAATTTTCGGACAACATTTTTAAATAATATGATATAATGTGTTGGTTAGTACTAGTAACCATTACAAATGAGAGGAGGTTGCACTATGAGCGAGTGGTGGCTGTTTCGTAATACACGAATTGAAAATATAAACGAACAATACGAAATAGCACGCAAACATTTGCCAGATACAACCCACTGGCTCGGCTCAGAATACAACTACTTCTACATAAAATGTTGCGACGTGGCTCGTTCTGTCTATTCAGACGGTGACATACTTAAAGGTGAGATTTCCCCACGTCGCCCTATTCAAAGTGGCGATACGTTATATGTAGCAAATATCTATGTACTTGGCGGCACCTTGCCCAAAATACAAAAAACACTAAAACTCCTTCAAGACAAACAGATCCACCTGCGAATCCCATCGCTTGAATATGACGACAAAGATGATACCCACGACCATGAGCTATTATCCGGAACACTTAGCCAAATCCATAACTATCGTCAGGCGCAGCCTATCGTGCAGCTTCCGGGTCGCAGGAAAGCTTCTGGAAGACCGAAACGTCGTATATCACTAATGAGCCTGAACCGCGAAGCATTTGATGCTATAGAACAATACTGCCTACATAAAATCACTGAGCGTCAAGCGATGAAATTATTGACAGATAAGCTTCCAGATAAGGGACCGGTTACCCGTTACATATTTCGAAAATTAGTTGATGAATATAGGGAAATGTTCCCTGGTTCGGTTGAAATTGATGCTGATCAATATAATGTATAAGTACGGTGCTCCGCATCATAGTCTGTCATCACAGGCGCAATATGCCCTGTATCTGGATCGATAAAAATGCCATGTCCCCAATATTCATTGATGGTCGTGTTAATAAGAAGCGAATAGCCACGTTTCTGACCATCATCAAGCCATGACCTAAGGATGCCGCCCAACTCAAAGTCTGCTTCCTGATCACAGCAAAATGCTGGCTTCGTAAACAAGCTTACGTATCGAATATCGCATCGGGTTTTAAAAATAGCCAAATTTCCTTCGTATGTCTTCGGATAAAAAACCAGCTTATCAAGGCTGCTCCAAAGCTTTGCCCAATTGGCCCCTTTCAGTTTCTCCATCCCGTCACCAATAAGGGCTTCCGTATCCCTCATCAATTCAAGGTAGTTCCTTACTTCTTCGTTAAATTCCTTGCTCTCCGGGTTTGTGAATTCAATTTTCTCCATGTGTTTCCTCCTTTTTGAATACATAATTTGTTTATACCTAATTTTGTCCCTATTTTTAGGGATAAATTACTTTGGCATATACTATATGTCAGAATCAGACAACATGTTTTGTTTCTCATACAGCCTCAAACTGAATGTTGTAATTTTGCCTGTAAATCCGCGCTTTTTCCCAATTGCAACTCAAAAGAAATCTTACATACATGTTCTATTTAGGCATAAAAATACCCACAAGCTTATTAGGCCTGTGGGCATTCTTAAATATTCTTATTTGAAAAGTGTGCGCTCTTCTTCCGGTCTACTGAAATATTCCTCAAAATACTTCGATAGAATCTTCTCTGTCGCAATAGTTTTAGACATTCCTGATTCTTCGCAAAATTGTTCCAGCTGGTCGCTAATCTCTTTTGCTAGTTTGATATTGAGAATTTTTGCATCTTTTTTCTGTCTTGGCATATTAATCTACCTCCTATAAAAGACTTTCCAAATCCGTAAGAAGCGAGACAATCTGTAAATTATCAAACAACCCGGCAAAATGAAGTTCCTCTTTCAACAGGTCCTGGCAAACTGCCTTAATTCATTTATTTCCCCTTTATTTATTTCTATCTCTATCCCTTATAAAAATCTCTAACGTTAGAAATCTTGATATTTTGAGTGTTTCGTACTATCAATATTCTGAAAGGAAAAATATTGATATTATTTCAATTTAATTTAAGGTACATCAAATAAACTGTATCTGTTCATATTTCGCCACCCTTTCTTATAACTACTTTCTTTTGGTGCAATAGTATGGGTACTCCCCGTTTTATTGCGTGTGAAAAACAGAAAAGGTACTCAATCTGAGTTCCTATATTCTGTCTTTTGATCTATATTTAGTTAGCTTTTGTTTTTCCACAGCCACTGCACTTGTAGCCTGTCAATTCCTGTTTTGTCGTAGCAGGTGAATCGACCACATATTTTGTTTCGTAGACTGCATCGTGATGAATCGTATTATATCCTGTTACTACTTCTCTCCATTCAGAGTGATATCCTGAACAACCATCATTTGCTTCAAAATGTTCTATATATCTCCCCGTGATATCCGCTCCACATTGATTACAGATTGAGAATTCCTTCATCTCAGTAATTGGAACCTGTTCATCATAGGCAGCCTGTACCAAAACCTGTTCGTTATGTCCTTGTTCAGGTACATTTACCGTCTTGTACTGTGCAACCCAGTTATGTGTATGTTCGGCTGGTTTTGAGTTATTTGAGTTTGAACTGTTGTTATTAGAAGGCTTTGAAGAAGAACCTGTATTGTTCTTGTTTGAGTTAGTATTCGTAGTCGAAGCGGTATTGTCCTTCTTTGATTCTGAAGTATTTGATTTATTAGAAGAATCGGCTTTCGCTGTTTCTTCTTTCTTTTCTTCCTACTTTACTTCAGACTCATCCTTTTTTTCTTCCTCTGTCTTAACAGAATCTTCAGATGGTGTCAAAGTGGCAGTACCGCCATCCTTTTTCGTTACATCCAGATTGACTTTATCTTCTTTTAAAGAAACGTCCACCTTTTTAGCATCTGTCGTATCTACATCTTTAAATACGAATGTTTTGTCCTGATCCTGTAATCCTACTTTTACGTCCAGTTTATCATTTTCTTTAACATCATAGTATAATGTACGTTCTTCTTTGTTTTTTACAGCGTCTCCATCTTCCAACAAGTTATCACTGAAAGATTCTTCAGAACTTGATTTTGTTTCAAATACTGTGATTTTCTTTCCAGTGTTGTTTGTAATCTTCAAAGATTTTGAATCCTTGGTTTTTTGACCAATTGTTTTTACTTCTTTTTTCTTAGCAACTTCTGTTGTCTTTGTATCTTTTGTGTTTGAAGAATTTGAACATCCTGTCAACATTCCACCTGATAATACCATACTAAGAGCTAGTGCTCCTGCCATTAAAATTTGTTTTGTTTTCATATATAAACCTCCTTGGCTATTATATTTGCTATTATAACTGGATATTCAGTAAGGCACAATAATACTTTATAAACAAAAGCGCCGACTCATTGACCGACGCTTATTTTATATAGTCTTCACTTTATTGATGATGATCGTGTCATTAGTACACTGAACATCAATCTTATCACCCACATGATATCCAAGTGCTTTTAGCCACTGGCCCTGAAGCTGAATTCTCGGAATCTGCTGCTTACTATTTAAACCAAGTGGTGCCTCATATACTTTGAGGCTACGTTTTGATTTATACATTGTTCCCTCCTGTAATTCCAACTTAGAAGTAATCATATTCTAAAACGGACAAAATTAAACTTGCAAAATGGACATGATTAAATGGAAAATCATACTCCTGTATCCCGAATTGAGAACTAATTAAATCCCGAATTAGGAACTAATCATTTTCGAATTGGGAACTGATTAAATCCGAATTAGGAACTAATTAAACCCGAATTTCGGGAAAAAACGCCCCTGAATTGGGAACTAATCAAAATAGGGAACTAATCAACGGGAAAACCACATCTACACAGCCTATGGCACTATAATTATAGGCATCCTCCTCTTTAACTTGCCAATCCATAAAGGAAGGAATTATAATTTCGTCATTGTTTAATGCTGGCATTCCAAAGCCTAAACGCATAACCTCTACACATTCATCCAAAAAATGTTTATTGATATTCTTGTGATAGCGAACAGTTAAATTTGGTTGTGTCAATCTTGTCTGTGCAACAGATTTCAAAACTAAAAAACTCAAATCATTGACTGCATCCTTTTTATCTGTTGTTTGGCCTGCAATCGTTACATTTTGATACATAGGAGATCCTGCCGAACTTAGCGTATGTGCTTGAGAACGAACTTTATTGATTGTAAGTGTCTTTATCCACAAGCATGTCAACAATTCCAAGGCTTCAGATTCTTTAATAGTGCCATTTTTAATATCTCGATCATAATATGGATACATATATTGATCGAATCTGCCATAACTCAAAGAATGTCCATTGGATTCAATTTGTAAAATCAATTGAATAAACCATACGGATTGTACCGCTTCTTGAAATGTTTCTGCTGGTTCATATGGAACTTTTGAACAAATTCTACTAATCTCCAATAATTCAATTTTTCTTTTTTGATTCATTTCTTTTTCTGCTAAATCCTTCGCAAGAACGCTGTAACGATTTGCAAAATTACGCACCGCTTTCAGTACTATAAGAACTGCATTATAAAAACAATACTTGTCAATATTATCTGGATTTGTTAAATCAAGAGCAGCTTTATATTCTTTTACACGCTTTTCGTATCCTTTTAATCCATCCTTCAAGATGCGCTCATAGTTCACTGCCAAATGCGCATCTCCTGCATTTAACTTACCTTCCATTCCAAATACACCGGTTTCCATAAAGACACGAACTTCTTCAGGAAGAAGTGCTTCTCCTCTTGCACGTAAATTATTGTTTTCCCAGAATGGTGCAATTTCTCTAAGTTGTTCCTTAGTCTTCTCTGTGATATAGAAGACGTCCCCATCTCTTTTTTCAAACTGATCCAATTCGTTGATCACAAATTCCATAGTATACTCAGGAAAAATAGGAGCATTACGGTTCTTGGTTGCCTGATTTCCTGCTAAAAGAGATTTGTCTTCAATATATATACTCATATTATCGAGAACTTTTTCTAGCATTTTAGCTCGAACCATCACTCGTGGTTGATTTAAATTTTCTTTGTAAGCAAGAGTTGCTAGAATTGCACGTTGTGCATCAATATAAGGTTTTTCATCTAAAACTTCTTCTCGAAATTCTTTCATTCGTTCTGTCAGTGTTCCAAAATGTTCTACATTTTCCATATCCGTCCTCCCATTACGTTTCATTCGTAATTTTAGATTCTTTTATTCGCAATTTAAAAATAGCATTACACGCATTTCATGTCAACTTTAATTTCATTTAAAACGTTTTATACTTTCATTTGTAACTATAATCATTGCTTTTCTTCTTTGAAATGTTTATACTCTATATGAGGAAATTAAAATGACAACAACAAATCGAAATACAACAGGCATTATTTTTAACATTCAAAAATTCAGTGTAAATGACGGTCCAGGCATTCGTACTACCGTTTTTCTAAAGGGATGTCCTCTTCGTTGCAAGTGGTGTGCAAATTCTGAGAGTCAGCTTATACAAACACAAATTCTTTGGGATCAAAAAAAATGTATAAATTGTCATCATTGCATTGAAACCTGTCCAAAAAACGCTATGAAAATAATTGATAAATCCATTAAAATCAACCATAGTCTGTGTAGTGGATGTAAAAAATGTGTATATGAATGTCCAAAAAACGCATTAAGTGCACAAGGCGAACAAAAATCTGTGGAAGAAGTGCTTAAAATTGTTTTACAAGATCAAGCCTTCTATGAAGAAAGTGGTGGTGGTCTAACACTTTCTGGAGGTGAGCTTTTACTTCAACCTGAGTTTTCAAGAGAACTACTCTTAGCCGCTAAAGAAGAAGGAATTCATACATGTTGTGAAACAACCGGTTTTGCGACAGAGGAAACATTTGATCACGTCATGGAATACGTAGATTACATTCTTTTTGATATGAAACACTGGAACACAGATAAACATATAGAAGGTACAGGTGTTTCTAATAAATTACCATTACTGAACATGAAACATGCCATCGCCAATGGCAAAACAGTTCTTCCTCGAATCCCTGTTATACCTGGTTTTAATGATTCTTTGGATGACGCAAAAGAATTTTCAAAAACACTTCACAACATTGGTATAAACAAGTGTCAACTTCTACCGTTCCATCAATTTGGAGAAAATAAATATCATCTTTTAAATATAAAATACGATTATGAAAATGTTCCTTCATATCATCCAGAAGATTTAAAAGAATATTTAAATATGTTTAAAGAAAATTACATTAACGCTTTTTTCTAAATTTCACTTTCATTTGAAATCAAAAACACTTATTATATAAACAAAATGATAGGAATCAACGTAAATGAAAAATAGAACAAATAAAATATTAGAATTATTGACATCTGAAAAGAGAATCGAGGTTTCTCAACTTGCTGAATACCTAGGTGTTTCCCAAGTAACTATCCGCAAAGATTTGGATGCATTAGAAGCTAAAGGAATCATCAAGCGTGAACATGGGCATGCTGTGTTATGTAGCACAGATGATATCAACGGTAGAATCGCGTATCATTATGAAGAAAAGAAAAAAATAGCTTTAAAAGCTACTGAACTTGTTCATGAAGGCGATACAATTATGATTGAAAGTGGTAGTTGTTGCGCACTTTTAGCGGATACGTTAACTCAACTTCATAAAGACTTAACCATTATCACAAACAGTGCTTTTATCGCAGAATATATTCGTGGAAAATCAAATTTTCAAATTATTCTTTTAGGCGGAATTTATCAACAAGATTCACAGGTTATGGTAGGTCCAATGGTTCAAGAATGTGTATCCAACTTTTTTGTCGATTATTTTTTCATCGGCACAGATGGATATGATTCTAGAATTGGCTTTTCAAATCGTGATCAAATGCGAGCACAAGCCGTACGTGATATGTCGCATCAAGCCGAACAAATAATCGTGCTAACAGAAAGCGATAAATTTTCAAAGCGCGGTGTTGTACCATTAAATTTAAAAGATAAAATAAAAACTGTTATAACGGATCATTCTATTAATTCTTCTTATGTTCAAGAACTAAACAATCAAAATATTCAAGTCATAACGATTTAAAAAGGAGCCATAACGAATAAGTAATTTTTATTACTTATGGAGTTTAGCTCCTTTCTTTTCATCTTATTATTTTTTTAACTCCTAGAGCCTTAGTTTAAATTATTGTTTTTCTAAAATTCTAGTTACCGAGTGTGATGTCTTCTTAGATTATGACCAACACATACAAGTAATATCTTTAGTTTTTATCATAATGATTGTCTTCTTTGATCTATTCGAAAATCCCTTCACTTCAGATACTTTGTTGTGTCATATATCTTTTAGCCTGCTCAGTCGAAAAATTTTCTTTGGCTTCATTTTAATAGAATTCAAGCTTTCATATCCTGCAATACCAGAATATGGAATGATATCTGATATGCATTACAATTAACTAGCTATTTTTGCACAAATAAAAGAAAGACCGATATTCAGATTTTTTTAAATCTTGAATATTCGGTCCTTTTTTTAAACTAAAACGTTTTTATCTGTTATAGCCCCTTTTACTATTAATCATCAATATAAGCTGTAGCCATTGATTGTGACCAAATAAATGTAGAAGAAGTCTTCAAACCTTTTACTTTCTTATTACGCAAACAATATGTTTGTACACCATCTGTTGGTAAGTATGCACATAGTTCCGCTTGACGAACATAAGCCTTTAAGTAAGCAGCTGCTGAAGCATCTTTATCAGCTGTATAAGCACCTGCAGCTAAGTATGAATCTAATTCATCATCTTTTAAACGAGCAAGGTTATTTACGCCTTGTGATTGAATAAAGTAATCAACGCTTGTATCTTCAGGGCTTGTAAAAGAGTTTCCTAAATAAGATACATCCCAATCACCAACAGCTGAATCATCACTTACAGTTGCAATAACTGTATTAAATTCCATTGTGTTTGCCTTGAAGTCGACACCAAGTTCTCCCCATTGTTTTTGTAACATAGGAATCATTGTATCCATCGCATCTTTTTCTTTTGTAGCCAAGAACTTAATGCTTAATTTTTGACCATCTTTTTCACGAATACCATCACTACCAACAGTCCATCCCGCATCATCTAAGATTTGTTTAGCTTTTTCTACATCATAATCATAGTAAGTAGCACCATCTACTTTTTCTTCACCACGAACATATGCACCATTTCCGCCAGATACTGGGTTACCAAACAAACCTGGTACATATGCTAATTTAGCATCTTTATCATCTAATTTATAATAGCTTGCGATATAGGCTTCACGATCAAATCCATAAGCCAAAGCTTGACGAACAGCCTGATCTTGGCATGCCCCTGCTGCTGTATTCATAAACAAGAAGTCTTCACGATCACTTGGATACGAATCCATAGTCAAACCTTTATCTTTGTCTTTGGCTACTGTGTTGATTTTATTCGCTTCCACTACATCTGGAATATAATCGATTGTTCCATTTTCCAATTCTTTGATTTCAGTCGAAGTCTCCGTTTTCTTGATCATAATCTTAGAAATTTGGTATTCTCCATCCTTAGCTTCAAAATTTTCATTTCGATCCAATGAAGCTCCCTCTGTTTTAGAAAATGATTTTAATTTATATGGACCTGTTCCGATTGGGTTACTATTGTTCTTTTCAACATTCGAAGTTTTTCCCTTCTTATACTTCAATGTTTTTGCACTACAAATTTTTTGTGTTCCCAAAGTCGATTCTGCATCGATTTTTGGCTTTGACATATGGAATACAACGGTATAATCATCGGGTGTTTCAATACCTGAGACATCTTTGGCATCTCCATCATGATATTCGCTATATCCATTTAAAAAATCTACATTACTTGAAAAACGTCCTGTATAGCTTGGGTCAGCCATAACGCTAAACGTTGCCTTTACATCTTTTGAAGTAAATTTAGATCCATCACTGAATTTAACACCTTTCTTCAATTTAAATGTCATTGTTGTTCCATCATCACTAATAGTAGGTAAATCCTTTGCTAATTCGGGAACTAAATTGGCATCCTTATCATATGCCAACAATCCTTGATATACCAAGTTAACTACATTGTGATCGTTAACGGTCTGATAATACATAGGAGAAAAATCTCCATTCATTTCTGTAAACAATCCAACTGTTAATGTTTGTTCTTTACCAGAACCCGATCCACCTGCAGAACATCCTGCAAGTACAAATGCCATACCTAGGGCACATACTTTTCTCTTATTCATAACTCTTCCTCTTCTCTTTCATGTAAACCATTATAACGCTTTCTGAAACATATTCAATTGTTTTTTACATTTAATTTCTGTAACAACATTATTTGCTTTATATAAAAGAAAAAAGCCTATCTTTTATGATAAGCTTCATATAATTCATTCTTTTTACACGCCATTTCTTTGGCAACTAAACCAATAGCTTCTTTTGTACGCATTCCAGATTCAATATATTCATCCACTTTCGTAATGGCTGTATACATATCAAATACAACTTCATCTTGTTTAAATCCATCCATGACAATAACCATTTCACCTTTACAAGTAGCCGCTACCTCTAACACTTCTTCAATGGTTCCACGAATATATTCTTCATGCACTTTTGTGAGTTCTCTAGCTAAACACATTTGACGATTTCCTAATACCTCTAACATATCTTGTAGAGTATCTTCAATACGATGGGGTGCTTCATAGAAAATCGTTGTGTAAGGAATTGTTTTGATTTCTTCGAGTTGTTTCTTTCTTTTTGAACTCTTATTGTCTAAAAAGCCATAGAATAAATAATGATAACAACTCAATCCACTCGCAACCAATGCATTCATAGCCGCGTTCGCCCCTGATACAGATACCACATTAAATCCATGCGAAATGGTTTCTTGAACTAATTTTTGCCCTGGATCCGAAACCAAGGGATAACCTGCATCGGATACTACCGCAACATCTTCACCATTTTCCAATCGTTCAATGATTTTTGGAATACTAACTTGCTGATTATGTTCATGATGCGACATCAACATTGTATCAATGCCATATGCCATTAAAAGTTTTTTTGTATTTCGCGTATCTTCTGCCGCAATCACACTCACTTCTTTTAAAATATCTAGAGCTCTAGGTGTCATTTCCTGTAAATTGCCAATAGGCGTAGGAACCAAATACAATGTTGAAGTATTCGATTCAAAACTCTTCTGTCTAATCATTGTTAAAATCCTTATCTGGCCACAATTCTTTAAAGTCCACAAACAAGACTTCTTCTTTGTTTTCTAGTTTTGCCTGTTTTTGAAGCACATTCATACTTGAAATACGATATTTTTTACCTTGATAACTCACAATCGAATTCATCTTTGGTAAATCTTTACGCATTCTTGTATACTCTTCATTTTCGAAACGTAAACAACACATTAGCTTTCCACATTGACCACTCAATTTCTGAATATTCAATGCCAACATTTGATTTTTTGCCATATTAATAGATACCGTATCAAAATCTGACATAAATCTTGAGCAGCAACATTCCATACCGCAATTTCCAATTCCACCTACGATTTTAGCTTTGTTTCTTGGCCCTACTTGTCTTAACTCGATACGACAATGTAAATGTTGAGCTAAGTCTTTCAATAGTTGTCTAAAATCAACACGATCGTCCGACACATATGTAAAAATGACTTTTGTACGATCTAATGTATATTCTGAGCTGATTAAATGCATATCCAACTTCAAATTTGAGACACACTCGTGACAAATCTTCATTGCTTCTTTAGCTTTTTCAACATTTTCTTCTTTACATTTAATATCTTCTTGCGTTGCCTTACGCAATACTGGTTTAATATCTCCTTTTACTTTGGAAGCATCAAAATCAACCGTTGGCACACAAACCTTTCCTAGTTCTTGCCCACGTACAGTTTCTACAACGACAACATCATTTGTATAATATTTAACATCTGATCCAAAAGTGTAGGCTTTTTTTGATTCTTCAAACTGTATATAAACAATATATTTATATGTTACTTTTCCTTCTGTATTCACTAAATCACAGCCTTCCTAATATCATAATAAAGCTTATCCATAAATAAACCTAAATCGACAGGTCGATACAACATATCCATATTTTCAACCAAAATCGAATATAGTTTTACTTTTTTTTCTAAAGGTAAATTTACCCTATCATTTTTTACATAGAATAAAACCCACTGAATCCACAACTGTACCCAATCCTTATTCATACGATCTGATTTATTCACAAATACATTTGTCTGCATCTTTTCAATTTGTGAAAAAGAAGAGGCATGTTCAATATATTCAAGTGCAATTTGTTTTAATTCTTCAAAATCAGGTAAAGACAATAATTCAATTGCCTTATCATATGTATATCCAGATTCTGCAAGCATCTTCGCGTTTTCTTCACTTGTATTTTCAAGCAATAAGTGTTCACAGCTTTCCGGTTTAAAATGAATAGCCTGACACCTAGATTGAATAGTCGGTAATACATTGGATTTTTCATCCGCAATTAATATACCATAAATCCCTTCACTTGGCTCCTCTAAAAACTTCAACAAGCTATTTGAAGCATCTGGCGTAGCCTTATCATAATGATCTAGAATATAGATTCGAGCATTTTGTTTTCCTGCACTCGTTGATTCAAAAAACGTCTGTAAATCCACTATATCTTTCTTTTTAATACGATCATTCGATACAATCATGTAGTCTAAAGATTCTTCGTTCTCTATACGTTTACAACTTTCACATTCTTGACATGCAAATCCATCATTATCTGTATGTTCACATATAATACTTTGTGCAAATAAGATGGCCGTTTCTAATTTGCTTGAACCTTTTGGCCCGTGAAATAAATAGGCATTCGCAACTCTTTGATTTTTTAAAGCATTCGACAACGTCTGATACACAACAGGTTGTGCTTTTTTTAAATACTCTTTATTCATGTTCTTTAATAACCTTTAAAACACATTCCATAGCACTTTTTAAAACTTCTTCTTTACAAGGCTCGGCATCAATCACTTCAATGCGTTCTGGATACATAGAAACTAATGTTTCATAGCCTTGACGTACAGCTTTGTGGAATGAACTTTCTTCTTGGTCCAAACGATTCAAGTCGCCACGAAGATTCATACGTTTTTTACCCGTTTCTACACTAACGGATAAAAATAGAGTCTTTTCAGGCATACATCCATCGATTGCGAATTGATTAATATCCCACACTTCTTTTAAACCAATACCTCGTGCAATTCCTTGGTATGCCAAACTAGAATCAATGAAGCGATCACACAATACAATCTTCTTATTTTCCAATGCCGGAAGAACAACTTCTTTTAAATGTTGTCTACGACTTGCTGCATATAATAATGCTTCTGTACGATCATCCATCTCCGTATTGTTTACATCTAATAATATACTACGAATAGATTCAGCAATCTTGCTTCCGCCTGGCTCACGAGTATAAATACAATCGTATCCCATTTTGATTAGTTCTTCTTGTACTGCTTTACATACAGTTGTCTTTCCTGATCCATCATTTCCTTCAAATGTTATAAATACACCTTGTTTCATATTTTTCCTCACCATATATATTCAATAATTATTATTTTCTAATATCTATCCCTCATTTAAACATAGCGTTCTTCGGTTTTCAAGTGATTATTAACATCATATTTTACGGTTTTCAAATATATTTAGGTATCAGAAAATACAGTTTTCAAAAAAATACCCATAAGCATTCAACTTATGGGTATCTTTCAATTATAAAGTTTTTCCTGTCAACATTGTGTAAGCTTGAAGATATTTTTCAATAGTCTTATCCACAATCTCTTGAGGAAGTGTCCAGTCATTACCTGGATTTGCCTTTAGCCAGTCACGCGCAAATTGTTTGTCAAATGATGGTTGCGAATGACCAGCTTCATATCCGTCTGCAGGCCAGAAACGAGAACTATCAGGAGTCAACATTTCATCACCAATAACGATATTACCATTTTCGTCTAAACCAAATTCAAATTTTGTATCCGCAATAATAATTCCTTTGCTTAAAGCATACTCAGCACATTTTTTATATAAAGCGATTGTGCAATCTTTGATCTTAGTTGCATATTCTTCACCATGACCTGGGAAGTGTTTTTCTAAGTGCGCAATACTTTGTTCAAAAGAAATGTTTTCATCGTGATCACCAATTTCAGCCTTTGTACTAGGTGTATAAATTGGTTCTGGAAGTTGTTGTGATTCTTGTAACCCTTCTGGAAGTTCAATACCACAAACCTTTCCTGTTTCTTTGTAGCTAGCCCATCCACTACCTGTGATGTAACCACGAACAATACATTCGATTGGAAGCATGTTCAATTTACGACATAACATTGATTTTCCTTCAAATTTTTCTTGTTGGAAATATTCCGGCATATCTTTTGTATCCACACTAATCATGTGATTAGGTAAGATATCACTTGTGTAGTCAAACCAGAATTTTGACATCTGTGTTAAAACAGTTCCTTTTTTTGTAACCTCATTGTTTAGAATTACATCAAAACAACTGATACGATCTGTCGCAACCATAATAAGGTTGTCCCCATTGTCATAAATTTCACGTACTTTTCCTTCTTTAATTGGTTTTAATTCCTGCATCTCGAATCTCCTTTTCTGCGTACAAGACAAAGATACAACTAAAACAAATTTAACACAATATGAAAATAAGGAAATCCTAAGATTTCCTTACAAATTTTTAACATTTAATGCACGAATCGCATTTAATACGGCAATAATCATAACTCCAACATCCGCAAAAATCGCAACCCACATATTCGCAATACCAATGGCACCTAATAATAAACAGATCAATTTAACACCAATCGCAAAATAAATATTCTCATATACAATATGAATACATTTTTTCGCAATCTTAATGGCTTTAGAAATCTTTAATGGATCATCATCCATTAATACAATATCCGCTGCCTCAATGGCTGCATCACTGCCTAAAGCACCCATCGCAATACCAATATCGGCTCTTGATAATACTGGAGCATCATTGATTCCATCTCCGACAAAGGCAAGATTTTCTTTCGAGTGCTTTAAAGATAATAATTCTTCAACTTTATTCACCTTATCTTGAGGCAATAATTCCGAATACACTTTATCAATATGTAATTCAGAAGCGACTTTATCTGCCACACTTTTTACATCTCCAGTCAACATGACTGTTTGTTTAATGCCAGCCTTCTTCAATGCTTCAATTGCTTCTTTGGCATGCGGCTTCAACATATCCGAAATCACAATGTGACCTGCATATTTGCCATCCATAGCCATATGAACAATCGTACCAACACTATGACATTCTTGATAAGGAATATTATACATCTTCATTAATTTATCATTACCCGCAAGCACTTGAACTTTATCGATTATAGCTTTAACACCATGACCACTTATTTCTTCTACATTTTCGATACGTGATTTATCAATTGTATTTCCATACGCCTTTAATAAACTTTTAGAAATAGGATGCGTAGAATAACTTTCAGCCATTGCCGCATACTCTAATAACTTTTCTTCTGGAATATTCGCATGATGAATGCCTGCCACCTCAAATACACCTTGTGTCATTGTACCCGTTTTATCAAATACAACATATTTACATGAAGCCAATGCTTCTAAATAATTCGATCCTTTTACCAAAACACCCTGATTGCTGGCGCCACCAATTCCGGCAAAGAAACTCAAAGGAATACTGATTACCAATGCACATGGACAAGAAATAACTAAGAATGTTAAGGCACGATATAGCCATGTACCAAAGTCAGCAGGATTTGACATAATCAAATTGAATACAGGTGGAAGTAAGAACAATGCCAAAGCACTATAACATACGGCTGGCGTATAAATTCTCGCAAACCGTGAAATAAAGGCTTCAGAACGAGATTTCTTACTTGATGCATTTTCAACCAAATCCAAAATTTTTGATACAGTGGATTCCCCAAATTCTTTTGTTGTCTTAATTTTTAATAAGCCCGTCATATTGATGCAACCACTGATTACTTCATCATTTTCACTGACTTCTCTAGGCAAGCTTTCCCCTGTTAAAGCCGCTGTATTTAGAGTAGAACTTCCTTCAATGACAATTCCATCAATAGCCACTTTTTCACCAGGCTTAACCACAATAATTGTACCAATCTCAACTTCATCTGGATCTACCTGTTCAAGATTTCCATCCTCATCTTCAACATTGGCATAATCCGGACGAATATCCATTAATTCCGTGATATTTTTACGACTTTTTCCAACCGCATAACTTTGGAACCATTCCCCAATCTGATAGAACAACATAACAGCTGTTGCTTCATCAAAAGATTTCAAACCAATAGCGCCTACAGTTGCGACAGCCATCAAAAAATTCTCATCAAATACCTGACGATTTCTAATTCCTTTAAAAGCCTTAAGAAGAATATCATAACCAATTTCTAGATAGGCCACTAGAAACAAAGGAATCTCAATGTATTCAGGTAGTTTTACGATCTTAATTATGATAAAAAGAATACTCGCAACAATAATTCGCTTTAACATCTTTTTCTGTTTCTTATTCATACTTATCTCTACCTCTCCAAAAACATTAATTGTTCAATTATTCAACTATAATAACCGAAAAATAGAGATGCTTTCGCATCTTACTTTTCATTAAAAGAAAATTTCGCAATCATCTTCAACTTTTTTACAATTTTCTAATACACGAGCCATAACTTCTTTAGGTTGAACTCCATCTTCAAATTCAACATTCATCTTTAACATCATGAAGTTTACAACTGCACTCTTAACACCTTCTGTATCATTAGCAGCTACTTCCATTTTGTTTGCACAGTTTGCACAATCTACATCAATCTTATAACTCTTTTTCATATGATTTCCCTCCACGTTTGAATAGTTGAACACATATTCAACTTTTTACACTTTCATTATATAGGATTCATACATGTTGTCAACAACTTTTTTGACAATTGTTCAATCATTCAACTATAATAAAGAAAAAAGGAGAACTTATGATTGGTACACATTGTGACTGCAAGCCTAAAAATACAGAATTAGTACAAGAAGTAAAAGAAAACATGCCGGCCTTTGATGAAATCATGAACCTATCCGATTTCTTTAAAGTGATGGGAGATAGTACACGCCTTCAACTTTTATTATCTCTTCAACAAAGCGAAATGTGCGTATCCGATTTAGCCAACGTACTCGATATGACGAAATCTGCCGTATCACATCAATTAAAGGCACTACGCCTTTCTAAACTCATCAAATCTAGAAAAGAAGGAAAGACTGTCTACTATTCATTAGACGATGAACATATTGAAACCATTCTAGGCATGGCTTTTGATCATACAAAAGAACACTAAACTAAGAGGAAGATCGATTCTTCCTTTTTTTTATGCCCTTTTTTCTAAAATTCAAACACAAAACAAAGTCGATTATGTAATTGAGACATATGTATCATATATGCGAAATATGCAAAAATTTGTCATATAAAACAGATAACGTTTACATTGATAAAAAGACTTGAATTTCGAAATCATGAGAACTAAAATACGAGCTTATAGAAAAACGAATTTTGTCTTAATTCGTAACTTCACGGATTATCTTTAATCGTTTTTTTATGGTTTTGAAAGGAGGAGCTATGGAAGAGTTCACAAAAGAACTACTCGACCAGTTAAACGTCGACACCGCGTTTACTATCGGTCCCTTTGCGATTAGTGAATCCGTTGTCATCACATGGGTTGTCATGGCTATACTTGTTTTACTTTCTGCTTGGTTAACTCAAGGGCTAAAGGTTCATAATCCAGGTAAAAAGCAAATTGTAGCCGAAAGCATTGTGTTGTGGCTAGATAAATTCACAATCTCCATGCTTGGTGAAAATGCCAAAGAATATAGTACTTATATTTCAACCATCCTATTATATATAGGTCTTGCGAACATCATTGGCATCTTTGGTATGAAACCCCCAACCAAGGATATGAATGTCACTATCGCATTAGCACTTATGAGTATTATCTTAATCGAAATTAGCGGAATACGCGCAAAAGGAATGAAAGGTTGGATCAAAAGCTTTACTCAGCCTGTTGCTGTGGTTACGCCCATCAATATTCTTGAGGTCTTTACGCGTCCTTTATCCCTATGCATGCGTCTATTTGGTAATGTCATTGGTGCCTTCGTTATTATGGAAATGATCAAAATGGTCGTTCCCGTCTTTATACCTACTGTATTTAGCTTGTACTTTGATTTCTTTGATGGATTCATTCAAGCTTATGTATTTGTCTTTTTAACATCACTATTTATCGCAGAAGCGACAGAAACAGAATAATTTAGGAGGAAATGAAAATGAGTTTAACAGCAATCGGAGTTGGAATGGCAGCACTTGCCGTTATTGGTGGAGGATTAGGTATTGGTTTTGCGACAAGCAGTGCCGTAAAAGCCATTGCCCAACAACCAGAAGCTCACGGAAAAATTCGTAGTACCTTATTAATTGGTGCAGCTTTAGCTGAAGCAACAGCCATCTACGGATTTGTATTAGGTATCTTAATCATTTTAATGGTGAAATAGGTGGGATAATCTATGTTAAGAATTGATTCCAATATTCTTTGGACAATCATCAATCTACTTATTTTATATGCACTGATGAAACATTTTCTATTTCAGCCAGTACATGACATTCTTGAAAAGAGAAAACAAGAAATAGAATCTGATTTTGCCTTGGCAAATCAACAAAAACAAGAAGCTCTTGAATCAAAAAATAAAGCTAATCAACAGCTTGCAAATATGCAGACAATTTGTGATGGCATGCTAGCGGATGCAAAAGAACAAGCGAGTCTTGAATATGAACAAATTATTGCGGATGCAAACAAAAAATCCGATGAAATGATTGAACAAGCTCGCATCAAAACGATTGAAGTGGCAAATGAGGAAAAGGCAAAAGCCAAATCTGAAATTGCGGATTTAATCAATAAAGCGGCTGATAAAATCACAAATACAAAGAGCGATGAAAAACTATATGATGATTTTTTAAAGGAAATGAAATAAATGAACAACGAAAATTTAAATGCAACCTTACGCTGCGTAACAAGACCTAGTGCAGCGCAAGAAGAAAAAATAAAGACATTCCTTAAAAATAAATACCAAGCCCAAAACATAACACTCAATATCTTAATTGATCCAAGTGTACGCGGAGGCTTTATTCTAAGTGCAAACAACGATGAATACGATTGGTCTACACGTTCTCGTCAACAACAGCTTCAAGAACAAATTCAGGCGGCTCGAGATAAAGCCATTCAAATGAAAAAGGATGGAACACTTATGTCCATCTTAAAAGAGGCAATCGAACAATTTGAAGCCACTTCCCAAGAAAATGAAGTTGGCTATGTCGAAACAATTGGAGATGGTATCGCAACCATTTCGGGATTAGATCATGCGATGTATGGAGAAGTTGTTGTTTTTGAGAATGGTACAAAAGGAATGGTACTTGATATCACAACCGAAAACATTGGTGTTATTCTATTTGACACAGAAGGTACTATTGGTCAAGGTACAAAGGTTTCTCGTACAAAAAAACAAGCAGGTATGCCAGTCAGCTCTAATTTTCTAGGCCGTGTCGTAGATCCACTTGGAAATCCAATTGATGGACTTGGTCCTATTGAAGCCACTGAAATGCGTCCTATCGAAGAACCAGCTCCAAGCATTATTGACCGTAAGCCTGTCACAACCCCTATGGAAACAGGCATTCTATCCATTGACTCTATGTTTCCTATTGGAAGAGGACAGCGTGAATTGATCATTGGTGATCGTCAAACAGGTAAAACTTCCATCGCATTAGATACTATACTAAATCAAAAAGGAAAAGATTGTATTTGTATTTATGTCTCTATTGCTCAAAAGGCAAGTACAGTTGCTAACTTAGTCAATACATTAAAGAAGAATGATGCGATGGACTATACAGTAATTGTAAACTCTACGGCTGCCGATTCGGCCAGCCTACAATATATTGCCCCTTATTCTGCGACTTCTCTAGCTGAATACTTTATGCATCAAGGCAAAGACGTACTGATTGTCTATGATGATTTAAGCAAACACGCTGTTGCTTATCGTACGATTTCCTTATTGCTAGGAAGATCTCCAGGACGTGAAGCCTATCCAGGTGATGTATTCTATTTACATTCTAGACTACTAGAACGTGCTTCTAGATTAAATTCAGGAGGATCCATCACAGCTCTTCCAATTATTGAAACACAAGATGGAGATGTAAGTGCATATATTCCAACCAACGTTATTTCAATTACCGATGGCCAAATCTTCTTGGAAAGTGATTTATTCTTTGAAGGACAACGACCTGCTGTTAACGTTGGATTATCTGTTAGTCGTGTCGGTGGTGCCGCTCAAACTAAAGCCATGAAAAAGGCATCTGGATCTTTACGTATCAATTTAGCTCAATACCGTGAAATGAAGGAGTTTACACAATTTGCCTCCGATTTAGATGATGCAACAAAACGACAACTTCAACACGGACAAGTACTTATGGAACTTTTAAAACAACCTTTAAACCACCCTATGTCACATGCAGACATGGTTATTGTACTCGTTGTTGCAGATGCAGGAATTTTAGATGATTTGGATCCAAAACAAATCAAAAAAGAAGAAACAAAATTACTCGATTGGTTTAATGAAAATCATAGTGAAATCAGTCGAGAAATCAACACAACTAAAAAACTAGATGACAATTTAAAGACAAGAATCATTACATTAGCCAAACAATATAGAGGACAAGAATAATGTCACAAATTCGAGAAATTAAAGATCGAATGAATGGTATTCAATCGACTATGAAGATCACAAAAGCCATGTATATGATTTCTTCAACAAAAATGAATACAGCCAAACAAAAGGCAGCCAATACCGATCCTTATTTTTACTCATTACGAAAGCAGATTTTGACAATTCTTCAAAATCTTCCTGATCACTTTGAACACCCTTACTTAGATAGTCGAGAATATATTGACGAGAAACATCAAAATAAGGCCATCATCTGTGTTACCGGAGATAAAGGATTGGCAGGTGCCTACAACCTTAATGTTTTAAAGCTTACTGAACAAATCATTAAAGCTCATCCAAACTATAAGCTCTACATGATTGGAGAAGTTGGAAGACAATACTTTTTAAGACGACACATTCCTGTTGAAGAAAGCTTTCTATATACAGCGCAAAACCCAACTTTAAGTCGTGCAAGATCCATTTCGAGTAAGATGCTTGAGCTGTATGCTGAAAAAACAATCGATGAAGTATTAATTATCTATACACGTATGGATCAGCACAATCAATTTACGGTCGATGTTGAACAGTTACTTCCGCTATATCGTTTAAATCATGAAGTTGAAGTTGGTGGACAAACCATTCACTCCATTCAGTTGGAGCCAAGTCCAACAGAATTATTAAACATTGTCATCCCTGATTATTTATCTGGATTTATTTATAGCGCCCTTGTTGAATCTTATGCATCCGAAAATTTTGCGCGAATGCAGGCTATGGATTCAGCAAATAAAAATGGTGAAGAATTATTAAACAGTTTATCTTTACAGTACAATCGTCAAAGACAAGCAAAAATCACACAAGAAATAACAGAAGTTGCAGCTGGTGCCAAAGCTAGAAGGCAACAGTTACAAAAGAAGAAAAGGAGTCAATCCACATGCAAATAGGAAAAATCACACAAGTTATGGGTCCTGTTGTTGACGTACATTTTGATGAAACGCCACTTCCATATATTCAAACCGCTTTGCAGGTTGATAACCATGGCAAAAAAGTTGTAATGGAAGTAATGCAGCACATTGGAACCGATACCGTTCGTTGTATCATGTTATCGCCTAGTGAAGGCCTACAAAAAGATATGCCTGTCTTATCTACAGGAATGGGCATAGAAATTCCAGTTGGAACACAAAATTTAGGTCGTTTGTTTAATGTTTTAGGTGATACCATTGATGGAAAAGAAGCAATTGATACAGATACATATTGGCCGATTCACAGAAAACCACCAAAATTTGAAGATCAATCTCCTGTTACAGAAGTTCTTGAAACAGGAATTAAAGTTATTGATTTATTAGCCCCTTATGCCAAAGGTGGAAAGATTGGATTGTTTGGAGGTGCCGGCGTTGGAAAAACCGTACTGATCCAAGAACTGATTCGTAATATTGCCAGTGAACATGGAGGCTATTCCATCTTTACAGGTGTCGGAGAAAGAAGTCGTGAAGGAAACGATTTATATACAGAAATGAGTGAATCTGGTGTAATCAAGAACACTGCACTTGTCTTTGGACAAATGAATGAAAGTCCAGGTGCCAGAATGCGTGTTGCCGAAACCGGACTGACTATGGCCGAATATTTCCGTGATGTTGAACACAAAGACGTATTATTATTTATCGACAACATCTTCCGTTTTGTACAAGCTGGATCTGAAGTTTCTTCTTTACTTGGTCGTATGCCTTCAGCCGTTGGATATCAACCTACACTTGCTAATGAAATGGGACAACTTCAAGAACGTATTTCTTCTACAAAAAATGGATCTGTTACTAGTGTACAAGCTGTATACGTTCCTGCAGACGATTTAACTGACCCTGCTCCAGCAACAACGTTTGAACATTTGGATGCGACAACCGTCTTATCTCGTAAAGTTGTTGAACAAGGTATTTATCCTGCTGTAGATCCACTTGAATCAAGTTCAAGAATTCTTCAACCCGATATTGTAGGAGAAGAACATTATGAAACAGCTCAACGTGTTTTACAATACCTTCAAAAATACAAAGAACTACAAGATATTATTGCCATTCTAGGAATGGATGAACTAAGCGATGAAGATAAAACCGTTGTAGCTAGAGCCCGTCGTTTACGTAACTTTATGGCTCAACCATTCCATGTAGCTGAACAATTTACTTCTATTCCAGGAAAATATGTTCCTCTACAAGATACAATCAAAGGCTTTAAGGCAATCTTAGATGGAGAAATGGACGAATATCCTGAAAGTGCATTTTTCAATGTAGGAACCATTGAAGAAGTCAAAGAAAAAGCGAAAGAAGTATAATTATGGAACTTTTTGATTTAAAAATCATGGCTAGTGATCACGTGTTCTATAATGGTAAAGCACAAGTATTAACAATACATACCCCTAATGGTAGTAAACAATTTCTTGCACATCATGCCAAGACAATCTATGCGATAACGCCTGGACTTTTAAAAATCCGAAAAGAAGATAATTCTGAGATTGAAGTTGTTAGTGGCTATGGATCCATGATCTTTTCAAACAACCAAGCCGAAGTCTTAGTTGATACATGTGAAACACAAGAAGAATTAGATGCAAGAAGAGCCAAAGAATCTTTAGAACGTGCTAAAGAAAGAATGCGTCAAAAACAATCGATTCGCGAATACTATATGTCACAAGCCAGTATGGCAAGGGCCTTAGCTCGTCTACAATTTAAAGATAAACAAATACATTAAAGGATGGAAATTAAAATTCCATCCTTTTAGATTATAGTGTTGACACCGCTTGAACCTCTCATCACTGAAGTGACGAGATTCTTGGGAACAGGTTTCTATCGAAACCTTTCTTACCAAGCTATCCCCGCAGTTCCTGCGGTTCTTTTGTTTTTATCTAGATTGCTAACATGCCTTGCATCAATATATTGATGGATGCATTTATATCTCTGTCATGATTCGAATGGCATTTTGGGCATGTCCATTCCCTTACTTTTAAATCTTTTGTTTCTTCATTCTTGTATCCGCAACAATGACAGGTCTGACTGCTCGCATAGAATGTATCCACTTTCTTGATCACCTTTCCATACCATTTTGCTTTATATTCTAGCTGTGTTGTAAACTTTGACCAGGATACATCCGATATAGACTGTGCTAAATTGTGATTTTTAAGCATGTTGTCAACTTCTAGATCTTCAATGCAGATGATGTCATATTCTGTAATGATTCTTGTAGATAACTTGTTTAGAAAATCCTTTCTTTGATTCGCTATCTTTTCATGAAGTCTTGCGATCTTGATCCTGTTTTTAATCCAGTTGCAGCCGCCCTTTGTTTTTCGTGACTGCTGCTTCTGTAGCTTTTTCAGTTTCTCAATCGACTTCTTCAGATATTTTGGATTCTCTACCTTTTCTCCATTACTCAATACGATAAAATCCTTGATACCTAGATCGATGCCTGTCTCATTATATGTTAGTGGAAATAATACTTCTTCGACATCCGTATAACATAGTGAAACATAATACTCCATGAAAATCTTCTTTAGTAACAATACCCATGTCAATAATCATTTCTTTAATTGATAACTGTGCGTGAACGTCATCGATGAAATCTTGCATTTCTTTGTATTCTTTCTTCATTCTTGCACCACCTTATACATATCTTATTTATATTTAAATTTTGTTTATGATAATTAATTTTACCAACGATGACCAATAAAATTTCCATTGTCATCATATATATCTCCATTTGGAGAAATCCAAAGTACATGAATGTTTATTTTGTTACCATTCTCGTCATAGTCCCAACCTTCAGTACGACGATATCCATAATTCCATGGCTGAGATGGAGTGCTAGTATTTCCTCCACTATTACTTGAAGAACTATTTGAAGGTTGACTTGAAGAACTATTTCCAAAATATGAATTTGAATATGAACCAGAATAACTTGAACTACTACTATTATTATTAACAGCTGTTGTTTCTTGCGCTTTACGTTCTTCTTCTGCCTTTTTCTTCTCTTCTTCAGCTTTCTTTTCAGCTTCTTTAATTTCTTCTACACGCTTATTGTAAGTTTTAATCAAAGCATCGATATCTTCTTGATATTTTTTAGCTTCATCTTTTTTAAGAACAATTCCTGTTTCAGATTTAATCATTTCAGAAATTTCGTTCAACGCTTTTACAGATTCTTCAAATTTAGCTTTATCTTGAATATTTTCAATTTCTTCTAAAGTATTCTTAGTAATTTCTGTCTGATACTCATTTACAAAATACTTTTTCATGATTTTGATTTTGCTATCATAATCATTACTTACTTCTTTAAGACAATTCTTAGAATTTTTATATTCTTTACATTCTTTTACAATATTTTTAAATTTAGATAATTTATCTTCACGAGTTTCAGCTTTATTAAAAGCTTCATAATATTTAGTCAATTTAGATTTACAAATTTCAATTTGTTTAACTCGTTGTTCTTCTTTGTATGAGTTATATTGATAAGTACCAAAAGCTCCAAGAGCCAAGATTGCTATAATTGCAATCAAAATCACTTTCTTTTTATTTTCAAAAATTTTCTTCATTTTCATTACCTCCTTGGTTATGGCTCTTTAATAACAGCCATATATCCTATTAAAACATTTTTGATTATAACATATGTATATCATTAAATTATTATATTTATGTTTTATTTTTAAATTAATTATCTAACATCTAATTCATCTCATTACTAAAGTCACGAGTGTTCTTAGATTGCACTATAAAATGATATATATGCGACTTTCGCATATTTGTTTTTGCCAAATTCTTTCATGATCCAAGTCCTACTTGTCTTGCCCCCCCATTAAAATTATAGGCTTACGATCTTCTTTATTTTTCCATTCTTTAAGTTTTTCAATTGCTAATCCATACATTTTTTCTGACCTAAATTCAATAATATTTTACACTTTTTCTGATCTTATTTTTGTAAAATTATACATTTTTTCCTACCCAAAACCAGCCAAAGTCAACACTTTTTCCGACTTCGGCTATAAATTACAGATAATATTTAGATTAAAAATTCAATCAAAAAGAGAGATTTCTAGCTTAAAACCTCTCTTTACATACAACATTTCATTTTCGGTTTATACTTTATTTAAAGTAAATATGGCGAATAACTGTCGAAGAAAATTTAATTATTCATTGGCCTTTAGACTTGAAACCATATTTATCGTTTTGATTTTTCTTGCCAACAACTTATTCATTACATATGAAACTAAAACGGTTCCTATGATTGCGTACACATAAGAAATCCATTCTACAACGGCTGGAAAATCATATGTCTCATTTAAAGCATTTGTATAAATATATGACAACATATAATAGCCTAGTGGCAAGCCAATGATCATTCCCACCAACATGATCCATGTGTTTTGTTTGATAAAGATTTCTTTAATTTGTTTATCCTTAAAACCTAACACCTTTAAAGTCGCAAATTGGTATTGTTTTTCCGTAAAGGATAACACGCCCAAGTTATATAAGATGACACAACCTAATAAGACTGCAAATACAATTAATAAAACCATCATCGATTTCATCGCTTCAAGCATACTCTCTACACCTTCTTGAATCGATTCAATACTGCTAATTTTAGAAACACCATCTATTTTTTTAGCTTTCTTATTTGTATAAATAGAATCTGGACGATATGTATATCCTAACTTTTCAAAATATTTCTTTGACATTGTGAATTGCTGCGTTTGCGGATCCCGATTCAAGCCAACAACCTTACTTGTATGCCAAGAAGAATCTCCAGTCAAATGCCAAGTAACTTTGTCCCCTACTTGAATCCCATACTTTTCAGCTAACTTTTCCGTTAAATAGATTCCATTTGAATGAATAGACATAACTTTTTCATCATGATCTGTTATATTCAATTTATCTTTTCCATCCAATACAAGCATGGATCTTGTTTCTGTTTTACCATGGTTTTTAAATTCAATCGCAACACTTTTACTTGTGGCATCTCCATACAAGTGAGTTAAATGATCATATTGTTCTTTTGTATAATCACTATTTAAACTAATTTTATATTGATATGTATTGATTATTTTATATTCCCAATCCATATAAGATTCAATCGTATCCCACAAACCAAACGAACATACAAGTAACATTGTACATCCAATAATTCCAACACATGCTGCAATACTTCTTCCTTTATTGCGGGCTATATCTCGAATATTCCATCTTGTCGATAATTTACATTTATTAAATTTTACAGACCAATCCAAACTATTCTTTTTTACCTTTGGCACTTCTAGACGCAAAGCCTCACTTGCCGTTTCCTTTAAAATCTTTCTGGAAGAAAGATATGTGACTAAAGAAATCAAAGCTACAACCAAAACTGCTGTTTGAATCACTTCCGGCAACAATACAGTATGTATATTTGGCATTTCAAAATAACTAGCTTCCATATCAATAAAGAATTGACCAATTGTAAAATATCCAACCAGAACACCTAAAATAGCCGCAATCAAGCTGGTCATAAAGCCAAATTCAATATAATGGATATAAATTTTTCGATTTTTAAATCCAAGTGCTTTTAAAGTACCAATCTGCACTCTTTGTTGACGAACAAAACGATTCATTGTACTCATTACACTCAATATCGCAATCATTAAAAACAATCCCGTAAATACAGGTGCATAAGTTTGACCTTCTTCTACTTCCGCTTGGTAACCTGCATATGAAAAAGAATCATCTCGATCTGTTACAGATAAAAAATTAAAATCCTTTTGAATCTCTTTTTTTACTGATGACACATTATTTTTCTTATCTACATCCACATAAGCCTTATTATATGTAACATCCACATTCATTGCGTCTTGAAAAGTATCAGCCGCCATATATATAAAGCCATAGTTTTTATGTGTTGGAAATATTTCTGTAGAATCCTTCACAAAATATACATGATCCGGTGTGTTTACTAACCCCTTAACTTTTAGCTTCAAAATCTGTCCAGAAACATCCAACTTTAAAGTGTCTCCCACATGAATATTTAAATATTCTGCCAAATAACTATCAAACCACACCCCTTTTTTGTTTGATGCATATTTTTCCCCTTTAACAACATACATTTTAGAAATTGTATTCTCTTCTAAAATATTCGTTTCTAAAGTTACATCTTTGTATCCCTTTAATTTTGAATTTAAAACCAAAGCTCGATTTACATCGCTTATATGATCCATAGACTCTAATTTCTCTAAATCTGAATCCGAAACATTTGTATTTGTAATCCATAAATCCTGTAAATTTGCATTTTTATAATACGCTTTAGCACTTTCGTCCATGCCGTCCATATATCCATGAATACCACTAAATGCGAGCATTCCAATAAATACCATTAAAAAGATGGTAAAGAATTGCCCCTTATAATGCCAAAGATCCCGAAATAATTTCTTCCTTAACATTACCAATTCACCTCATCTATATTTTTAGGTTGTGCATTCACAACATTCTCAATGATTTTTCCATTCTTTAAACGAATCACTCGATCTGCCACATCCGCAATCAATGCATTATGCGTTACAATCACAACTGTATTTTCTCTTGTGCATTCACGCAATAACTTTAAAATCTCCACTCCCGTATTTGAATCTAAAGCCCCTGTTGGCTCATCACAAAGTAATAATTTTGGATTTTTCGCAATAGCACGCGCAATCGATACACGCTGTTGCTCCCCTCCACTTAATTGATTTGGAAACTTATTTTCTTGACCATTTAAACCTACTTTATTCAATATTTCAGTCGAATCCTTTGCGTTTTTAACTACATCACGAATCAAATCCACATTTTCCTTCACTGTCAGTGTCGGCAAAATATTGTAGAATTGAAAGATAAAACCGATATTTTCAGCACGATAATCCGTTAGTTCTTTTTCACTATAATTACTAATATCTAGACCATCCATATATACTTTTCCATCAGTCACATGATCCATTCCACCCATAATATTTAAAAGTGTCGACTTACCCGCTCCACTTGGTCCTAAAATCACAACCATTTCATGTTGATCAATTGAAAAAGAAACATCATTCAGTGCATAAAACGCCTTTTCTCCAACTTCATACTTTTTTGATACCCCATTAAATTCTATACATTTCTTCATAAGTAAATTTACCTCCTTCTTTTACTCATATTTACTTTAAACAGTTGGAGATAAACTCCTCTAAGAACCGTACGTGCAGTTTTCCCGCATACGGCTCCCCACTGTTACTTTAAACAT
>ENA-OOXM01000245-OOXM01000245.1-human-gut-metagenome-genome-assembly--contig:-NODE-245-length-52191-cov-21.956901_pt1 | contig 52191 bp, 56 predicted proteins | sample MGYA00241589_ERZ501347 | MGnify/ENA primary metagenome ERZ501347 (study PRJEB25962, sample SAMEA2042832) | human gut metagenome | biome: human gut; feature: human-associated habitat; material: faeces...
ATTACGGCACCTTCGCTAAGCTCGTCTTCAGTGGTATATAAAGCTATCAAATCATCTTCGATGTCTACATTAACCACCGAAGTAATAAGTCTGACTGTTCTCATCTCTCTCCGTTCATAGAAATAAGGGAGGCGGGACGAACTTGCCTCCCTTTTGGTTGCTAACCGAACAGGCCATACCTGCTGATATCTTGCAGCAGGAATAGGACAATGCCGATGCTTTCGATCACGATGATTCCGAGGACGAACTTAATGATGATCTTGAGCACGAGCTTCACGACCTCGCCGGCGGTCATGTGCTTAAGCCTGACAAACCAAGGCAGTTCATCCATTCGCATGGCGTGCTTCGGTGCGATCAGCTCCGGATACTGCTGATCCATATAGGATTCATATCCAGCCATGCTAACGTTCTTGTGGCTGTGGTACTGCGCCAGCTTTGCAGTCTTATCGGTATTGTTCATTTGGTTATGCTCCAATCTGATTGTTAGGATGTTCAACTGTCCACTCAGAGAACTCGTCGACAAACATCTCGGACATTGCTTCTTCCCAGCATTTCATTGACTTCTGTACTTTGCAAAGCGTGGATACAGAGACGTCCTCACCGTGCAAGATGCACAGGAACCTAGACCTATCGATGACCACACGACGCACGCCGATCTGCATATCAAGCAAGCGTTGAGCGTAATCAGGATCGAGTGAGATCTCGATCTGCGATAGTTCATTGAACTTGTCAGGACGACTGTCCATGATGCACGCAGACTTGAGGGACGCAATGGCACACGTGAAGTCCATCATGATGTTGATGTGCGTGATGCCGTCCTCGCGATTGATGATGCGATTGGCGAACTTGTCTTTCATGATTCACTCCGTTCTTCCGGATGCACCGGATAAAGAAAACAAACGATTTTGCACACGCGATGACCAATGCGCGCCCATTGATGGCTGCACGCCTGCGATCTCGGACAAGCCGCAACCGGCTAGGGCCGGTTGTCCGCACACCGACAGCCATGGGCTGCATCGCGTGAAAAAATAACCCTGACGGCCGGATCCGAAGATCCGACCGCCCTGGTTTCTAGATGCACAGCTGAGCCAGTTCATTGACGTGCTTCTGAGCTTCCTCGTCTAGCTCTGGATAGCTGACGCCATAGATGCCTTTGGCCAGGTTTGCAAATGCTGTTGCTAAGCGTTCTGACTTGTCATCAGGATTAGCCTTGCGATCGTTCTCGATCTTTTCGGAACGAGCTTGCTCCTTGACGACCTCTGCCATTGCAATGTTGATAGGGTCTTCACGATCTGCCTTGACCATGAACTTGTAGGCGATCATTGCCTGCGGTGACATGGTGTTCAGATCCTCCGGTTTGATGCTGATCATTTTGATCTCCTTTCGTTAGGATTTATCTTGCGTAATTTACACACTTGATTGTTTGATTGCTTGGTTATCAGGGCTGTTGTCTGTTCAGCCACACCAGATAACCAGTTTATCCATCACAAAATACACATATTTATCTAAGAAACCAGGGATATAGGGGGTTGGTATATATTAGGATTATCAGGATTCTTTGTTTTCTTTATATCTACCCGCGCTAATTTTTCCAGCTCTCATAAGAACCCTGGACACCATGCTCGCAGGAAAACCGAACGGACGAACCCTTCCAAGCGGCCAGGATTTCCCGACCCTCCACGGCCTATCAAGTTTTTCCTATTTTTCCTATTTATCTAGTTTGTCTTATTTATCTTTGTATATCTAATTTCAAATGCTTGTATAGATGGCGGGTGAGGGTAACTGAGATCGCTACCACACCATCCGCCGCCATCTAACCGTACTTGTTGCCCGATCCCCCGTGACCTCAAACGGTAACTGCAAATCCGCTATCGCGGATTCTGCTGCACGTCTTACTAAGATCATCATGGTCAACAGGCATAGCTCCGCCTATGGTACGTAATCCCCTTATTCAGCTTTGCTATGCTGCCTTGCTACCACGTCCTCCAAGGAACATAAGGTTAAGGTCTGTCCATGACCGGTATCCGCCCTCCCGTTTTGCCTGCGGGGAAGGGCTCCCCGTGCGCGCCCGGCGATAAGGCGCGCCTTGAGATCATGGACCTCACCGGCATCCCCACGGCTTAGCCTCGGCTTTCGCTTTATGTCCATGCGTACATGAACGGGTTCATTCCGTGGAGAACTTCAGACCTCGGTTATTCAGACTCAATGGCCTCTTTTAAGCCGACCGGGTACGGACGCTATGGTCGCCATGGAGGAGTTCTGCCTCCAAGTGATGAGTCCATTTTACCATTGCCCTGTCACCATCACTCCGTGCTCTATTATTCTTTTTCGAGAATAATGACATTCATATCAGTCAGTGTTATCATTTCTCCAGTGGGGATGCGGTCCACCGGGTACTAGACTGCGATCCTTGTGGCCCTCGGAGGAGTTGATCCTTCGGGGGCCTTTCCTTTGCGTCACGATTATTCTCAAGAAAGAATAATGCACACAAGCATCAGTAGTGGTAAGATATCCCAGACGCCCGGATACGGGCACCTTGATGAGTACGGCGGTCCTTTGCGCCCTTTTTCCGCTGGCTTGTCCTGGTGACCGATCTGGGCGTCCAGCCACAGCGGGAGGACTGAATGCCCCCTTAAGCCAGCGTTAATGTTGCGAACGTCGGAATTGCTAACCACTCGGTCCTCTCGGTCATTCTGGCTCATCTCCTTATATAGTCCTGATCTCCAAGGCTAAGCTATTGACAGCCTAAAAAGCCGCAGTGCTATCCTAGTCTTCAGAAGGCCCCGGGTCTGCCGAGTCCCCGGGGCCTTTCCTTATATCTAGGAGGAATATGGCGCGCAGCTACGACATAGCCGAGATCATGACGAGTGACGGTGGCCTCAATGAGCAGGTCCGCCGCAAGATCAATCTGAACTTCAGGCGCGTAGTTGAGATCGCCACGCGCGAGAAATCCGCTTCCGATGGAGCAATGCTTGGAAGCAAGATCCAAGATACAGTTGAATCCTACATCGAATCGATACTCCCCGATATTATCAAAGAGATCGAGGACAGCTCATTCGATCGCATGTACCCAGTAGGGTGTGTCATCGTAACGCATACGTCATCTGATCCAAGGCTGGCCCACGGCAAGTGGGAAGCTGTCACATCAGGTAAATACGTTCTCACCGCCGGCTCTGGATATCCAGTCGGATCGACTGGTGGAAGCAATATGATTGAAGCCGGAAATCTTCCGAATAGCGCTAACACGCTCAGCACATCCGAATCTGAGCAGAAGCCATTCATGCCAGAATACATCGCACTTCTTTTCTACAGGAGGATATCGTAATGGAGTTCGACCAGCTAATGGCATCCGGATCTCTGTTGATCGCGTTCGTCTCTCTCATCTCGACGACCATCATACGAATCAAATCTGACGCCAAGGACGAAAGGTCCCTGTCCATGAAGATGGATTTTCAAACACAGATTCTCGAAGAGACGAGAGATTGCGTGAAGTCCATCGAGGGTCGCGTGAATGATATGGATACCAGGATTGCCAAGCTGGAAAGCTCCAGCGAGACGTTGTTTCGCAAGGTGGACCGCAACTCCGAGAGGATCGATAAGATCGAGGATAGGTTCATCGTGCATAACATGGGTGGAACTGATTAGAAAGGAAAGCGTATGCTCGACAAGTTCCTAAATGACGACAGCACCGAGATGAGGCTGGCAAGGACGATCATACAAGGCCTTGTGTCTGTCGCAATCGTAGCCGTGCCGATCACTGTATCCAGCACCATTAAGGATCCCACGGTCGCATCTCTGGCCACCGCCGCCATCATGTGCATTCTGTCGCCGGTCATGTCTATGTTTCGCACCGGCAACCCGGAAGATGGGGTAGTCGAGGCTGACAAGGGTAAGGAGTAGTAATGGCAGAAGAAATCAAAACCATGTTCGATGAGCCCGCAGACGGCGAGCAGGAACCTGAAAACTCTGCGATGGGCTCTAAGGTAGAGGAGGCATCTGAGTAATGGCAGGCATTCTCCCCACCATCATCGACGTATCCGAATGGCAAGGTAACATTGACTGGGCAGCCGTGAAGCCCAACATTCACTTCGCCATCCTGCGTGTCCAGGACGGCACGTACCTCGATTCCAAGATCTCGCGCAACATCTCCGAGTGCGAGCGCCTGGGTATCCCGTACTACTGCTATGGCTTCTATCGCAACGGCGGTGCCGTCGAGGCATCCAGGCTCGTCTCGCGTGCCAAGGCTGCCGGTGCCAGGAACTGTCGAGGATTCGTACTCGATATCGAGGTCGGCGGTCAGTCTGTCGCCGGCATCGCATCCGCGGGCAACACGCTCGCCCAGTCCGCAGGTGACAACGGCGTCTATATCGCCAACCACCTGTATGGCCAGTATGCCTCAGTTGCCTCGCAGCCCTGGGTCAAGTGGACCTGGATCCCGACCTACGGCGTGAACGACGGCTATGCGCACATGCCTCCCAGTCACTACTGCGATCTGTGGCAGTTCACCTCTGTCGGCCGCGTACCCGGCATCGCTGGCAGCACTGACTGCAATGCCCTGAATGGCAAACGTAACCTGGCATCGTTTACCTCCGGCACGAAGCCTGTGGTACCCATGACACCTGAGAAAGCTGATTCGTCCCTGCCGTTGCACGTCTTGGTCGGTAATACGCTCATGGGCATGTATGGAAACGGCGACGCTCGCAAGGCGAACCTCGGTTCCCGATACGTTGAGGTGCAGAACGCCGTCAACCGCATCTGCTCTGCCAATACGTCCGTCCTCGCCGACGAGGTCCAGGCTGGCAAGTGGGGCAACGGTGACGAGCGCAAGCGTGCCCTCGGTACCCGCTATGACGAGGTCCAGGCTGAGATCAACCGACGCGCCGGCCTCAGCAAGAAGTCCGTTGACACCATTGCCGCCGAGGTTATCGCAGGCGCCTGGGGCAACGGTCAGGATCGCCGCAATAGGCTCTCCGCTGCCGGCTACGATCCTGATGCCGTCCAGGCCAAGGTCAACGCAAAGCTCGGCGTGCAGCCCACCGGTAACCGCTGCTACATCGTCCAGCCAGGTGACACGCTGTCTGGCATCGCACAGAAGGTCGGTTGGGGCGGTAACTACATCGGTCTTGCCAACAAGAACGGCATTGCCAACCCGAACGTGATCTTCGCGGGCCAGAAGATCTACTACTAGTGGTAGAATGACAAGGTGCTCCTGTGATAACAGGCACCTCCAATTAGAAGGAAGCCCCCCATGCCGATCGAGGGGCTTCTTTCTTTTTCGCCTGAGAGGAGAGACATGGACGACGAGAAGGTAATCGTGATGGGCTGCTTTGGCCTGCTGGTCATGCTCGCGCTTCCGGGCATCATGCTGTTCACGTTGGTCATATGCAAGATTCTCGACAACATGATACCCCCCATGTGATACTATCTCATCAATGCCCTCGTAGCTCAGAGGATAGAGCACCGCTCTCCTAAAGCGGGTGTCGACGGTTCGAGTCCGCCCGGGGGCACCATCGCCGGGTAGGGGGAAGTGACTCACCCCCTGACCCCGGCGGCCATTCCCTCGTAGCACAAAGGTCAGGGCAGACGACTTATAATCGTCAGATCCGGGTTCGAGTCCCGGCGAGGGTACCATAGACATCCCTCTCTCGAAAGGGCCGCTCCTGTTGACATGCCGGGAGCGGCCCTTCTTTTCACCTGCTACAATCAATTCTCAGAAGCACATCCTCGTAAGACGGAGGAACGATATGGCATTGGACAAATACGCCTTCTCTAAGATCGCCAGGGGCGAGAACCCCACGGCTGGCGCACAGGGAGGCGGCAACAAGTTCAACGCGAGGGAATACCTCGGTGGTGGCCCTGATTCCGGCATGTCCGAGAACTTCATGTCCCTGAGGCAGAGGATCGCCGATGAATCCGACAATAGGAGGGCTGCGGCTGAGCCTCCTGCTGGCAGGAAGAGGGCCGAGGGCCTGGACTATCTGGCTGCCACGATGGGCAAGATCGGCGAGAACATCATGGGTCTCGCTGGAGCCGAGAAAGCTGCAAAGACCGAGTCGAAGCTCGATGACGTTGGTGCCTTCCTCGCAGGCCTGCCGCTCGGAACAATTTCCGCACCGTTTACCGGCACGTCTCAGCTTTACGAAGCGGCCTCTGGCCACAGGGCTACCGAGATGGACGATGCCGGCTATATCCCGGACCAGGACCTCGATCTCGGACAGAGGCTTGCTACCGGTGCATCCGGTGCCATCAACGCAGTCGGACCGTTCTTCGGCGGCTCCGCTGGCATGTTGAGGGGCGCGAAGAATGCCGCTCTCATGGGAGGCGCCAAGGCTGCCGGCCTCATGGGTGCCGAAGATACCGCGAAGAAGATGGCTGGCAAGGCAATCGAATCCTCCGCAAAGTCTCTCGCCAAAGAAGAGACGAAGGGCTGGGTCGGTAGGCTTGCATCCGAGGCCGCAGAGGAAGGCCTCGAAGAGTTTGTCCAGTCGCCGCTCGATGAGATCCGTGACGGCACCCTTGATGACGGTTGGTTTAACAGGGCTGTCGAGGCTGGCGCGATGGGCACTATCGGCGGCAGCATCATGTCTGGTACTGGCATGGCTCTCGATAGGACGTTTGGCAAGATGGCCAATCCGTCCAACGAGTCTTCGAACAGGATGTCTCCGCTTTCGCCTGACACTAAGACCGTCAAGGAGCGCAGGGGCTTCAGCACCGATGCGACATCCATGGTGTCCGATGCAAAGGACAGCATCAGGGACACGCTCGCTGAGCAGCAGAAGGTGCCCGGTGCGGCCTCCGCACTCCAGGTGTCCTCCGGGTTGCGCAACCATGGTCTCGATGACGGCACCGTTGGCTCCGGTCTAGTTGAGAAGATCTTCTACTATCCCGATCGCAGGGATATGGAGACCGGCGAGATCCAGAGCTCTGCAAAGACAATTGCAGACTGGTTCGGTGTCACGACTGATGACATGCATAGGATCCTGTCTGGACCGAATAAGACTGCTGAGCTTAACCAGCTCGTGCAGAACATGAAGGCTAACGGCCAGTCCACAAGGCTGCTCGTTGGTCGAAACCCTGATACCAACAGGGGCCTCTATTGGATTGATGTGGATGAGATCGTCGATTCCGACTATATCGATCTGAACCCGTTGACGTATTCCTATGTGAAGTCCGATATCGATGGCGATAAGGCACAGATCTACTTCGATCGTAACAACCAAGCATCTCTTGGCTATGTATCCGAGAACATCGTTGCTCCCGAGGCCACGGACCAGAAGACGGGCTTGCCCGCCGCGAACGTCGATATCTCCGACTATGGATTCATGCCTGCGACCATCGGCGATAAGAGTACGGCTCAGCTGACCAAGGATGACGTCAGGCGTATCTTCACTGAGGCTATCGATGAGACTGTCGGCACGAACTCCGGCATTGATGCTGTCTCCTATGCTGACAGGTGGGCCGATGAAGTTGCCTCCAGCAAGGATTCCAATAAGGCAAACTTCCTCAACGAGATCAACGTCGCCATCAAGAACTATATCGCCAACGGTGGTCAGCTGCTTCCCGGTGCGCACCCTGGCACTGCTGTATCGAAGATCATCTGTAAGATGCAGGCAGATACGTCTGCCGGCTTCTCTCGTGCCATGGATGCAGCTGCGGCCGATGTCAGGCGTGCAAACGAGATCGTCAGGCAAATGGTCGACATGATCCCTGGCGTCCTGGCTGAGTCCAACGAAGGTCGAGGCATGTCGTCTAAGGGCGACCTTGGTGGCATTCGATCTTACGCTGAAGCTGCCACCGACATGCTGAACGCCGCGTATGCGAAATACAACAAGGCTGCAACGAACGTCGGTTTCCGCCAGGACGGCAGGTTCATACTGGAGGCACAGTCCAAGCTGCTTCAGTCGATCGACTACACGCTCCGCAACCTTCATACCGCTATGTCCCAGTCGGGCTTGGGTGTGTCTGAATCCGTGTACCAGATGCTTGTTGACATCTGCGTGAGGCAGGTTGAGCGCGGAGGCGATGTAACCACGACGATCTCCGGCCTGTTTGACGCAGCGCTTGCAAACGGCTCGATGACTCGCTTCAGGAACGAAGTCGGGCACACGAAGATCCAGAACGGCGAAGACCTCGAGATTCTCAAGCGCGTATTCAGGGATGAGTACGCAAAACTGTACAAGGCATACGAGAAGGCAATCCTCACCGATAACACGGCTATCGAGAAGGGCATGAAGCTACCTGGTGAGATGGATAAGCCTCAGCTTCTTGAGTCTGACGGCGATGCTGCTCTCGCAAGGTACTTCAAGCGCGCCTTTGGTTCTCAGTATGGCGAGGACATGGTCGAAGGCTGGCCGAAGCACTTCGAGGGAAAGACCTGGAACGAAGCCGTGAGGATCGTCTCCCAGGATGCAAGCTATGACAGAACGCAGTTCGTCGATCTCGATAACGGATTCCAGCAGCTATTTAACATGATGCTGGCTGATGAGGGCAGGCAGTCCAGGCAGGTAGCCATAAGGATCAGCAGCGAAGTCGAAGCATCCGTACGTATGTTCGCTGATCTCCGTTCCAAGTGGGAAGCCAATGGCAAGAAGCTCCATGGAGCCGATTTTGCCATGGCAGAGCAGCTTGTCACGAAGGTAAGGAGCATCATCGGCCAGAGGTCTGCCGATAAGATCGGCCTGGTCTCCGTCGATTCGTTCTTTGATTCTGGCTGGGGAGAGATGCTATCCTCCGGAAACCAGGAGCTTGCCATGAAGGCCATCTGCGAGATGGCAGTTAGTGCGAAGTATGATGGCGTTATCGCAAAGCTGGATCAGGCTCTGAAAGAGAAAGACGGCCTTGTGGCCGACAAATACAGGATGGCCGCGCTGAATATGCTCGGCGATCTTGTCGATACGTCCAGGGTCGATGACTACATCATCTCCGAGATTGCAGACTCCGCGAGCAGCATGGATGCCCTGAAGAATGCGAAGACGTTCTCCAGGCTCTATGACGCCATAACGAGTGACGATCCGCGCCTGACGTTCGGTTTGATCTCGAGCACATGGGATTCCGGTAACGGAGATAACGCAAGCGTGTTTTTGACCGACGTGCTCACGACGCCCGGCTCCACGTTCTCCAATGCGGACCTTTCGAGCAGGATGAACAGGGCTGCCTCGAGCCAGCGTACCGCCGACCAAATCAATAACGAGATGAACATCGAGAGGTGGAACGCTGTATTCAAAGCGGCCACTGATGCCGGACAGCAGGAGCGCTATGCCAGTGCAATAGACGATCTGCTCAATGACCGCACCTATGAGGTCGGCAATGATGCAATCGGATCCGCGGTTTATGCTGCGACCACGATCGCAAACTCCTACAAGGAAAAGGGCGTCGTTCCGAGGTCTGCTCAGATCATGTACGCCATCTCTGAGATCTCCAGGCACGGAGCTCTGTACGCATGGTCCGATAAGCTGTTCGGTCTCTCGCAGGGAAGGATCACTAAGAGGCAGTTCCTCGATAACCCTACGCTCATCGCGAGGCTTATGGTCGATCCGAAGTTCTCGATCACCATTACCGACTGGGAGAGCGGTCAGTTTAACAACTTCAGCCGCGACGATCTGATCAGGGACGTTATCCCCGATTGGAACGGTGGCCCGATCACGCTTAACGTCTACAACAAGATATTCACCAAGTATCCCCAGCTCATCTCCATCATCGCTCCGCCGTCGATGTCGGTTGGCGTGAACGAGAACTCTGAGTCCACGGTCACCAAGACGACGACAGACTATGTCGACAGATCGCTCCTCAACCGTGTCAGAGAAGTCATGGACATCAACAAGGACGAAGATAACATCACCAAGCGCGGATCTGAGGCCAGGAAGCGTGAGATGCGCAGGGTCAAGTTGTTGCTCATGGATCACGTTGAGTTCATCCCAGAGCTCTGCCGAATGATGGGCGATGTCGACGGAAGGCTCACGCTTAGCGAGGCGACCAAGAGGTCGAGCAAGCTTGTCGATGATATGTGCAACTACTTCGTCGATCTCGCGATGTCTGGCGAGGGAACCAAATATGTCGACATGCTTGCAGAGTCTTCTGCCGACACGTTTAACTCTGTCATGGGGACAATCAGTGAATCCTTCCGCGCTGCGATGGAGATAGCTTCGCTCGAAGGCGAAGTGCTCGATAGGGCCGACGATAGGAGTCTAGCTAGTCGAGATGCGCATATCAAGCACATGTCTGAGAGCATCGTAAGCAACACGATCAACAAGTTTGCTGCTGATAAGACAGCCGGCCTCACGTCGCTTTTCAACAAGGCGTCAAAGAAGTTCTTCGACGAGATGAACGGCGTCGACCAAAGGTTCGATGAATACATGCATGACCTCGACGAGCTCGAGACGATCATGAGTACCGTGTTCGACCTGTATGTCGATAACAGCACAACCAGAGCCCAGATAGTCGACGAGATCAATCAGGGCCTGAATACCCAGCTCAAGATGATCGATGACGAAATGCTTATCGATACCGAGGGAAAGACCGAAGCTCAGATCAAGGCCGAGGCCGACAACGTCCGAGAAGCGATTAAGAATGAGTTGACCATCGATAATATCAACAGCCAGGTCACCGCGATAGCCAATAGCTTACCGACGGCCGGCGGCACACTGAATCCTGATGACAAGCTCACCGGGTTCATCACGATAGACGACTTCGGCAATGGCACCGACGGTGCGAGGGGTCTCGTCAAAGAAAAGATCTCCGAGATCTCCAGGAGCTCGAACTTCAACCTTGGAGACGGAGAGCTATCCGTCGATGAGACCATGGATAAGATCGATGCCATCTGCGACGAGATCGTGAAGAATGACGGAGTTCTCAACGAGGAGATTAAGAACAAAATCAAGACAACGATGTCTTTCTGGAACTCCGTTGCTATGCGCGATTGGATGATGGATAAGAACCTGCGAAGCGGCACCATCCAGAACGTCAACATCTTCAATGCTGTGGACAGGCACAATAAGTTCGTCCTCGACATGCGCGATGCCATCAGGTCTGACATGATCGATAGGGGAGTCGATCCGAATCTTGTCGATCTGACCGGAGAGAGGCCGCACTACCCGCACCAGGACTTCTCTGATCCAACGCTCGACCTCATGGCGAACAGGGCGATTGTGAACTCCACGAGGGGCGGTGCCTCTACCAACGTTGGACTCAACGGTGCAAAGACGCGCGCATATGCGGGATTCGACTTTATCCCGAGAGACTACCGCTCGCCGGTTGCTCCTATCGAGCTTGATTACAACGGGCTGATGGACCTCGTTAAGCAGGATGGAAGCTCTACCGGATCTACCGGATATAACAGATTCATCGGTGCAAAGACATGCGTCGGTGGTCCGTGGACACAGAACCCTGATCAAAATGGTCAATGGGGCTGGGAACTTGGCACGTTCACCGAGCGAGACCTTGACGACATGAAGGCTGATCCGACAAAGAAAGTTCTCATCTTTGACCCGATCATGTCTCCAAACGGTATCGATATCAACTGCACGCATGATGCATACAATGGCAATGGCTGCGATTTCCAGATGACTCTGGCCATGATCGGCCGCCTGCTTGATGGTACGCAGGAGGGCATGGCACTCAAGACCGCCAAGACGATCGGTAACGTGAATCACATGTCTCAGGACGAACTGAAGATCGACGGACTTGATTACGGCGCCAACTCGACTGATATGTCTGCGCTCAATAGGTACAAGGCAGGATCGCCGGATTGGGATAAGGCTCTGGTCGTCCTTAGGAACAAGGCTCGTGAAAACCTTATCGGTTACCGAGATAAATGGCGTAAGAACCTCAACGCGATATTCTCCGATGACGCCAACAAGGTGCTTGGCATGGGTGATGCTGAGGCTCTGCACTTCTCGCAGCTAATCACGCCGTTCGTCGAGGTCGAGGTTGAAACTCTCGATGCCTCTGGTGAGGTCGTCGGCACGAGGACCGAACTCATCGACTCCATCGATCTGTTTGCCACGAATGATATAAGCGGGTTCAGGCAGGCTATCGCCTCCATGACAACCGATGAGTCGAGGGTATCTAGGATCATTCCGGTCGCTGTGAATCCTGAAGAGATCTCGATGAAGATCCAGCGAGAGGTAGCGGCAGCCATCCGTCAGGGCGGCAAGAAGAATAGGCAGAGGATAGCCCTCGATGCAGCTACGCAGTGGCGAGGCAGCTACTCCAAGACGCTAAGCGTTGGCGATGTCCTTGCTGACTTCTCGCCGGTCAAGCCGTCCTCTTTCGACTTTGCCATCGGAGATGACCGCACCTCTCCGCTCGGAAAGTTCCTAGACGAGCTCTATGGATCCAAGGCACTGGAGATCCCCGGAAACTCTCGCTCCAGGATGGACTACGCCGCCATCCGCGATACGACGATCAACACGGCATATAAGATCATGAAGGATGCTACGACAATCGGACTGAGCCCTCGAAAGTTCGAAGTCGATAACAGTTTGTCGTATGCCACGAGCGGCAACTTGTCGGTGAATGGTATGCCCTTGCCAGTGAAGGCATTCTGTAAGGATAGGGACAAGCTGGGCTCAGGCGTCTCTGGAATCGACTCTGTGTCCAAGCTGTTCGAGCCGCTCAAGAATACAAAGGAAAACGAGTGCCAGCCCCCCAAGGCCGGAAATAACCCTGAGACTGCCGGCATTGTTTTCTCTGATGCTGAGTTCCTATCGGCGCTTACCTGGGCGATGAAGTACCAGCAGCTTCTCTATGTCCCCGAAAAGTATGTGAGCCCTGGCCTTGTATCCCCGTATCCCACCGTCGGAGATCCGGTGCTAATCGGAGGCGAGAAGTTCAACATTATCGCCCCATATAAAAATGATGCCCTCAGGCGTGCCAGCTTGAGGCGTGGCAAAGCCGCCGTCATGGACTTTGATCCGGCCAACGTAGCCATCAGTGTTGCCGGTGGATTCACAGTGACCATGGGCGACGGTGCGAGCTACGTGAACTCTGAGACAATCGGCAAGCGTGGACTCACGTTGCAAAATAACCACAAGAAGATGGACGTTCTTGGCGACCTGCTCTCTGATGGCAAGGGATCGAACAGGAACGTCAAGAGCTACTCGCTCTGCACGATTCAGGACATGGCCGAGCTTGCATCGCTGACCGATGAGAACCTTGAGAAGAGCATGGTGTTTGGACGTCAGTATTCCAAGACTTCCGGCTCTGATATCGACCAGACGAAGGCCATGATCGACATCCGTGATGCTGTTGACTATATGGCAAACAACGGTGTTAGCAAGCGCGACTCTGCATCGAGGGGAGACGTTCTCGCCTTTGCAAAGATCGAGTACCTCGACGGATCTGTCTCCTATGCACCGATTACGCTCAGAACCGGTGCGCCGTCGAAGATGCTCAAGATCAACGTCACGCAGGACGGCAGCGCCATCAAGATAGACTTCGACGCTATTGTGTCCATCAAGGACGAGAGCGATAGGGAGTTCGCGCTAAAGTACGCGATTCACTCGAAGAGCTACAAGACTATGGCCACCGTGCTCGACAAGTTCAAGATGCCTATGCTTGGCGTCAGGTACACAGACGAGAACGGCAAGACCGTAGATGCTCTTAGGGCTGACATCATCTACAACAGCACTACCGATGAGAACCGAAACAGCGATGCCTGGCTCAACATCATGAAGTCGAATCTCATGTACTGGGTACACGCTAAGTCCGGCGGAAGCCTGCTGTACAAGAGGGTCAATGGCGGAAACTACGAAGTTAATCCCTGGCTCGAAAAGTGCGGCCTGTCTCCGCTTGAGATCAAGTCGCTTCTTGAGGGAACTGATATCCGCGTGTGGAGGAAGATCGTCAACCAGAAGATCAACCTCGTCGATCCCGCTACTGTTCCGACTGATTCCACGGTGAATGATGTTATCAGGCACGTCATTGCGAACAACATCAGGGATGGCATTCCCAACACGTATTTCTTCTCCGCTATAACCAAGGAGTCACTTGGCGGCAAGACGCCCAAGCTGCGCGGAAAGATGTTCAGCTTCTCCTCGATTGACCAGCTCAACAGGAAGCAGACCCTTGAGCTGTTCAACGCCATGGATGATAAGTGTTGCCCTCCGGGACTCGTACATAAGTTCGATGAGAACGGCAAGCTGGCCGATAAGAAGTCGGTCATCTCCACCACGTTCGACGAGTACGGCAGGATGATGCAGTACATCGGAAGAGGCGATAACGGCAGGCCTGTATACATGGCCGTCGATGTATCCGTCGGTGATGCCATGACGCTTGGCGTCGGAACCACGATGGATCGCGTGTCCGCCTCCGCCGCTTACAGCCTCCAGCACTCCGAGAGGCAGGGCTTGTCCAGAGCGCTGACTGAGCGCGAACTCGATGCTGTCACCAAGGACACCATGCTACAAATCGGAGACTACGGTGCATTCAATGACCAGAGCCTCCGTGGCGATGGATCCACGACGGCCCGCGAGGGTATCGGTGCTTCTGCGTATCAGTCCGACATCGCTGCATATGTGAAAGCCGCAGACCGTGGTTCCAAGCCGATCATGGCTAGGGATCTCCATGAGTTCGAGGCCAGGAAGCGCATCGCAGAGAGCAGCAAGATGTTCACCGAGAGGCTGCCTATCGTTCTGGCTGATGATAGGAAGTTCTTTGGATCTGTGGACAGCATGGCCACCGTCAAGGAGAACGACCCTGATTACGCGAGGAAGCAGTCCCTGCACGACAGCTACACCATGGTCAGGGATGCTCTCGGTATGGGCGACGGAGGAAAATGGCTGACGTGGGACCGCTTCATGATGCTCATCAAGCGTGACTGCGGAATCACCTATAACGACGGCAAGGGAACGTTCCAGATCACCGTCGATCAGATTCACGAGTCTGCCCTGCGCATCAAAAGGAACATCGAGAAGACTGGCCTACCGATTGTCGCTGCCAACAACAACGACGGTTACTCCAGCAGATACTCGCTGCCGATGCTCCTGCCGTCCGAGAAGTCCTACTTCTGGCAGTTCGAGAACATCCGCAACGAGAACGGCGGAGATTTCTCGAAGTTCGAGGAGAACATTCTCGCTGAGGGCGACAAGGCCATTGAGCTCATCACGAGGATCCCGGCTACCCAAAAGAGTGCCGGCCGTGGTGAGAGCGTCATGTCCAAGAAGAAAAGGAACGCGCTGCTCGCCGCGTGCGACTGGATGTACACGGAGAACGGATATGCAACCAAGTCCGGAAGGATCTATGGCGATACCTACTCCTCTGACATGATCAGGGATTCCAATGCCTTCTTCGAGGCTCTGTTCGACAATGAGTCGCAGCAGGAATGGAAAGAGCTCCTCATGGAGACGACCGAGGAGGTCGCCGATAAGCTCAAGGACTACAGGTCCCTATACAACGCTAAGTACACGATCACCACGCTCGATGACTCCGGAAGGACCATCGTCAAGGTCAAGGCGAACGACCAGGCAACGATAGACAAGATCCTTAACTTTGCGACCACGACGTCGCAGATGATGGGCGTCATGTCTCCGTCTGTTCTGTTTGCCAACTACGCGGATAAGGCACTGTCCACCAATGCCATGAAGCTTGCCATGAAGATCGGCAGGGATTACGGTATCGGATCCTATGCGACCGATGTTGACGTGAATCAGGATCTCGTCAAGCAGTTCTCGCGTGACCCGCTCGTGCTGCGATTCTGGAATGCCATGCGTGACGCCGCCATCGATGGAGACGAACAACTGTTCTTGGCTACCGTGAACGACGAAGCCGATCTCACCACTTGGATCGAGACCCGAGGCAATCGCAGGAACAAGATCTCCGATATGGTGTTCAGGGGCATCAACGGAGGCAATTCTTTCGCCAGTGTTCAGATCGAGAACTTCATGAACTATTTCCTCGCTCTCGAAGCAAAAGATGGTCACAACTACTGGTTCCAGCCTGTCAACGATTCGAACGGCCCGACGGAGATGCGCATCGAGCAGATCATGGCGAGTGACAATGCGTTCAGGCTGTTCGTTGACATCTTCGGAGGCGGCGTCTCCTTCTCGCTCGATAACGCGATGGTCGCCCAGAACAATGCACTCAGGGGCGACATGGCGCAAAGGTCTGTCCCTTCGATGTTCTACAATGAATTCGTCAGGCAGCATGGTTCCGCTGCGAAGTTCTTCTCGACCACGTTCGTCTCCAGGTTCATGCAGGCCCGTATCAACCAGGGCAGCAGGATGCTCAACTGGGTTCTTCCTATGTCTACGCTGCACCATGCAACTATTGAGTTCCTGACCTCCGAGGGCATGGCTGATACCAAGATTGGCCAGAGGGCCCAGCTCATGCATATCGAGGACGCTAGGACATTCAAGAACTTCAAGATGGCTCTGGCGAGCGATGCTCTCCACATGGCACCGGCTGTCCTCGCCGCAGTCCTTCTGGCTATCCCTGGTGCTATCGAGCCTCCTGAGGACGATGATAAATGGGGCAACCCGACGGACTGGTTGTTCTTTGGCCACAGGATCTATCCTGACTGGGAGCTTGAGTCGATCATGGGCATGGCGCTCCCGGCGGCTGCTTTCTGGAAGTCTTGCTCCCTTGGCAAGCCTAGGATCGACCTGATGACCAATGGCGCGGCCTCCGTGTTCTACAACAACCCGATGGCCAGGATGTCTGATCTTCTCGCCATGATTACCGGCGATCCCGAGTTCTCGATCCTCTCTGATTACGAGAGGGACGTTGAGACCTATGCCGACGCCAAGAACGGATCTCCGGATTTGTCTCGCTGGCTCATGGGTCAGTTCCAGGGTTCCATGCTCACATGGGCCGGCCAGTTCTGGTGCCCGCAGATCTTCAAGGAGCTGTTCTCGACGAGCCTCGAGCATAGCTACAACAAGGTCTATGAGGAGACCTCGACTGGCGCTCTAACTGAGGCTGGAGCCAACGGTAAGACCATGAAGACGACCTACGAGGATGCCATGCTTCGCAAGGTCGCCAGAAGGAACCCGGTTACCGCAACGATACTCGACATCACCCTCCGCCCGAACACCGGGTATCTGGAGAGCGAGATGCCTCTTGTTGTCATCCCTGACCAGACCCAGATGGATTCCCAGAAATACTGGAGCCTCTACGACGATGCAGGCAACCCGCTTCCTGAGCCGGTCAGGCAGGAAAAGATCATCGAGATCATCTCCCTCATGCAGCAGACCGATGACATGGAGGACCTGTATAAAGCCGGCTTCTACCTCGATTCAAAGACCAGATTCGATGTCGGTGACACGATCTGGCAGATCTGCTCAAACCTCACGGATGCTTATTATGAGATGGAGGCCAATGGCGATCTGAACCCGTATGTCCTTGGTGGTGGCGATTACTACAAGGGCAAGGCGCTGGCTACCCAGATCTCCAATGCCTACTATGACGAGCTCGATTATTGGAAGTCCTTCTACTACGACAAGCTGGAAAGCGAGCCGATGCGTAGGGGCATGGTCATGTACAACAGGTACAAGACCACCTATGCACAGGATGATAATGGCGACGTCTACGCCACCGGCATCATGGCAGACACCTCCGGCTTGAAGTCTCTGTCCCCGGTCAAGATTGCTCCCGACTCCTTGACGGATAGGACGATCACGATGGGCTATGAGGGCGACTTCATGACTCCGTCCGCTGTTACCGGTGAGAGCACTGGCATGAGGGCGCTCATCCCAGTCGAGCAGGGCTATGAGAACGTGATTCCCTTCGAGGCCCATGATCCGGAGAATCAGTCTGGATCCGGTGACAACGGAGATAACAACAACGGTGGTAACAAGTCCAAGTCTAACGGCAATGGTTCCAAGTCCTCTGGCGGCAGGTCTTACGGCTATCGCAAGGGAGGCGGTGGCGGTGGCGGCGGCCGTGGTGGCTCCGCGCCGAACCTGTACTCCAGGCTTCCCAAGGCATATAACCCATCACCGAAAACCATGTACGGCGAGAGGCTGTATGATACGAAGTACGACTACCTGCGGCCCGGCTTCGAGACGAAGGGCAGCCGCGAGGCCTACAAGAGGAGCGACATCTAATGGCAGACTTCGACATCAAGCCAGAAGACATCAAGGATACGAGCGGTCTCGGTGACAAGATCAGCGAGATGTACAACCGCTCCAAGGCGACAATGGATCTTCGAACGAATAATTTCGAGCTGTTCACGAAGATCTCCCACAATATGAACCTCTACGAGAAGCGTAGAAACACGGAGTTTTCCGAGGGAACCACGCAGGCCCTGAAGCGCAAGCTCAGGGCCCAGACCCTGCAAAGGGTTCCTGATGGTGAGATCACCACCCAGTTTGATAAGAACTCGATCGAGCAAGTTGAGACCGAGTTCCTGTTTAACACGAAAATTGTGCGCTCGGAGTTCGATGGCAAAGACATGATGAAGAATCTCTGGCGTGCCTTCAACACGTCTTATGACTACGGATTCGCCTGCATCCGCACCGGCTTCGAGCGCGACCTCGATGGAGACCTCAGGATCTCCTGGAAGCAGATCGGATGGAATGACGTATATCCGGCGCCTGACTGTGACTTCATCGAAGAGGCTGAATGGTATGTTATCCGTGAGTACATCAGCCGCGCAGAGATCAAGGCTCTCATTGATTGGGATACCGAGACCGTCAAGGATAAGACGTACTTTGAGGACACCGTGAAGTTCCTCTCTGACTGGGAGCCTAGCGAAGGCCCTGAGTACGACTCCATCCCGCTGGCGGATAAGAAGAAGGGCGTGACAAAAGTCGAGAGTGTAGAGATATTAACGCTCTACAAGCGCGGTGCTGGCGAGTTCTACTCGTATGTCCCGAGCTGTCACGCCATGCTCAGGGTAGTTAAGAACGAGGATCCTAGGAAGGATGTGCCTATCCACTTCCTGATCCTCGAGCCTGACCCTGAGTTCCCGCTCGGATGCTCGTCCGTCATGTGGACTTTGGCCCAGCAGCAGTTTGCCGACGCCTTCCAAACCTCTGCATACCAAACGCTCCTGCTCGCCACCAAGCCACCCATCATGGCTACTGGCAACCTCATGAACGCAAAGATCAGGATGGAGCCGGCGGCCTTCTGGGATCTCGGTAACAACCCGAACAACAAGATCGAGAAGTTCCCCGTCGAAACCACGACTATCACGCAGTATGGCTCCATCCTGGAAAACATCGGCGCGAACATGATGAAGAACCTGAATGTCACGGATCAAACGATTGCATCCGATGCAAACGTGGCCCGATATTCAGGAACCGCTCCTGGCGTGCATGAGCAGGCCAAGGACAAAACGATCACGATCAACCAGTACGCCAAGAGGATCGAGATATTCTTCTGCGAGTGGGCGAACCATGCCCTGCGAAGCTACATCGCATCCATGGGCGGAAAGATCAAGATGACCGTCGATGAACCTACGCGCCGTCGAATCTGGGATATCGAGATGGCTCGAGACCAGAGGCTCAGGCAAAGCGGCGAGAAGCCTGGTGAGTCCATCATCGATGGTGACAAAATCGAGATCGACTTTGACAAGCTATCCACTGATCTCCTTTCCTTCTCCGTGCGTGCTGGATCGCTTATCGAGACCCGCGAGGAAGAGGAGCGCAGGAATATCCAGGAGATGCTGATCCCTGTTTCGCAGATGCTCGGCAATGTCTCTGAGCAGAACCGCGGTGCCTTCGAGCAGAACATCATGCAGATGATGGCTCGCCTATTCGATCTGTCCAATATCGATGTCTCCGCACAGACATCTCAGCGTATCGATGACCAGCTTCTTCTCGAAGCCCAGCGTGCCACGATGGATCAGGTCATGGCTCAGCAGCAGCAGATCAACCAGATTGCCCAGCAGCTCATGCCAAACCAGGGTCAGCAGCAGCCTGGCCTCGCACAGCCTCAGGGTCCTCAGGATCAACAGCAGCCAGGTCTTATGCCAAATCAGGAGCCGCTGGAGACCATAAGCGCACCTCAACCTGATAATCCTGGGTTGACACCGGAATTACAGCAGGGTGTACCATCCGATATGAACCAAATCTCGGCACAAGGTAACCTACAGTAAGGAGTAGCTATGGCACAGGTTATCGCCCCCGAGGTCTGGCAGGAGGGCATCGACGACAATCGTTTGCTTCCTGGTCGTGTGACCGCAGGCCTCTTCCAGGGCTCTTTGGCCCCCAACGCCAAGATCGCAAACAATGGCGGCGCTCTTCGCGTTTGGGATATGGCAATCACCGACTACATCACCGATTACGATGACCGTCGTTTGAACGGCCTCGCTGGCACTAACACCGAGGGCCGCGACGGTTGGGGCGCTTCTGCTTACGGCGTGTTCCAGGATGTCCGCTTCGACTCCCGTGTGTACACGATGTCCCGCCACCGCTCTGTTGCATTCCGTATCTTCGACGAGCAGCAGTATTCTGGCGGCATCGGCGAGTGGGGCGACGCTACCCATTCCAACGTGATCACTCCGGGCCAGTCCCTCATGAACACCGCTGCGATCCTGAACAAGACGAAGACCCTGTGGCAGGAGTCCGTGCTTAACCCGGACATCGATCGCTACAACATTTTCTGCGCTGTCAATGGCCATATGAATGGCCGTTGGGTCCAGGACAATCCGTCCGAGATCTTCAACGATGAGGGCCAGTGGGTCGCCACTCCTGGCACTACTCAGGGCAACGCTATCGAGCCCAGCTTCGCCGCCATCCATGCAGTCGAGTGGGACAACGACAACATCCCGCTGCTTCTCAAGAACATCGATGTCGTCTGGTCTTCCCTGCGCATCCCGCAGGATTCTCGCTGCCTGATGCTCGATCCGTTCTATGAGTACGACTTCATGGCTGCTCTGACTGGCAAGGGCATCGTTGCCACTGACTCTGCATTCAACATGCTCCAAGACGGCCACGTGACCAAGCTCATGGGCTGGGAGCTGTGCTTCGACATCCCGTCTGAGTATTGGCCGCACATCTACGTCGATGACAACCTGAATGTCGTTCACTCCAAGGACGGCAAGGCGCCTTACGACAAGTACATCAACTCTATCGCCTATACCGACACTGGCCGCGAGCTCATGCTCTCCATGGCTGCCAGTGACCGTATGACCCGTCCGAACTTCATCCGCACTGAGTGGGACAACGATACCAAGTCCTTCAAGAAGGTCCTGACCAACTACCCGCTCGGTATGCCGTCTGCTGCTCCGTACTTCGGTGATCCGGTCAAGCTCGATCCTGCTGACTTCGGCAAGCCGACCGATTATCCGTTCACCGCACCCGGCGCAGGCTATGGTCTGAAGGCGCCGAACGGTCCTCAGGGTGCTATCAAGCGTCGCCAGACCATCGGCATGTTCCTGTATAAGAAGGCCGTCCAGACCTCCCAGGAGTACAGCTCTATGGTCACGGATACCGGCATGACGCGCGGCAAGTTCACCGAGATGTGCTTTGACGTGAAGTACGACTGCTGGGTCATTGAGTCCCTGTCCCAGGGCATCATCCCCATCATCGACGCCGTTGAGAACACCGGAACCTTCGCCATCCCCGTCCAGGTTATTGAGCCTGATACCTCTGACGCCAAGGTCCTCCGCGTGACTGCCGATCCCGCTACCCTGTCTCTCAAGGCTGGCCAGGAAGCCTATGTGACTGTCAAGGTTGAGGGCACCGGCGCTTTCGATAAGGGTTGGTCCGCCTTCTCCTCCGATGCAAACAAGGCTGAGGTCATGCCTGACGGCAAGGTCCGCGGTATTGCTGCTGGCACTGCGACTATCACGTTCCGTTCTCTCGGTGATCCCACCAAGACTGATACGGTAACCGTGAACGTCTCTGCTAATCCCGGAGCCTAAGCTAAGCGATAGACTTAACGGCAAGGGCCGTCGGTGCCTCCACTGGCCCGGCGGCCCTTTTCTTTTAGGAGATCAAATGGCAGGTAAATCCCTGGCTCACCTCAGCGGGCAAATGAAGCCCAAGGAGGCGCAAAACATAAAGAACGACAAGGCCTCTCAAGACTTTGTTGAGAAGGCATCGTCTCAGAAGAACACGGCAAAAGGCGATGCTGCCAAATGGCAACACGCAATCCAGCTCGCCCGTGAGGACTTTGGTGAGAACGCTGATACTGATGATCGAAAGTTCTTGGAGCGAGCCGAGGGCTATTACGCCACGATGAACCCAGAGTCCACAGCTGACCAGGTTCGCGGCAAGAATGCGTTCACGTCTGCTGTTGAGGACGTGGCACACGGCATTGATGGCGTAAATGACTTCCTAGGTGACGGCGTGAAAGGAGCATGGGATCTTCTTGCCGGCGGCGGTGCCGAGGCCCTTGGTGGCCTTGCTGGTATGTTGACCGGCGATGAAAATACCGCTTCCGATTGGCGCAATTTCACAGAGGGAATCATTGATGACAAGACGGCAGACGCCCTCGCATCCATTGGCACGAGCCTTGCCGTATCAGCGATCCCCGGTTTCGGTGTGCCGGCATCCATCGCGCTTGCCGGTTTGCAGAATGCAGACAATATAAACGAGGCGCTGACTGGCAGGGACTCCGTGACGCTCCAGCAGCTCGATGACAACGAGAAAACCGGCAGGGCCATCAACGCAGCGCTTGATCTCGGCATGTCCGTATTGCCTGGTATCGGCAAACTGGACGAGGGAATCGATGCAGCACGCGCCGCAGGAAAGATCGCTCCGCTTGCTGACGATGCCAGCAAGGCTACCAAGATCATTGACAAGGTCAATCCTGTCAATCAGGCAAAGGTGCTTGCCAATGACATCGGCAGGATGAAGAGCGGATTCAATGCGGCCAAGGAGTCTGCGATAAAAAACGCCGCCGCAGAACCGTATCTTGCGGCAGACCTTGCGGCTAAATATGCACCCGGTACCGGTTACCATAATCCGATCGATCAGCTTGTCGACATCGCTAAGACCAAAACGTCTGGCCTGAAGCAGTACGCGGACGACGCGCTCGATGCGTACCGTGGTGCAAGGTATACGCAACCTGTTACAAAGGAAGTCGGCGAGAAGGCCGCAAAGGAGACCGCAAAGGGAGCTGCGAAAAGAGCCGCCAAGGAAGCCGGTGAAAAGACTATTGCCGGAAAGGCAAAGAGTCTTGGCAAGGCAGCTCTAAACGTGGCCAAGAAAGCCGGCGCATCGAAGGCTGGCCAGATGGTTACGAACCCTGTGATGACGTACGTGGCGAACGCGGCGAGCGGCGTCCCCATCGCTATGGAGGCTGGGATGTCAGGAAATCCAGATGCGACGGCCGGCATGATACAGCCAAGGGACCCGCAGGTCGCGATCAGGAATGTCATCCTCTCGCTGGCACCCGGCAGCAAGAAGATGTCCAGAGGCCTCGGCCTGAACCCCAACGTCGCCAGGTTCGCGGCGAGCAACAGGGCGTTCCGAGATGCCAAGCATCAAGGACCGGCGTATGATGAGATGAACACCGAAGATCTGTCCAAGCGCATGGACGATTATTACGAGGAGGACTGATGTTCAACGCTGTAGGTAATGCGGTGGGCAATGTGCTTGCAAAGATATTTCCTGGCTCTGTCGCCGGAGGCAAGAAGCCGTCCGGTGGCAATAAGAGCCAGGGCAAAAAGGGAGGCGGCAATCCTCAAAGGGGAGGCGGAAATCCTAGCCAAGGGATGAAGTCTCGAAGGGTGCAAGAAGCCTCCGCACCCGCTGGAGCCAGGGCTGCAACTAGGCAAAGGCCAGTGGGCCGAAATGCTTCTGCTGGCAGGCCGGATAGCTTCCTTGCTAGGCAAGCAGCTATGACCGAAGGAAAGCAGGCTAAGCCAGCTGTTCAGCAGCGCGGAGACGATGGTCGCACGGAAGGCGAGAAGGCCGCCGATGCAGCGACCATGAGCTCTGGGACTTATGATCAGAACGGATATGTCCCGCAAGAGGGCGATAACGATACCCTCGATGTACTCAATAAACGAATCAAAGACGACATCGCATCCGGCAAGCTGAAGTTTGCAGACGGATATGATTCTTCTGATGTCGATTGGCTGGACATCGCCATGGGCGATGCGTACTCGAATCCCTTCGCAAGCTATGGAACGAAGGATTACGAGCGCGATGGTATGACGTATACCAACCTGTCTGACGATGCACAGAAGGCTAGGTCTGATTATCTGTACTCCTTGTACAACGATCCTGATCTTGCCAAGTATCTCGGTGATACCTATCTCGGTGATAGCCGTGCGGCATGGGACCAATACTTCGATTCGACCATGAATGGCGATACCATGGCCGACATGATCAACAACTTCGGCACCACCGGCCATCAGTACACCGGAGGCGACGATGCCATGGTTCAGGCCATGGTTGACCGCATCTTCGAGCAGAATGATCAGGGCGAGTCTCTTGCCGATTACATCACCATCGACGGAACTCCGCTCTCCGGCATGGAGATCAGCAATGGCGCGGTAGACAACGAGGCCATGGAAGCCGCGATGCTCTACATGCTCGATCAGCAGCTCGATGCTGTGAACTCGGGCGATGTTGACGTTGAGGATCTCGGTTACTCGATCTCCGATCTTAACAAGCTGGCCAGGGCTGAGAACCTGCTTTATACGCCTGGCACCGAGGAAGGCGCGAACACCAAGGATCATCGAGGCAATCCTGTTGAAGGAGCCGGCTTCGATGACGAGTGGATCAAGCGTATCTCTGGCGATAACGGCAGGTATGGCGCCGGTAGGACCAACAGGGCAATCCCGGTCAAGAACTTCGCGGATGACATGTTCCAGGCCTACGACGGCCTTGGATACCTCGATTACGATAACGTCTCCGATGAGACCCGTAAGCGTTACGGAAGGGAATAAGCGATGCGCAACGGTTACCGCATAGACGCACCGAGGCCAAAGCCTAAGCGTCGCACGCTACAGAAGACATCCACGCGTGGCACGGTCTATGTGGCTGACGGCACAACGGCAAGCCTGGCTATACCGTGTTACTACATGGAGATGCACAGGCCGATTCCCGCTGTGCCGCACGACAGGATGCATCACGATATGCTCGGTTGGCCTACGCCTGACAAGCCTGATTCGTGCTGCCAGGAATGGGACTTCATCAACTCTTGCTGCCGACGTACTCCGCATATGGAATGCTGCCCGCCTCACTGTGAGCATTTTATCGATATGCGTAAGCTGTTCCCGATTCACCTGAAGGACGAGGGCTATACGAGCTTTGAGGTCGAGATAGTCGATGCCCCTGATGGTCTTGTGGCAACAGCCAGTCTTGATCCTGATGATGACTGGATTGTTCGTGTCAGCATAGAGTCGGATATAGGGGCCAACAGTTTTTCGGACGCAATGATCGCCAGGCGATTTTCAGTGTTCGCGAAAGCCGGAGCAAACAAGCGTGACTTGCTATTCAATGGCACCATAGTCGTCACGCCGACAGCGCACCTGGGAACCAGGAGGGAATAGAAACATGCACGACCATCACATCAATCCGGACCGCTGCGCAGACTCCTGCGATGATCAGCTGCCTATGTTCTCCCGTGTCGGCAGGGGTATTAAGGGCGACTCTTGCAAGGTCGAGATCGCCAGCGATTCCAAATGTGAGACCAAGCTGAAGGGCATGGTCTACGATGAGGCTACCAAGACCTGGTCCTCTGAATGGATGAGCCAGAACATCAACGGTGGATGCTTAAGCTATCAGTACAATCTGCGCCCCTTCACCATCCCGCAGACCTTTACGATCACCTTCATCTACCGCAGGCCCGGCCGTGACGAGTGGTCCTGGACTACGCCGGCGATCCCGTATATCTGGCAGACTGATGACGGCGGCAAGCCGACGGACCCCGATCACATGGTCGGCGCTGGTGTCGCTACGCTGTACATCAAGAAGACCACTGAATCTAATTGGCACGAGAAGCTCGTGTACCCGGATGGCACTGGTCCGGATGACTTTAACACACCCCCTGCAAATGAGGGGTGGACGGTCAACCTGTCCTTTGGCATTGGTGGCGATGTTGAGGTACCGAACATCGATGACTTCGCAAAGGTTCTCGGCATCACTGTCGAGGACATTAAGAAGATCATCAACGGCTCTCAGATCACCATCAATGGCCAGGTTGCCAATAACCTTATCGATTACATCGATAAGCAGGATGACAACCATCTAAAGGATGGGCTTGACCATCTTCATGCTGACTTGGGTTTCAACCAGACTGGACATGGTGAGAATGCATTCGATGGACAGCCTACCGTAAAGGCTTACATCGACGCCAAGAACAAAGATCTAGACAAGAAGATCGATGACAAGATCGGCGAGCTGAAGGCGTTCACCATCGCCGGCTTGGAAGCGATCATCGCCAAGATCTATCAGGGCGGCACGCTTAACCATGAGACTGGCGAGATCACCTGGCCCAATACTGACAAGATTGCAATCGGTAACATGAATGTCTATAGCGGAGGCTCGGCCAACTGGATCAAGACTGATGCTGACGGCGAGAACGACGTGCAGGTGAACTAGCATGGCAAAGTTAGTAGGAAATCTCAAAGCCAGAGTGGACCAGGCGGGAGAGGACGCTGGCGGCCATGGGGCCACATGCTTCGCTCTGCCTGGTACGGCCGGCATCAGACCATCCATGTCGTCATGTCACTTCGACGTACATGTCGCTGTATACGATGATTACAGCGTTTATGTCGGTTTGAACGGATATATTACCGACCATGTCGTAGCGAACAGCGGTTACACGTCGGCCATGTATATCAGCTCCAGTAACTTCGGCTTCGCGTGGAGCGGATCACACCTAGTGACCACTGGAGCCAACGTTAAAGGGAAGTTCGAGGCTGACATCGATGCGTCATCCGGAACATTCAGGTGGGACATGTCCTGCGGTGAGCCAAACCGCGAGTCCCCAGCCGGAAATAACTACGTATACGTCGGCCGTATGCAGGACTTCGCCGCCGGAGTCCAGGGGCAGAACGGCGGTATGTGGATCGGAGGAACGGGAACCTACGAGGCCGTCAATCCGATGTACCCGAGCCCCGTATGGATCATGGTTCCCGGGTTCATCGAGTTTCTCGACTACTTCCCGTTCGCCATCAGGAAGTCTGGAACCATGCAGTCCTGCAATCGCAATGGCGGCAGCGTGAAGATCCGCAAATCTGGCTCTTGGCGCAACGTGAAAAACGTAGCCGCCGGCGATAGCTCAAAGAACAAGGCATTTGTGCGAAAATCCAATCAATGGAAAGTTGCGCCAAAGATAGGCGCGAACGCCAAGTAAGGAGCGAGACATGATCCCACATGACCACACGGGTTGCATGGGCATCCCGGACCTCGTTAGCCACGGCAACTCCAGGCCGTATATAGAGCCGGACTTCACGGCAACAGAATGTGACGACCAGCTCCCCGCCATCTCGACAATCGGCCGAGGCCCTCGTGGTCGCGGTGTCACAATTGCAGGTGTCGAGGTAGACGATGATACCTTCAAGTTCTCCATCGTGGAGGATGAGAACGGCGAGACTGTCTACCAGACGCCTAATCTCTCTGCCGGCGTAATCAAGGTCTCCGCTAAGCCGGAGCGCCCTGTCGCCGGTGAGACTGTCGTCATGGACTTCACGGTCACCAGGGACGGCAGTTCCACGGTGACCCATATCCCGATCCCCGCTGGATCTGCCGGTTCCAGGATCTTCATGTGTTCTGTTGATCTCGGTAAGCCGATGGGCGAAGGCTATGCCTATCAGACCGACATCTCCACGCTCATGCACTATGGGCGCAACAATTCTCAATGGAAGTCCATGCCGATCCCGCGCGTGAATGATGTCGTGATCTTTACGCTCAACGGTCGCATGGCTTTCGGCACCATCGAGGCAGTCGAGGATGGCAAGGTCTTCTTCACGAGCCAGGTCGACTTCGACGTACTGCAATCCTTGGAGATCGATGACTCAGGTAACTGGGTAATCGGTGGTGTATCAACGGGCAAGCCTGCTCGCGGTCCTAAGGGCGACAAGGGCGATCCTGGTGAGGACGGACGTGACGGCGCTCCCGGCCCTCAGGGCAAAGACGGTCTGCGAGGACCGCAGGGCCCGCAGGGTGCTCCCGGTGCTCCCGGTGAGGACGGTAAGCCTGCCATCATGGAGATCGGTAAGGTCGAGGAGAGCACGACCCCGACTGTCACGATCACTCGTACCGATGCTATCGGCAACAAGTTTACCGTGGACTTCGGTCTACCCAGGGGCGCTGATGGCAAGTCCGTTGACGTTCAGGGTGGCATTTATACTATTAACCAGCTACCTGCGTTCGACGATACTCCGGTCAATCGAGCCTTCATCGTGAAGGACGATGACAATCGATTTGATTTGTACATCAGGGGATTCGAGCCAGTCATCGCTGAGGAGGGCGGCCCATGGACCGTGGTAGAGGATTGGCAGGGTATCCAAGGCTTCTCTATGCGCTACCTTGTTTCGCTCACCATACCTTCTGAAGGTGTGCTGAGGATCCCTGCTAATACGGCTACCACAGCCTTCCAGAACTCCCGTTTCATCATTGACGGAGATCTGGCTATCGATAGGGCTGGTACGGTTGGCATCATCGGTTCGTCTGTTGATGACTCTGGTGACTACACAGTCACGAAGATCGGCACGCTCAATGTTGACTGGGCGAATATGCTAGATAAGCCGCGCAACCTGATGTTGCATGATAAATCGACAGGTGAGATTGCTCGTCTGGACGGTACTAATATCTCAGGCATCTATATGTTCTGGCTTTACGTCACACGAGTCACTACGAGAGATCTGAACTTCACAAACAACAACGGAACTCTTATCGGCTATACGATCAAGGCATCCAATGTTGCTGATAAGATTCTCCCTGCCGTCATAAAAGATAATGCTGTAATCGGCGTACTTGATCGACCGATTGACACAACGCCCGGTCTAGTTGCGCCTGATAATCAGACGATCAAGCTCACTGGCACGACAATAGGTGTAAAGTCTGGCTCTATTAGCAGGTCGCACCTGGATACAAATCTCGCAGGAAAAATCGATAAGATAGAGGTAGCAAGCGTCGACGAGGTACACAATCGCTACGTCGAGCCGGAATAGGAGCTTAAGTATGGCTGAAATCCAAGACAAGCTAATCGATATCAAAGGCTTAGATGCCTATACTGAATCAGTAGACCAGAAGCTCAAACGGAAGCTAGACAAACCAGGTGGTATAGCCAGTGTTGGCCGAGTGTTGACCATTAGCGAAAGCGGGGCTCCCAAGTGGCAAGATCTTCCGGCAGTACCAACGACGGACAACATTCGCCAGATCGTTAATGAGCAACTTGCTAAGACGAAGTTCACCATAAATGATCAGGGCCATCTGATCATCGAGACCCCGGAGGCTTAGATATGGCTATTATCGATGCAGGTTTGGCACGCGGTCCCCAAGGTCCGGAAGGTCCCAAGGGTAACCCGTTCACATACGCCGACTTCACGGAATCCCAGATCGCGGAGCTTCAGCGACCGGCTACCGAGGCAGCTACGCGAGCGGACAAGGCTGCCGAGAATGCCAATTCCGCAGCGACAAAGGCAAACTTCGCCATAGATGCGCTCATCAATCCGCCGCAGCCCACGTGGGACGAAGCAAAACAGCGCTACACCAACGAGACCATGGCGGCATACGCCCATAGCCACCGCGACGGCAAGATTTACGGAGTGAAGATTCCAAAGAGCATAATCACGGACTGCATCAAGATCGGTGCGGCAGAGGGCATCGCTGCCCCCACGCCCGGTACCATTGGAACGCCATGCGTTGACCCGTTCACCGCGATGGGAAAGGGTCCGCACTGGCACGAGGACGTGTGCGGCGGCGCAGACTCCGATGGAGCGCCTTTCGTTGACGGCATCGAGGGCGATGGTCGCTTCTCGCTCACCGACAACGGACACGGCAACAACGTCTACGTCATGAGCAACGTCATTTGGCAGAAGTTCGAGGAAGATGTTGACCCCGATTACATCTGGTGGTTCTACTCGGACACGCGCAAGGGCGGTTATGAGCCGAACCCACAGGCGTTCTTGCCGGACGGCACCATTCGCCCCTACATGCTTACGCCGAAGTACGGAGCATCCAAGGATGCAAATGGCAACCTGCGCTCCGTATCCGGCGCACCACTCTACGTCCGAAATCTGAGTCACGACAGCGGCATCGACGAAGCAAAGACCGCGATCACTGGTTATTCGCTCAAGTCGGTCTATGACGATTGGTACATCAAGTTCAGCTACATCACGCGCTACGGAACCAAGAACTTCCAAAAGCTGTTCGCAGGATGCTCAAGCTACAACGTGCAGGTAGCTCCCGTGCTCGCCGAGACTGGCGTGAAGCGCGTGGTCGTTAGTGCTACAGATGCTGAAAAGTTCCTCGACGGCTCGTGCGTGTCGCTTGGCACACACGACACTGGCAACACGGGCACGAGCGTGGGTTCCGACCGTAACACCGGCAAAAATTACGATGTGTTCGACATGAAGCGCATCGTGTCACACGAGACGCTAGCGGACGGCAACGTGGCGCTGAACATCGAGTGCGACGCCGCGTTCGACACGGGCACATCCTACCTGCTTTCCACCATGCCGTGGTGGACTGGTGTGACTGACGCGGTGGAGGGTGACGGATCGCCGTCTTCCAACCTGAGCAGCAAGGAGCCGTGCAAGGTCGGAGGCGTGGAGCTGATGTACGGCGCGTATGAGATTGTGCACGGGGCAATGCAGAAGTCCGTTGGCGATGGCTGGTACATCGTCATCAACCCTGACAGCCGCAACGAGAAGAAGAGCGCGGTTGCAACCGGCGCGATCGAGACTGGCGTACGTCTTGTTGATGATGGCACATGGCCCATCACCATCACCAACGCGCACGGCCTGCTGGTCGGTCAAGGCAATGGAGGCAACTCGAACAGCGGACTGTGCGACTGCACGTACAACTCCAATCCTACTGACAAGGGGCTTCGCGAGCATCTGACTTCTGGCAGCCTCGGGAGCGGTTCTGTCGCGGGTCCTTGGTCTGTCAGCGGCCGGCACTGGCTCGTCTGGGCCAGCTGGAACTTCTGCTCTCGTCTCTCTGCCACGGGTCGAGGGGGTGAGGAAGCCCAAGCGGCGAAAGCCGCGTAGGGGCTGACGAGGGGGCTTGCCCCCTCTCATCCCTTCCTATTGGGGGTTCACGGTACGTGGGCTGATGTTTTCTTCTGGCAACCTCAGGAACGGTTCTAACGCAGGTCCTTGGTATGTCAACGGCAGGAACAGGCTCGACAGGGCCAACTGGAACATCTGCTCTCGTCTATCTGGTTGTATCTCATTCATTCGCCGTGTCCTCCCGCCGCCGCCATTTTTGCGATGAGCGGGTCTAACCCAGCTTAACTAAGTGAAACTTTGGCTAAAGACCGCCGGGCCAGTAGCTGTGCGCGACCGCTCGGGTGCCAACCAGAGATACGGAAGACGGGTCTAATTTGAAGCGATATTGCAAGAAGCTCGCACTCACGCGGGACGTGCAAATCGCGGGGTATCCCGCAGTTACTATCGCAGGCAAAAGCCTACAGCTAGGAGGATTAAATGGTTGAGACTTATTACGGCCCCAAGCCCGAGCGCGTACACGTGGAGCATCTTGACGGACGCACTCATGTGTGGCTCGTCAAGGATGCCGAGCGCGACACCGTTGACCGTGGGCCAGACGAGCGAGATTCAGTCGAGGTGTACACGGGCAAGACGCTCCACTTCACCATGTGGGGCACCGTGAGCGCCGATGAGGTAGAGCGCGGCTTTGATGCCCTGTGGTCTGAGCACGAGCTTGATGGCATCGGCGATACCGAGCGCATCGTCGCTGTCGAGCAGGCAACCGCCGACAACGGCAAGCGGCTCGAGACGGCATTTCAGGCTCTCGCCGAGCTTGGAGAGATGATCGCAACGGCTGGAGGTGAAGTCTAATGGCAGCAATCTACGCGACGCTCATCAAGGACGGGGCGATTAACCCTAAGACTAATGAGCCTTGGAAGGTGGAGGACGTAAACGTGATTTGGCGTGCGTCCGTCAAAAAGCTACTGGACAGCAGGTGATATAAATGGCTGGAGCTCCGCGTATCGGAATCGGAAACACCGAAGTCTTAAACGGTGCTGCCGCCACACCTCAAGGCAACCAATCTGTACCTGGCGGATGGCCTAGCGGCGGTGGTGGCTACAGCGGCGGAGGTGGCGGAGAGGGTGGTTCCACCGGACCATCTGATGAGCAGAAGCGAGCCGGCGATAACCTCGCCGGCATCACCGGTTATAACTACAAAACCACGCTCGGAAACTATGAGAACACTATGTCTCTGCTGGATACTAGCGATCAGCAGAACAAGTTTCTTCGTGACACGCAGGTCACACAAGCCAAGAGGAAAGCTGGAAACGAATGGTTCTCGCAGCATAAGAAGCTGCAAGATACCGCCAGCCAGGCAAAAGATGCAGCCGGCGGAGCTATGCGCGGCAGTTTCCTCTACGACTATCTTGACCTGCTCGCCGACCAAGATGACACGATCGACGAGGCGACCCTTCGCAACTTGCGCGAGAATATTAACTCAGTTGATAACAGCTACTTCGAGGCGCTTGCCCAGAACAACAACTCGCGCAACGAAGCAGCCATGAATGCCGAGCAAGGCTTCAGGGAGCTTGCGGCTGACTACATAGCTCAGCTCAACAATATCCATCCTGATCTTGCGAAGGACATGATCGATGGTGCTAACCACACTCTGAAGCCTCCGTCATGGCTTAACACAGACTTCTTCAATGCTCACAAGAAGGGCCCTGTGAAGCCAGATGACTTCTCGTTTATTAGGCCCGATATGGCCAATAAGAAGGCCAGTGATCTGAATACCGGTAGCAGTAACACTTCACAATCTGCCTCTGGTGACTACTGGCAGCGAATGACTTCGGGTTATAATCAAAGAAAGCGTCAAGCATAGGGGGTGATTCATATGGCTAAGTGCGGTACTAAGTGCGGTAAGAAGGGCAAGAAGGGCTGCAAGTAAACCAACCCACTGCTTGCAGAAGTGCTTATCGGTCGATGTACAATCGGCTGGTAAGCACTTTTTTTCTAAGGAGGAGACAAATGTCTTTCATGGATGCCATGGCGAACGTGATGGGCGATGCGGCCCCAATGCTCGGCAAAAAGAAAAAGGGCTTCCCGATGCCTAGTGACGAACCGATGCCGGCAGGTAAGCCGAAGCCAAAGGGCAAAGGCAAGCCGATGCCTAAGAGCAAGGGTAAAGGGAAGCCGATGCCCAAGGGTAAGGGTAAGCCGATGCCCAAGGGTAAGGCTAAGGCCAAGCCGATGCCCAAGGGCAAGAAGCCGTTCCCACCTAAGAACAGCAAATAATAGCGAGGAGGATGACCATGAGGTCGATGACACTCGATGAGTTCGTCCAACAGGTGTACTACGCACAGGAAAAGGTCCTGCTCGATTTCGAGTTCACCGACGACAAATATCGCGAAGTGATCATGGAGCTTCGTCTGGTTCTCCAGGAGCTCCAGAAAGAGGAAGACTGGCTCTGGCTCAGGGAGCGCCTGGTCCTCGGCACCTGCGATGATTTCGGCAAGCCTGGCACTATACCGGAGTTCCGTTTGCCTGACTGGGTATACAAGCCCTCCGGCTTGCACGATGACGGCATTCGTATGTGCAGGCCTGATAGGTGCGGCAACCCGACGAACGACTTCTATACAGTTCCATTCTCGTCGATGGGCGAGATGAACGGGGGCAGGCGAAGGTGGTACGGCGAGCACGGCCAGGTCAACTATGACGATAACAGGTTGAGTGCTGCCGTGATCGGTAGGATCGTCACGTTCAACAGGGTGCTATCTCCGGACGAGCGTCATAGGATTGCTGTAATGGACGTTCAGCGTGAGATCGAGATGCCGGATATTCCACCGCGTGCCGATGAGTTCGAAAAGATGAACGCTGATAAGCAGGCCAAGATCTCCGAGCAATACAAACTCGACAAATGGTTCGATGAGATTCCTGATCCGAACTATCTCGTCATGCGAGTCGCTGCTCTTCATTGTGTTGGTAGTCCTGTTGCCCAAATGCGTATGCAGGATCTCACTGACAATGCTCAGAAGCTGTTGTCCGCAATGCGCGAGGCAAATGCCATGGCCACTCAGCCAGACCATGTTGGATGGGATATCCCTGGTTGGTACGAGGTGGTGTAACCCATGGCCAAGAAGAAGCAGACGGCAACGCAGGCAGCAATCTCGTCGAGCGAGCCGCGCATTACAAGCCTGCGCCAATGGGCCGGCATAAACATTAACGAAGCATCGCCCGGCTGGAATCCGATCGCATCGCCATTCAGCGATGGCCAGGCAGATCTAATGGACAATTTCCTGATGGTCCAGAACAACTGTTCGCTATCTCTGACGAAAGGCATTGAGACTCGAGACGATGATGAGCTTGTTGCCACTGCACCAAAAGGCATTCAGTTCACAGGCGTTGCCTGTCTACAAAAGAACAATCTGATATGCGCTTTCTCCGATGGATCTCTTCGCGTACATAAGCTAGGTGATGATCCGTCCTCATGGACTCAGATACCCGTTGTTGACCACGATGGCTCTAGTACAGGCAAGGTGTGGACTGAAGTCGCATACTACGCCTCCAAGCTCATCTGCTTCTCTGATGAGAGCGAGTGCTTTGTCGGTGATCTGGCGACCCTGACAAGCCAGGGGGTTAGAAGTTATAGGCTTGTCCCAGAGCCTACAGCTGCGCCAATTCTTACGAACAAAGGTTCGCTTACTGATGGCACGGTATCTCGCATCCAGGTTTGCTATGTGTACACAAACATCTTCGGATCAACGATGGGATCGCCGATCTCCGCGAAGATGGTATCCGCATCGCCGGTAGAATGGTCCGCTGCGCAGTACATGGAAGTGTCTGGCACAGCTCCGGCTGGCTACGACATCACTGGTGTCGACATCTATTTCACCATGGATGACAACACCGAATTTGCCTTCGCTGGCCATGTGAACCTGAATGACGGAGGAACATGGCGCTATGCGTGGTTAGGTGCCCTGGCAGATACAAGCCAGTGGACCAACGTCAGCCTCGAGATTCCAACAGAGAACACGACCAAGGGTGTCAATGCAAAGTACATGACGCATATCGATGGTCGTCTTTACTTCTGGGGCGGTGACCTAGAGTATCGCTTGTACATCGGTGGTAATCCTGGCAACGAGCTTTCCGTGGCGCGAGGAGTTGGCGGCGCTTTCGTTGATATTGAGCCTGGCACCGGCATCACGATCTCCAATGTTCTGAAGCATAAGACCTACTCTGCATCCTCGATCGTCACCATCATGTGCGGCAACCCGAATACCGGACAGGTTAAGCGATTTAATCTCTTGGAGACCAATGTTAGCGTCACGAATGAGATGTCCTCGAAGGGCTATATGACCGAAGAGGTCAGTAACGTCGTAGGCTGCAACTCTCGCTGGGGCTGCGGTGTGTTCGATGATGGTCTGTACGCAGTGAGCCGTTATGGCCTTGCCCTCACGACGCACGCCATGGAATACAACAACCAGCTTCGCGTGAGCTATGTGTCTGACCAGCTCAAGCCGATCTTCACCGATCGCCTGGGCAATAGGCTCAACAATGCTCGACTGGTGTATATCGATGGCATCATTTACCTGGTGATGGCAGAGGCTGATGGCACTGGGCTAGATAACGTCATCCTGTGCTATGACATCTCTGCGAAGGCATGGTGGACATACACCTATGACACCAGCCTCCGCATCTTGCATATCATGTCGATCGATTCCCAGGATCACTGCGAAGGCCTTGGCGTTATTACGCCGGACAAGATCGACATGATTCCATGTACCATGCCGCAAGAGGACACCAAGCCGAACTTCGGTGGCGTACTCCTCATGACGGGCGAGTTGTCCGCAAGGCAGCCGCCGAACGAATCGATATGGCTCGAGCAGCTTGAGTTTGATTTCGATTATTTCATTGGAGATCTGACGATTGATGTAACCGGTACGGATTACTACGGACGAGAGTTCCATGTGAAACGCACCATGAATTATGACAAGCTCCAAGAGAATCATCAGGAATGGGTTCGCGTTGGAATGATCGTCCGCACCTATCGCATCCGAATGTCTGGCCCTGCTCGCTTCAGGATGTTCCAGATTCTCCAGAAGACCTATTCCCAGTCCGCTAAGATCGGCCTGGTATACGGCCTGGACACCTGGGCGCAGGTCAAAGGTCCGCATGGTACTGGCCTCGATAGGCATGAAATCAATGACTATAACAACTTGAGGGACGTCATTATCCCGTAAACGGGAAGGAGGCACCGGGCCAAAGCTCGATGCCTCCTATAGTTGTCAGCCTATCATCCGGGCGAAACCCGGAGTCCCACGCTCACCTTTTTGCCGTAGCTCAGGATTGTTGCGCTCTCGCCAGCCCAGGGTTGCAACCCCTGTCTCCTATAAACTGACGAGCGACGTTAGTCGCCATTATACATGAAAAACCCGCCTGCTGAACAGAGAGTAAAGAGCAGACGGGTTTCTCAGGGGAATGATGTCAGGAAGACCACATTCGAATAGATCTTAGCCTATATCCGATTTTTTATTAAGAGCACAAGTTGGAAATCTTGGAATATTTGCATCTGTCGCGGCGATATACATCTTCATAAACTCATCGAGATCCATGGTAACTTTCCACTTCTCGCGATCCTTGCGGTGCATGACGACCGGAACATCATCAGTCCCCTTGGCATCAGTGCGACTCTGTACCATGGCCTTCTCGATATTCAGACTCTGAACACGTTTGCATTCTATATGCACACCGGGCAGACCTATAATATCTGGAGAATCTCCGCCGCCTTTGAACTGCTGACCACGACGAGTATCGAAGCCATAGGTGCGCAAGATGCGGGCAAGCTCGAGCTCACCATCCTTGCCCTTACGACGGCTATTCACCGCCATCTACATACGCCCCCTGGCCTTGTTACGATCGGCGCACTTGCGCATTTCGTCGCGCATGTCAGACACGTCGAGCGCTGCGAGCATGTTGGAACAGGCCTGCATGACATCGGAGATCTCCTCAACCATGTCCATCTTGGCCTGCTCCATCTCAAGGTAGCCGTTAGCATCTTTCGCCAGACGATACCTCTCGAAGGCTGAGTGTACTTCACACGCCTCCTCGACGATCTTCATGGCCTGTGCTTTATCGATTCGGACGTCTTTGAACGTTACTACTGCTGGCCACGTAACCGCCCCGATGCTGTTGTGCCCCATAGTTCTCTCCAATTTTCTTCTCGGTGTCGATAAGTTCGTCTAGATAATCGTGGCACTTCTCGAGATCGATAAGGCCATTCTTCTTCTTGTACCTTAGGATGTACTTGATGATGTTCCCCTGACAGAAGCCGGCGTATCTCTCAGGCGACATGAATGCCTTCATTACGTCTTTCACCTGGATGCCACCGGTTCCGATGTAATGGTTAGGTATCATCGCGGCTCTCCCTTATCGCTCGTGCAGATTGCGACCACAAGGAGAACACCCAGAAGAAGAAGCGTGTATATCCTGTTCATCATAGGCCCCATTATTTCTGCTTCCTTTGCTTGCAGTTGCCACCAAGCGTCTGCCCCTCACACCATGTATGGAACTGCGTTGAACATGGCACGTCATAGACCATGACCTTCTTGATCATGCAATCGCTCTTCCTACCTGGATTATTGAACTTACAGTTTTCGCAATACGTGCGAAGCATGTTGTCCATCACGCTCATCAACTAAACTCCTATCCATCTGGTTCAACATATGCCTGACAGCCATACTGACATGCAGATGATGGCGAATGGGATTATCAGTACAGAGATGATGACCAGTATGATCATCGCAATGATATCCCTTACCACGAGATCGCCTGCCCGCACTTAGGACAATAGTTCCAGGACGGATCTACCTGGAATCCGCAAGTCGGGCAAGCGGCGTAGCAGGTGTCTTCGAACAAACCCTTCCCGCTTTTGATCTTCACGGGTATTGGCATCTCTTTCGCGACGACTTCCTGGATACGATGCATGGCCACGTCAACACTCAGTTTTTCCTTCATTGTTCTCTCCGTTCGGCAAGGACATCCAATCCGGCTCCTTGTACTCGATCGCCACGGTCGGTTTCGCCGGCTCATTGCGACGACCCTCGGTGCGGTCGAGTATCATCTGTACCGCTTTCTGCCTGTCTTTCCTCGCTTGCATGTTCATGCCGGGATCACTGTTCGCTATGCACACGGTAGCTTTCGCGAGAGCTATGATCGCCGGGTCATCAGGGAATATCGTCAGGCGTTTGGCGTCCTCATAGTTTAGCACATCGTTGAGTGCATCCGAGAAGATAGAACTGCATCCATCTGTACCCCCCTTCTCAGGTGCAGTACCATCGATGCGCTTCACGATCTCGGAGATCAGAGAGATGTCCATGTCGAACACAGCACTGAAAAATAAGTTCATGACGAAAAAGGTCTTCGTCGTTCCAGCTGTATCACGGCCGGCTACGACTTGCCCGATCGTCCGGAACAGAGAAACGTTAGCTATGTAGTCGTCCATAGACTCGGACGTCGGCATAGCTTTTGCTTTGATGATCTCAGTGCTTTCGGTCTTTGTATCGCTCATTGTAACGACGCTTCGCCTCCTCGCGCCTGCGCTTCATGTTTGCATCGGTATTGGGATTCCTGGCGTGTCCTGGAAGGAGCACGTCGGTCTCATGGCAATGCATAGTCCTCTCGTCGGGCCTCATGCCATGCTCGGCCATCCAGGGTATCCTGAGCCTTACAGAATAAGGAGGACGATTAAGTCTCTTAGGCGAGATCGTATAGATGGTCTTGCTATAGGTTCTGCCGTTAATCGAACCCCCCTTCTGCACGCGAGAGGAATAGTAGCGGAACAGGTTAGTCCACATGCGTATTTCCTTGGCGTGCTTCTTCTGTTCGTAGTCATCGCCGGTGACCATTTTGAACAGCATGGAGAACGTATACTTGCGGCGCTTGATAACCCGCTTCCAGCCTGGGATCTCAGACATCTTGGTTATCCAGTCCCTCAGCATGGTCTCGGCTTTAGCAAGCGCCTCGTCCTCATAGTTCTCCCAGAGACCAGGCTCAGCTAGGAACGATTCCGCATGGCCTACTATCATCCTTTTAGGATCATGAGATAGGACTTGCTTCTCTCGCTTCTTGAGGAGATCAAAACCATCCGTAGGTATTTGCTCCATTTCCATGAAGAAACTCCTTCCTTTCCTTTTCAGTCATGTAGGTTATCGGTTTCGACGGCTGCCTATCATTCGACTCACCGAAGAACTCGTAGTTCGTCGGCACCTCTATCGGGCGACCAGTCGAATTGATGTTCAGGTAATCCATCTCACGGATACCCATAGCGGCATACCTCAGTGCGTCCATACCATGACTCGCCCAGTTATGGATGGGCAAGGCAGACCAGTCATCCTGTTTTTCGAGACGCTTATACTCATAAGCATCGAATGCTTCATTGAGCCTCGAGCATTTGTCGGAATTGATCCACATGTTTGGCATGAGCTCGCGTACTAGGTTGATACCTCGGTCAATACGCTCCTTATCCAAAGCGTGCCAATTGACCGATGGGAACATACGTGTCACTTCCTCAAGCGGTGTCTCAGATGATGCGGATCTCTCGGAGTCCCAGGGCAAGAAGCCGACCCTGACATACTTCCACCATTCAGCATGAGCCAGGGTAGCCACGACTTGCGCGAGAGACTGGCCACGCTCCTCGATATAATCGCAGATCATCATGCGGCCACCGATGAACTGAAACACAACGCCGGCTGTTGCGTCGGTCATCTTGCCCTTCGAGGAGATATCGAATGCAACATAGACCGGCTCACGGTCATTGATGTTGAAGCGGCAATAGCGTCCCTCGTCACGCAGCTTCTCGATGCCTCTGTACACTAGGCCCGAGTTGACGGTCGAGAACTTGCAATAGAACTCCTGCCAGAACAGTTCCTCCAAGCCCTGCCTGATGTACTTGTCATGAATGGCATCGATGTCATCCTGCGTGTACAGGCGTACCCATTCGTGCTTCTCCTCGTCCCATCGCATAGCATCCTCGATGGTGACAACGTCCACATACGATCGATAGCGCCCACGCACATTGTGCGGTCCAGGAAAGTCCACCGGATCCATAACACCGGTGTAGTTCTGGATCATCTTCGTGTACACGTTGTTCATGCCACGAGGCGTTCCGTTCATATAGACGGCTAGGTCCTCACCGTTGGCGAGCTTGTTCTCCCAGATCGGCTCGATAAATTGGAAAGCATTTGGCCCATACAGACTAGCTTCCGATATCACAAAGCGATCGTAGGAAGAACCAATAAGCGCTGCATCGTTCTGGAAACCGATGAACTTGATGCGAGCTTCGGCCTTATCTTCTGGGTGATTGGCAAACGTGACTTCCTTCGCAGTGTCTTTTACCACGATATGCTCTTGAGGGAAGTCGTCCCAGAACCTTCTACCATCGATATACTTGTTGAAGATGTTCTCGTTTACCCATTTGTTATCGAGGCCGATGTACGCGGTTCTCGTGCCAGGATGGCGCCATGAGTAATCGAGTGCGTTCTCGATATCGTCGGTATCCTTGCCGAGCTGTCGGCCCCAGATTTTGAAATAGAAGTTATCCTGGCCGGTTCTCCTGCGCATCCAGCAAGCCTGCTGATATGGCCTTGGCCTGTAATACTTTGGAACGGTAACTAGCTCCGCCATCTAGGCCACCTCGGTCGTCGGCATTGAGTCGGCATTGTCGGCAAGCCAACCGACGAGCTCATCGACGCTATCGAATATCGGCGTACACTCGCCGTCATAGGCGAATCCATCACCGCCTGGTACGCATTCCTGCGTGTACCATCCTTTTTTTACTCGACCGTCTTCGACGATCAAAACCTCTGTCGGTTTATAAAACACCCTAGGTTTTCCCATGACGCCTCCTAAGAAAAAGGGGGCCGGGGCTTACGCCTCGACCCCAGCTGGACCTATTAGATCTCTTGGACTATTAGCCCTCGCACTTTGCTTCGCAAGAACCCTGTGTATCTTTTTCCATCTCAGAGATGAGGCGAGCACGGATCTGCACGATACCGCTGCCAGCAACAGCAGCAGCCTCATGCAGCAGCGCTTGATGGAATACATCCTCCCACGACTTCGGATCGTTGAACTCAATGACCTCGTCAATAGGATTCTTGAACTCGCAGTCGGTATCGCCCAGGGCCATGGCACCAAAGCCTGTGTTCTTCACAATGTTGAGGGTACTCTCGTACATAGCCTCAACCTCGTCGGCTGCCTTGAGAACCTTATCGAAATCAGTGAGATTCTCACCAGTGACAGTGTGATACAGGGACTTGATATCGAGTAGCGTGTTCCAAGAATGAGCACGATTCTTGGCGATCTCAAGATTAGCGATGAGGCCGGCCTTCTGCCTGTTGAAAATCTTCTCGATCTTCTGCTGCATCTGATCCATTTCTTTCTCCTTTACTTGTTCTGCTGACGAAGTCGTAGCATAGCTTCCTCAAGAGTTTGAGGTTCGCGCTTCATCTTACCATTCCCCCCACTGCCGTGGGACTTCATATCCAAAGAAGGCTGACGAGTTCTCTCATTGGCAGACTTCGTTGCCTTCGTGCGACGCTTCGACGGCTTAGCTTTGGAGAAGCGTGAAGCCATTCGCTCAGCCTTTGATGCCATCTTATCGAGGTCACAGTTGTATCCGATGACATTGCCATTGGAATCCAGAACCTCATAGCCTTCGATCAGATCGTCGAACATCTCACGCACAGCGTCGTCCATGGCGTCATAGGACGGAGCGAAGTCCATGAGCCTGAGCGACGGGAGGATAGAGTCTGCATCCTCATTCCTGATCTCCAGGGCCCTACGCTTGAGCTCATTCCTTACCTGTCCGTTGAACGAGTCAATCCAGGACTGAGCTTCCATACGAGACGAGAACGGACGATTCGGATCATCCGGGTTGTGATAGATCACACGTCCATCAGAAGTACGCTCATACAAGTCTTTCATCTGGAACTCACGGATATTAGCATCCCTGAACTCCTTGGCTGCTTTGGCGATGGCAGACTTGTTGAGATTCTCGATCAGGCCTCGTTTGACAGCAGCGTAATCAATCTCTCCAGGCAGAGCTGAAGATCCTCGATCGTCGTCAACGTCTCCGCCTTCATCCTCGGGATTCTCCTCTCTCTCCTGGTCATCGGAGTTCCCTTCAGAATCTTCGCCTCGATCGTCCACTGAGTCCTCAGGATCCTTTTTGTCCATGCCCTGCACACGCTTAAAAGCAGCAGCGAGATCCTCAGGCCCATTGTCTTCCTCCTCGCCTTCCTCGTCGTCGTCCTCGTCTTCGTCGTCTTCCTCGGTCCACGGTTCGTCATCAGGATCGACGTCCTCATCATCCATCTCGAGATCCTCGGGATCGATACCGTCGAGGGCTTCGTCGTCGTCTTTACCTGGGATGTACATCAATAACCTCCGTTTATCTCTTCCATGAGCATGTCGATTATTCCTATGGCTTGGCGCAGCCAATCAACTTTCAGGCTGTTATAGACCATATCAACCCTATTGGATGGATAGACATCGGACTTGGCCAATTGGTCCTCGAACCAGGCGCGAAGGCTCTCAAGGCTATCTCGCCTATCCATAACCATCGCCTTCTTTGAACCAACGAACTTCCTGAATTGCTGATAGATCTTCGCGTACTCCGACATCCTCTCGGTATCCGTAAGCTCGTCGGAGAACTCGAACGACTTATACTTCATGGCTATCGTGGAATAGAAGTCGAAGTATGGCGGCGTATCGAACGCCACTAAAAGAGTCTTCTCGATATCGGGTTTACCGCCCTCGATGTAATTAGCCATCCTCTGTCCTCCAATCACTTGCGAATAGATCGGCCTGCTGCACGGAATATGGCCATGTGGATATGTCGTCGTGATACAAGAGGCATTGCTGCTTGCCGTGCATACCAATCGAGAGCCAGACATTCTCGGGCCACGACGACCTGTAAGCTATCTCACCCGGATAATTCACTATCCGGTTTAACATGCTAGAGAACTTCATCCTCGCCAGCCTTAGCGCGACGGCGCAGCTCCTTCACGATTCGCTGCATGGTCTCGTCAGTAAAGCTGATGTCTACGCAGATCAAGCCACCAAGATAGAACTTCGCACCATGCCTCTTGTCCCAGAGCTCATGGAACTCTTCATACACGCCCATCTGCTGGAGCAAAGCCTTCACGTTCGGAAGGCGCTGATGAGTCCACAGATAACCTCTATGGCCCTGGAACTCAGCGACAGCACACAAGTCCTTGGTCGGCCTGTAGGTTAACAGGCAGCTATACTTCGGCATGGTAGACTCAGCGTTTACCGGACGGCCGGTATCTTTGATGTCATAGTCGACGACCTTGGTGCCGCTTTCGTTCGGGCCAAACGGGCTGAGCTTGCCGACATCGAGGCTGCGCTCGGTCGTGATCTTCTGGGTGCCGACCTCTTCGTAATACTTGCCAGGCTGCTGCGGAGTCGGCTTCTGCTCAGGAGAAGCGATGAGCACGACGCGGTCGTAGTCCTCGATGGTCGGCTCAACGACATTCAGGCCAAGCTCGCATACCACAGGTACCTGAGGGACAGCCTTGGCTTTCTCCTTTGCCTCAGCCAGCTCGCGTTTCAGCTCAGCGATCTCCTTCTCACGATCATCGTCAACGACAGTGGACTCGCGCTCAGGTTCAGGCTCCGGCTCAGGCTTTACCTCCGCCGCCATCTTTTCTTTCTCTGCACGCCTAGCTTCGGCGATTGCCTTCTGTTGCTCTGGCCATGAAAGTCCTTCGAGCGATACGCCCAACCTATCGGCCTCCAGGGCGATTGTCTCCTTGCTAAGAAAGCCTGCCATTCAGTTCTCCTTTCCATGACAGTATGCCTACAATGAGACCATAGCAGGATAACGCCATTACTACAAGAAAAAAAGGGCCACACCACCCAAAGGTGGCATGGCCCTAACAGCATGATTACTCGGTGATAAGCTCTTCAATAGCATCCATGAGACGAGTAAAGCGCTTGAGAATCTTGTATGGCGTGGACTCGTTGCCAAGGAAGTCAAAGGCAGCCAGCTCGAGAACAAGCGCGGCGTTCATATTGAACGTACGCTCATCATCAGGATCGACTCCATGATTGATAAGAACTCCCCTGACGATGTTGTTCACGAGATCTGCGAGTTCAGTCGGCTTGATCTCTCCGCACACTCCGACGCCTCCATCGGATGCAATGACGATGTGCTTCTTGAACGGGAATACAAGATCAGTATCGCCATCGTCAATCAAGAGATGCACGATGCTGGCGTCGTTCTCCTTGGCCTTCTTGATGACTTCCTCGTTACGAGCTGCTACCTTGTCCTTGAGCTCATCAGGATTACCGGACAGAACGTTAGAAACGTTCTCATCGCCATACGCCTTGCGGACGTTGTCCTCGATCGTCTCGCTACGATTCTTCTTGCTATCGTTCTCGGACATGTTAGTTCCTTTCGATCTCGACTTTTACATCAGACAGCCATTTGGTAAATACATCCTTCAGCATGGCAGGAGCTTCTTTCAGATCTTCGATCTCTAGCTCCGTCTCATCCTCAGAATCGTTCATCATCAAATCAAGCATGGTCTTGAGCCCTTGATCCCATGTCGACGGATACTTATCACATGGGACAAACTCTGATTTGATTGGCTTTCCGTTCTTCGGATTCACCTTAGACAACGGCGACTTATCAATGGCAAGGCAGAGGCCATTTGAGTATGGCCTCAGCCTCCAGCGTCTGCCGTTGTTAGGATTAGTGATGATGATCTTCATCATTCTCCCTACAGTTCAGACGACAACTTACGCATCTTGTTACGGACCTTTTTGCTTTTAGCCATGTAGGAGTAATGGCGCTCCTGCACTACATCCAGAGCGAAGTCCAGATCATCGAGTGCGTCATTCGACTTGGCGAGTTCGTCAGACAGTTCCATGACAGACTCTTCGATCTCGTTGATTTGCTCTGCTTTGCAAATGCGCCCGTTGCTATCAATCGGTTGGATAGACGTCATGCGGTACCTACTTCGTGACGTAGACGGTATCGCCTCGGGTGATAACCTTGACGTTCGCGTTCAGCTTATCAGCTGCCTTACGAATGGACGCTGCCTTATTACTTGCAATCTTGAGATCGAACTTCTTCATCATGGCAGTGACAGACTCGTCTGCTATGAAAGCCTCGAGCAGCTTCTCCCAGTCATTCTCCCTGGTAGGAAGCTCGTCGATCTTCTCGAAACCGAAGTCAGTAATCTTAGGCATTGTGCCTCTCCTTTCGTTAAATGCTTAACGCATTGTTTACCTTGAGATAATCAGAGTAGATCTGATCTTCTGAGATGGCTGTGTCTTTTGTCTCAGACGACATAAGACAATCCATGTATTCGACGTAGTCGTTCCACATCCTTGCGATCTCCATGACAGTATCGATCTCATCAATGAGATCTGCTCTGTCATATTGCTTTGAGAACTCAAGACCGCACTGTGGCAGGTAGAACATGATAGTTCCCGTCTTGATGGTGTAGCACACGGCCATCGACGTAGCGATTTGCCAGCGCTCCTCAAGCGGTTCATCACGCCCGATCATTGAGAGTCTCTGGAATGCTTGGCCCGCCTCATAGCTCTTGATTTCCAAGATCTCGTTCGGGCCAGGATTAGCATCGCCATTCTTATCGACAAGCTCATCATCAAGATTGACGACCATCTTGGTGCCAGGAAGCTGAGGGATATCCATGGCATCTGGAGAAAATGCCAAACATCCTCGCGCTATTAGCTTGTCATCCCATGGATAGAAATCAGTGCCGTTGATCGTATTGTATTCATCAATGGCATATGGCTCCATGATGTGACCTCTGGCCATTGCTCCGAAGGATGACGTGTCGATATCACAGTTCATCTTCGAGCCATAGACTTTTGCGAACTGTAATGCATCGTGCAACTTGATCTTGCCGGCTTTGATTCTCTTGTAATCGGTGATGAGGTTCTTCACCTCTGATGCCGTAAGATGCTCTCGTCTTGCGGCCAACCAGAGCTTACCCACGTTATGCGACCAACTGCGTTTATCGCAGAAGTTGGTCTTCTTCATATCGGATCTCCGTTCTTAAACAGTTATCCCAGTAAGCCGGGGACCTTGCGATCCCCGGCTCTGGGAACTAAGTTAGTCCAGGTAAGAGGCGATCTCGTTGATCAGCTCTTCCGGATCAACACTAAGGATGTTGCCGATCTCGAGAGTATCGACACGGACAACCTTGGAACCTTCGACGAAGCGCTCGACTTTGAACCACTCGAAAGCATCCTCGAAGTCAGAGATGACATCGTTGATCTTCTCGGTCATATCGAGCTCGCGGATCTCATTGAGGATCTTCTTACCCTCAGCGACTTTCTTATCGAGGGTCGGAGTGTCAGCCTTAACGGTCGGCACCATGCGAATAGACTTACGCTTGAAACCATCGAGGCTACGCTCGGGCGTCGGCTCAGGCTGCTCATCCAGATACATCAGCTTCTGGATGCAGGTCTCCAGATCGTTGATCTGCTTGGCCACCTTATCAGGGAGAGCGACGACGTTGTCGTCATTGTCGATCAGGTAACCATCGACGAACTTGAGATCGGACTTGAGATACATCTTAGCCATGGTATGTTCCTTTTCTTATGGCTTGGTCTACTATACGAACGTCTGTTCTAGAATGGCACGTCCTCGTCATAGACTTCTACAGGGACTTGCGCTCCTTGCGCAATCGGAAGATTCTGAGCCGGCGCTGCATATTGAACTGTTGCTCCGGGAAACTGCTGCTGCATGACGGCGGCCTGCTGCTGCGGTGTCATCACCGGCTGCTGTTGAGGCATCATCGGCTGCGGCATAACCGGCTGCGGAGCTGGTGCCTGCATGGCGGGAGCCGGACGAGCAGCCTGCTGCGCCTGATATTCCTGCTGAACCTGCTGCTGATTGCGCTGCATGGATGCGGCAGAGTCAGTCACCTCATAGCCGAAGCCCTCGACTCGCGGCATCTTCTCGCCGATCTTGACAGACCATGGGCGAGGGTTAGACGCCGAGTATCCGAAGCCCTGCGGCGGCTGCTGCGTAGTCACTGTGATGTGGTAACCCATGCAGTCCGCAATGCTAGTAGCATTCGGATTGACAGCAAGGATAGCCTGCATCACCTGGTTGAACGCAGAAGTTGGACGCTTCTTGGAAATCGAGAAGGTCCAGTCGAAGCAGTTGCCCGCAGTATCAGCCACGGTGAGCTTGATGTTGCGCACAGGATTGCCATCATCCCAGAACTTCGGAGCACCCTGCTTGCCATCCTGCGAGAAGTTGTGCGCGATCGGCGTGTCGATCCCGACTACCTGTCCATCGAGGACCAGCGAATAACCATCCTTCTCAGGGCTATGATAGTTCCAAGAATTACCGGAACCACCGCCGTTGAAGTCCAATACACTCATGAGACTTTCCTCTCTCTCTAGTCGTTGAATGCGTAGTTCAACGCATCCTCTTCACTACCATCAGGACCCCACAAGGGGAGGTAGTTGAATACGATTTTGATTTTATCATTGAAGTAGTCCTCGTCATAACGAGTCTCATCAATCGAGATCGTCTTGTCCGCGATCTTATCCTCAAGTAGTCTGCCTACATTCTGCTGGAACTCCTCCTCATCGCAAGCTCCGTACTTAATCCAGACCCAAATGCAGAAGTTGACCGCATCACAGTTGCGGGAACCTTTGCACATGAAGTCATGGTCCTTGAAATAGTTCTCGAAGAACTTATCAAAATCCATTACTCATGCTCCTTAATCCAATTGTCGATTGTAGATGCGAGTGCCGAGTAGTCCTCGACGAATGCGTCGTATGCCTGACCGTAGTTCTCGGTCTTGAACATCTTGCCGTTGTCGATTGTCTTGTCGATCATCATCTTATAGAACTTAGCAAGCGGCAGCATGTCATAGCCTCGGTTGGCATACTTGAGCACGCGCTCCCACTGACGTAAGTAACGAGCGACTTCCCAGGTTGCATAGTTGTAATAGCGGAACTGGTTCGGTACCGCCGTCATCGGATCAGACTCCGACACACCGAGTACATCGACCATGTCCTTTCGGACTATCTGCTGCTCACGCATGTCTAGATAGTTCCCGGACTGGATGTCGTAGCCCTTCATGATGATGCTCATATCAAACGTGCCGAGTACTGCACCGACGGTATTGCACAGCTGGCCACGATGATTCTTAGTAGAGACATTCACGATCACATCGTCATCATCGCTGCCAAACTTTAGGGTGATCAGTTTGCCACGACCATATCCACCATGGAGCAGGGAACCAATCTTGGATTCCTCTCCGGCCGTGAACTCCGGGCGATCTCCCTTCGGCACGAGATTCATCTTGTTCATAAGGTAGCCCACCGCGTAGCATTGAGCCTCACGGCTGTAGCAGAACACATCGATGTCGGGCTTGGTATCCCAGTTGTCGAAGTCGGTGATCTCACCGAATAGACTTCCGGTTATGCAACCATCGATGTCAGATTCCACGAGCTGCTGGAAACGCTTCCAGATGTCGTCTTTGAAAGACATTGTTCTCTCCGTTCATCAGTCTTTCGTCTACTCGTCGAGGTGCTCGTAACCACCTGCGGCCGCGAGCTCCTGAAGAGCTTTCTCCTTTTCCTCTTCGGAGTAATCATCGCTGTGCATGATCTCTCCGAACTTGGACTTAGTCAGACGTTGGTAAGCCATCGCCTTCATGAAATCGAATAGGTTCATCCCTTCCTCCTCTCGATATAATCGAGCATGTAATCCCATATCTCGTCCGTCATAGGCGACGGCTTGAGACCGTTGTAGATCTTGTTCTTGCAATGGCGTAGCGAATTCGCCGTGTTGCCAACGATGTCTATGTGAGCCTCGGGAAAGTGCATCGTCGGAATCAACCTGTCTACCGAGAAGATCAGATGATAGCTAGTCGGTAGAGCTAAAAGCCTAAGGTCATACGAATCAGGACTCACATGATCGAGCACTATATCTCGCTTATAGAAAGACGCTGTTAGGTCCATGAGTGGAGCAAAGGCTTCGATTACATTGATGTCAAGCTCGCCTTCATGGTCACCGTCTACGTCTATCGCAATGAGCTTAGTGCCCTTGAGATTCTCTGATACGTATTTCGACTTGACGACTTTCCCTCGGAAGATCTTCGAGAAATGCTGAGCATCAGACAGGCTCATGCAACCGAGTGACCAACGGATCATCGGTCGCATGTTCTCGTCCATCGGTACCCATCTGTTTGCGATCTCTGGCTGATCGAGATACGGATGAGTTGGATAATCCGAATACGGCAAAGTCTTCGACCTGAGCTCGCTTGGTATCATGAGAGCAGACTGAGAGCCTTGGTATAGCTGCCTGTTATGCACGCCGTTCCAGAAGTTCTGTTCGTCTTTGCCTCTGATGAAATGGCCATTGGCATAGACCTCGGATACTACATCCTCGATCTTTCTACCCTTCAGTCCCTGACGGTACATCCAGGTATAGATCGATGCTCCTTTCGGAGGGCATGGATCCTCTGCCATGTGTTACTCCTTCATGCATTTAGCCCAGCCAGTCTTATATTCTTTCTCGCAGTTGGGAGAGCAGATATCTACCCACTGGGTAAAGCCAGTACGATCCTTTGCGTACAGGTGATAGCACCAAAGTTTGCCTACGCTCGGTGGGTTCTCTTTGACGGCAGTGTTAATCACCTCGTCATATCCGCACCAGGGTGCATCGTAATCTCCAAAGGAGATAACGTTATCGAAGCTCCTACCGCATACATGCTCCTTGATGATCTCACTGAACTCTTGAGCCTCTTGTCCACGAGGACACATCCCGCGTAGCTTGTTAGGCGAGGGCAGCTTATCGCCCTTGGCAAACCACACGCTGCGTCCAGCATGTACGATGAGGTCAGCGTTTGCCTGCTCTCTCATGGTGTCTACCATCTTGAGAAGCGTATCAGCCACGCCCCACGGGATCGATGCAGAGACATCAAGGATCAGCAAGTTCGACGATGGCAGTTCGTTATCGAAGTTACCGACACAGCATCCGAGCTTCTTGTTATAAGAATCACGGAACTTCAACGACTGCATGATGTTGTAGCGAATGTTGTCCTCGATCTCACCTAGGAACTTAGGCATGAGTCCCATCTCTGAGATGATCTCTGGATCAACCTTGGACAGACTGCTACCGAGGAAGTCCTCGATGCTGATGTTTGCTTCCTGCCTCTGCAAGGAATCACCACCGCACCTGCGAAGAGTATTCGAGGAGTCGGTCTCCACCTTGTCAAAGTCCCTGTCAACATCCATTCCGACCGGATCAAACTCATCATTGTCCGTAGGCTCAGGACTAGAGATGTTTTCGGTGTTGATGTTCCACTCGCTATCCTCTTCAACGGCATAGCCAGTTGGAGGCGGAGTGATGACGGTGACTTCTCTGATATTGCCACACTTGATGCGGCACATCCTATACCAATCAACGCCAGGCATTGCCTTCTGCAACGCAGGTAGCATGATGGAGAGGATCAGATCGGTATCGGTTCCATGGAACCACTTGATGTACGGGATGCCGGAAGTGCGACAAGTGTCGACGGCTTCCTGGTTCTTGCAGACATACACCTCGGGCAGCTTGAGAGTGCCGAGTTTAAGCCTGTGCATGTTGATCATTTTTATGTCCTTTCTTTTAGAGCTTCATTGACTCGAGCATCGGCTTAATGACATCGTCCCATTCATCCATGTTCATAAGCATGGTCATGAGAGTAGATGTATCTGATGTCTTTCCACTTGCAAGCCTATCGATCTCACTGAGTACAACGATGTGCTCATCTTCTGTATCGCTTATGCCTTTGATGACTGCTTCAACTTTCTCAGTGAACTTACTCATACTGCTCGCTGAGACTCCCTTGGCAGACATGATGAGTGACTTGACGAGTCTGCTGTTGATGTGCGCATCCAACAGGAATCTCTCGAGATCGTCATCATCGATGTTATTCGTGATGAACTTACAGAGCTTGGTCACTGTTCTCGGTGTCTGTGCATTCCAGCCTACAACGCTGGTATCAGAGGCATCGATCTCATTCTGCATACTGTCTTCGATGATGATGTCCTGGCTATCTTTCATGTACTGTTTCCATTCGGCAAAGTTGAACTCCATGCCGATAAACAGGAATCTGTCACGGATAGCAGCAGGCAGCTGGTTTGGATTTGCCAATGGATTTGCAGCAGCCACGATCATGACATCAGGCAATGGCTTATCACTCATGAGCCTTCGCTCCTGGATCAGCGTAAGGCAGGCAGAAAGAACCTGCTGCTGACCCTGAAGCAGCTCATCGAAGAACAGAATGTCTCCGTCCTTCAGTGATGACAAACGAACGTGATCATAGACTGTCATGCCGCCGGCCTCCTTGTCAGGCATAGTGATACCGGACACTTCGGACGGAAGGATCTGCGAGGCAATGATATGCACTACCTTCTTGCCTCGATCCTTTGCATAGCGTTCGATCTCATGGGTCTTACCGATACCAGGACAACCCATGAAGCACGGCACGATCTGATCGCGCACGCCGTCTTTGTCGATCATCTCCAAGAAATGGTAGATGTCTTTTGTTTTCATTCTTCTCTCCGTTCTTTAATACCTTGGCGTAGGCTCTTCGATCTTCACTTCAGCGAGTATCTTGCCAAGGATTCTCTTGGCTTTCTCTATGAAGCGTATTGTTGTACTCACCTCCTTAATTGCAACGATATTGTCATCGTGCAATTCGAGGTATTCGTAGTTGGTAGTCTCGACAGCTAATAGAAAAATCATCATCGCTCTGGCTAGAATCCCATCAGTAAAACGGCAGCTTATGATCTTGCCGATTGTCTTATGGAAAGAACCTTCAAACTTGATGTGCCGGTCGCTGTCTTCGTTAAGCATCTCATCGAGATAACTTAGCTTGTCCTTCATGCTCAACGTGAACTCAACGTCATCTTCTATGCCATAACCTGCATCGACATTTGTGATCACACAATAAGACATCGGTATCACGACGCTATGACCTATTGCTTCATCGGCAACATACAAATAAATCGAATCATCTTCGATGTTCATTTGTATTCTCGGGGAAACGAGTTTAATGTTCATCGTTTTTTTCCGTTTCTGAGTCCTTCGGCTTGAGCTTCTTGTTGACGATTCTCTTAGC
>ENA-OOXM01000248-OOXM01000248.1-human-gut-metagenome-genome-assembly--contig:-NODE-248-length-51743-cov-7.086074_pt1 | contig 51743 bp, 54 predicted proteins | sample MGYA00241589_ERZ501347 | MGnify/ENA primary metagenome ERZ501347 (study PRJEB25962, sample SAMEA2042832) | human gut metagenome | biome: human gut; feature: human-associated habitat; material: faeces...
TATATTTCAATAATTTCAAAGAACTATTTATCCACTTTTACGGGACAGTAGTGATATGCGAACAAAAGTGATGACGAACGCAAATACACTAATTTTCAACAAACTGCTTAACTATCCGACATTTAACGGCGTATTCAATATAGTACGACAATCATAGAAACTCAGCGATAGGAAACGAACTTTGTCAGGCCACAACTAAGACCACATCACACAATAGAAGACATAATTCCAGCACATCAGAAAATACGTTTTACAACACGAAAAAACATCTTCTGCAGAACATTACTCCACAAAAGACGAATAAAGCTCCCCAAAGCAGCTGAACAGAAGAATCAAATCCGTGTGATAAAACACATCCACAAACAAACGCGTATCGCCCACTGCCATACCACATAAAACAATATCAACTGTAACAACCGTCCAAGCAGCGACAGACACCACACAAAAAACAATGCACAAAAAAAGCGGCAACGCATCTGCGCAGCCGCTCTCTAACTTTTATGGAAAAATGTTATTATGGAAGGCTGATTGCTCCAGAAGGACAAACATCAGCGCATGTACCACATTCTGTGCACATATCTGGATTAATTGAATACTTCTCGCCTTCAGAGATAGCGCCTACCGGGCACTCATCGATACATGTACCGCATGCGATACAGTCATCACCAATTACATAAGCCATAGTAAAAATATTTTTATAATGTTAATAATGTTATTGTACTAATAGACCGCCGGACTAAACCGGCTCGTACATTGCAAAGGTACATTATTTATCCCGAAAAACTACATCCGACCCAAGATTTTAACTAATTTATACATTGTTACTTTATTCTGCCATACAATAAGCAAAAACAAATGGCGTTATTAATACGTATATGAAACGTTTCGTTATAACGATATTCACAATTATCGTCTGTGCAGCCCATGCCGCAGCACAGACACGCACGGTGCAGAACAGGCCCTACACCGACCTGCGTCCGTTCCATTTCGGAGTGGTCGTAGGCACGCACATGCAGGACATCGAACTGTTGAATGCAGGTCCGCAAATCATAGCCAGTGAAGACGGAACTACTGTCGAGACTCTCGTCACTGCCGATCAGGACCGCTGGGACACCGGCTTCAACGTTGGCGTTGTGGGCGAATACCGCATAAATACATACTTCCAGTTCCGCATTGCACCGACGATGTACTTCGGCAACCGCCGCATAACGTTCCGCGACATGAAGAATCTCGACGAAGACGGCATTCCGAGAGAGGAGCATCAGAACATGAAGTCGGTATATATATCCTCATCGTTCGACCTCATTTTCGCCGCGCCAAGGTTCAACAACCATCGTCCGTACCTCATGGCAGGTCTCAACCCGATGATAAACCTCAGCGGCAAGAGCACCGATTACATAAAGCTGAAACGCTACGACGTCTGCGCGGAGATAGGTTTCGGCTGCGACCTCTACCTGCCTTTCTTCAAGCTCCGTCCCGAACTGAAGTTCGTTTATGGTCTTGGCAACAGCCTCGACACCAATCACCCAAACCAGCTTCGCGACAGAAATATGCTCCGCTTCGCCAAATCCGTGAGCGAGGCACACACAAAGATGATTGTCCTCAGCTTCTATTTCGAATAACACACAAGCCTCTACATACAATAAAGCCTCACCTTTCCGGCGAGACTTTATTATTTTATGTACCCTTGTTTACTTCAAATCCATTTGCTTTCTTCACGCGTTACTTGCTGAAGTTGAGCATTATCTTGCCGACAAACGCTCCGTGCTTGCCGTTCTGGTCGTTGGGCACCTGCTTCCCGTCGGCATTCTTTACATACTTCAGACTATCGAAATAAGAATGTGAGTGTCCGCCCAGCACGAGGTCTATGCCCTTGGTCTTCGACATAAATTCCTTGTCGCCTTCGTCGTCGGAGTCTTCCCATCCGAGATGCGAAAGACAAACCACCACGTCGCACTTCTCCTTGTCTTTCAGGGTGTTCACCGTCCTTTCGGCGGCATCCTCAGGATCCTCGTATTTCACTCCGCGGCAATTCTTCTCGTCCACAAGTCCTTCGAGCTCCGGTCCTACGCCCAATACGCCTATCTTCAACCCGTTGCGCTCTATCACCACATAAGGTTTCACAAGTCCTTCGAGCGGAGTTCCCGTGAAATCATAGTTACAGCAGACCACCGGAAACTTCGCTTTTCTGAACAGGCGCGCCATGTTGTCCATGCCGAAATCAAACTCGTGATTGCCTATTGTCACGGCGTCATAGCCCATAAGGTTCATCAGTTCCACCTCAACGTCGCCGTGGAAAAGCGTGTAGTAAGGCGAACCCTGCGAGAAATCGCCGCTGTCGAACAACAGCAGTTGCGGATTGTCCTTCCGCTCACGGTTCACAAACTCCAGTCGTCTTACGAATCCTCCGCGCCCGGCCACAAGCGTGTCTGCCAGATTCTTGCTCAGCGGCAGAATGCAGCTGTGCGTGTCGTTGGTGTGCAATATCTCAATCTTAGTCTGTGCCTCTGCCGCCATCGACGACAAGAAAAGCGCACAGCAAACCATTAAATTCCTTATCATATTCATCCCGTGTTTCATTCCACAACAATACGGCCCTCAACCTTGCTGTCCACCTGACGGCCGTTTTTCTCCTGCTCTCTGAAATAATTCTCTATGATATGCCTGACGTTGTTCTCCTCGCTTTGCGGCGACACCACGTCGGTCTTATCCTTAAACGCCTCCAGTCCGTCGTTGCCTTGAGCCAGATAGTCGAGCGTGGCTATGCGGTAAACCCTGTTCTCGTCTATCTGACGGCCGCCGACAAGAGCCGACTTCAGCTTTCCGTCCTTCGTTATCACGAGGTTCACGCCACGGCTTACGGCCTCACCTCCGGCCTCAGCCATCTCTTCAAACAGTTCCTCCACCTTGTCACCCTTCAGCGAAAGGAAACATATCTTGTTCTCAAACGGCGCCACGTCCAGCACATTACCTATCGTCACATCGCCCTTCGACAGCGCCGCACGTATGCCGCCCATATTGTAAACGGCGAAGTCGGGCTTCTCTCCGAACTTGCTGCTGCCCCACAACAGTATGTCGGCCAGCAGATTCGACAGGTCGCTCTCAGGTCGCGAGGCAGCCATGTCGTGGGCAGCGTGGCCCACAACCGGACTCATCATGCTGTCAACCTTAGCCCTGTAAGGCGCAAGAAATCTCACTCCGGCACTGTCGGTCACCGTATCATAGCGGCTGTCTATCACCACCCTCTCGCGCTCGACACCCGTAAGCTGCACGCCGGAAGAACATGCCGCAAGCAGCAATATGGCCGGCAGCACTCCGACACCGAGTGCGCGTCTGCGCATTTTTCTGTTCATCATGTCTGTTGTCATATTATGTGTGTTGTTTCCGGACAGACATCACCGTGTACAGAAACTCTCTGTCACCGGCAATCCGCACCGGTTGTTTCATTTACAAAGTTAATGCAACTATCTCACAGTGCAAAGCCAAACGAACTTTTTCTTCACGTCAAGGTACTCACAAAAAAACACAATGCATCACTACATAAACTCCCATGCAACATATCACACCGCAATATTTGCTCATATAATAAAAAATCCATATATTTGCGAAAGCGCCACACAGCAAATAGAGATACTAAAAACCGTAAACACAAAATCAGCCACAGACCACATACCGGTGGCATAAAAACAAACAACGAAACTACCTTAAACAACAATACAGGGAGGAAATATAATGACAACAAATGCAGTCCACACTCCATTTAATGACCGTTGCATAATACGTACAACTGCCATGCAACTTACACACAAGCCTGTCACAGATATGCAGACTGTAAAATCCGCGCATTACTTATTCATCATCATCATGCTGATGATGCTCATACCGTTCAGCACCAGAGTTTCCGCCGCCGTAGCAACCGACTCCACTGCGTTCGGCAAGGCAGCATTCGCATCCGACGCAAAAGGCGACATCATTATGGGCAAAGCCGTATACACCGCATTGCCCATATACAATGCGGAGTGCAGCGACGACGGAAAATACTTATGCATACAGACACGAGAGGCCACCAAGAAAGGAATATGGAAAAACAAAGGCAGCATATGCATGTTCGACAGCAGCAATATGTCGCAACTGTGGGAAACAGACGTAAAATACAACAGCACGCAACTGTCGCTCACCAACCATGGACTGATACTCACATACGATACCCATAACACCAGCGACTGGCTGTACACAACAGAGATGCGCGACCTCAACACAGGACAGGTGGTGTGGCGTAATGAACTGATACCCATCTACTACAACGATTCTCTCAACATTGTCATCGGCTACGAACATCCGTTCACAAAAACAGTAAAGGCTCTGAACCTGAGCGACGGCAACATAAGATGGATCAACGAGATACCGAACAACAATACGTTCGGATGGACAAATCCGACGGTGATGGACGGAACAAAACTTGTTGTCGTCAATAACGACATATACGTGATAGACATGAGCACCGGCAGAATGAACTCCGCCGAAGCTGACACATCCACGCCCTGGGCCAAAGGCATAATCATGGACGGTCTTGCCGGACTGACACTGACCATCGGCGCCATGGCTTCTACAGGAACAACCTCAATGTTCATGCCCGCCACAGCAGGCAAACGCATATTCGGACTTAACTCAAACGTGGTGACAGAAGGTTCGCATTTCTACATCTCCGACCGCAACCGTGTATATTGCTTCGACCATGACATGCATCAGATATGGAGCAGCGAACTGCCGGATAAATCTGGGTCCAATGCTTACATGACACTTTCCGGCGACCATCTCCGCCTGCTCAACCACGGATTGGGCATGGCCATGGGCTATGCTCCCGTAAAAAGCGGACGGCCGTTCGTTGCCGAGTTCGATGCCGCCACAGGCCGTCAGCTGTCGTTCCGCATGCTGGCAGACAAGAAAGAAATGGTTGTAGGAACAGCTGCCGGCCCGTCGGGCGACAACATTGTGTTCGACAACATGATAACACACATAGCCCGCAACGACACAGTCTCTACCACAACAATGTGGGACTATAAAAGTCATGGACGCATAAAAGCAGTGCTGAATAAATCGTGCTGTGCTTTAAAACCGGACGGCACCATGTTCAAGATGCCGGCTTCCGACTGCTCCGAACTATGGGTAATAACCGAAAAAGACAGTATGTTCGTCCTTAATCAGGCATACGACATCACCGGCAGCTATCCTTTAGGCAGCATGTACGTGAGTCTGTTCGAATCAGCCGACTACTCATGTGTGGAGGCATGCACCGACAAACAGGATTTCTGGCTGGTAAAATCAGACGGAACACCATACCGACACTTTTTCGAAGACACCAAGGACATCATAAAAACAGGAGACAAAATCATTGCCGTGAAACCCGGACAACTGGTGTTTCTCAGCACAGCACAGAAGGAGTGACAAAGCTGAAAAACAGCTCCTTACACCGCTATTTATTCATATTTTAGCGGTTTACGAACAAATTGACAGACAGAAATTTGCCTGTTCTGATTTATTGTAGTAACTTTGCAGCGCTTTTCGGCGTAACCGCTGACAACGGAAGAGTCGCTGGTCATGTTGCGTTGGGCGATAAAACAAATTTAATTATCAAAAAATGAACTTAATTAAAGTTGCTGAAGAAGCATTTGCAACCGGCAAGAAGTTCCCGGAGTTCAAATCTGGTGATACTATCACTGTCGCTTACAAAATTATCGAGGGTAACAAAGAGCGTATCCAGCTCTACCGTGGTGTCGTAATCAAAATCAGCGGTCATGGCGACAAGAAGCGCTTCACCGTTCGCAAGATGTCAGGCACAGTAGGTGTTGAGCGTATTTTCCCGATCGAGTCACCGAACATCGACAGCATCGAGGTGAACAAGCATGGTAAGGTACGTCGCGCCAAACTTTATTATCTGCGCAACCTTACAGGTAAGAAAGCACGTATCAAAGAGAAGAAAGTCATCAGCGGAGAATAATACAAACATTCTCAGACTTAATCCCCGAAAAAGAAATAAAAGGTTTTGCCATCATATATGGCAAAGCCTTTTGTTATTTATACAGGTATGCCGTTCTGACGGAAAACTACGGAAAGGGCGTCGCCACGCTTTCCTCACAACTACGGTTACCCTCTGTCTGCAGCCCGGCCAAACAACGCAACGGATACTTTCATAACACTGAAGAAGCACAATACACCGGTGCGGCATATATTACACGCGCAGCTGTCTTATTCATAAAATGACACTGATTATCGGAAAACTTATTGACAGCGCACAATGATATAAAAGATGACAGCGTATTGGTCATACGTTAAAAATGTAAATTGCCTTATTTTAATATATATTACTTATAATCAAGTATGTTATCATAACAACACTCTACAATATACATTTATAAAACATGCAATTTGCATACAGATTATAATATGCATAAGAATATATATATTCCATAAAAGCACTTAGACATAAACCTATCCGCAATTTTTCGGATCTGTCGTCTTTTTCTGAAGTGTAAAATACCAGTTGATGACAAAAGCAATAGTAATTTCATTACTCTTTTCACAAGAATAAATTAATTACCATCAACTACTTAAAAGTTTATGAAAACTCCTGTAGCCGGTTGTGTTACAAACAATAATCACTATGAACACCGAAAGCAACGTTATAGAATTATTCTGTATGACATATAATTTATATTCCGTTTATTTTAAATTTTGCAGATTTATAAAGTAAAGCCCTAAAATGAAAACAAGAGCTAAACAAGTGCAAATAAAACCGCTTATTTACAATTGATTATAGTGTACTTGATGTTTTCAGTTGTTTTCTTTCTTTTCAGTTGATTGGTTCTTTTTCGGTACAATTTTGTTTCTCGTTTGTTTCTCAATATCGACCTTTATTCATCTCTTTGCAACAGAAACAAAATTGTGAAGGGATCGATATGCCACGAGTAAAGAAGCCTACAAAAGTAAAAGAGCCTGTCCGCCTTCGGACAAAGAAGCTGGCAGATGGAAGCCAAAGTCTGTATCTTGATATATACCGTTTCGGAAAACGAACATACGAATATCTTAAGTTGTATCTCATTCCGGAAACGGACAACAATGCTCGTAGGCAGAATCAGGCGACTATGAATGCCGCCAATGCCATCAAGTCCAAACGTATTATCGAGCTAACCAACGGCGAGGCCGGTATAGAAACCAAAGAGAGAGTTTACCTGCTTGACTGGATGAATACCTACAAGGAGAACCAGGCCAAGCGTGGCAAAAAGGACGGTTATCAAATTGACATCACTATACGCATCTTAAAGGATTACGCGGGAGAACGTATGTTGATGGATCAAATAGACAAGACATTCTGCCAGAATTATCTTGACTACCTTCAGTCCGAATACCGTTCCAGAGGTAAACGAGTGTCGAATTACACACTGCATACTTATTACCGGGTATTGAACGGAGCCTTGAATGCGGCTGTCAGGGCCGAGATCATCAAGTCCAATCCTTTCACGAAAATCAGCAAGTCGGAAAAGACCCGTCTGCCTGAAAGCAAACGGTCATACATGACCATTGAAGAGGTGCGTGCATTGATCGCAACCCCGATGAAAAATGAATCCGTGAAAGGTGCCTATCTGTTCTCTTGTTTCTGCGGTCTGCGAATCAGTGATATAATCAAGTTGCAAAGGAAAGATGTATTCGTTGACCGTGGACAATACCGTCTGTCGGTTTCCATGCAGAGAACCAAGGAACCGATTTATCTTCCGCTTTCCCCGGAAGCGTTGAAGTGGATGCCTGTGCGTGGAGACAAAACTCCTGATGACCTTGTGTTTGACCTGCCGTCTCCAGCAATGGTCAATATTCTTATCAAACCATGGGCAAAAGCGGCGGGAATAAACAAGCGTTTTACATTCCATACGGCAAGACATACCACTTCTCCTTACACGTTGAAAACAAGTAATTTACAAAGAATATCAGCTTAACAGGTAACGATATAGAAACCAGCGGGCTTCTCTATTCTGCAATGTTCTGCACTAATCAAAAGAACGCTTTTCTTATTTGCAAAAGTAGTGCTTTTATCCCTTATTACCAAAGTTATTCTTCTGAAAAATAGAGAAAATCAAACATCTTTTCATTATTGCCATTAGTTGCTCATCTTGGTGATGAAAAATCAGTAGCACTGCACCCGCGTTTAAATTCATACTGTTCCTCAATTGTATTTAAGCTTTTCTGTTGACGGATTAGTCTGTTGGAAGGTTTGCCTGTCTGCCAGTGTGCCGGTAGGCAGGTAAGCTGGCGGGCCAGTCGGCAGGCAAGCAGGACGACAGGCAGGTTGGAACGCGAGCTGGTTTGCAGGCCAGTGTGTGTATGTCCATACGCTTTTGTTTATTTATTGCTTCATTATTACATTGATAGCCAAATGTATTGTACCACAGATTTACATCATCCAAGCTCTACCCCTTAAAATCCGCACCCCATTGCTGATACTTTTATTTGAAGTTTTGCTGTTGTAAACCAGTACGACAGTACGACAGCAAAACGATAAATCAGCGTACCATTGAAACTATGTTGCAGCAAACCTGTATAGAATGAATTTTCTGAATGTTCGCTTCTGCCCGTCATCGTTTTTGCAAACCATTGGTTCCATGCGTTTGCAAACAAGCGAAGATGTATCTGCCTAAAATTGCATTTCTCTATTGGCATAAAGCTGATTTTGGCTGTAATTGGCACATATAGGCATCGAACTGACGCTATTGCCTGTATAGCAGAAGAAAGGAAACATAACTTTCATTCTCCGTATCCTCAAACTAAGGTTCAGACTTGTACACAGACTTACTCCCGTTCTTCTTTTGGGCAGTTTGGGCATTAGGAAACGATGCTTTGGGAGCCGTAATAACAGCACAATTTCCAATCCGTTTGCTGACGGATTTCTTGTGCTCTCAAAAGCACAGCAAGGTGTCCTTCGAGTTACCCGAAGGCTTTTCGGTTACTGCCGAAAAGTGGCAGCAGCAAGGTATGTTTCAAGAAAATATACGAAAAATATAGTAAGTGGTTTGTGTGATGTAATATATTGATAATGTATTAGTTATAAGGGTAAAATTCGCTAAAATCAGTCATTTTTGAAGTTTGAGTGAAATGGATTTTTGAGGATGTCATTATACCCAAACCCATTAGAAATGTAGGGTTGAAATGCGTTCGTCCAACCTTATTTATTAGTCTATATAATTCTAACTATATCAATGTGTTACACTACTTAATAATGAGATTGTATTTTGTGGAAAATGACGATATATATTTATATATAAAGAAAAGTCTTGTCGGTTGGTCAGATTCCTATTTTTGTTTATTAATTCGCATATTGTATTGAAATGCAATTAGTTATAAAATTTAATGGTTGGATTTGTGTTTTTAGTGTTGTGTGATATAGATTTATATATAAGAGAGAGTTTGGGTGGTTGGTCGTTTTTCTGTTTTAATCTATTAATCCGTATAACTTGTTGAAACACAGATTACTATTGAGATAATTCAAAAACTCCCCAAAAGTCTATTTTTGACCTTTGAGGAGTTTTTGAATAGTTTTAATGCTTTCACCTACTCTGTTCATTAGGATTTTCGGCTTTCTCCTTTATTTTACGAAACGGTTATCCACTGACACGAACACGTTCCCAATTACATGGAGAGCATTCGACATCGTCTGCTTTAATGCCCAATTGCAGTTTTACCGCTTCTTTTATTTCTGCAATGTTGGGACTTCCGTAAGGTACTACCACTTGGATAACAGTACCTTTAGGAATAGAATGACCAGCGACTTTCATCGTGCATCTAAATAGCTGCGGCATAATAAATTATTTTTTAATTTTACCTACTCTGTTCAATAGGATTTTCGGTTTCCTCCTTTGTTTGTAATACCTCCTTTGTATCTTTACTATTACATCATTTTCTTAACAAACCAAATTGCAGCCCAAATTACAAGACCAAGAATGACAACTGCAATAGCCCACCCAAATCCAGCGAATATCCATATAAGAATGAAAGCAACCACACAAAGCAATGTCAATATTCCTTCCGTTGTTCCTAAGAGATTTAAGACGAACTCACGACCATTCTCTTTATAGTTTTCTTTCAATTCTTCTAAAATGGAGGTTTTTTCATCCTCCACAATGGGTGTCAACCTTTCAGTCGTGGATGGTTTAGCTTTCTTCGGTGTGGGTTTCTCCACTTTCTTTTGTGAAGTAGAAGATTCCCTTTCATCTTTTCCCTCCTGACCATTTGCGCCGTTTTCAGTATCAGCAAAAAGATTGTCATTTATTGATTTAACGGTGTTGCCTAAGAGTTTATCCGCTTCTTTCAAAAATTCACTCATAACTATTCAAATCAAAACTTTGTTACACTTTCACCACAACCGCACTCATCGAATATCCCCAGCAATATGGTGGGTATGCTTCGGTTTCGTCTTTTGCTTCTGTGATGAGAATGAGTTTCCGTTTACTGAAATCTATCGGTTGGGTGTGGAGAGTGGGAGGTACATATTCCTCTCTTTTCAACATATAGAAAATACACTGTTGTATATCTTCGTCCGTCACACTCTCCACACCGTCCAATACCCATACCTTTTCGGAATCGGAAGAAAGAAGCCGTTTCCATAACCCTTTGACACTGCTGTATCTTTTTAGTTCAATGACTTCGGGCAGGAATCCGTTAAGGGCTTCACCGATAACGGTATTTACGAACCGTTTTCCCGTATCGGCAATGAGGACAGTTGCCAGTTCCTTTAATCCCAATCGGATGTAAGTCACTGCTAAATCTTCCGCATCTTCTTCATCCTTTTCTTCTTCCGACATTTCCGCAATTACTTCCTCTGCCGACTTTCCCGTCTGTTCCATCCGTTTGGAAACCTCGGCAAAGTATTCATCGGCATTCCGTATTATCTCTTCTTCATCGAATATGTTTACTCTCTTTTTCACATCTGATTGTTTTTAGAGATATAACAAGAAACATTGTTAAATTTATGGGGCTTCTGTAAAAGCTTTTCACAACGTATCTTTTTGATATACAATAGAACTTTTTTGAGTTTTGCAGAGGCCTCTTTATTATAGGACTAATATACACATTCCCATATCTTCATCCTATCGTTCCATGTCACTGACAATTCAACTACATTTCCATCAGGAAAAGTGAATGTAATATAACCGGGTCCTTGCAACCCAATCTTTCTTTTAAAATTGCATATTCTTTGAAAATAATATTGGTATGCTTGGGTTGCAAATTCTATTTCATTTTCGGGCATGGGTTGCGAAGCATATACTTTAATGTCTGTCAAACCTTCATCTTCAAATTCTTCCAATTTATCTTCTATAGCTCCTATTTCGTTTCCTATACCCTTAAAAGTTTGATGAATATATTCAACAGTCTCTCCCTCCTCGTCAATAGCACTTATCATCAAAATACCACACTCATCATTTTCAGGGTCTATTTTGCTAAGGTCAATTTCTTTAAAATTGACCTGTACATCGTATGGCTTAAGTGACTTATATAAGGCGACAGCATTCAATTTTTCACAATCACAAAAAGTACAACTACTCATGAAAATATTGTCGCTATTACATTTAACAGATTCTAATTGTGTGCATCCATCAAATGCATAATTACCTATTGATATTGAACCTGATATTGTAACCTCTTTTAAATCATTACAGTTACTAAATGCATATGGCTCAATGCGTTTCACGGATTCGGGTATAATAATATTAGTTATTTTAGTGCTAGAAAATACGCATTCTTCTATACTGCGCAAATTCTGTGATAAAGAAATAGATTCAAGTGGACAACTCGCAAAGGCATCTCTACCAATATACACAATACTATTAGGAAGGACAATGTTTTTCAATCCTGTTTCCATAAATGCCCTGTCAGATATTTTCTTTAATGAAGTGGAGAATTTAATGTATGACAAATTCTTGCAACCATAAAACGCACCAACACCTATTTCGACTAAACTATTTGTCATTACTATTGCAGAAATGAGTCCGCAACCACTAAATGCCGAGCTTTCTATTTCTTTTACTCCGTCAGGAATGATTAATGTACCTTCGAAATCTTCAGGACATCCTACTAATACGGTTCCATCCTCACTATATTCTACTCGTGTCGCATCGGGCGATTGTTCAAATTGCGGAGTGTCGTTTCCAGTCTGTTCCTCTTTGCCAACAATCAACGCTTCCAACTGCGCCCTTACCGCATTCTTCGGAAGTTCACGAAGTTGCCCCAACGTAATGCCATCGGGTACGGAAACCCAATCATCGGGAGTGCCGACCTCCACTTTCAGACCGAAGGCGGAAAGCATTTTGGCTTTGAAGTCACCTATTGCCATTTCGGGGTTAAGTGCCAATGCACCACTTTTGTTGTCACTGTCCTTGCGGATGGATGCAAGGGTTGCTGATTCGTCAGCTTTTCTGCCGCCGTCCTTTACTCGCAGGGTTCCACCTGTCTGTGTCTTGAAATCGTCTTTCAATGCTGATACAGTCATACGACCATTAATGTTAATTTCTTTCATAATATCTGTATTTTGAGATTTATTGTTAATGAAATCCACTAATTTGCTACCTAATTGTTGAGTATTCCAACCCGATTCGACTTTCAATCCGACCTTTTGAGCGACCTCTTTCAAGGCTTCTGTCACTTTGCCCTTACCATAGTCGCGAAAGGTTTCTATTGAGCCGTTTTCACGTCTTTGAATCAAGTAATCTCCGATTATAGCCTGTGTGTTGTCACCGTCAGTACAGTATTGCTTTATAAGGTTGTTCCCCATCTGACGGGTATTCCAATTAGGGTCGTATTCCAGATTCTCTTTTTCGTAGACTTCCCTCAAAGAATCTATCACATTGTCATAAATCCGATAGACGGACACATGACCTGTCTTGTCAATTTCAATGATGAACTCACCACTGATTACAGATTTCTTTATTTTCTCCATATTTTCGAACTTAAAGGTTTGTACCACTTATATGAAACCTATTGGAACGGAGAGGAAAAGAAAAAAGGACACAGCCTTAACTTTTCTCTCATTCTCTTAGTTAGGTTCTGGTAAAACCCTTTTGCTCAAATAAGGAAAAAGCAGTCTGCGCCCTTTGCAGGGTACAAACCTACCTTTCGACTTATCATTTGGAGCAAAAGCAAAATTTACCAGATTCAACTAAGCCAAATAACTTGCCTACAAGTTGTTTGCAATATGTCTTTTATTATTTATTTCTGTTTTCTAAAACCTCCTTTTTTAGTTTGGTCGATGCCAAAGGTATAGAAAAAGAGCGGATTAGCCAAAGAAATCAAAGACAAATCGCAGACTGCCCATTAATTTTCTTATACTTACTAAAGAAGAACCAAACATTTAGTTCGAGAGGCGATTATTTTGCGTTAAATCATGCTAAAAACACCCACCGAACACATTATTATATAGTGATTCTATATCCTCGTTTGTGGGATTGGATTGGGAGGGTGTGTGGTGATGTACATATCTTTCTTTTTCCGTTGGTTGTATGTATGCAAAGTTAGTTAAATTGCTGATATTCTGTTTCCTTTTGGGGTGGATTATAGTTATAAGGCACAAACACAATGAAAATCTGATAAGTGTTTTGAAGAAACTTATCACCCATTCTAAACACTCAATTATTAATCCGTATAACACATTGATATAGAAAGCATTATCGTAATTAATAATTTAAGTAGTGATTTTGTGGGTAATGAGAGGTCGTATTTATATATACATATCTACTCTCTGAAAAGTCAGAATTTCTATCCCAATTTATTAATCCGTATAACGTATTGATATAGACAGCGTTATCATTATTAATAATTTGGATGTTGATTTTGTGGGTAATGTAAGGGGATATTTATATATACAATATAATTTGTTTGAAACACATATTGAGGATATAAAACTATTAATCGCTATAACGTATTGTTGTCTAATACATTATAGCGATTAATGATTGTCAAATGACGGTATTACAAATCAATAAATTCTGTAAGAGTAGATTTTCAACAGTTCCATTCCCTTTTTATACACATACTCTCGTACCTCATTAGAACAAACATCCTTATCTTTTTTAAACTCATTAAAACGTTCCATTTCATACGTATATGTGATGTTGTTATGAACTGCATCTTTTATCGGTATCATATCTACTGGCTCCAACCATCTGCCCGTTTTAGGATTGATTTGAATCAGTAGATTCCACGAACAGAAGAACGGCAGGCTGTCATACTTCATTAAGCCGCTTTGAAATGCTTCCAATGTTTCCCTTTCGTATTCAGTCTGTGAATGATGAAGTAATCCCTCAAATTCCAAAACAGCGTCCCATCTGATTTTATCTTTTTCAATGTATATCTTATCCCTCCTTTCCTTTATTACTTTTTTTAATGAGGCATTATCCCTATATAATCTGTCCAATTCGGTACGGTATTTTCCGATTTCGGTTGAATGTGTGTTTTGAAGTTCTGTTATTTGGGATTGGAGCAACGAAATTTCCTTATCCATTTGGATTTGATGATTCCTTTCCGTCCGTTCCATCAGTTTTTTGAGTGTCCGCACTTCTGACGATAACATCCGTTTCCCTTTTTTGAGTTCCTTTTCTTCATTTCTAAGGTCGGTTATTGTCCTTTCCAACCGTGCGATTTTTTGTGGTATGGTTTCTCTCATCGGTTTATATTTTTGTTTTGGATTAATATAACGGTTTATACTGAGACCTTTATATTAAAGGAAAATCATTTTTTTTGCTTTTTACGAACTCCAACTTATTTATAATCTTATATAAAGCATTGTATGTCAATATATTATACAGATTAATAAATTAAGATGAAAAATCCGACTTTTCGGTGGGTAGATATGTATATATAAATACTCCCATACATTACACACCAAATCAACACTCAAATCATTAATCACGATAATACTTTCTATATCAATGCGTTATGTAGATTAATAAATTAAGACGGAGAATCCGACTTTTCAGTGGGTAGATATGTATATATAAATACTTCCATACATTACACACCAAATCAACACTCAAATCATTAATCACGATAATACTTTCTATATCAATGCGTTATGTAGATTAATAAATTAAGACGGAGAATCCGACTTTTCAGTGGGTAGATATGTATATATAAGAACTATCATACAGAAACCGCAAAATCCCAACATAAACTAAAAATCCGCATAACACATTGATTTAGTTTGTGTTATACGGATTAAAGATTAAAGTTAGAATAGTTCGGACTTTATTCTCCGAATGGTATTGATACTCGTTCCCGTTATCTTCGATATGTTGCTCAATGACAGACCTTTTCGGATAAGTGATATTTCCTTCGGGTACTGTTCTTTGTACTTCTCTTTGGACTTTCTGTAAGTGGATGGTCGCCCCATCTTGATACCCTCCTTTCTGCAACGGTCTATATACTGTTTCCGTCCGCTTTCCATACGTTCCTTTATCGTCAGACGTTCCATAGCCGCCACTTCCAACAGAATGGTACATATAAGGTTGACAACGGGATTTATCCGACCTCTTCCGTCCAATGTCTCCAGATTGTAGTTCTTTACATACAGACTGACTTTATGGTCGGTGAGGAATTGGATTACTTTCAGGGCTTCCAACGTGTTGCGTCCGACCCTGCTTATTTCTAGACAGACCACCCTCTTTATCTCGTTCTCCCTAACGAAGGTTATCAACTCCTTTATCTCCTCCCTTTCCTCTATCTTCAAAGCACCGCTGACCTTGTTGGCGAACACCCTCACCACTTCCCAACCTACTTTATTGCAGTAGTCGAAAAGTTCGTTTATCTGCCGCTGGTATTCCTGTCGGTCGGTGCTGACCCTTGCCAATATAACTACCTTTTCCATAATCCTTTGAGTTTATGGATAGATATAACAAAGAAGCCCTATCAATTTAACATAAAATTTGAAATTGATACGAAATCACCGCTCAAAAACGGTTATATTCAATGTTAAATTGATAGGGTTGGGGATTTAATATGTTTTACTGTTCATCCTTTCGTCTGTATTCATCAATGAGGGTAAAGGTCTGATTCCAACATTTGACCTCATAGACGGTTACAATGTCGTTAATGTGGTTGTGGATTTTGATGTGTGCGGTGGTTTTGGTCGGTCGTACAACGATTACCTTTTTCACTATCCGTTTGATGATGGCTATCTGTTCCTCCATTGTCAATGAGTTTTCATTAAAGTCTTCCGAAAAGTTGACATCCGTAATCTGCTGCTGTTTGGCAATGGATTCGTTTGTCAGTTCCAACAGCCGCCTTTGCTTTTCCGAATAATCTTCCGAAAGCTGCTCTATGAGTTCTTCCCCTCTCTTACTGCTCAACTTACCGAATATCATTCTTTCCTCCACCTTATCTACCTTGTCCTTAATGGACTGCATTTCATTTCTGACGGTTTCCACCTTTTTAGAAATGGTCTGCAAATCCTTTTGCAACTGACGGATGAGAACGGTTTTGTTCATCACATATTTGCGGTACATCTTTTTGGCGTATTCCCAAACGATTGGGTCAACGTTCTTCCTCTTTATGGACATACCACTTTCATACTTCATCGCATAGGCGTCTATGCCGTTCTGACCGCTTAACATACGTCCGCTCTTTCCGTCCCTTATAAGTCCTTTCAACAGAAATTTTGATTTACGACTTTTCTTCGGCAAACGGTTGTGTCTTTTCAGTGCGACCTGCGCCCTGTCGAACATGGATTTGGATATGATTTGGGGATAGTGTGGTATTCCTAAGTAACATTTTCTTCTCAACCAAAAACTTACGTTGCAGTTCAGTGTGAAGATGTTTGTGTTGGGAAACTCACCCTCTTCTTTCAGTTCCTGGGCTATCCTCCAAATGGATTTTCCATCGTTGACATATTCGTTGAATATCCGTTTGATGATTTGTGACTATCGCGGTTCGATGATATACCGTTTTTCCTTATCGGTTATGTAACCGAAAGGAGGGCGACCGCCCCCGCTCTTGCCCATTGCGATATTGTGTTTCCTCCCTCTCAACATCCGTTCCTGCTTCAACATCATTTCCGATTCTGATATGGAAGAGAAGATGGAGAACATCAGCGACCCCGTCTGTGACATCGTACCGTCATGTTCCAACAGTTTGAAATAGGGTTTCAGACATATCAATTGAATATGACGCTCGACCAAGTAATCCCTTATGCTGAACAGTACCAACTGACGGCGGCTCAGACGGCTCAACTCGTACAGATATACCGCATCAATGGTCGGGTCGTTGTTGATGTGTTCTTTCATCTTGTTCAATCCCATACGTTCCTCTTCCGACAGTTTGATGGCTGATTCCTTGTCCTCGATGATGATAATGTCCTTATCACCGTAACCGTCCTTATAAACCTCTTTGAGGACTTCCTCCGTCTGCTGTGTTAAATCTTGTTGCAAGGTGCTTACCCTACTGAGAATGATTGCTTTACTCATATAACTATATCTTTATGTGACACAGTTATATATATCAAACGGACGGTTTGAATTTAGTGAGACAGTTACTATCTTTTTATAATAGTTTCTTTCGAGTTACTCGAAACCTTTTGGGTTACTCCCAAAAGACCCTATCCTTGGATAGGAATATTCCTCCGAAGTCGGACTGTTAAGATGTAAAAGAACCTATAAAAAACAATAGAAAGTTTCTGTTTTTCCTCATAAATAAATTATATTTTGTATTTTTGCGAAAAATTAGAAACAATGACAGAACTATTGAGTATATTATATAAGCTGCGGATATTCACTTCGGATGAACTTTCAGAGGCTCTGAAAGGCAAGGTTAAGTCGGTTGAAGCGTTGCTCGCTCGGTACAAGCAACAAGGGTGGATTGTGGCTATACGGCGCAATACCTATTGCATGAAGGATATTGCATCTGGCTTACCTGTTTGCGACAAGTATGAGATAGGAAGCCACTTATCACCTACAGCTTGCATCAGTTATCACACAGCATTGGAATTTCATGGATTGGCTCATCAACCCTTCAATGAGGTTTTTGTGAAAAGCATGACTCGCTTCAATTCCTTTTCTTTCGACGATGTGGATTATACCTATTGCCGACAAACAAAGGAAATCATTGGTATGATGATTCCCAAGGGAAATCCATACGTGCGAGTAACGGATGTGGAGGGGACGTTGTTGGATTGCTTTGACCGCATCGACCGAGCTGGTGGTATTGAGGAATTGCTGCATTGCATGGAGGGTATCGTCTTGCTCAATGAGGAAAGGCTCATCGATTATCTCGCAAGGTACGACAAGGCATTCCTGTACCAGAAGACTGGCTATCTGTTGGAGCGAATCAAGGAACAAGCCAACATCTCAGAATCCCTCTTGGAGCTGTGCCGAGCCAAGGGAACCAAAAGCGTCAAGTGGTTGACTAACAACGAAGAGTCGGATACATTTGTAAATAAATGGCGCATGTATGTGCCACAAGAACTAACATCAAGGGAAGAATATGAACTCATATAACAAACAAGCTCTTGACATCATCGCCAAGGAGCAAGGCTTTATTCGCGACAACCTCGAAAAGGTAATGCGATTGGTGGAGATACTCAACTATTTCCATGACAGTCCTTTGCTGTCTAAATCTCTTGTGCTGAAAGGTGGCACAGCCATCAATCTCACCGTTTTCCAACTGCCAAGACTCTCGGTAGATATAGACCTTGACTTTACGGTGGATTGCGACCGAGAATCCATGCTCTCCATTCGCCAAGATGTGAATAACGAGATTCTACGCTATATGGAGTCGGAGGGTTATCATCTTGCGCCTGGCTCCAAGACACCGCATACGCTTGACTCATGGGTGTTTCATTATACCAATGCCGTAGGCAACAACGATGGCATCAAGATAGAAATCAACTATTCCGACCGTTGCCATATCCTGCCTGCCATAGAGACTCATGTGTCCATTCCGTTTCTGAGCGATGTGAAGGTACGTTCTCTTTCACCTGTCGAATTGTTTGCCACCAAGATAAACGCCTTGATAGGTAGAAGTGCTGCACGTGACATTTATGATGTCTATAACATGGTGAAGCATCAGCTATTCGTGAGCGATGAAGAGAAAACGTTGCTGAGAAAAGCGACCGTCTTTTATCTGACTGTTGGTTCAAGCAGAAAAGATAATGCTACACCAACAGAATACACTGAATTTCCGCAGATAGACAAGATTCGCTTTCCGCAGATTCGTTCACAACTCTTGCCTGTGCTTAGGCGCAGTGAGCATTTTGACTTTGAAAAAGCCAAGACAGAAGTGAAAGACTTTCTCTCAAAGCTATTGGTTCTGACAGAATCAGAGAAAGAATATGTGCGGGAATTCAATGACAATAAGTATATTCCAGAATTGCTGTTCGAAGATAAAGAGATGGTCAAAAGAATCAAATTTCATCCTATGGCTTTGTGGAAGACAAGGAGTCATTGAATGTTTTTTCTGTAAATTTTGAAAAAAGTTATTGTTTTGCTTAGTTTTTTGCTTGGCTGAACTGTATGAAGCAGGAAAAGGACATAGAAAGAATGTTTCGTCAGCATTACGAGAAGATGTATAATCTGGCCAGATGCCTCCTCTCCGATGACGATGAAAGTAAGGATGTGGTGAGCGAAGTCTTTACCACAATTCTTGCAGATGATATTGTCCTGATGCCTGAGAGTGAGGAAGGATTCCTAATGAGGAGTGTTCGCAATCAATGCCTCAACCTGATAGCTCATAAGGGCGTGAAGGAAAAGGTAGCGAAGTTGCTCATAGATGAAATCGATGTTATTTTGTCGGATGAAACCGATGAGCGACTGGAGCAGTTGTTGCTTCTCATCGATGACCTCGAACCTCCCATCCGAAAGCAAATCTTCCGCTTGCGCTATCTCAAGGAAATGTCTTATCAAGAGGTGGCAGACAAGATGAAAGTGAGTAAGGTGACGGTGTTCAACCATCTCTCACAGGCGATGGACTGGATAAGAAAACAGTTAAAAAAGGAGCAAAGCAATGACTAACAAGGAATTAAACAAGAGTAAAGAAGAAAAGCGTCAGATGTTCTTCGATATGCAGGAACATCCCGACCGCTATACCGACGAGCAAGTGGAACGTTTGCTTACCGATGAGGACATGAAGGATTTCTTTCACGACATGGCAATGGTTAGGATGGCGATGAAGAAAGGAAACCCAAAGAAAGTGAATATAGATGAAGCATGGAAAGAGTTTGCCGATAGGCAAGGATTAAAGGCCAACAATGCTTCTGGTAAAACATCCAGCAATCGCTGGAAGATTGCAGCATCCATCATTGGTGTCATTTTTCTCTCAGGCATAACTTTAGCCGCAATCCATTCTGGCATTTTCCGTTCATCTTCTTCGGATGAGACTAAACAAGCCAAGACGGAACAAGTATCTTCTACTTCTGATTTGAACAAGACGGATAGCATCAAGGTGAGTGCTACGGAGAAGGCTGATAGTCTCGATCTCAAACCTGTTGTCTTTGACAATGCCGAGTTGGGCAATGTCGTGTCGCAGCTTGCAGCCTTCTATCATGTCAAGGTGGAATTCGACAATGCGGAATCGCAGCATATCCGTATCTTCTTCAATTGGGACAAGACTAAGACATTGAAGCAGAATCTCGAAATATTGAATGCTTTTGAGCGCATACAGATAACGGAAATGGACGGAACTTTAAAAGTGGAGTAAGTTATGAAGAGGATTGTTTTTAACTTAATGTTGTTGCTGATAAGCATGGGTATGTCTGCCCAACGCATTACCCGACAATATAATAATGTGTCATTCTCTACGGCATTGAAGGATTTGAATGCCCGACAGGATAAGTATGACATCAACTTTGTGTATGACGAGTTGGAGGATTTCAAGGTGACAAAGAACATCAAAAATGAAAGCGTTCCTGATGCCATCATGAACTTGATAGGCTTTTACCCTATCAAGATGAAACAAGTGGATAATGTTATTATCGTTGAATGTATCCAAAAGGCTTCTAACAGAATGATGGGGCGCATCGTGGATAGTCGTCATCAACCTGTCGATTTCGCCAATGTTTCACTCTTGAATGTTAATGACTCTTCGTTTATTACTGGTGGTGTGACCAATGAAAACGGACAATTTGTGATACCTTGCAATGCTCAAAAGGCTATTGTAAAAGTAACATGCGTAGGATATAACACTTATCGCAATATCTTTAGTACCGGCAAAATAGGAACAATAGCCTTAAGCGAAGCTACGCTTAATCTACAAAAAGTAGTTGTGAAAGGTCATCGTAAGATTTACAAGTCAGACGGAACAAAGCTTATAGTGGATGTTCAGAAATCTGTATTAAGCGATTTTGGAAGTGCCGATGATGTTGTTGCGCAATTACCAACGGTGTCAGGTAGCGATGGTAGCTATTCTGTCTTTGGACGAGGAAATGCCGAAGTGTATATCGACAATCGTAAGATGAGGGACAAAAGTGAGTTGAGCCGCTTGAATTCCAAGGATATTTCTACGATAGAGGTAATCAACAATCCTGGGGTAGAGTATGATGCAGACACCCACGCTGTCATTAAAATCAACTTGAAACATAAGGTTGATGGAGGATTAGGTATCAGAACTTCTGTATTTGACAGCCAAGGTCGAAAAAACACAGACTCGGAACAGTTGCAGCTCACTTACGATACCAAAAACTTAAATGGATTCATTTCTTTCAGCAATTCAAGCAGTAGATATAAAACAGACCAAACCAATAAGGAGCAGACTTTGGCTGATCATTCTGTCTGGAATATGGAAAGTGATATGCCTAAATGGAATTCCAATTATTATAATCAAACCATTAACGGAGGTATCAGTGCAGAGTTGGCAAAGAATCATACCATTGGCGCAAGTTTGTCATACTCCAAGGAAACGGACAAATGGGGAGGACATTCTGCCAGCCAAATGTTTCATGACAATCTTCTGTTTGAAGATTTATCCTCTAACATCCATTCTCATGCGAACTATGATCAATGGATGGGAAACATCTTCTATGATGGAAAATTCTCCCAGAAATGGAAAATGACATTGAATGCTGATTATGTTGGCAGAAAAGCGGCAGACAGCCGTCTTAATCAAGAAGCAGGAAGCATGACGGATGCGCATGAGGTGAAAAATGAAAATGAGACTACTCACGACATTTATGCAGGAAATGTGAAAATCAATTATCAAGCCAACAAGAACTTGGCTTTTAACATAGGTGCTGATGCAAGCTATGTGGAAGAAGAAAAGGATTATCAGAGTCTTGAAAACGAGGAGTCAAGCGCAATGAGTCGTCTCCATGCAGAAGAGACAAAACTTGCCACATTTGCCAGTTGCAATGTATCCATTGCCAAGTTGTCTGCCCAATTGGGATTGCGATTTGAGTCATTTCGCATGCTGTATCGTGATGCCATCTCCCAAAATAGCTTGGTAGATAAGACTTATCGTCATTTTTATCCTTTCTTCTCATTGTCCTTGCCTGTAAAGAACGTTGAAATGGGATTAAGCATGACAACCAAGGTAAAACGTCCAAGCTATTACGAACTTAGAAACAGTGAAGAGTATTTCAATCGTTATTCCATCGAAGCTGGTAATCCATGGTTGCTTCCACAATATACGACGGATATATCCTATTCGTTGCAATGGCATCAATTGCGTTTCTCTGTCGATTATCAAAGGATAAAGGATTACATCATCTCAACGAATGTTATTCAGCAAGCAGACCCATTGGTGGCAATGTCAAAGCCAGAGAATTTTCCGCATTATTCTGCAGTAAACGCAAGTTTGGCTTATCATACGAATGTGGGTGTTTGGGAACCATATCTCAACATTAACATGATGCGAACTTATATGTCACTCTACAATACGGATGGAAGCAAAATCAAGAATGACAAGCCTTACCTATCAATGTCGTTCAACAGCTATTTCAATTTGCATCACCATTGGATGCCTTATGTACTGCTAAGTTACAATTCTGATGGAAACATGAGGGAATATCGAGTTAGACAGGCATTATGGCTGAGCCTCGGAGTAACCAAGCATTTTGCTGACAATGCATGGTTGGTAAGGCTGAGTCTTAATAATCTCCTCGGCACAAAAGAACGAGAGACAAGATATGCCTCAGATTACATATTCGACAAAAGCAGTTTCAAGGATGGTCGCCGCATCAGCCTCTTGGTAAGATATACATTTAAAGACAAAAAGCGCTATAAGGGCGAAAGTGCTGCAAGTGAAGAAATGGATAGATTATAAATCTCTCTCAATATATGGTTCCGCAACAAAACGGAAAATAAAATTCTGTGTGATGAAGTTTGCCAATATTTTTCTAATGGATAAACTTAATCCACAGAATTTCTTTTAGAGATTCTCTAGTTAAAAAATATATATTTCTTTGTGTGTCACATAAATTATTGTATTTTTGCAGACAGAAAGAGTTGTTTGACAAGCAAACGTATGCAATTTGCAGAATTTAGCACTATTGCCAAATCATTACCTCAATTGAGGTGAAACACTCATAAATCGCTCATTTTAAGCTATTCTGAATATTTGGGCAGAATTTTTTACTAAAATATTTAACGGTTGCAGGGATTTTTTCAGTCTGCGGCCAGACAAAATCGGATTGGCAATATGCCAATAGTTAATAATCAAGATGAAATTTTAACAACTCAATGTATAGGCACTTGCAAAAGTGCCTATTAAAGGGGTATGCCCTAAATTGAGTACTAACTTAAGAACCTCTTAAAAAGAAAATGAAAGTTAGTTTTATAGTACCAATTTATAACGTCGAGAAATATCTTTCCGAATGTGTGGAAAGTATATTGGCACAGACATATAGTGATTTTGAAATGCTATTAGTTGATGATGGTTCGCCTGATAATTGTCCTGCATTATGTGATGATTGGGCAACAAAGGATAGTCGTATAAAGGTTTTACATAAGCCTAATGGTGGATTGTCTGATGCCCGTAATTACGGACTAAATCATGCTCAAGGTGATTACGTGGTTTTCGTTGATAGTGATGACTTTTGGGTAGAAAAGGATTGTTTGGAGCAGTTGATGAATGTTGTTGATGCACATCTTGAATGTGATTTTATTGGTTTTAATTGCTCTTATTATTATTCAGACACCAAGACATACAAAAAATGGGTGGCATATAATGAGAGTTTGTCTGTACCTACTGACAAGAATATTGTTATTTGTTCTTTAGTTGCATCTGGCACATTCCCAATGAGTGCATGCTTAAAGATAATTAAGCGAAAATCACTTTCAGACATGGGACTTCGTTTTATAAAAGGTACGATAGCTGAGGATATCCCTTGGTTTATTGATTTATTAGAAGGCTCAAAGAAGTGCATGTTTGTAAACCAATATATTTATGCTTATCGTCAAAATGTAGCAGGAAGCATTACTGCATCGGGAAATCCTAAAAGTACAAGTGATTTGTTTGCGATAGTTAAGAACGAAGTTGCAAAAATGAAAAATCGTTCTATTGCGAAAGATGCAAAGGATGCGCTTTACTCATTCCTCGCTTATGAGTTTTGCATCCTGCTAACAGCTTCTTCACGTATGTCAAAAGAAATACGAAAGGAACTAATGAATTATAAGTGGTTGCTAGACTATACATCCAATCCTAAAGTTCGCAAGGCAGCTTTCGTGAATAAACTGTTTGGTATAAAAGTAACTGAATTGGTGTTGAAATTCTACACTGATCATTTAAGAAAGTGATTCTTTATGACACGCAACAATAAGAAAATAATTCGTGCCGTCACTGTACCTATGTCCTTATGCTTCTGCCGTGAAATAATGATTAAAATGCGAGCAATGGGCTATGAAATGGTGGCTGTAACGTCGCCGGGACCTGAACTTGATGAGCTGAGAGATAAAGATAAATTCCATTGCATAGCAGTGCCAATGGAAAGACACATCTCGATAGTTAGGGATATAAAATCTCTTATAAAGATGATTAGCGTATTCCGTAAAGAGAAGCCTCAAGTAGTGCATTCAATGACTCCCAAGGCGGGAATGATTTGTATGGTAGCGGCTTGGCTAACACGTGTGCCGGTACGCATTCATACATTTACCGGCTTGGTGTGGCCTACAGCTACAGGCATGAAAAGACGCATATTAATGATGACCGATTGGCTAACTTGCGCTTGTGCTACTCACGTAATTCCGGAAGGACAAGGAGTTCTCGATGACTTGAAGAATGGTGGCATTACAAAGAAGCCTATGAAGGTTCTTGGTTACGGAAATGTAATGGGTGTTGATATGGAGCGTTTTTCTCCTGCTCGTTTTGAGGTGTCTAAAGACTCTAATGTGTTTACATTCGTTTTTGTAGGTCGCATAGTAGGTGATAAGGGCATTAATGAGTTGGTAGAAGCCTTTGATAAGTTGCACAATAAGTACAAGAATACAAGACTTGTATTAGTAGGCAGATACGAACATAACCTCGACCCAGTAAGTGATACTACACGTAAATCGATATATGATAATGATGCCATTGATGCCTGCGGCCCTAAATATGGCGATGACTTACTACAAATGTATGTAAATGCAGATTGTTTCGTGATGCCAAGTTATAGAGAGGGTTTCCCTAACACTGTACTCGAAGCTGGTGCAATGGGATTACCATCTATTGTAACAGATATAAATGGTAGCCGTGAAATCATTGAAAATGAAAAGAACGGATTGATTGTTCCATCTAAAGATGCAGATGCTCTTTATAACGCTATGGAGCGTATGCTCACAGACAATACGCTTCGTGAAGTAATGAAGAATAATGCACGTGAAATGATAGCTTCACGTTTTGAAAAGAACTTCGTTCAGAAGTGTCAAATAGATTTTTATAAGGAGGTAATGTAACTCTAATGCAACTGAATTTCTAAAAGCGAATGCTTATAATAATTAAAAATACTTATGGATAAAAAATGTGACGTAATTCTAACCTACTGCTGGAATCGCGTAGGCTATACGATATTAAAATCGCTCTACCAGAAGGGGTTGAAGGTATGGGCGGCAGATACGAGCAAGAAAAACATCTGCTCAATGTCTAAGTTTTGTTCTGGTAGCTTTACTTACCCTGATCCTTTTAAAGAGGAGGATGCTTTTATCAAGGTTTTAAAAGAGAAGATTGCCGAGCTTAAGCCAAAGGTGCTGATGCCTACTCACGATGAGAGTGTTGTAATTATGCGTCATCGCTCTGAGTTTCCTGCAGAATTGATTATTCCGTATGAAAGCGAAGCGAAATTGCTGATGCTTGCTAACAAGGCTGAGAGTACTGAGATAGCTCGCAAAGCTGGTGTCTCTGTTCCGGAGGTATATCAGTCGGCTGATGAAGTGAAGCGTTATCCTGTTGTATTCAAAACTGTAATCGGTAATTCTGCAAAGGGTGTGTATTTCCCTAAGAGTAAGGAGGAGTTGCTGAAGTTGATGGAGGTACATAAGGATGAAGAGACGTTGTTGCAAGAGTGGATAGGTGGCACAGACTATAGTGTGGACTGTGTGCGCTGGGATGGTTTTTGCAAAACTTCGGTATATCATGCGCTTGTTACTAAAACGGATGGCGGTGGTACTACTACGCAGCGTGAGATAGTAGACATGCCGCAACTGGAAGCGGAGGCTATAAAGCTAATGGATGCGGTTGATTTCCATGGGGTGTGCGGACTGGATTTCCGTTATGACCCAGAGAATAACAGAATTGCTTATATAGAAACTAATGCTCGTTTTACAGGTGGATTGGCTACTCCGGTAGCTGCCGGATTTGATATCCCATGGATAGTTTATAAGTTGGCAACGGAGGGTAAGTATACTGAGCCTATAAATGTTCGCATCGGTACTCGTACTAAATGGATTCTTGGTGATGTGATTACATTGGTAGGGCGTATCGTTAAGATGAAATGGAATCCAAAAGAATTGAAGCGTGTTTTCTCTTTCAGCGGTTTTGATGCTTTCGATGATTTTTGCAAAGAAGATAAGAAGGCTATCCTTGGTGAGTTTGGTTATTACTGGGGTAAATTGGTTAAGAACGGTAAATTGAATCCATAAAGATGAAGTGTATTCAAATTTATGTGTTGTATCCAAAGATTGTAGAATTGGTGAAAGAGCATTTGGACTCTTTTTTCAGCAGATATAAGTGATGAAAAATTGCTAGTTTACCGTCATTCGTTAGAAAAAGTGTATCAACTTGCCAATTATTCGTTAGAAAAAGTGTACCTTTAGGCTTGTTATTCGTTAGAAAAAGTGTAAGTCATGAAGAGAACTTTATATAATCAACTATTGCAATGGAAGGGTAAGAACGACAGAAAGCCGTTGATACTCAATGGTGCACGTCAGGTGGGTAAGACGTATTTGCTTCAGGAATTCGGGCGTAATGAGTATGAAAAGGTGGCGTTCTTCAGTTTAGACCGTAATCCGATGGCGGCTACCGTGTTTGAACAGGGTGGTTCGGTAGCGGATATTCTGTTATCGCTTTCGGCAATCAGTAATGTGGATATAACTCCTGGGAATACGCTTGTGGTGCTCGATGAGGTGCAGGATTGTCCAAAGGCGTTGGAGACGCTTAAATATTTTTGTGAGGATGCTCCGGAATATCATGTTGTGGTGGCGGGCTCGCTGTTGGGGCTTTCGCTTCACGATGGGGTGTCTTATCCGGTAGGAAAGGTGGAGGAGTTGCGCCTTTATCCGATGACGTTTATTGAATTCTTGCAGGCTATTGATAAGGTGCGCTTGGCTGATGTGCTGCAGAGCGGTAACTGGACGGTTATTAATATGCTTGCGGATGAGTATGTGCGATTGCTTAGACAGTATTATTATGTGGGCGGAATGCCTGCGGCGGTGTTGGCTTTCGCTGAGCAGAAGGGGCTGAAGGTGGTAAGAGAGATTCAGAACCAGATAATTCGAGATTACCGACGTGATTTTTCGAAACATGCTCCGATGGGTGAGGTGCCACGTATTAATATGGTGTGGGACAGTATTCCGGCGCAATTGGCTAAGGAGAACAAGAAGTTTATTTATGGGGCGGTGAAGAAGAGTGCACGTGCTGCCGACTTTGAACTGGCTATTCAGTGGCTTATAGACGCTGGTTTGGTGTATAAGGTGATGCGTGCCAACAGTGCGCAAATGCCGCTGAAGTTTTATGAGGACTTGAATGCTTTCAAGCTGTTTATGCTGGATGTGGGCTTGATGGGGGCGATGGCTGAAACGAGTGCTGAGGCTATGTTGGTAGACAATAGTGTGTTTACGGAATATAAGGGGGCGTTTACGGAGTTGTATGTGCTCACTCAGCTCAAGGCGTTGGAAATGCCTATCTATTATCATAGTGTGGATAATTCTACTATAGAACTCGACTTTATTGTACAGTTAGGCGGCAAGGTATGGCCCGTAGAGGTTAAGGCTGAGACTAATGTCAAGGCTAAGTCGATGCGTACTTTTATCAATAATCATCCAAATCTTACAGGCATACGTTTTTCCATGCTTCCGTATGAGCGTCAAGATTGGATTGTGAATATTCCGCTTTACGCTTGCTTGATGATAGGCAAGGCTTAACAATATTCTTCCTCACCCGAGTGGCGGCAAGCGCAGAGCGATACTGCGGTGGGGAACATTGGCTCTCTTTCGCATAGAGATGTCTATCGGTGAGTACTCAAATTGTCTGTTGAAATTGAAAACATTTAGCTCAATGGTAATGTAATATTGAATAGATTTAGTTATCTTTGTATTAATAGACCATGAGGTTTGTGACAATATCAAGAACATCAGTGATTTTAAATCTATAAATGATATGACCACTCTCGAGATACAAAACGTTGGGCCATTACAGTCTGCATATGTTGAATTCAAAAAATGCACTTTGTTCATTGGAGAGCAAGGTGCAGGTAAAAGTACTATCGCTAAATTGTATTCTCTTTTCACTTGGCTTGAAAAGGGATTGTTAAGACATACGATTTCAGAAGGTTCGGTAGTAAAATATAATCGGTTTAAAAACAAGTATGCTGCATATCATAATCTGAAGTCATATTTTTCTGAACATTCATACATTCTATATACGGGTGAGCAATATGTATTTGAATACAGAAATGAACATCTGGATATTAAGCGAAATGATTCAAATGGAGAGTTGAATTCTGCTAAGGTGATGTATGTTCCTGCAGAGCGTAACTTGCTGAGCGTAGTGGAGAGTGGTAAATTGCAAAGTGGATTGTCTGAATCAATGCAAACATTGATGGAGGAATTGAACAATGCAAAAGCTTATTATGCCAAGGGTGTGGATTTGCCTATCGGTGGTATGAATTTTACATACGATAGACTAAACAAGGTGAGCTGGTTAAATGGAAAGAATTTAAATGGCAGGGAGTTTAAAATCGCATTGAAGGAAGCTTCAAGTGGTTATCAGTCGTTGATGCCTATGACGCTTGTTTGTCATTATTTATCAGATCTTGTTCAGAATAGTGGGGCTGAGACTATGGACTATAAAGAACAGCAACGCTTGCAACAGGAGGTGGATAAGATAATGGAGGATAATAAAATATCCGATACTGTAAAAAATGCAATGCTTCGAAATATATCTGCAAGGTATAGATATACTGAGAATGTGAATGTGGTGGAGGAGATGGAGCAAAACCTATATCCGGAATCACAAAAGCGTGTATTGTTTGACCTGCTTAGCATTAACAATAGATTGGAACGAAACAAATTGGTATTGACAACTCATAGCCCGTATCTGGTGAACTATGTGACCCTTGTTGTGAAAGCCGCTATGATAGAGCCGCAGATTCCTGCAGATGCCGTTGAGCTGAAAGATTCATTATATAGTATAGTTCCTGCAGAATCTATAATGAATGCTTCTGATTTGGCTATATATGAATTGAGAGATGGCGAAGCAAGATTATTGGAAAACTATGATGGTATTCCTTCGGATTCGAACTATCTAAATCAACAGATGGCTGAGACAAACTATTTGTTTGACCAACTGCTTGACATCGAAGAACAAATATAGGAAGCATAAATATGGAGGATGTAGTAGATTTCTTTATCCCTAAGTGCCAAGTGCTTGGAATAATGGCAGAAATTTTTGGTATTTGTGATGATGATGACAAGGCAGAGAAGACTCCTGCATATGTCAGTTTCGACAACGAAGAGAAATGGGGCGCTATTATAAAAAACTATAGTGGAAAGCCATTGAATTTTACAGCAGTGGACAATTGTGTTGTTGTTCGGAGAGAAAATGACGATATGGAAAACCGTTGTGATGCAATGTTGTCAAATGCTGATAATTTGGTGTTTATAGAGTTAAAGAACGAACGCCAGAAATGGTTTCCTCATGCTGTGGAACAGTTGCAGAAGACAATAGAGGTTTTCAAGCTATATAACAATGTGCGTATGTATAAAAGGAAGCGTGCCTTTGCATGTAATGTTAGACATCCGAATTTTGCATATAGTAACAAGGAAATGAAACAAAAGTTTTATCAAACAAATGGTTTCAGGCTATATGACGAGATGACAATAGAGTTCAGATAGAGTTCTTTTCGCTGTAAGCGGGTTGGATGAAACAATAATAAATCCCCGTCCGAATGACGGCATAGTGCAGAGCGATACTGCGACGGGGAACAACTTCTTATTTTTATTCTTTTTATTCTTTTGGGTGGAGTAGGGTCTTATCATTCCACTAACGCATAATAGTATATTTTTTAATTGATTTTTAGGTAGGTATTCTGGTATGGAGTATCTACCCTAAATGGTATTATTCATCAGAAAAAGTGTATTCTTCCTCACCCGAGTGGCGGCAATGCGCAGAGCGATACTGCGGTGGGGAACATTGGCTCTCTTTCGCATAGAGATGTCTATCGGGGTGTGCTGTGCCTATAAAGCGCGTTTCTTCTACCGGAAATTCATAGTAAACTTAATAGAATGATTATCAAAAGACTCTTTGACATTGTTGCATCCCTGTGTGGGCTGCTCTTGATTTGGTGGATTTTCCCCATTGTAGCGTTTTTAATCCACAAGAAGATGCCGGGCGGTCCTGCGTTCTTCTGCCAGAAGCGGGTGGGTAAGGATGGTAAGTTGTTTACTTGCCATAAGTTCCGCTCTATGACGGTGAAGCATAGCGGCTCTTCGGTTTCGGTGGCGGGCGACAGTCGTATCACTCCTTTCGGGGCGAAGCTTCGTCATTACAAGATTGATGAGTTGCCGGAGTTGTGGGATGTGCTGATTGGTAACATGAGTTTTGTGGGGCCTCGTCCTGATGTGCCGGGTTATGCTGATAAGTTGCAGGGCGATGACAGGGATGTGCTGAAGCTTCGTCCGGGTATTACTGGTCCGGCTACGCTGAAGTATCGTCTGGAGGATGAGATGATTTCGGAATATGTGGCAAAGAAACAGGCGGAGGGGGATAAGCGCCCGATGCAGGAGATTGCCATAGAGTATAATGATGAGGTGATTTATCCGGATAAGGTGCGCCTGAATTGTTATTACTATCGTCATTATTCGTTCTGGAAGGATATAGAAATGATATTCGCCACGGTGCTGGGCTTCAAGGTGAAGTTTGCCGGCGAAGAGGTGTGACGGTGTAGTGTAAATATGTATATGTATCAACAATTATAATATAGTATAATTATGTCTGAAGAAAGAAAAACAATTTATCTCTGCCTTGCCCACATGAGTGAGGCTGGTTTGGAACAGAAATATGTGAAAGAGGCTTTCGACACAAACTGGGTGGTGCCTATGGGTCCGAACGTGAATGCTTTCGAGCAGGATTTGGAGGCATTTGTAAATAGCAAAAGTAACGGTACTGAGCCGCTTGATAGAGAGGTGGTGTGTCTGAGTGCTGGTACTGCTGCGGTGCACTTGGCTTTGATAGGTTGTGGCGTGAAGGCTGGCGATGAGGTGCTGGTGCAGAGCTTTACTTTCTGTGCTTCGAGCCATCCTATCACTTATCTGGGTGCTAAGCCTGTGTTTGTGGGTTCGGAAGGTGAGACTTGGAATATGGATCCGGCGTTGCTTGAGAAGGCTATTCTGGACCGTAAGGAGAAGACTGGTAAGTATCCGAAGGCTATCGTTCCGGTGGCGCTGTATGGTATGCCGTATCGCATAGACGAGATTATGGCTATTGCTGATAAGTATGGCATAGCTGTAGTAGAGGATGCTGCCGAGGGTATGGGCTCGCGCTTTGATGGTGAGGTGCTGGGTACTTTCGGTAAGTATGGTGTTCTGTCGTTCAACGGTAACAAGATGATTACTACTTCGGGTGGTGGCGCATTGATTTGCCGTAACGCTGAGGACGCTAACGAGGTGATGTGGTATGCTACTCAGGCTCGTGATGCTTATCCGTATTATCAGCATACTGCTATCGGCTATAATTATAGAATGAGTAATGTGTGCGCCGGTATCGGCCGTGGCCAGATGACGGTGCTGAATGATCATATAGCTCATCATAAGCATGTGCAGAAGCTCTACGAGGAGTTGCTGAAGGATGTTCAGGGTGTGCATATCCATAAGCAGCCTGAAGATAAGCGTTATGACTCTAACTTCTGGCTGTGTGCGGCTACGCTGGATGCTGACGTGAAGATTCAGGGTCAGGAGAATGCTTATAAGGAGGTTATCAAGACTGCGGTGGGTGGCGCTGCTGGTGTTATCCATGCGGTGGATTCGGCTACTACCGACTGTCAGCCTAACGAGAACGTTGAGGCTCTGCGTGTGTTCATGTTGGCTAAGAAGATTGAGTGTCGCCCTGTGTGGAAGCCTATGCATAAGCAGCCTGTATACGAGGGTGCTCCGGTTTATACTAACGGCATTGAGGAGGATATCTTCAAGGTGGGATTCTGCTTGCCGGCAGGTCCGTACGTTACGGATGATGATGTGCGCTATATAGTAGAGTGCATCAAGGAGGCGATAGTGAAATAAGTTATATTATATAATAAGGTATCGTAATGGGCGGTTAACGGACGCACGGGTGCTGAGGCATGTGTGTCTGTTGGTCGCCCTTTTGTTATTAGTGCATTATGGTGAAGCGTTTTATACTTGCGGTGTGGAAGTTTTGTTCTTATCTATTCATTCCCCGAAAGGCGAAGAGGTGGGGTGAAGATTGAATAAAATCAGATTTATTGGTATGTGATTTGTGTAAGCCACGAAAAAAAAGTAATTTCGTATTATTCTAAAAACGTTTGTATATGAAGTTTCCAATCGGCATACAGGATTTTAAGAAAATACGCGAAGGTGGTTTTGTTTATGTAGATAAAACGGCTTTGTTGTATAAGCTGGCAAATGAAGGCACAATTTATTTTCTGAGTCGTCCGCGACGGTTCGGAAAATCGTTGCTTGTATCGACATTGAAGTATTATTTCGGTGGTGAGAGGGAGTTGTTCAGTGGGCTTGCTATCGATGCACTGGAGAAGGATTGGAATAGTTATCCAATTTTTCATGTGGACTTTAACAGTACTAATTACACGAAGAGTGGAGATGCATTGTCTAAACTGATTAAGGGTACCGTTGAGGATTGGGAACGGCAGTATGGTTATGTTGGCAACGAGGAGTTTGATTATGGGAAACGTTTTGCCGAACTGCTAAAGCATGTTCATGCAACTACGGGCAAGCGTTGTGTGGTGCTGGTTGATGAATATGATAAGCCGTTGCTTGATGTTCTGGATTCGGGAATGGTGGAACAGGGCGGAGACGGAAAGGAGGCGCTGCTTGAAGATATCAACCGTGAGATTCTGAAGGACTTTTATTCTGCTTTTAAGTCTGCCGACCAAGATCTGCGCTTTGTGCTGCTAACTGGGGTGACAAAGTTTTCGCAGGTAAGTGTGTTCAGTGGTTTCAATCAGCCTGCAGATATCAGCATGAGTACGGTGTATGATGCGATATGTGGTATTACGGAGGAGGAGCTTGAAGCGGTGTTTCATGATGAGATGGATGCGATGGCGGAGGAAATGGATGTGCCGGAAGATGAGGTTCGGCTTATGCTGAAAAGGCATTATGGCGGTTATCATTTCAGTAAGCGGAAGACGGATATTTTCAATCCGTTCAGTTTGCTTAATGCGTTTGCTAACCATAACATACAGGATTATTGGTTTAGAACGGGTACGCCTACTTATCTTATACGTTTGCTGAATCATACGGACGAGAATCTTAATGAGCTTACGGGGAAATATTATGATACGTCGGAGTTTATCGACTATAAGGCGGATGTGGAGCGTCCGTTGCCGATGATATACCAGAGTGGTTATTTGACTATTAAAGATTACGACCGTGATTCTGATTCTTATTTGCTTGACTTGCCGAATAATGAGGTGAAGAAGGGGTTCTTAACGCTAATTGCTTCAAACTATCTTGGAGCAAAGGAGTCGGCTAGTACATTGGCTATACAGTTGGTGCGTGCCATACTTAGGGACGATCTTGATACTTGGCGTAAAAGTCTGACTGCATTTTTTGCCAGTATTCCTTATACTATGCGAAGAAAGGATATGGAAACTGAGAAGGAGCGTTATTTTCACTATACATTTTACTTGATTTTTCGTATTCTCAGTACTTATTTGGTGCTTACCGAAAAACAGCAGAGCGAGGGCAGAGCGGATTGTATCATTGAGACAAAGAAGGTGGTGTATATATTTGAATTTAAACTGGACGGTACGGCAGATGACGCTTTACGACAGATAGAAGAGAAGGGGTATGTCCGTCCTTACGAAGCTGATATGCGTACTGTGCGGAAGGTTGGCGTTAGCTTTTCATCGAAATCGGGAACGATAGACGACTGGAAAGAAATTTAAATAGACTTCCTTTTTTTATGTGCTCAAAGCGTATTTTGAGTTTTTTCTGCTAACTTTGCATGACTTTTATATAGACTTGATAATTATGATTAGGATTAAGAACAATTGGCGAGTGCCTAAAGGTCAGGAGCTGACCGAACTGGATAAGAAGGTGCTTTATTATCAGAATAAGGGACATCTGGTGCCGACTCGTCAACTTATCAAGACTCCGGAACAGATAGAAGGCATCCGCAGAAGTGGTATGCTGAATACGGCTGTGCTGGATAAGGTGGCTGAAGAGATTCATGCTGGCATGAGTACAGCTGAAATCGATAAGATAGTGTATGATTATACTACTCAGCATGGGGGCGTGTGCGCGTGCCTGGGCTATGAGGGTTTCCCGAAGAGTGTTTGTACTTCTATAAATGAGGTGGTGTGTCATGGTATTCCGTCGGAAGAGGAGATTTTGGAAGAGGGCGATATCGTGAACGTGGACTGCACTACCATCCTTGACGGGTATTATGCTGATGCTTCGCGTATGTTTATCATCGGAAAGACTACTCCACAGAAGGAGAAGTTGGTGCGCGTGGCTAAGGAATGTCTTGAGGTTGGTATGGAAGCCGCTAAGCCGTTCAGCTTTGTAGGCGATTTGGGTCATGCTATTGAGAAGCATGCCAAGAAGAACGGATTCTCTGTAGTACGAGACTTGTGTGGTCATGGCGTGGGAGTGGAATTCCATGAGGAACCGGATGTGGTGCATTACGGTCGTAAGGGTACCGGAATGTTGCTGGTGCCGGGTATGGTATTCACTATAGAGCCGATGATTAACATGGGTACGTGGGAGGTATTCATCGATGAAGAGGATGGCTGGACTGTAGTCACTGAAGATGAATTGCCTTCGGCTCAATGGGAACATACGTTTGTGATGACGGAGAATGGTTTGGAAATTCTTACGTATTAATCGGAATCGGTATACACATTATTATATATAGTAAATTATGAGTGATACTATCATATTAGGTATTGAGTCGTCTTGTGACGATACTTCTGCCGCTGTTATAAAGAACGGTGTGTTGCTGTCGAGTGTAATAGCGAGTCAGGCCGTGCACGAGTCTTATGGTGGCGTGGTACCCGAGTTGGCGTCGCGTGCGCATCAGCAGAACATTGTGCCGGTGGTGCACGAGGCTCTTAAGCGTGCGGGGGTGACTAAGGAGCAACTCAGCGCGATTGCCTTTACCCGCGGACCGGGATTGATGGGTTCGTTGCTGGTGGGTGTGTCGTTCGCTAAGGGATTGGCGCGTTCGCTTGATATTCCTATGGTGGATGTGAATCATCTGCAAGGACATGTGTTGGCGCATTTCATAAAGGAGTCTGAAGATGACGATAATCAGCCTAAGTTCCCGTTTATATGTTTGTTGGTATCTGGCGGAAATTCTCAGATTATCCGTGTGGATGCTTATAATAAAATGACGGTGCTGGGGCAGACTATCGATGATGCAGCTGGTGAAGCTATTGACAAGTGTTCTAAGGTGATGGGCATGGGTTATCCCGGTGGTCCTATCATCGACCGTTTGGCACGTCAGGGTAATCCTAATGCTTATACGTTCAGTAAGCCTCACATTCCTGGTTTCGACTATAGCTTCAGCGGACTGAAGACTTCGTTCTTATACTCGCTGCGCGAATGGCTGAAAGATGATCCCGATTTTATAGAGCATCATAAAGAGGATTTGGCGGCATCGCTCGAAAAGACAATCGTAGATATTTTGATGGATAAGTTGCGTAAGGCGGTTAAGGCTACAGGTATTAAAGAGGTAGCTGTGGCTGGTGGTGTATCTGCCAACAATGGATTGCGTAACGCATTTCACGAACATGCTGATAAGTATGGCTGGAAGATATTCATCCCGAAATTCGGATATACTACGGATAACGCTGCGATGATAGCGATAACTGGTTATTATAAATATTTAGATAAAGACTTCTGCTCGATAGATAAGCCGGCGTATTCGCGCGTAACAATCTAAAGGCTGGAGGAATATTGTAAAACGGAAAATAAAAACAGATTATGTCAGTAGAAACAAAAACACTCAGTAAGGAGATAAGTGAGATCTTCTGGAGAGAAGGCTTTACCTTGGCTACTGCTGAAAGTTGCACAGCAGGAAATGTGGCCGCTATTATAACTGCTATCCCTGGTAGTTCTCGTTTCTATAAAGGTGGCGTAGTGGCTTACGCCAATGAGGTGAAACAGAATATGCTTCATGTGAACCCGGAAACTCTGGCTGCTCATGGGGCGGTAAGCGAAGAAACGGTAACCGAGATGGTGAAGGGAGCGATTGAGGCTTTCGACACGGATTATGCTATGGCTACTTCGGGCATTGCAGGTCCGGCGGGCGGTACTCCAGAGAAACCGGTAGGAACTATTTGGGTGGCTGCAGGTAGCAGAGATAAAGTAATTACCGCAAAATTAACGGAAGACGAGGGACGCGACAAAAATATTCAGGCGGCGACTAAAAAAGCACTGGTTTTGTTGCTCGAATTGTGCCAAGAATAACAAAAAGAGGAGTAAAATCGCAATTAGTTGGTGAAAAACTTGTGCGTATAAAATAAAATCACTTATTTTGCACTCCGTTTGAGAGAATATAGAAATAAAACTATAAAAACAAGATAGAAATGTCGAAAATTTGTCAAATTACCGGAAAGAAAGCCATGATTGGCAACAATGTTTCACACTCTAAGAGAAGAACAAAAAGAACTTTTGATGTGAACTTGTTTACTAAGAAATTCTACTATGTAGAACAGGATTGCTGGATTAGCCTGAACATCTGTGCTAATGGCCTGCGAGTTATTAACAAGAAAGGCTTGGACGCTGCGCTGAATGAAGCTGTGGCTAATGGCTACTGTGATTGGAAAACTATCAAAATTATTGGTTAATTAAAAGGAGAGTTAAACTATGGCTAAGAAGGCTAAAGGAAATAGAGTTCAAGTAATTCTGGAATGTACAGAAATGAAAGATAGCGGTATGCCGGGAACTTCTCGTTATATCACTACTAAAAACAGAAAAAACACTACTGAAAGATTGGAGTTGAAGAAGTACAATCCTATCTTGAAGAGAGTAACAGTTCACAAAGAAATTAAATAATAAACAATAAGAAACCATGGCAAAGAAAACAGTCGCAACCCTTCAGACAGGTAGCAAAGAAGGACGTTCTTATACTAAGGTTATCAAGATGGTTAAGTCTCCGAAAACTGGTGCTTACATTTTTGACGAACAGATGGTTCCTAACGATAAAGTACAGGACTTCTTTAAGAAATAATAAGCTGAAATATATAGCTGATAAAAGTTCTTTTCATCGACAGATGGAAAGAACTTTTTTTGTTTGTAAACAATATTAGTTATATCTTTGCATGAGTAATAAAATGGAATAATATGGGACTTTTTAGTTTTTTTTCGAAAGAGAAAAAGGAAACTTTAGACAAGGGGTTATCTAAAACCAAAGAGAGTGTATTTGGTAAGATAGCTCGTGCCATCGCCGGAAAGTCGAAAGTGGATGATGAGGTACTTGATAATTTGGAAGAGGTACTGATAACTTCGGATGTGGGTGTGGAAACAACGCTTAAGATTATCAAGCGTATTGAGAAGAGAGTTGCGCAGGATAAGTATGTAAATACGCAGGAGTTGAACAATATCTTGCGTGAGGAGATTGCTGCCTTGCTTACAGAGAATAATACTGTCGACAATGACGGCTTTTCTTTGCCTGAAGATAAAAAGCCTTATGTTATAATGGTAGTAGGTGTGAATGGTGTTGGTAAAACTACTACCATCGGTAAGTTGGCTTACCAGTTTAAGAAATCTGGTAAATCGGTTTACTTGGGTGCTGCCGATACATTCCGTGCCGCTGCCGTAGAGCAGTTGGTGGCTTGGGGTGAACGTGTGGATGTGCCTGTCATCAAGCAGAAAATGGGTTCGGACCCTGCTTCGGTGGCGTTCGATACGCTTAGCTCGGCTGTAGCTAATCATGCTGATGTGGTGATTATCGATACTGCTGGTCGTCTGCATAACAAAATTGGTTTGATGAACGAGCTTACTAAGATTAAGAACGTGATGCAGAAGGTGGTGCCCGACGCTCCGCACGAAGTGTTGCTGGTGCTTGACGGTTCTACAGGACAGAATGCGTTTGAACAGGCTAAGCAGTTTACCTTGGCTACAGAGGTTAACGCGATGGCTATCACAAAATTGGACGGTACAGCCAAAGGTGGGGTAGTGATAGGTATCTCTGATCAGTTTAAGATTCCGGTGAAATACATCGGATTGGGTGAAGGAATGGAGGATTTGCAGATTTTCCGCAGAAAAGAATTCGTAAGTTCTTTGTTTGGTGATAATTCGGATAAATGAGAAAGAATACAATCGACATAATTACCTTAGGTTGCTCTAAGAATCTGGTAGATTCAGAGAAATTGATGAAGCAGCTGGAGGCTAGCGGATATAAAGTGACTCACGATAGTGAGAATCCGCAGGGCGAAATAGCTGTTATCAATACGTGTGGTTTCATTGGCGACGCGAAGGAGGAATCTATTAACATGATTCTGGAGTTTTGTCAGGCTAAGGAAGAGGGACGACTGAAGCAACTGTATGTAATGGGTTGCTTGTCGGAACGCTATATGAAGGACTTGCAGATTGAGATTCCGCAGGTCGATAAGTTTTATGGAAAATTTAACTGGAAGGAACTTCTGGCCGATCTTGGCAAGAAGTATCATTCTGATTTCGAGATAGAACGTCATCTTACTACCCCTAAGCATTATGCTTATTTAAAGATAGCTGAAGGATGCGACCGTAAGTGTTCGTATTGTGCTATTCCTATCATCACGGGCCGTCATGTATCTCGCCCCATGGAGGAGATTCTTGACGAGGTGCGTCAGTTGGTATCAGAAGGGGTGAAGGAGTTTCAGGTCATAGCGCAGGAGCTGACTTATTATGGCGTTGACCTGTATCAGAAGCAGATGTTGCCTGAGTTGATAGAGCGCATGGCTCAGATTCCGGGCGTGAAGTGGATTCGTTTGCATTATGCGTATCCGGCTCATTTCCCTACTGATTTGTTTAGGGTGATGCGCGAGAATGATAATGTGTGCAAGTATATGGATATAGCTTTGCAGCACATCAGCGACAATATGCTTAAGTTGATGCGCCGTCATGTAACTAAGGCTGAGACGTATGAACTGATAGAGCGTTTTCGTAAGGAAGTGCCTGGTATTCATCTGCGTACTACGCTAATGGTTGGTCATCCTGGTGAGACTGAGCAGGATTTTGAAGAGCTGAAGGAATTTGTACGTAAGGCTCGTTTCGACCGTATGGGTGCTTTCGCTTACTCTAACGAGGAGGGTACTTATGCCGCTGAACATTATAAGGATGATATTCCGGAAGAGGTGAAGCAGCAGCGCCTTGATGAATTGATGGAGATTCAGCAGGAGATTTCAGCAGATTTGAGTCACGCTAAAATCGGTAATGAGTATAATGTGATTATCGACAGAAAAGAAGGCGATTACTACATAGGTCGTACTGAGTTCGACTCGCCTGAGGTAGATCCGGAAGTTTTGATTAAGGATGAGGGCAAGCGTTTGTGCGTAGGTTCTTTTCATAAGGTCAAGATTTACGATGCTGATGATTTCGACCTGTATGCTACGGTGATAAAATAAGAATAAAAGCAAGAAAGGGTTTTTAGTGAATAATAAAGAGTTGGTTAACGAGCTTTCGTCTCGTTTGGGATATACTAATAAGGATGCCGTTACATTGGTTTCGTCGATAGTGTCGATAATGGGCGATGGTTTCTCGAATGGAAAGAAGGCTTCGTTCGATGATTTCGGTCAGTTCGAAGTGAAGAAGAAGATGGAGCGAATCACGGTGAATCCGTTGACCCAACAGCGTCTTTTGGTTCCGCCTAAGTTGGTACTTACATATAAACCAAGCCCGATTTTGAAAGATAAGTTTAAAAATACCTCAGCCGATGAATGAAGAAGAACTAACGTTGCAAGATCTGATAGATTTATTGGTTAAGCGTCATGATATGGAGCGGGCAGATGCGGATGCATTTGTCAAGCTCTTTTTTTCGTTGATAGAAGAGGGGTTGGCGGCTGATAGGTATGTTAAGATAAAGGGGCTTGGCACGTTCAAACTCATTGATACCCGTATTACGTTTTCTCCCGATTCGGCGATGAAGGACTTGGTGAACAAACCTTTCTCGCATTTTGAAACGGTGGTGCTGAATGATAAGACTCACTTTGATGATATGCCTGAAAATGAGTTGCCTATCTCTGATGTAGAGACTGACGAATCGGTAAAAGATGCATCGGATTCTACTTCGGAAAACGATAGTGACGAAGCTACGTTATCAGAAGAAGTGGAATCTGTTTTGGAAGAAGTGTCGGATCAGAGTGTGGAAGAAGAAAATCCTGTATCGGCTAAAGCTAAAGAAGAACAATCGTTTGTTCAATCTGAATCTGTAGAGCGTCGTTCGCTTTCTTCTACCAGCATTCCTTGGTGCATGGTTGCTTCTATTCTTTTGGTTGGTGTAATAGCAGGCGGTTTTATGGTTTGGAGTATGTTTAGAACAGCTTCAACAGTAAAGATGTCTTCTGTAGAACCGAAAGAACCTATTGCTGTTATAGAGCATGATAGCGTGGCGAGTGATACGCTGACTGTAGATAGCGCAATGGTAAGTAAGGAGGAGGCTGTGGCAAATGAGCGTCGCCAAGATTCTGCAAAAGTTGTAGCGATAAATCCGGAACGGGAAGAAGAACTGAAAGGTGGTTTGTCATTATCGGATGCGGTGACGTATGCTATAGTGGGCACACGTGATACGCATCAGTTGCAATACGGCGAGACGCTTGTAAAGTTGGCACGCAAGTATTATGGCAACAAGAAATTGTGGCCGTACATAGCGCGGTATAATAAGGAGGCGCTGGCAGACGTGGATAACATACCTGTGGGTACTACGATAAGGATTCCGGAACTTTCTGAAGAGAAAACTAAATAGCCGAAAACGTTTTCAGACTAATAAGTCTAAAGTTTTAGGATGCTTTGTGTCGTTTGGTAAAAATATTTTTTGTTTTTATCAAGCGACAATGTTTTTTAATAAAAATTAGTTGGCTCTGTTAATAGAATGCCGTACTTTTGGCTTTGCAAAAAAGCCATGTAATGATGGCGTGAAATAGTATAAAATTTGAGAACATAAAAATATTAAATTATGGCTGAAGCTATTGATATTCGTGAATTGAACGAACGCATAGAGCGCCAAAGCGCATTTGTAACCAATTTGATGACTGGCATGGACCAGGTTATCGTAGGTCAGAAACATTTGATAGAATCGTTGTTGATAGGTTTGCTTTCTGATGGACATATCTTGCTTGAAGGTGTTCCTGGGTTGGCAAAGACATTGGCCATTAAGACATTGGCATCACTTATCGACTCAAAATACAGCAGAGTGCAGTTTACTCCCGACTTGTTGCCAGCCGATATTATCGGTACAATGATTTATAGCCAGAAAGATGAGCAGTTCATCGCTAAGAAAGGTCCTATCTTCGCTAACTTCGTATTGGCCGATGAAATTAACCGTGCTCCGGCTAAGGTGCAGAGTGCCTTGCTCGAAGCCATGCAGGAACGTCAGGTTACTTTGGGAAAAGAAACTTTCGATTTGCCTACTCCGTTCTTGGTAATGGCTACTCAGAACCCTATTGAGCAGGAAGGTACTTATCCGTTGCCAGAAGCACAGGTAGACCGTTTTATGCTGAAGGTGGTGATTGACTATCCTAAGTTGGAAGAAGAAAAGAAGATTATCCGTCAGAATATCTCTGGCGAGAAGGTAGAGGTTCGTCCTATCCTGAAAGCTGAAGAGATTATCGAGGCTCGCAAGGTAGTGCGTCAGGTTTATCTGGACGAGAAGATTGAACAGTATATCGCTGATATCGTATTCGCAACTCGTTATCCTGAACAGTACGGATTGAAGGAACTGAAGAGTCTGATTGGTTTCGGTGGTTCTCCGCGTGCTTCTATCAACTTGGCATTGGCTGCTCGTAGCTACGCTTTCATCAAACGTCGTGGATATGTAATTCCGGAAGACGTGCGTGCGGTGGCACACGATGTATTGCGTCATCGTATCGGATTGACTTACGAAGCTGAAGCTACCAACGTTTCATCCGACGAAATTGTAAGCAAGATCTTGAATAAGGTTGAAGTGCCCTAATCTGTAGGAAACTTGCCTTTAGCCGTTGGTTTGGAGGATGACGGCTGATAAAGATAAACTCGACCACGGGAGGAGTGGGGCACAGTGCCGCCGCTCAATCTCATGGCCGAGAATGTAATTTATAAATAGAGGAGCGTAGGCTTAAACCCATAAAATAATGGAAACAAGTGAACTATTAAAGCGTGTACGTCAGATAGAAATAAAGACTCGTGGACTTTCGAGCAATATCTTTGCAGGACAATATCATTCGGCTTTTAAAGGTAGAGGTATGGCCTTTTCGGAAGTGCGAGAGTATCAGTACGGCGACGATGTGCGCGATATAGACTGGAACGTCACGGCTCGTTTTGACAAGCCTTTCGTAAAGGTGTTCGAGGAGGAGCGTGAGCTTACGGTTATGCTGTTGGTCGATGTGTCGAACAGTCTCGATTTCGGAACTGTAAAGCAGTTGAAACGAGATATGGTAACGGAGATTTCCGCTACCTTGGCGTTCTCGGCCATTCAGAACAATGATAAGATTGGAGTGATTTTCTTCTCGGATAAGATTGAGAAGTTTATTCCGCCTAAGAAAGGACGTAAGCATATCTTGTATATAATACGTGAGTTGATCGACTTTAAGCCGGAGAGCACGTACCAATATTCAGTGTGCTATAGAGTATCTTACTAATGTACAGAAGAAACGTTGCACGGCGTTCATGCTGAGCGACTTTATTGATGACCACGATTTTCAGAATGCGTTGACGGTGGCCAACCGTAAGCATGATGTGGTGGCTCTGCAAGTGTACGACCGCCGCATGGAGGAACTGCCCGATGTAGGATTGCTGAAGTTGCGTGATGCAGAGACCGGACATGAGCAGTGGGTAGACACTTCGTCGAGAGCGGTAAGAAACGCCCATCATGCGTGGTGGATGCAGCGTCAGGAAAAGCTGAATGGCATTTTTACTCATAGTAATGTAGATTCTGTTTCAGTGCGTACAGATCAGGATTATGTAAAAGCTCTGCTAAACTTATTTGCTAAACGAAACTAAGGTGTGACTATGAAGTGTATCTTATCATATAGAAGAAATCTAAAAAGAATTTGCGGTGTATTGTTGCTGTGCTTGGCTGCTATAGAGGGATTTGCCCAGGTTACGGTAGATGCCAGCATCGACTCTACACAGCTTTTTATCGGTCAGCAAGCTAAAATTAAACTGCAGGTTAGCATGAATGCAGGGCAGAATTTGCTGATGCCTCAATTCCCTGACACTATTGTTGCCGGGGTAGAAGTTGTAGATGTTGCCAAGCCCGACACTCAGATGCTGAACGGCAACAAGCGTTTGCTTATCTCGCAAGAATATACAGTGACTTCGTTCGACTCGGCTTTGTATTATCTGCCGCCGTTCGAGGTAAGTGTTGACAATAAGTTATATCGCTCTAAAAATCCGTTGGCGCTGAAAGTGTATTCGGTGCCCGTAGATACTTTGCACCCAGACCAGTTCTTCGGTCCTAAGCCTATTCAAGAGGTTAGTATTACGTGGGGTGATATCGATACGTTGGTATATTCGCTTCTCATTATGCTGATATTGGCAGGCGTTTCGGTGTTCTTTGTTATCCGCTACCGCGACAATAAGCCTATCATTAAGATTATTAAGATAGAACCTAAGTTGCCGCCTCACCAGATGGCCATGAAGAAGATAGACGAAATCAAGTCGGATAAGGCTAAACTGCGTAACGATCCGAAGACGTATTACACTGAACTTACGGATGTTATACGTACTTACATAAAAGATCGCTTCAACTTTAATGCGCTAGAGATGACCTCTACAGAGATTATAGAACATTTGATGCAGGTGAAAGACCAGCAGTCTATCGCCGAGTTGAAATCGCTTTTCGAAACTGCCGATTTGGTGAAGTTCGCCAAGCATGCTCCGCTGATGAACGAGAACGATATGAACTTGGTCAATGCGGTAGATTTCATTAATGAGACTAAGGAAGAAGAAGATCCTAACGCCAAGAAAGAACCTACAGAGATTCGAGTAGAAGAAAAACGCTCTAAGCAGGGACGCATCATACTGATATGCAGCATTGTGCTGACTAGTGTGGGAGCGGTAGTTGCCTTGTATTTTGCAATACGTCGTATCATTGAATTGTTCTTTTAATATTTATAGATTATGATTTTTGCTAATATAGAATATCTGTTTCTGCTGCTGTTGCTTATACCTTATATAGTATGGTATTTTATGCGACGCAAGAAAACGGAACCTACCATGCAGGTGTCTACTACCCGCATGTATATGAATGCGCCCAAGACGTGGAAGGTGTACTTGCTTCATGCTCCTTTCTTACTTCGTATAGTGTCGTTCGTAATGATAGTATTGGTGCTGGCTCGTCCGCAAACTACTGATAATTGGCAGAATACGGAGATAGAGGGTATCGATATCATGATGGCGGTCGACGTGTCTACCAGTATGCTTGCCGAGGATTTGAAACCGAATCGTCTGGAAGCTGCAAAGCAAGTGGCTTCTGAGTTTATCAACGGTCGCCCTAACGATAATATCGGTCTTACTATTTTTGCAGGTGAGGCGTTTACCCAGTGTCCGCTTACGGTAGACCACGGTGTGCTGCTCAACTTGTTTCACAGCATTCACGGTGATATAGCCCAGAAAGGTTTGATAGAAGACGGTACCGCTATCGGTATGGGATTGGCCAACGCTATAAGCCGCCTGAAAGACAGTAAGGCAAAGTCGAAGGTAATCATTCTGCTTACCGACGGTAGCAACAACCGTGGCGACATCTCTCCGCTTACCGCGGCAGAGATTGCTAAGCAGTTTGGCATACGTGTGTATACCATCGGTGTAGGAACTAATGGTACAGCACCTTATCCTATGCCTACATATGCGGGAGTGCAGTATGTAAACATCCCTGTAGAGATAGATGAGAATACGCTTACACAGATAGCTGGAGCTACAGATGGAAACTATTTCCGTGCTACCAGCAACTCTAAACTGAAAGAAGTGTATAAAGAAATCGATAAGTTGGAAAAGACAAAACTGAATGTTAAGGAATTCAGTAAGCGTGAAGAAGCTTTCGCTCCGTTTGCGTTGATAGCTTTCATCTGCATTCTGTTGGAACTTGTCTTGAGAAATACCGTATTAAAGAAGATACCTTAAAAAACAGAAGATTATGTTTCGATTTGGAGAACCCTTATATTTATATTTATTGTTAGTGTTGCCATTCTTGGCAGTGCTGTTCTTTTATTCGAACTATAGAAGGCGTAAGCGCATCCGCCAATATGGTGATCCGGAACTGTTGGCGCATCTGATGCCCGATGTTTCAAAGTATCGCCCCGACGTGAAGTTCTGGTTGGTCTTCTCGGCTTTGGCTATGGTGATATTCATGATGGCCCGTCCGCAGTTCGGCTCTAAGATGGAGACCGTTAAGCGTCAGGGTATCGAGACGGTGGTAGCGCTGGATATCTCTAACTCTATGTTGGCCGAGGATGTAAAGCCAAGTCGTTTGGATAAATCGAAAAAGTTGATTTCACGGCTTCTTGAGACGTTTAATAACGATAAGGTAGCGTTGATAGTATTTGCAGGCGATGCCTTTACACAGTTGCCTATCACAAGCGACTATATTTCGGCTAAAATGTTTCTTGAAACTATCAATCCTTCGCTTATAAGTACTCAGGGTACAGATATTGGTGGTGCCATCAATCTGGCGATGAAAAGCTTTACTCCGAACGAAGGGGTAGGACGCGCTATCGTTTTGATAACCGACGGTGAAAACCATGAAGGTGGAGCTACAGAAGCGGCTACAGAAGCAGCCAAGAAAGGTGTTAACGTGTTTGTCTTGGGAGTAGGTTCGCCCGAAGGTTCGCCCATTCCAACAGAAAGCGGATCGAACGAGTTCAGAAAAGATAAAGACGGCAACGTTATCGTGACTCGACTCAATGAGCAGATGTGTCAGGAGATAGCGAAGGCCGGCAACGGAATGTATGTACGCGTAGATAATACCAACAATGCTGAACGTGCTCTGAACACCGAGATTAATAAGTTGGCCAAGGCCGACGTTGAAAGTCAGGTTTATACTGAATTCGACGAACAATTCCAGGTGTTGGCATGGTTGGCACTGATTTTGTTGGTTATCGATCTGATAATTTTAGAGCGTAAGAATCCGCTCTTGAAGAATGTGAAACTCTTTAAACAAGATTGATTATGATGTTATATAAAGGATGTCTGATGGTAGGGCTGATGATGGTTTCGGCAACGGCTTTCGGACAGAAAACCGTTCGCGACTATCTTCGAGGCGGAAATAAATTATATAAGGACAGTACATTTGTTAAGGCGGAGGTTGATTACAGAAAAGCTCTTGAACTTGACCCTAAGTCGACCGACGCCATGTATAATCTGGGCAACGCATTGTTGATGCAGCAAAAGGCGAAGGATGCGATGGAGCAGTTCGAAGCTGCCTCAAAAGTAGAGAAAGATAAGAAGAAGCTTTCGCAAATCTATCATAACATGGGTGTGATATTGCAGTCTTCTAAACAATATCCGCAGTGCATAGAGGCTTATAAGAAAGCTTTGCGTAATAATCCTGCCGACGATGAGACTCGCTACAACTTGGCTTTGGCGCAGAAGTTGCTTAAAGACCAGCAGCAGAATCAGGATCAGAATAAGCAGCAAGAGCAAAAGCAGGATAAGAAGGACGACGATAAACAGCAGAAAAATAAAGAACAGCAAGACCAGAAGAAAAAAGATCAGCAGAATCAGAATCAGCAACAACAGCAAAATCAGAATCAGATGTCTAAGCAGAATGCTGAGCAGTTGCTGAAGGCGGCTATGCAGGACGAAAAGAACGTGCAAGACAAGGTGAAAAAAGGCGTTCGCATTCAAGGTCGTAAATTGGAAAAAGACTGGTAACATATTGATAATAATATAAAAAGATAATAATAATGAGAAAACTGATTTTCTTACTGCTATTGATTGTTTCTGTCGTGCGGGTATATGCCGACGACAAAGCGACACTGAGGGCCGATGCGCCTGAGGTGGTAGTAAGTGGAGACCAATTCAGACTGGAGTTTACAGTTAATACTCAAAAAGTGAAAGATTTCCGTGCTCCTAGCATCAAGGGGTTTGATGTACTGATGGGGCCGAGCCGCTCTATGCAGAGCAGTACTCAGGTTATTAACGGTAAGGTTTCGTCTACCAGCTCCATCACTTATACGTATATTTTGATGGCTAGTGATGCCGGCACCTATACTATTCCGGCTGCTAGTATCGAAGTCAACGGCGAGAAGGTGTTTTCTAACGCCATAACTATTAAGGTTCTTCCGCCAGATAAAGCTGGAAATAACAGCGGTAACTCTTCTTCTTTGCGTTCATCATCTTCTTCGGCAAGAGGACGTGCGGGACAGATTTCGGGTAACGAACTGTTTATCGTGGCTAATGCCAGCAAGACTAACGTGCATGAGCAAGAGGCTATTTTGCTGACTTACAAAGTTTATACATCGGTTAACCTGCGTCAGTTGCGTGGCGATATGCCGGATATGAAAGGTTTCCATACTCAGGAAATTCAGTTGCCTAACCAGAAGGTGTTCCAATTAGAGCATTATAAGGGACGTAACTACAACGCTACCGTATGGAGTCAGTACGTCCTCTTCCCGCAGCAGACTGGTAAGTTGGAGGTTCCTGCCATTACGTTCGATGCGGTTGTGGCACAGCGCACTGAGTCGGACGATCCGTTCGACGCTTTCTTCAACGGTGGTGGAATCGTTGAGGTGCAGAAGAAGATTGTTGCTCCTAAGCTTACTATCAACGTTCAGCCTCTTCCGTCTAAGCCGGCTAACTTCTCGGGTGGTGTAGGAGAGTTCAGTATCTCTTCTTCTATCAATTCTAAAGAAGTACGTACCAACGATGCTGTAACCGTTAAGTTGGTTATCAAGGGGTCGGGTAATATGAAGCTTATCAGCACTCCGGAGCTTAAGTTCCCCGAAGATTTCGAGGTGTACGATCCTAAGGTAACTAATAATTTCGACGTTTCTACAGCTGGTCTTACCGGCTCTCAGACCATCGAGTACTTGGCTATTCCGCGTCATGCAGGCGATTTCACCATTCCGCCGGTAGAATTCACTTATTTCGATTTGAAGAGTAACGCATATAAGACACTGAAGACAGAGGCTTATAATCTGAAGGTGGCTAAGGGTAAAGGCAACGCTGATCAGGTTATAGCCGACTTCACCAGCAAGGAAGATGTAAAGGTATTAGGTCAGGATATTCGCTTCATCAAGTTGGGCGACACAGATTTGCAGAAGAAAGGCGACTTCTTCTTCGGAACTCTTTCATATTGGTTGTGGTATATCATTCCGTTCATACTGTTTGTTGTGATGATGGTATTCTTCCGCAAGCAGGCAGCCGAGAATGCAAACGTAGCTAAGGTTAAGACTAAAAAGGCAAACAAGGTAGCCGTTAAGCGTCTGAAATTGGCAGGTAAGTTATTGGCGGAAAATAAAAAGAACGAGTTCTACGATGAAGTGCTGAAAGCTTTGTGGGGATACATCAGCGATAAGCTCAGCATTCCAGTTTCTCAATTGTCGAAAGACAACATCGAGGCAGAACTTACCAAGCATGGAGTAGCCGAAGACATTACCAAGACATTCATCGGAGCACTCGACGAATGCGAATTTGCGCGTTACGCTCCGGGTAGCGAAAGCGAGGCTATGGATAAGGTTTACTCAATGTCGGTAGACGCCATTAGCAAGATGGAAAATAGTATTAAACATTAAAGATAGGAGAACTGATAGATGAAAAAGATATCTGTTATTTTATATTTCCTGATAGGAATGATGCAAGTGTTATCGGCTGCTCCTACCAAAGCCGAGGCGGACAAGGCATATCAGGATAGTCATTATGCCGATGCTATAGAGAAGTACGAAGCCATTCTGAGCGAGGAAGGCGAATCGGCTGAACTGTATTATAACTTGGGAAACAGTTATTATAAGAATAAGAACGTGGCTAAGGCAGTGCTCAATTATGAGCGTGCCTTGTTGCTCGATCCGGGAAACGCCGACGCTCGTTTTAACCTTGAGATGGCTCGCAGCAAGACAACCGACAAGGTTACTCCGGTGAGTGAGGTATTTATCGTGACTTGGGCAAAGGCTGTCGTTAACTGGCAGAGCGAGAGTCAGTGGGCTGTATGGGGTATAGTAAGTTTCATCCTGTTGCTTGCCTCTTTGGGCATGTATATTTTCGGAAAACAGATTGTCTTGAAGAAAATAGGTTTTACCGGAGCCGTGGCTTTCCTGATGATTACCATCTGCGCCAACCTCTGTGCCAGTCAGCAGAAAGATGAGCTTATTACTCGTGACGGCGCCATCATCATGTCGCCCAGCATTACAGTTAAGAGTACTCCTAATGAGAACGGTACCAATCTGTTTGTGTTGCACGAAGGCACTAAAGTATATATCGATGATAACTCTATGAAGGCATGGAAGGAAATTCGCCTTGAAGACGGAAAGAAAGGATGGGTTCCTACATCGTCTATTGAAATTATTTAATTTGACAAACCGAAAGAGAGACTATAAATGATAGACATACAGCAACTTATACAGGCTGATCAGCATTTGTTGCTTCAGCTTAACGGCAGTGACTCATTGTTTTGGGACGGCGTGATGTGGACAGTCTCCGATACCAAGACATGGATTCTGGCTGCGGTAGTGTTGCTGTATGTCATCTTTAAGAACTGCAAACTGTCGCAGGGCATGTTGGTGCTGCTTACCTTGGCGTTGGTAGTGTTATGCGCCGATCAGTTCTCTTCAGGATTATGCAAGAATTACTTTATGCGATTCCGCCCTTCGCAAGAACCTGCTCTTACCGACTTGGTTCAGGTGGTGAATGGATATCGTGGTGGATCTTACGGATTCATTTCGAGTCATGCCGCCAACACTTTTGCCATTGCTGTGTTTGTATCTTTGCTGATTCGTAATGGATGGCTTGCATTTACAATGCTATTTTGGGCGTTAGTTCCATCTTTTTCTCGGATATATTTAGGCGTGCATTATCCGGGTGATATTATTTTCGGTGCTCTTGCGGGTAGTGTTATAGCGGTAATAGGCTATGTTATTTTTCTGTTTCTTCAGAAAAAATTGTTCCGTAATCCGCAGTACATTTCCAGTCAGTACACAGGCAGTGGTTTCAAGACTTCCGATGTTTGTATGATTCAGTCGGCGTTACTCCTTTCTTTTATATCTGTTATTGTTGCGGGAATGATAGTAGCCCGTAATTCTTTTTTCTGATAGCCCTTTTGCCAAGGCGCTTCTCAGTTATCTTTCAGTTGATGTTTTTGTAAAAAAGTTCGCTTTTACTTGCGAAAATATTATTTTATCGCTACATTTAGAACGTGATACAATAACGCAAGTGTTTAACTTCTAAAATTTGACTACTATGAACAGAACAATAACCTTCAACGAACTTAGAAAGATTAAAGACTCATTGCCCAGTGGAAGTATGCATCGTATTGCAGATGAGCTTAATATTAGCGTAGAAACGGTGCGTAATTTCTTTGGTGGACACAATTTTAAAGATGGAAAATGTGTAGGTATTCACTTGGAACCGGGTCCCGACGGCGGATTGGTTATGCTTGATGATACTACCGTATTAGACCGCGCTCTGAATATCCTGAGAGAGGAAGCGGAATAAATAAGCAGATTAATTTTTTAAATACCTAAAATCCGCAACTATCATCCAATACACGATTAAGGGTAGATTTATGAGTCG
>ENA-OOXM01000259-OOXM01000259.1-human-gut-metagenome-genome-assembly--contig:-NODE-259-length-50158-cov-3.178253_pt1 | contig 50158 bp, 44 predicted proteins | sample MGYA00241589_ERZ501347 | MGnify/ENA primary metagenome ERZ501347 (study PRJEB25962, sample SAMEA2042832) | human gut metagenome | biome: human gut; feature: human-associated habitat; material: faeces...
GGGCGGTGTTGCTCGGTAAAGTTAACTATCAAATGACATGTTGAAAATGCTAAATATCAGTAGTTTATGCAAAAAATCACCATTCAAAACCCGCCATGATTTTTTCAAGCGCATCAACAGCGGCAGCCCCGCCCGAGACAACGCCGTAACCGACGTTTGCAAGGTTTCCGACAAGCTCCGCAAGCTTTGCCGATGAGTATTTTTTTGCGGCTGTGCAAGCCTTTGTGTTGGCGTAGCGGTTTCCCTCAAGCTTTGCGGCAGCAGTCTGCGCACTGAGTCCCCCGTCCATAAGCTTCCTGCCCTCAAGCATCAGCTTAAAACGTGACTCAAGAAACGAGGCAATGCCGAGCGCAGCGTCCCTGTCCTCCAATAATCCGTGCAGCGCGCGCATTCCGTCCCTGACCTTGCCTGCCGTAAAGCAATCTATCATCGCAAAAACCTGAAATTCAATGCTGCCGACCGTGCAGCGGGAAATTGTATCCCGTGTAATCGTCCCGCCCGGTCCGACGGTATCGATGAGCTTTTGCAGTTCGTTGCTTATTGCGGTCATATCCGTGCCGACAAGCCCGGCAAATGTTCTTGCCGTGTCCGAATCGAGCACAGCACCCTGTTTGTTTGCCGTTTTCATGCACCATTTAATAATATCCGACAGCGGCAGCTCATCAAACTCCACCGCACGTCCGTCGGAACGGAGACGCTTTACCAAACTGTTTTTCGAATCCGCCGCACCTTTTATATTGATGAGCAGAATTGAACTCTCGGGCATTTTTTGAATATAGTCCGCAAGTTTCGGGTAATCAAGTCCCGATGCCAATCCGTTGCAGACAACAAGCCGCCTGTCGCCGAACAGCGGCAGCGTTTCGCAGGCCTCCGTAAGCGCATCCGCATCAGGTTCATACAGAACGCTCATGTTAAAAGCGCGGAAATCCTCGGGAATCAGCTTTTCGGCAGCTTTCAGTGCGCTTGCCTTAACAAACTCCTCTTCCCCCTGCAAAAGGTATGCGCCGCGAAGACCGTCCGCAGCAATCAGTTTAAAAAAATCATTGTGGTTCATAATGTTATTATACTAAAAACCAAAGAGCCTGTAAACAGCAGCAGGCAGAATACGGCAAGTCCCGCCTTTTTTTGAAACGGACGCAGCACATAAGGGGAAAGCACAAACAGCATTGCAAGGAAGAGAGCGCAGCTTGCGAGAGGAATCGTCGGAAGATTCAACGAAGCATACGGCAATGCGGAAAGAAAGCCGAGGCAGCGTTCAACAACAAAGAGCACCGCACGCGGCGCAACGGCAAGCACTGCCGCAAAACCGGGGAACGGTATGCCGATTATCAGAATTGCAATGCAAAGCACCATCACAAGCGAAAACAGCGGCACGGCAATAAGGTTGCCCGCAACGAAATACAGCGGCAGGCAGCCGAAATATGCAGCTTGAAACGGAGCAGTGGCAATGCTTGCACCGAGACAGGCCGAAACAGAACCTGCAAGCGGGATATGCGCCGAAGCGAGTGCTGTTTCAAATTGCTTTGAAAACAGTATCAGCCCGAAACACGCTGCGAATGAAAGTTGGAAGCCGACCGAATAGAGTTGAAACGGCTCAAACGCAAGTATCAGCACCGCAGCGGCGGCAAGCCCGTTCAGCGAATCCGCACGGCGGTTCAATGCACGGCAAAGCAGCGCGCATATGACCATTATTGAGGCGCGGACGATGCCGGCTGCATATACCGCAATGCAGCAATACATGATGAGCCCGATTCCGACGAATGCAGTGCGCAGCCACCGCTTGCGCTTCGGAACAAAAAGGCCGAGAATTGCGGCAATGATGCCCGTGTGAAATCCGGAAATCGCCAAAAGATGAGCCGTGCCCGTTGCTCTGTATGCCTCGGTTCTGTCGGATTGCAATGCCGTTTTGTCTCCCACGATGAGTGCGGAAACAATGCCGGCATCCGTGCCGAAAATGCGGCCGATATGCCGAACGATTGAGCTGCGCACCAACGTCAAAGCCTCCCGAACGGGCAGGTTATGTTTCGATACAACGCTGATTTCGTCGACTGATGTTGAACCGTCATCGTTCAAACCGCCGCCGTATAACCTTCCCGATGCCGTTACACCCTCCGAAAGCTGTTTCAGGAATCTGCTCCGTTCCGACGAATCTGCCTTTGCCGCTCCGCGAAGATAGACTTTCGGAATATAAACGCCGTCTCCGACATCTATGTTTAAATAGCCTTCCGTTATGATTTTTACTCTGCCTTCCCTGTGGAAAATCCCCGCGGATGCAGATGAATGCAGCTCGCTTTTTGTGAGAATGAGTTCCGTTTTCCCGTCCGAGTATTCCGCTGAAAGTACGGTTCCCGAAACGGTACAGTTGCCGTTCGGAAGCTCAGTCGGAAGACGCAAAGCGGCAAAAAGTATTCCGACGAGTACCGAAGCCGCAAACAGTGCGGAGCGCGTATGCCGAAGCAGCGCGAACACAACCCCTGCCGCACCGCACGCTGTCATAATACATAAAACGGCAGCGCCGCCTGCGGGCATGATCCCGCAAACGGCGATACCGAGCATCAGCCCGACCGCAATCTCCGCAATCGGACGATAGTTTATAAGTTTATTTGAAGTTGGTGCATTTTGCGGCGTGTCCATTTGTTTTCCGAATGATTCTCCGTCGTGCGCACCAAAAAACTCAGCAAAACCGCTTTCGTATTTGGGATGATGAAAGACGGAAAGACCGTTGACGCACGATATTCGAATCAATCAGTCTGTTCAGCCGTTGAGCAATGCCATTGCCTCGATTTCAACAAGTGCACCGGCGGGCAGCGCGGCAACTTCAACGCAGCTTCTTGCCGGGAAGGGTGCGGGAATCATCATTCCGTAAAGCTTGTTGACCTTTGCAAAATCGTTCATATCCTTAACAAATACCGTTGTTTTTACGATATTTTCCATGCTTGAACCGGCAGCTTCGAGAACGGCTTTAAGGTTCGTGAGAGCCTGAATCGTTTGAGCCTCAACACCTTCAACAAGTCCGCCGACGGCGGGATCAATGCCGATCTGACCTGAAGTGAAAACCATTTTGCCGACCTTTACGCAGTGGCTGTAAGGTCCGATTGCGGCGGGCGCGTTCTGTGCATTAACAACCTGTTTCATTTTGTTTCCTCCATGCAATATGTTAATTTAAATTGTTACTATAAAAACAATAGGTTATGCTCCGTACAAACAGCGAAGCCCTATTGAATTCGGCGTTTTTCGGATGAAATCACAAACTTTCCGAACAGCTTCCGTCTGCATGAGCGCGGAGCGTATTATCGATGGAATCGTTCCAAAGTATCAGTGCATTTTCACCCGTGTCACTGTAGTATTTTCGCCTTGTTCCCGCGTACCTGAACCCAAGCGCGGAATACACGCGCTGCGCTTTGTGGTTAAATTCGCGGACTTCAAGCGTCATTCGCTTTCCGCCGTTCGCTTTTGCCGTCTGCATAAGGCAAAGTATCAAATTGGTTGCAATGCCGCGGCAGCGATATTCGGCAGCAACGGCAATGTTAGTCATGTGTGCCTCATCAAACATCTGCCACATGCCGGCATAACCGACAATTTTCCCGTTGTCCTCTGCAACAACATAACTTGCAGCATCATTGCGGATAACCTCACCAATGAGGGATTCAACGCTCCACGGCTGCGAAAAGCAGCTGCATTCGATTTCATAGACCTGTTCGATATCCGGCAGCGTCATGCTGCGGTAAACAAGTTCACTCATATTTCCGTTCCTTATATAACTTTAAAAGTTAAAGTATCAGTTTGATTCCGGCGGAGTGCAGCACGCGGTCAATGCATAGACTCTTGCTGCTCCGTGTTTTTTAAGCTCCGATGCACACTCTTTTAGAGTTGCGCCGGTTGTTCGGACATCGTCCACAAGCAGAACCGACAGCCCCGCACATTCGGGCGACGCTTCAAATGCGCCGTTCAGGTTTTTTGCACGCAATTTTGCATTCATGCCGACCTGCGGGCTTGTGTCCCGCACACGTTTAAGCAATTCCGCACGGATATCGATATTATACCTTTCCGCCACGGATTTTGCAAGGATGAAACTTTGATTGAAGCCGCGTTCCTTTTCGCGTCGCGGATGCAGCGGAACGGGAACGATGCAGTCAATCGGCCAATCGGCGGGGATACACATAAAGTGCGTCAAAAATTCCCGAACATAAACGGCACCGTTATACTTCAGCGCATAAACGGCGCGTTTCGAAACATCGTTATAAAACAATCCTGCGGCGTATTCATCAACGAACTCGATTCTCTCGGCCAACGGGTTCACGGCAAGACCCGCTTCACATTCCGAGCAGATTCCGTATTCATTCACAGCCGCTTCCTTTGAGCAGGAATGGCATTTCAGGTGCTGCGGAAAAACGAAGTCGAGTGCTGAATTTATCCATTGTTTAAATCTTTTGTTCATATCGGTTTGCCGCTCCGGCAATATCACTCATTCAATGACAATTTATGTAAAAACCACACATTGTTCCTTACACGTCGGGCAGGGTTTCGTTTCTCTCGCGCAAAAAAGTTTCCAGTGCACTGTATCGCCTGCGGACGTTTGTGTTTGACACCATATATTTAATGCATCCGACCGAACCGAGAATGTAAACCTTGCTGCGCGCCCTTGTCACGGCAGTGTACAGGATGTTGCGATTAAAAAGCATGTTCGGACCGTTCACAAGCGGAAGAACTACGCAGGGGAACTCGCTGCCCTGGCTTTTGTGAACAGATATGCAGTATGCAAGGTCAATTTCTTCAAGCTGATTGAAATTGTAATCCGCAACCCGTTCATCATCAAACAGCACCGTAATGAATTTTGAGGCATTATCCACACGAAGAATCGTGCCTATATCGCCGTTGAAAACCCCTTCTCCCTCGCTGTCGTCCGCACCAAGCTTTGTTTTTCTCCACTGAATATCATAATTGTTCTTTATCTGCATCACCCTGTCACCCTCTCTGAAGGTGATTTCACCGAATTTAAATTCGGCCTTGTCACCCGCCGCCGGATTCAGCTCCGCCTGAAGCAAAGTGTTGAGGTTCACGACTCCGAGCATGTTTCCCTTCATCGGCGAAAGCACCTGCAGTTCGTTTATTTTGCCGAGATAAGCGTAATCGCCGCAAAGATTCAGCACGGATGAAAGCGCGATATCTGCCGTGGGGCATTCATAAAACAAAAAGTCGTTTTCTTCATCAATATTATCCAAAACAGGCATTTCCCCGCGGTTGATAAGATGCGCATTTGTAACGATTCGACTGCGTCCTGCCTGTCTGAAAATTTCATTCAGCCTTATGACCGGAATTGCATCGGAATTCACAAGATCACGAAGCACATTGCCCGGGCCGACCGACGGCAGCTGGTCCACATCGCCCACCATTACAAGGCGTGTACCTTTGGCCACCGCTTTCAGCAGGGAGTGAAACAGCATGACATCAACCATTGACATTTCATCAATTATAATAACATCCGCTTCAACAGGATAATCCGCGTTTCGGTTGAAAGAATTATTGTTAAAATTGTATTCAAGCAGACGGTGAAGCGTTCTTGCCTCACGCCCTGTCGTGTCGCTGATGCGTTTTGAGGCCCTGCCTGTCGGTGCCGCAAGCTCGATTTGCAGCCCGAGATGCTCCATAATCTCAATAACGAATTTCAAAATGGTGGTTTTTCCGGTTCCGGGGCCGCCGGTAACGATCAGAACTCCGTCCGTCACGGCGCGTTTCACCGCCTCGTTCTGTGCAGCAGCAAGAGTGACGCCGAATTGTTTTTCGAGTCGTTTTATTTCACCGTCGATATCAAACAGGGACAGAATATCAACATTAGTGACGATATTTGAAAACAAAGCCGCACAATCCGATTCGACATAATGCATATATTTCAAAAAAATGTAATCGCGTTCACCCATACGCTTTTCGACGAGAGAACTCGATTCAAGCATTTTTTCAAGCACCGCTTCCACCCGTTCCGGCACAACGCCGAGGACGTTGTTTGCTGCAAACATCGCTAACATATCCCGCGGCAGACATGTATTGCCTTCCTGCCTTGCAAGCGAAAGCGCGTATTTTATGCCCGCACGAACACGAAATTCCGATTCACGCTCATATCCGGCCTCAAATGCAATTTTATCCGCCGTCTTAAATCCGACGTTTTCAAAATCATCAATCAAACTGTACGGATTTTCCTTCACCATGCTGACGCAGTTTTCACCGTAGAGCTTGTATATTTTCATTGTCATTGCAATTGAAAGCCCAAGCTCCTGCATACCCATGATTATGTCCTGCATCGCTGCCTTTTCAAGGTAGGATTCATGGATCATTTTCGCTTTTTTCGGCCCGATACCGCTGATTTTTGTGAGCTTCATCGGTTCGGTCTTAATAATTTCGAGAGTTTCTGCGCCGAACTTATCCACAAGCAGCCTTGCGGTCGCCTCGCCGATACCCTTAATAAAGCCGCTCGCAAGATAAGCGCGAACAGCTTCGGCCGAAGTCGGTATATCATTTTTATATGAAGTCACACGGATCTGCTCGCCGTACATCGGATGGGCCGTCATGTTGCCCGTCACGGTCACCCGTTCGCCGTCGTTCACGGACGGCATCACGCCGACAGCGGTCAACTCTTCTCCGTCATCGCCCTTTATCCTGAGAACGGTCCACCCATTCTCCTCGTTTCGAAACTTTATGCCGGTTACTGTGCCCGTGAATTCCATGCCGCCTCGCAGTTTTAACGTCCGAACCCTGATGCGCCCAAACGATTTATAAATTAATTGTATCATATTTTGCGACGATTCGCAACGGGAAAGTTGACGGCAACGATCGCACATTTTTCAATGGAATATGCATCACTCCCACGAAAGCAGCCACCGCTGTGTTTCAACATCAACGGCAACTTCAGTTTTATCGTTAATTCCAGGCGACTTGATAAACAGTACCCGCGTTCCTGCTTCATTCTTCGCTGCATATGGAGTTCCCGGTCGTAAAACAAAAAGATCACCCTCAGAAAACTCATACTCTTCACAACTTCCGTCCAACAGTTTAACTTTCATTTTTCCACGCAAAACATAGTTGTGTTCAGTACACTGCGTATGCATATGCGGTTTGTCTGCTGTGAACGTTACATAATTCGAAATACCAATTTCTATATCATCATCAATATGTTTTAAAAATGGCTGCTCTTTTTTTAAGCGTCCTGCCAAATATTGTCTGTACTCCTTGCTAAGCGCATCTTCAATGCTTTTTCCTTTTAAAATCTCCATATTAAAATATCCTCACACTTCCCGAATTACTATACTCTGTCCACGCCTGCATCCATCTATCATGGTTTTGACTTATAAGTTCGAACGATCTCTTGCGCATTTCACGACTGTTGAAAAATTTTATCTGGTTTTCAAAAAAATCGTAATTTTCCTGATCTTCTCTCCTGAAAATCACCATAGTTCTTCTGTCATCTGACGAATCCATATTGCACGAATATAGATCTACTTTAATATGGTTCTTTTCACTATTCTCTTCATCATATACTATTTGAAACATAGCATACGGCAGCACGCATTCGGTGACTGTAAATGTGAAGCGTCGTTCCGTGCTTGCTGTTTTGTATGATCCTGACTCTATCATTCTGTTGATATTTGCATACGTATCTAAGAAAATAGCTTCTTCGTTATCCCTCATTGCGTGATTGCCAAGTTTCGAATAATTAACAGCATCTTTGGATGCAACTGACAGAGGTGCATTAACAACCAATCTGAAAATGAATCTTTCTTCTTTTAGCAGTTGCGCAAAAATATTAAACATTGTTCCATAATCATATGCTCTCCGGTCAATGTGTGCAACATCTGTGTTGGTTATGATTGTTGCGGCGTAACATACCATGTTAATTTCCTTAATACAGCTGTTTCCAGTAAAGTCATCATGCCTTTTTACGCACTCGACAAGTTCCCTTCCAAATCGCTCATTTAGTGATGCAATATCGTTTTCCAGTTTTCCTCGCGAAGTTAGCCATGTATTAGCCTTTCGCTTAATTATTTCTCTCCAGCTGACCACATCTTTTAAGATCTCATAGTCGATGTCTCTTGAATGCAGCTCTTCCATAACGTTATAAAAGAGGCGATTTTCCTCCGGAATTTTATAATGGTTGATGTATCTGATCCCGCTGATGCTTTTCGGGAGTTTTCCTAACACCTTATAGTCGATGTTCCCGTATGTAAGGACAAGGATTTTTCTTGCACTTTCGAATGCGGTTTTAATTTCCTCAAAATAAATGTTCTCTTCATTATCGCTGCTGTCGTTCAGCGCGCAGAGCTCTTCTACGGCATCCTCCGTCAGCAGACAAAGGAAATAGGGCGCATTCCGGACCTCATGAAGAAGTCTTTCACGATAGTCCCGATCCTGATTCATTGCATAATCATCCATGAACGGACCGGCTCCTTTCGTAACGAAAAAATCATATATGCGTCCCGCGAGATGCTTATGAGTGTGTTTATAGTTTATAAATACTCCGTATGTCATTTGTTTCCTTTCCAACCCTTGGTTCAGTACTTGCGCTGCAAAGTATGTTTTTTAATTCGTGTTAATTCTTATGTTTGTCAATTTTTGACAAGTCGTCCCATGCACAAAGCTTGTTATGTACCTTTGCTCTATCTGCACGGTATGAGCCACGAACATAACCGAGTGTCATTGTGTATGCATTCCAGCGCATATGTTCGCTGCGCTTTCTTTTCATGCAGTTTTCACATTCACAAGTACTTCTCCCTTCTTTTTTCGAGCATTTCGTAATTACCCGAAGGATCTCTTGATTGTCAAGCTCTCTTTTGTAAAGCTCCTTGGCCATTGACGAAATACGGTAGTACTCATATTTTTCGAATTTTGCTCGCGAACTGCGCTGCGCTTCCGGAGTCAATTCGTACTCAAATCCCCAGTCATACCGTTTGACTTCTGTAATTTTATCGCTATCACCCGATTCCAACCATTCATTATGTACTTTCTGTTCAATATCAACCCAGCTGTTGTGCTGTTTATATGCACTGTCTTCAAGCTTTGCATCATAGATGCATGAATAATCAAACTGAGAAGACAGTCCGCCCACGAAGTGAATATGATACGGTGTATCGTTATGATTTTTCAAACCGCAGGAATTACCCGCAGAGCATTTTTCATCCCGAATGATTCCCGACTTGCGCTCATCATAAACAATTGAAAAAATCTCAACGGGTTCTTTCCTCCATTCCATCTGTTTAGCCTGTTTATTATTGATTTCGTTCAGTCTGTCAAACAGCATGCGAAGATGTATCGACATTTCAATATTTTCATCGTCATCGCCAAGAGCAACAAAAGCAAGATTTATTCGGCGAATTCTTTCAAGAACTGCTTTATCCGCATCATTATTTGACTCGTGTTCAATGCTTGTCCCTCCGCGAAGAATCAAGTTATCGAAATCCGCTGAGTCAACATCAACGCCCGAGAATGTTACAATATCGTATTTTGCTTCCCCCTCGGTTTTACAGCGGTTGAATTTGAGTACATCCGGGAAATCACGATTGATTTTTTTGCTGATGTAATCGTTTTCGTTTGTGCCTTTGTTGTCAATGATTGTTATCTCAAGGGTATAGCCCTCAAACTGGAAATACCACAGCAGAGTTTTAAAAAACTCTATACCGTATTGACCAAAGCCAACGATCAGAACGGATAGCCTGTCCTCTTTGCTTCTATGAGCAATGTCATATAACTTCATTTTGGGAATAATATCCCAAATCAAGTGCTGAACTTCGTCCACTCGGCGCAGCTTGAAGCAATTATCGTCGCAGTTATGGTCAACAGCATGCTCCAACAGTTTTTCATACTCAACTGAGTCAATAGTGTATGCAGCACTTGGCTTTGTTGAAAAAACGAATATCTTTACATTATGCTTCTTGTTCTTTTCATTTAGCTCTGTGGTGAGCTGCACTGCCTGGCTGACGTTTTCCGATTCGTTTTCACCAATCAGAAATATTTCAACATCCCCCTTTTTTTTGATTATATTCAGGTGCGTAACATCCCTTTTAAGGCATATCGCATTAATGTCCCTCGCCGCATTCATCAATTCGTAGTTTTCTTCATCATCATGCTCAAAAACATCAGCAAACACAATAACAGCTCTCTCATCCGTTTTTCGAATACTGTTTGCCAGTGCAATGGATTTCTCGTTAAGTTCAGACATTATATAATGTTTTTTGAAAAATCGGAATCTGTAGCGCACCTCTCCCATAACGTTTTTAAACAACATCAAAACATTGCTGAATGTCATCAACGGGGCAAGTACGTACAAAAAAGCCGCATATGACGTGAAAACTATATACAATCCCGTGTTTTGTCCTGCAACAGCATTCGTAACGGTGTCAAAATCTCCATCCAAAATAAAGACTCTGAACGAATTGTGCACAGCAAGCAAAAAGGGCCGAATGTATCTGTGGCTGTCCGTCAATGCATTATTGGTATAGCATATTGGAATAAAAATCAACAGCACCGAAAAAAACACACCTATAGTGAAAATCTGTATCGAAGAAAGAACCCTTTTTGCTCGCTTTCCGGTTTTAAACAGGTACAGCGCACGAACGAGGCAGCCAACCCCCACAAGGAGGGACAATGCTGCGAATGCCGCAAAAAAGATATGTTTGTTCATTTTGATAATTCCTTTCTTTGTATATCAATCGGTGAAAATGACTGACGTCAACGTCGGTCATTTTCACAATTAAGAATAGCAGCATGTAAATTATTAGAATTCTTCATCATAACCTATGATATAGAAACTCGAGTACGTCCGTACTCTCAGATCAAGTTCTTTTGCAATTCGTTTAATCTGCAATGAAGTCCAAAAGTTTTTTGAAACTTCCAGATATCGCACTCGTTTCAAATAGCGCAGCGGACGTATGTCTTTTATGTTTTCGGCACGAAGTTCAAGATGCTTGAGGTTTACAAGCAGCGTCAGTGAATCAATATTTGCAATGTATCCCGCTTGCACTCTTAAACGCTGCATGCTGTTTGTGAGATTCTCCAACGCTTCCAAGTCAATATAAGCTGCCCCGTATATTTCAAGTTTTCTTAATCCTTTTAATTCTCCCAGCACTGAAATATCGGAAAGCACGTCGCTGAATATCGTCAGTTCTTCAAGATTCTCAAGCCGCGCAATCGGACTCAACTCGCGCAGAGTCCCGCCTATCACGAGTGTCCTAAGATTTTTCAAATTGCCTAAAGGACTTATATCCCGAATTTCACTCCGGCTACCTTGTCCAAGGTCAAGATGCCGCAAGCTTGTAATGTTTGAAATTGAGCGAATTACGTCCTCGTTAATGAAACAACGCAAAACGAGTTGTCTTAATTCTTTTTCGTAATATCCGAAGCTCAAGTAACCCCTATAATCCATTCCATCAATTTTCAATGTCCTCAGATTAGACAGGTGATTTGGCAGATTTTTTATCCGTTCAATGTAATTTTCAAATATTTTATATGCAACGGTTCTTGTGTAGAATATACACAGTGCATCTATTTTTCCTCCAATATTGACGTCATCCCACAAAGCACTGATACCAATGAGTCTGTCGTTATCAGTATCTCCGTCTTCGGCAAAGCTGCTATATGCTATCTCTACCGCAATACTTGATGCTGAAATCATTTCGTCATAATGTTCGTGAACGTAGTTCCGTATTGAGTCCGCATCTTCGTAAAGAATTGAAATCTCAAGGTGTTCATTCTGCGCTTCATCCGAAGTATTTCCGCAGCAACTTTTCAGTTGCTCGGCAGCCCGCGCTTCCTTTGAGTTATGCTTTGCTGCAATTTCAACGCTATTGTTCTGTTCCGCAGCTGCGGGGTGAAGCTCCACTGCTGTATTGCTGTTTGCCTGTGCGGCTGTTGAAGCATTTATTGTTTTGACGTTGTTTTCCGATTCTCGGCAATCGTTCAATCCGGGCGCAGTCAGAAGCTTTTTAAAGAAAGCATTCTCGCTTTCGTATTTATACCAATGTATCGCCTGGCGTGACGAAAGCTGCATCTTAAGACCGCCTTCCAGCTTAATGTTTTCCAAGTAGACAATAAGCATTTTCTTACGTTCATTAAATGCCGTATGCAGCTCACATTTACAATAGTTCGAATCAAGTGCATTTGCCGAAATGAATCCGATGAAATAGCTGCTGCGTTCAAGATATTTTTCGATCGTATCCGGCCACTCCGAACCTGGGTCAATGCCCTCATCATACCAAACACGAAATCCGCTTTGCTGAAGCAACGCAATAGCCCGCATAACAACTTCGGAATCTTTATGTGCATAGCTAACGAAAATATATGGTTCTTCTCCGATATACGGAATGGGCATTTCTTTTTGATTCATATTTCTCTCCCGTTAAAGCATTTCATACCTTTTTGCTCAGCGGCATATTAAACACAAACTGTCTCTCGAAATATGCACTAACCATGTTCTTAAATGCAAACCGCCTTTTGTTTGGCCACAGAACATCTTAAAAGCCGCCCGGCATCTTAATACGAATTATATCGCAAAACGGCAAAAAAAGCAATATCATGCGTCAAAAATTGCAATATTGAGTACATTTGCAAATTGAAGTGTTTGTTATGGTTATTTGATTATAAATGTTAATTCAGTGATATGCGTCATGCTGATTGTGCCCCGCGCATTCATGTCAACCTCTTCATTTCCGCATTTCAAACGCAATCAGCAGCTCTGCGACATCGTTATAGCTGTTGACGCCGGCGGTTTGGCCGTTATGTTTTAGGTAGGCGTCATTAATTTTGTTATTTGCGCTGCCGAGGGGATCGTTTTTGTACTGCTCGGTCCAACGGGAATAATCGGCAAGATCGCGAATCATTGCGGGGGTGAAGAAGCGTTCACGGACGCTGTAGAAAAGTTTTTCGTCAACGGAGGCAAGCCGATTCATGCACTGCATCAGGGCAAGCATTTCGCAGGAATAGCGCAGGGCGGGGTCATTCGAAAAGCCGGAGACATAATAAGCAATAAAATTTGCCTCGTCCTCCCTTGCAAAGCCGAAATAGTGTGCGGTCTCATGCGCAGCGGAAGCAAACAGCAGAAGCGCGGGCTGCTCGGTGTTCACATTCGCTTCGGCGGTGTACGGAATATAGATTCCGGAAATATCAAGGCGCGAGAGCATGTTTGAAAAATGCACCGATTTTGCGGAAAAGACGGGATTGCCGAACAATTCGTTTTGACTGCCGAGCGCGGCATATGCCGTTTGAACGCTTTTCAGTACTGCGGATAAAGCCGAATTCTCTGAGTTTTTGTCGTCCGCGATAAACACACCGTTTTCGTTCTCACGAAGGCGGCTTCTGTTCTCCGCAGCCGCAGCCGCAATTCTTTCGCAGGTTGATGCAAGCATTTCCGCATAAATATCGGATGAAGCCGAATCGTCACCCGTTTCGGCAGCGGCAATGAATTCGGATTTCGCCGAGTTGACGCGCGCAAGTTCATCCGAAAATCCCAAAATCGAAGCAGCGGGCATTCTGTAGTGATTTATTCCCCAAAATACATAGAAAAGATTCAGCATTACGCCCGCAAACATTCCGAGCGAAATCAGGCAGCTGTAAAAGCGCATTCGATTGTGTTTCCGTTTCAGGAGTTTTGAAAACACGAGTTTGAACAGCCGCACAACGAGTGTGACCGCAAGAAGCGTGCCGACGGAAATTATCAGCACCTCGGCCACAGAAAACGGGAATATGCTGCTTGCTGCACCCAAAACCCGCGAAATCACGGGATAGATCGCGCGGCTGTATATGCGCTCCGTTTGCTGCGGACAGGAGGACAGGAGTTTCGGCGCAAACATACCCGCTGCCGCAAGCAGAACAAGAATCGGCAGGCGCAAAAGCTGATGTCGTGCCGTATACTTATTTTCATGTTTTTTGCGGCGGCGATCGCGGCGCATTTTTTGCCGTTCCTGCCGCTCAACTGACTTTTCGTATATTTCGTCGCTGTTCCGATGTTTTTTATCCATGCTGCACCCTGCTGCCTGTTGCTGCCTTTTATTTTTGCGGACACTTCGCTTCATGCCGCACGAAATCATTATAGCACAGGCGATGCAAAAAGTATACGCATTGCGCGGCATCTTACGTACACAGTCCTTCCGAATGTATCGCTTTGAGCCAAACTGCAAATACTTTTTTCGATGAAAGGTTGGTAAAGAAATATGTTAACACTTTTTATACGAACGCTGCTTGTGTACATTTTTATGTTTGTTGTTCTCAGGCTCATGGGCAAGCGTCAGCTGAGCGATATGCAGCCGTTTGACCTTGCAATAACGCTGCTTATTGCAAACCTTGCGGCACTTCCGATGTCCGATCCCGCAATTCCGCTGCTGTACGGAGTTGTTCCGATCATTGCAATGTTTGCGCTGCACCGCCTGATTTCGTTCATGTCGCTGAAAAGCGAAAAGCTGCGCAAACTCGTCTGCGGAAGTCCGCTTGTTATGATTTCCGGAGGGGTTGTGCGCGAGGATGCCATGCGTGCAGCTAATTACAGTTTATTTGACCTTGCCGAACAGCTGCGGATGAAGGATGTGTTTTCAATCTCGCAGGTCGAGTATGCCATCCTTGAAACGGACGGCGGACTCAGCGTGCTTTTGAAAGGACCGTTTCAAACCCCGACCAACGAAGGACTGAAGCTTGAATCCGAAAAAGCCATGCCCGCATTGCTGCTTATCTGCGACGGACAGGTTCATCCGGAGGCGGTTCGGGCGGCAGGGTTGGACGAAAAAGGATTTTATGCATTGCTGAAAAGGTTCGGGATCGACCGGGCCGAGGACTGCCTTTTTATGTCCGTTGATTCAGGCGGAATTGTTTATGTTCAGCAAAAGCAAAAAAACTGCGCAAAGGTTCGCGCACGCTTTACGAATCTGCACGAAAAAAAATGATGCCGTCTTTGTCTGCACGAAATGCACGGAAAAACAAAATGCATTGCCCGTCACGGAGGAACCGTATGATGAATCAGGAAAAGAAGAACAGAGAAGCGCTTAAAAATCTTGAGCCGAACGCAATGAAAAAAGAAGCAAACGCAAATATACGCAATCAGTCCGCGGTTTCTGTTGCGGCACTGGCTTTCGGAATGCTTCTGCTCGTTTTTGTCTTTATTTTTTCTAACATTTATATAAAAAAACTTGAGCGGAAAATCCTTCCGATGATTGACGCCGGCTGTCATGCTGCCGAAACGGAGGACTTTTCCGCCGCTCATTCTGCCGGAGAGAGCATTTATCAGCTTCTTATGGATTCGGAACCGACGCTGAAGCTGCTGTTCAGTCACCGTGATATCCTTGAAGTTCAGCTTTATGCCGCTGCAATTGCCGACCTCGGTGCGGACGGCGGACGGGATGAATACATTGAAAACTTTTCCGCAATCAAGAGATGGTTCTCGTTTTTTACGGAAACAAACGACTTTTCCCTGGAAGGCATTTTTTAAGCCGAATCGGCGCCTGTTCCGTACACCGAAATGCGCCCGCAGGATGCAATTATGCCGCAGTACTGTTCGTGTTTTGCCTTATTTCATGCTCAACAGGTATCTGTCTGAAAATATATTTTTAATTTCGGGGCTTGTTTCAAATTTTTTTGCAGGAATTTTCCGTTTCATGTCGTAATGTATAAATGTAAAGGGGAGAAGAGGGTTCGATTTCGGCCGCCTTTCCGCTTTTGAAACTGTATCGGCGAGGACATAATGGCATTTCCGGAGACGTGGCTCAATGAATTGATGAACAGAAACGACATCGTTTCCGTCGTTTCCGAATACACGCGCCTTTCCCCGAAAGGCGGGCGTCTTTGGGGACTCTGTCCTTTTCATCCCGAGCGCGATGCATCGTTCACCGTCAGCCCCGACAAGCAGGTTTTTCATTGCTTCAGCTGTAAAGCCGGCGGGAGCGTGATTCAGTTTATCATGCAGGCCGAAAGCCTTGGTTACGCTGATGCAGTGCGTTTTCTTGCACAGCGGGCGGGCATGGACATGCCGAACGAAATCAACGATGCCAAGCTGCGCGAAGAGAAGGCCCTGCGCGACAGGCTGTATGCAGCAAATCGTGAGGCGGCAATGTTCTATCACCAAGTGCTGCTTTCCGATGCGGGACTTCCGGCGCGGCAGTATCTGCTTAACCGCGGTATAGACGGCAGCACGGCTGTCCGTTTCGGACTCGGTTACTCACCCAATGATTGGGATGAACTTTTTAAACATATGACCTCCGCGGGTTACACGCGCGATGAGCTTATTTCTGCCGGACTTTGCGTCAAAGGACGCAAGGATGAAACAAAAACCTTTGACTTTTTTCACGACAGGCTGATGTTTCCCGTCATTTCCGCAAGCGGACGCGTTCTTGCGTTCGGCGGACGCATCATCGGCAAGGGCGAAGGTGCAAAGTATATGAACACCGGAGACACGCTCATCTATAACAAGCGTCACAATATCTATGCCATCAACCTTATGAAAGGGCGAAAGCTTGATGAGCTTATCATGGTCGAAGGTTATATGGATGTTATCAGCCTTCATCAAGCCGGAATCGACAACGCCGTTGCTTCCCTCGGCACCGCGCTTACAAGCCAGCAGGTGCGCCTCATGGGACGGTTTGCAAAGCGGGTCTGTTATGCCTATGACGGAGATTCGGCGGGGCAGAAAGCAATGCTGCGCGGAGTTGATATTATTGCCCGCGGGGAACTTGAACCGCGCGTCATAGTCATTCCCGGAGGGCTGGATCCGGATGAATTCGTTCGTGCGAACGGAGCCGAAGCATTCCTCAAGCTTAAGGATGCTTCTCTTACGGCCGTTATGTTTAAACTTGAAACAATGGCCAATGCGGTTGACCTTAACACCGCAGACGGACGGCAGAAATACGCCTCCGATGCATGTCGGCTTCTTGCTTCACTTGAGCCGGTGGAGCGCGATCGCTATATCAAAGTTGTTTCCGAAAAAAGCGGCATAGCACGGGAGGTTATCCAAAGCCAATGCGGTGTTGATGCCGAGCGTGCCGAAGACGGCATTGCCCCCGCGACAGCGAAACCCGCATTCGACTCCGTCGGATACAAAAAACCGCAGGTGCTAAAAAAACGCGAAAAGGCGGAGCAGCTTCTGCTTGCCTGTATGCTTGTTTCAAGGCAGGATGCCGCCGCAATCGAACAGCTTGAGAATTTTTCAACAGAACTTTTTTCAACGCCGGGGACGGCAAAGTTTGCCGCCATGCTCACGGAGGCATATAAAACCGCCGAAAAGCCCGATATTCGGCTTCTTCTTGCGGAGTTGAACGGCGATGAAAGCGAGATCGCGGGCGCCGCGGCTGCACTTGCAGAGGACATAACATCTCCGCTTGAATCCGCCGCCGACTGCATTAACTCTATTTTGTACGATAAATACAGTGAGCGCATACGTCAGCTTGCAGTACTTTCCGAAGCGGAAGCCGACAAAGCCAAGCGAGCGGAGCTTTTGCGCGAACAGATGAATCTTATGCTGAAGCTCCGGAAAACCTGATTTAGGGTTCTGCCGAAAATCCGACTGATTCGTTTCCTGCCGAAAATCCTTTTCGGAGTTTGATGCGTGTTCGGCAGATTCGGCGTTGCTTAATTAAACGTATTTAAACAGAAAATATCACAAATCAACCAAGGAGGTTAAAATACATGACAGATGAAACCAAGCTGACTCCCATGCAAAAAGTGGACGAGCTGATTGAACGCGGCAAAAGCAAGGGTGAACTGACCTATAAAGAGGTTATTGACACATTGGGCAATGACGCATTGGATGTTGATCAGATGGAAGTCGTCTATGATCGATTTGAAGATGCGGATATCAACGTTGTTGAAGAAATCGACCCCGTTGAAATCGCCGGTGAGGATGTTACGGAAATTGATCCCAAGCTTGCCGTAACCGAAGGAATCGCAATCGATGACCCCGTGCGCATGTATCTTAAAGAAATCGGCAGAGTGCCGCTTCTGACCTCCGACCAGGAAATTGATATTGCAAAGCGCATGGCGAACGGCGACGAAGAGGCCAAACAGCAGCTTGCGGAAGCGAACCTCAGGCTTGTTGTCAGCGTTGCAAAACGTTATGTCGGCAGAGGGATGCAATTCCTTGACCTGATTCAGGAGGGCAATCTCGGCCTTATCAAGGCGGTTGATAAATTTGATTATCATAAGGGATACAAGTTTTCAACATATGCAACATGGTGGATCCGCCAGGCGATAACGCGCGCAATTGCGGACCAGGCGCGCACTATAAGGATTCCCGTGCACATGGTTGAAACCATCAATAAGCTCGTTCGCGTTAACAGGCAGCTGCTTCAGGAACTCGGCAGAGAGCCCCGTCCCGATGAAATTGCGGAAGAAATGGGCATCAGCGAAGAAAAGGTTCGTGAAATCATAAAAATCGCTCAGGAACCCGTTTCTCTTGAAACGCCAATCGGCGAAGAGGAGGACAGTCATCTCGGAGATTTCATTCCCGATGACGATGCCCCCGCACCCGACAGCATGGCCACATATGCAATGCTTAAAAAGCAGCTCACGGAAGTGCTTGACACGCTCACCCCGCGGGAGGAGAAAGTCGTTCGCCTGCGTTTCGGGCTTGACGACGGCAAAACCCGCACGCTTGAGGATGTCGGCAAGGAATTCAATGTCACCCGTGAGCGTATCCGCCAAATTGAAGCCAAGGCTCTTCGCAAGCTGCGTCATCCCAGCCGCAGCAAGCGCCTTAAAGATTATCTCGACTGATTTCCGATTTCGGTTTTATTCAATCCGCAACGCCGCTGTATGCCCAATTCCGCGGCGCTGCTTTTTCGTTTTCATTATGTGACCTAAGCTGCCGGGAATCGGATGTGCGAATTATGGCCAATTTGTGAATTTTTTATTTTCGGCATTTTCGCCTATTGAAATTTTGTCGATTATCCGTTAAAATACACACTGCCGATGCACGGTTGAAGGCACGGTGCGCAGCCGCCGAAATATTATTGCAGTTTTTTCGGCGTATTTTATTCAAAAAGCGACACGCTGGAGGTGTTTCTTTTATGAAACGTATCATTGGTATCATTCTTTCTTTTGCCACAATCTTCTGTTTGGCAGCCTGTTCCTGTACCGGCGGCGGCAACGCGCCCACGCCGTTCATCGGCAGCATTTCGCCGACCCTTGAGCCGACTGAAACGCCGGATGATAATACCGAGGATCCCGGCTCCACAGAAACGCCCGTTCCGACAACGGACGCTGTTACCGATGTGCCCGAAACACCGGCGCCTACGCCTACCCCTGTGCCGACAGCTGTTCCGTCGCCCTCGCGCAATCCGTATCCTTCCGATGACCCGGTTGAAGCAAAATATGCCGACGCAGGAAAAAAATTCATGCGCAAACTTAAAAAAACCGAGGGCTATGAGGATCTTGACATCAAGGGCAAATACGGTTATCCTTATCTTATCTGCATCAATCGCGCGGGAAACACCGTTACCGTTTATTGCATTGACGAAGAGGGCAACTACACCCGTCCCTATCTTTCCATGGTTTGCTCCGCAGGTTATGCAACACCGCGCGGCATCTTCAAAACCAAGGAACGCTACAGTTGGCACACCCTTATCGGTCCCTGCTACGGGCAGTATGTAACCCGCATTGTTGGCGGCATCCTTTTCCATTCCGTGCCGTATTACACGATTCATAAATACGATTTGGAGTATAAGCAATACAACAAATTGGGCAACCTTGCATCCGCCGGCTGTATCAGGCTTGCCTGCAACGATGCAAAGTGGATTTTTGATAATGTTCCGCACGGCACAACAGTTGTTATATACGATAACTGGAGCAGTGTCGGTCCGCTCGGCAAGCCCACACCCTACAAAGTTAACATCGGTGACATCTTCACCCGCGGTTGGGATCCCACCGATCCCGACAAAGCAAACCCTTGGGGCGATGAATACAAAGCGGGTTCGACCATTCGTTCCGCACTTGCGCAGCGTGATTACGAATACGCCATTGCACACGGGCTTTGGAACGGCACCATCAATCGTCCCGAAAAGCCCACACCGACCCCGGCCATAACGCCGTCGCCGACCCCGACAGTTGAACCGAGTCTGACACCCGAACCCTCCGGTTCTCCCGAGCCGTCGACTTCGCCCGAACCGCCGGATTCACCAACCCCGACTGCAACGCCGAAACCGACTCCGTCGGCCGAAACACCCCCTCCTTCGACCAATCCCTGAGCTGGCTGCCTGCCCGCCGCGCATTCGGATGCGGTATCGATTAACACAAACTACGACCAAAAAGAGATCGCGCAAAGCGGTCTCTTTTTTATTGTATGGAATATGTCGGCTGCTGCCCTTGCAAACATATTCTTTCGGTGGTATAATTGCATTGTGAGTTCGAAACCATCCTCACAGAGGCATATGCCAAAAAAACAAAACTAAGGAGAAAAAAATGAAAAAAATATCTGCCCGGCAGCTTACTACGGCTGCCGCAATTGCTGCGCTGTACACGGTATTGTCTCTTGCATCGAGCTTTATTCCTACCGTGGGCGGCGTATTTCAGTTTCGTGTATCCGAAGCATTGACAATTCTGCCGTATTTTACCCCGGCCGCGATTCCCGGGCTGTTTATCGGCTGCCTGCTGTCCAATTTGATAACAGGCGCATTGCCGTATGATCTTGTTTTCGGCAGCCTTGCAACGCTTATCGGCGCAATCGGAACTTTTGCTCTTCGGAAACTCGGGGAAAACACCTCCCGTACTCTGCCGGGCGGCATGTCCCTTGGTGCATGGCTTGCTCCGTTGCCGCCGATTGCAGCAAACACGATCATCATGCCGTTTGTTATCGCAAAAATATCTGAAACGCCGGAGTCGATTCCGCTGTTCGCGTTCTCCGTCTTCGTCGGCGAAATTGTGTGCTGCGGCGGACTTGGGCTGCTGCTGCTTGCCGCATTGAAGAAACACCCGCAGCTGTTCGGGCACGAATGAACGGTTCGCCCACACATGCGGACTGTGCCGCCTGATTTAAATATATTTTGCATTATCTGCAAAAAAAGCTTGCAAACAATGCATATTCGGGTGTATAATGATTCAGCATCGGGGATGCTGTTACATCGCCGAGAGTTTGTTGTGGAAATCATTTCCACAGATATTTCAGGAGAAAATTATGAAAAAGGACATCCATCCTTCCTACGGCGAAAGCATCGTCCGTTGCGCATGCGGTGAAACCTTCAAGAGCGGTTCCGTAAAGGGCGAACTCAAGGTTGAAATCTGCTCCAAGTGCCACCCCTTCTACACCGGCAAGCAGAAGCTGGTCGACACCAGCGGCCGTGTTGATCGCTTCAAGAAGCGTTACGGCATGAAATAATCGACACTGTTCTTTCCTTTCTACTAATATTAAAACAGCCACCCGTCATTGCGCCGGGCGGCTGTTTTTTTGTTTGTTTTCGTTTTGCCCCGAGGGACTTAAATAACCTTAATGGTGAACTGCGGACAGGCTCTTGCGCAATAACCGCAGAGTGCACATTTTGATTGATCGACAACAGCGCGGCCGTTTTCAATTCTCAAAGCATGGTTATGACATGCAGCAACACACGTTCCGCAGCCTTCGCACCATTCCTGAATCAGCAGCGTGCGGCGCACCTTTGCAAGCTCGGCCGAGAGTTTTTCATCCGGTTTTTCGTCGCTGAACCGACGGCAGTTATATTCAACTTCATTCACGCTCTGCATTCCGATCGCAATTGTGTCAATGCAGTCGTCAAGGTTAAGGATATAATCCAATGCCGCCTCACGTTCGGCAATAAGATGTCCGCCGCCGAGAGGTTTCATTGCAATGATGCCCTGTCCCTGTGCATGTGCGGCGCGAATTTTTGCGAGCATTTCATCGGTCGTGCCGTCTGCAATGCCAAAACCGCGTTTGTTTATAAGCGGAAACAAAACCTGAAGCTCCGGATGCCTCAATGCGCCGTCCATACACGCAATATAATGTGTGGACAATCCGACAGCGCGAATGTAGCCCTTGTTGCGCATTTCAATATAGTATTCCAATGCTTCTCTGTGCCCGCGTATTGTATGTATGCTCTCCTGTTCGTGCATCAGAAAAACATCGATATAATCCCTGCCGATTCCCTCAAGTGCCTTTCGGAGGCTTGCCTCCGCGCCCGCTCTGTCGTAGGCATAGCTTTTTGAGCAAACAACAAGATCCGGCTTCAGCCGCACTGCCTCACGCAGGTGCGGATACGTGCCGTAAATCTCCGCCGTGTCAACAAAATTAACGCCGTGTGAAAAGGCGCATTCAAAAAGCGCCGCTCCCTGTGCCGGCGTTAAATTCCGCTGAAACGGCCCCATTGTGAGCGAACCGAAACAAAGTTTTGAAACATTGATTCCTGTTCTGCCGAGTTCATGATAGATCACAGCGTGTCGTCCCCGTTGTATTGTTCAACATAGGTACGCACAAGCTCTTCAATCAGCTCGTCGCGCTCAAACATGCGGATGAGATACCGCGCATTGTTATAGCTCGTGATATATGTCGGGTCGCCGGAAATAAGGTAGCCGACAATTTGGCTCACCGGGTCATAGCCCTTCTCGCGCATTGAATAATAAACTTTCATCAATACTTCATGCGGAGTTTCCTTTTCGCCCACACGGCTGAATGTAATCGTGTTGCCCGAATCGGCAACGATCTTGTTCTTTTCGTTCATTCTGCATTGCCTCCATTGCCTGTGTGATGATATATGACTATTCTATCACATTTGCAGCAGATTCACAACCCCATTAAGAAAAGAAATCATAAGCGCCCTGTTGATTCCTTCATTGCAAATAAGGGTACAAATTTGACGTTCTTCTCTGTGGACAATCGTCATCAGCATTCAGTTAACCGTTTTTTATGAATGCCTTCATCAGTTTTTGCAAGCCCTTACTTGTATCAAGGTTATATATACCAAATTGCGGCCGAACTATTAAGAAAATATGGCCAATCTGTTAACGATATTTGTAAATATTTCGACATTTGCATTTTCAGGGGTGCAAAACCATTGCATTTTTCAAAACACCTCGCTATAATAGTTATCGGAGCAGGAAACGAGGCTCGTTCCCAACTTCTTAAGGACAGTCAATTAATTTTGACAGAAAGGTTTTAAAAATGAAAAAACACATGATTCATGCTCTCCGCACCCATGCAAAGCGCACACTTGCCGCAGCATTCGCCGCTGCGTTCGCGCTCGGTTCTGCCCTCACTCTTTCGGCTTGCAGCGGCAAGCCCGCAAAGCAGACAGGTTCGAATTCAACCCCCGTTCCGCAAACGGAAGTTCCGACAGTCTCCGCAACGGCAACACCCGCTCCGGCAGAAACGGCCACTCCGTTCATCGACCCGACGGATCCGCCCGCAACACCCGTACCCGTTGTCGGCGAATACACGAAACCCTGCCAAAAGGTCAAGGTTGATTTTCCGGCAACGGACTCAACCCGCGCTTTCAGCGTTACGTTCGACCTGCCGGAGGGCTGGACGGTCAGAAGTGACGAAGGTGTGTACACCGATTCGTCTTATTCCGATTTCGGTTTCAATTTACACGGGCGCAAGCTGCTCTATGATGAAAACGGAAATCTTGCCGGTGCAGTCGGATTTCATTCATACGGTGCCGAGGGGTATGCGGAGTATGGATACCGTGAGGCTTTCGCTCCCTTTGCTTTGGGACACGTCAAATACTTCGACTGGGATAATTATCATTTTGTGGACGGTGATTCTTCAAACTGCAAGAGTGTGTATTCCGTTTCGTATCACGGAATTTCATCCGCTGCATGGATAGACGGCTGGGGTTTTCACCCTTTCTATTGCCCGACCGCAGTTTCATGCTGTGTAACGGGCAATCCCGTGTCCGTTGCCGTTGAGCTTTCCAATACTTACGAGGACTCTGCAAGCCTTTCCAAGCGCGTTGCAGAGAGCATAAGGTTTGAATAACACTGCTTTCGGTCACTTTTATCGATTGTTAAGGAAACACCCCTGCCCGGGTAATGTAATACCCGGCGGGGATGCTTTTGCTTATGCTGATTTATAATCAGTATTGTTTTTTTGATGGTTAAATCAGAACTCAACGTTCACAATATGACCCGGACATCCGCTGCGGGGAACGTTTGCACCGTTGGCTTCATCGGTGTCGATATGCATCGCAAGGGTGAATGAGGGGCTGACGCGAACGACAACATCGCCGAAAATGGTCTTGCGTCCGTCGGTGTTAACAGCAACGCTGACAACATCCTTATCTTTGAGACCCGCTTCCGCCGCATTCTCGGGAGTCATGTGAATATGGCGTTTTGCAATGATAAGGCCTTCCGAAAGCTGAATGCTTCCCTCGGGACCTTCGATTTCGACAGGCGCAGTGCCTGCAAGATCGCCGCTCTCGCGGATGAAGCCCTCTGCACGCAGAGCAACGCTGTCGGTTTTTGAAACTTCAACCTGGGATGCTTTGCGAACGGGTCCAAGGATTGAAACACGCTCAATTTTGCGATCGCCGTTTTTGATGGTGACCTTTTCCTTGCTCAAAAACTGACCGGGCTGGGACAGGGGACGGTCAAAGGTAAGCTCATGACCCTTTCCGAAAAGAGCCTCAACATGTTCCTGAGTCAAATGCACATGACGTGCGGATACTTCAACGATAAAATCCATAGTATTCCTCCTGAATGCCGAAAGGCATGATTATCCGCCTGTTATTTTGCATCAAAATCGGGAAAAAGTAAATACCGAAACGCAAATATAAAATATTTTAAGCAAGCATCTCGGTTTTTTGGCTTCAGGCAAAAGCTGTTTGCCGCCGCACCTCCCGATTCAGCACAAGAAGAGCAAGCATGTTCGGCGCTGCCATGAGATAGTTGAGCGTTTCCCCTGCCGTCCATACAAAGTCCACCTTCATCAATGCACCCGCAAATGTCAAAACCGTGTACAAAATGCAGAAGGGTAACTGCGCTCTTTTGCCGAAAAGATATTTGGCACATTGCATTCCGTAGACCGCCCAGCCGAGCAGGGATGTGTACGCAAACAATAGCATTGAAACCGCAAGAAAAATGCCTGTTGTCCTCTCCGGAAGAACGGTTGAAAACGCTCGCAATGCGATGCTCGTTCCCGAAATTTCTCCGCACGCCTGCAAAGGTATTCCGCTTGCAAGCACAACAAGCGCAGTCATTGTGCACATCACTATCGTGTCCGCAAAAACTTCAAAAATTCCGTACATTCCCTGCTTTACGGGATCGTTCGTGTTTGCGCAGGCATGAGCCATCGGAGCGGAGCCGACCCCCGCTTCGTTTGAATACACTCCGCGCGCCGTGCCGATCCGCAGCGCACGCGCCGCACCGAAGCCCGCCGCGCCGCCGACTGCCTGCTTTATGCCCAAAGCGCCGCTGAAAATATCGCAAAATGCAGGAAGTATGCGGCTGCCGAACCTGCTCAGAACTATGATGCAGATTGCAATATAACCTATCGCCATGAAAGGTACGATGATTTCCGAGGCTTTTCCGATGCGCTGAATTCCGCCGAGTATTACAATGCCCACCAATGCAGCGGTTGCCGCACCCGCAATAATGCAGACAGTTTTTTGTTCCGTTTTCGGCAAAAACAGAAGCACGGCATCATTCACGCTCATTGCGATCGTGTTTGACTGCACAAGCGGCGTTCCGACGGAAGAAGCAAGCAGTCCGAAAAGCGCAAAGCCCGCTGCAAGGGGTTTTGAAACCGATTGCAGAAAGCGGCTTCCCGTGTTGCTTTTTCTGAAGCCTTTTTCTATATAAAGCATTGCACCGCCGCACCACTGTCCTCCGCGCTTTTCGCGATAGCGCAGCGCAAGCACTATCTCACAGAATTTGACGCCCATTCCGACCAGTGCCGCAAGCCACATATAGAATACCGCGCCTGCTCCGCCTATCGCAATCGCGCTTGCAACGCCCGCGATATTCGCCGTTCCGATAGACCCGCCGAGTGCGGAAGAAAGTGCCTGAAACGGCGTCACTCCCGAAGCATCGCTTTTCTGCTTGCGGCGCACATTTTCCGCTGCACGCCTTTGCCCGAGGCCGAGCGCCGTTTTAATTGCACATCCAAGGTGCGTAAACTGAAAGAAATTTATGCGCACGCTCAAAAACAAACCCGCGCACAGCATCAATATTGCAAAAAAAGAAGAAAATCCGTCCATGCTGCATTTTATGCGGCATGAGTGCTGTTTATCATGCAGGACGGGCCGTGTCGAATACGGCTTTTTCATTATTCAATAAATGATTACGGATTTGCGCTGTCGAATTCTTTTTTGTTCTCTTTCACGGAGGAATACGAATCCGCGTTGCTGCAAACGAACTCCATTGAGCACCAAACTTTGCTGATAATGCCGTTTTCCGAACCGAACGATACCTGTACCTGCCGCCTGCTTCGGTTGATTTTTATTATTTTTCCGTTCATATCCTTCAGCGGACCTGCAACGAATTCTATCATGCTGCCGACTTTTACCGCGGAAGACATCTCGATTATGCCGTTGTTTTTCTTTATCCAATCTATAAATTCAAGATCTGTACCGCGAAGAGCGTATTCTCCGTCTCCGTAGCTCAAAAGCTTCAGAACAGCGGAATCCTTCAAAATTCGGTTCCACGCCGGTTCCGTGTCCGCATCAAAAAAAACATAGCCCGGCATCAGCCGCCGAGCCGTTTTTTTGGGCTGCGCCGCACCGCCCGTCCAATGCATAACCGTTGGTGCAATTGCGGGAAAGCCCTCGTTTTTCAACATTTTTATAACCGAGTTCTCCTTGCCGGAACAGCAGAAGAGGCAATAAGTGTTTATCATTGCTGCGTTTTATCCGTTTCGTGTTCAGCTTGTTGGCGGGCTGCATCGGCTTATCGGGCAAAACCTGTATTGCCGTGTGCATCACCCGCTTTATTATAGTCAAAACTCAACCAAAAAGCAACACCGGTCGGAACAAACCGCGCTCACAGCGTGGTAAGCCATGCAATTATTCCGACAATTACTGATGATGTGATTCCGTAAACAAGCACCGGGCCGGCAAGGCTGAACAGCTCCGCTCCGACACCCATCACAAGCCCTTCACGCTTATGTTCCATTGCAGGCGCAACGATCGAGTTTGCAAACCCTGTTATCGGAACGACCGACCCTGCGCCCGCAATTGCACCGAGTTTATCGTAAACCCCGATTCCCGTGAGCAATGCACCTGCGAAAATCAAAACGATCGAAGTGAACGCCGCACGTTCCTGTTCCGCAAGGTTCAATACCGCCGTTCCGAAATCCCCTATAAGCTGCCCGATGCAGCAAATCGCACCGCCTGTCAGAAACGCAAGAATGCATTGGCTGAAGGTTTTGCTTTTCGGAGCTCTTGCGTTCACCGTTTCGCGGTATTTTCGGTGTTCAAGTTTTTCTTCCGGAGTGAGCCTTCGCCCGTGTTTTACCTCATTTGCCATCAGTTTGTTCCTCCTGCATTGCTGCCGCATTGATTATGAACGCGGGCAGTATAGGTTTTGTAGCGGATTTCCCTGTCATTGGTTCCCTGCTTCATGTTTTCATCCGCTCCGAACGCAGGCGGAAATATTGTGTTGGTCATGATGTTTTTTTCGTCAAACGGAATCATTATGCACCTCCGCGCAGACAAAACTTGCACCGCTGAACATGGACTCCGCTTTTTCTTCATACGAGTATGATTGTCCCGCAAAATACGCACCGAAAGCGAGTGCAAGCAGAATCAGAACCGCCGAAATAATGCGCCCCATACGCCCTCTTCCCGCTTTTGTCACTTCGATTGTTTTTTTATCATTCACCGCAGCACCGCTGCCGGCTGAAATACCAAATGTTTTTTTCAAAACACAAACCACCTTTCGCGGGCAACTTTTTTTCATCGCCCTTTGTTTGATTGTATTTTGCGAAAGATGTGAAAAAAATATTCATTATGAAACGCAATGCACCGCCGTATCCGACAGGCAGTGTTCTATTCCTCCGAAACAATGCGGCGCATTCTCAGCAGGGCACGTTTTTCGTATTTTGAAATTGTGCTTTGGCTTAAATCAAGCTTCAATGCGGTTTCTGCCTGCCCGAAATCGCATAAGTAGCGTAGATAAATGATTTTTTGTTCAATCGGCGGAAGTTTGCCCATCAATTTCAGGGCAAGCATATTTGCATTTGACCTCTCCTCAAAGTTTTCCGTTTGCAAGGTATTATTAAAATCATAAAGTTTTGTTTTTTCTTCATCAAGCGAAACGCATACGGAAGGTAACTCGATGCTGTCCGCACGCGAACCTGAGTAATCCGCATTTGAAACTCTATCGCCGCTGTCAATATGCAGCCTTTCGACTGCGCTGCGCGGAAGGCGAATCAAAGTGTTTTCGCGAATAAACCGACGTATTTCGCCCTCGATAAAGCGGAACGCATAGCTTGCAAAAGATACGCCTCGGGTTTTGTCAAAGCTTTTTGCAGCAATTATTAACCCAACCGCACCGGCCTGAACCAGTTCCTCCGGTTCCGCTCCGCGTCCGGAGAAACGCCTTGCAACTGCACGGACAAGCGGCAGGTTTTTCAAAATAAAACCGGCAAATTCATTTTCATCGGCATCGCAGTGAAATACATACTGCGGAGAATTATCCGCCGTGCAATGCTCCCCGCCGTTTTTTTGTTCAAAGTTCATATCAATCCGATGTTCGTGCGTTTATGTTTTGCACATTGATACTCGGACGTATCGCTTTTATTATTCCGTGCGTCTGTTCGATTGTATTCCTGCCGGAAATGCATTCCGAATCATTTTCGCTTTTTTCATCGTGCAAGTCGCTTTTACTGTCCGCAATATCTTTGCAAACTGCCGAATAATCCGGTTCCGAGAAGAATTTTTTAAGCGTGATACGAGTTCCGATATCGCGTCTTGACACAACGTCAACATCATCCATAAACGCTTCCATAACTGCGAAACCCATTCCCGATCTTTCCCCGTCCGCATCGGTCGTGAAAAACGGCTGCCGTGCCTGCTCAATATTCTCAATACCGCAGCCGAAATCCGTAATTGAAATAACCAGCAGTCTTCCGTCCAGCCTGCATTCCATGCGAACCGTGCCTTTCTTTTTTTTGTATCCGTGAACTATCGCATTCGTGACCGCTTCGCTGACGGCGGTTCGCACATCCGCAAGCTCCTCAAGTGTCGGGTCAAGCGGCATAATGAACGCCGCTGCAACGGAACGCGCAAGTGCCTCGTTTTCCGACAGGCTCAAAAATTCGAATTTTACAGTGTTCTTCATGATTCAAGCTCTCCTTTGCCGATATTCCGCAATTGAAAAAATACCCGCCATACGCAATATGCGTTCGACTCTCCTGTTTGCATTGATGATTCTCAGCCGCCCGCCTCCTTTAGACACGACCTTATATCTGCCGAGCACGATCCCGATTCCGGAGCTGTCCATAAACGATACAGATTCAAGATCAAACGTCAGCAATTTATATCCGCCTCTTTCGAGTTCGGCATCAATTGCCTCGCGGATTTGTTTTGAATTGTGGTGATCAATCTCACCTGCAAGTGCAGCAATGAGTTCATCACCGCATTTTTCAATTGTCACATTCATTTTCGCTCATCCTCCATTGTCAATGAACTTTACTCAATTCAAGCCGTTTTTTCGGAAATGGGCCGTGGAACGAACCCTTTTGCGCCCAAAAGCCCGGTCGGTGTGTTCCGGACGGCTTTTCAATCCGTATTTGCCGAATGCCGTCACTTTTCTAATGCCCAATCGTCGATTGCCTTATGTTTATCACTGTTATTCGCAAGCCGCAGTCTTTCCTGCATCGAATCCGGGCGCATTCTGACTTGTTTTGTCTTGTTGCAAAAATCGATAAAATGGGTTATGATAAATGCAGAAATCCGACGGCCGAAAGCGGCATTGCATTAATTCCGCTTTTTGGAAGTCTTGTTTTTGAAGGGAAATCGGTATGGAGCGCATTGTTTTCAACTCCGACGGCAAAAGTATGCAATATGAAATGTTCATCGGAACATCGCTTGACGAATTCGGCATTGAAATTTGCCGTTTCTTGCCCTGCGGCAGAGTGTTTATTCTGACGGACAGCAATGTTGCGCCGCTTTTTCTTGAGGATGTGTCCGCCGCTCTCCGCGCATTCGGGATTGACGTTCTCAGCCTTGTTGTTTCGGCAGGCGAGGAGAATAAGCGGCTTGAAACAGTGCAAAGCATTCTTTCTTTTCTTTTAAAAGGCAATGCCTCCCGTTCGGACGTGCTGCTCTGTTTCGGAGGAGGAGTTATCGGCGATATGGGCGGGTTTGCCGCCTCCGTGTACATGCGCGGGATCAATTTTATCGCAATGCCGACAACCCTTATCGGCATGACCGACAGCTCCGTCGGCGGAAAAACCGGAGTGGATTTCTGCGGTGTCAAAAATGCAGTCGGCAGTTTTCATGCACCCGTGCTTGTTGTTTGCTGCACGGACTTTTTAAAAACCCTGCCTTTGCGCGAGCTGCACTCCGGCATCGGTGAAATAATCAAATACGCCGTTATCGGAGGCGACAGCATACTGAATCTGCTGCAAGGCGGCATTATTAACAACGCTGCGCTTATATCCGCCTGCTGCGAAATTAAACGTAAATTTGTCGAAGAAGATGAATTTGACAACGGCACGCGCCGCATTTTGAACCTTGGACATACATTCGGCCATGTTTTTGAAGCGGCAAGCCGCTTTTCGCTCAGTCACGGTGAAGCTGTCGGACTCGGGCTCGCCGCTGCTGCGGATTTCGGTGAAAAACTCGGTTTCACAAAACGCGGCATCGCTCAAAAAATCATTTCACTGCTTCGTGAGCAGGGCTTGAAAACAAACTATGCGCCCTACTGTACCGAAACTGCCGCCGAACTGCTGCTGCATGACAAAAAGGGCGATCGCAGCGGCATCGATATGGTGTTCATCAAAGAATTCGGACATGTGTTCACGCATCGCGTTTCAACTGAATCCGCAATCGCTTTTCTTAACAGTTTCTGTGTGTTTTGAGGCATTGTGTATGAGCTGCGTTATTGTTTCGGCAAAAAAACTCATCGGCCGCATTGAGCCTCCCCCATACAAAAGCGAAGTGATACGACTTTTGATTCTTGCAGGGCTGTGCGGCATTCGGCCGGCGGAGTTCGTTCATCTTCCGAATAATTGCGGTGAGGATATCAAAAATGCCGTCATTGCCGTGAATGAAGCTTTTTTTAATACCGATGCCGAAAGCGGAAAAGTATCCCCTCTTTCGGTTCATGTCGGAGAATCCGCAACGCTGCTGAGGCTGCTGCTTCCTTCGCTCCTCCGACAGCACTCACAGGTTCGTTTTTTTGCCGGCTCAACCCTTCTTGAGCGAAATTTTGATGAGTTTAAAAGCTGTCTCGGCTGCCGCATCGAACGGCACAGCGAGTTCATCGAATTTACCCGTCGTGCCGAACATCTGCCGCTGTATTCATGCAGCGCAGCGGAGAGTTCACAGTTTGCAAGCGGCATGTTGATCCTGCTTGCGTCGGAAACTATTTTCGGCAGTCAAAACGAGTTTTTCGAACTCGAAATAACGAACCCGTCCTCTCGGCCGTATATTGAACTTACGCTGGATGTTATCCGCCGATTTGGGTGCCGTATTGAACCGAATGACAAGAGCAGGTACCATCTTGCTCACGGAACACTGCGCCCGCCTTTTGGGTTTCCGTCCGCGGCTGTTTATTCATACGACTGCTCCTATGCCGCAAATTTCGTTGCCGCAAACGCTCTCGGGTCGGAAGTTTGTCTTCCTCCGCCGTTGAACGGCGAAAAAAAACAGGCGGATTTTGCGATTCGCAAATTCGTTTTCAAAGACAATATCGATATTTCCAACTCTCCGGATCTGTTTCCGATTCTTTGCATATTGTCCTGCGGCAAAACAGGAAACACGGTTATTACAGGTACTGCCCGCCTTCGCGGAAAAGAAAGCGACCGCGTGAACGCAATGCTTGAATGCATTCGTTCCCTCGGCGGAAGTGCCGAATGCGGCGAAAACAACATCATAATTCACGGAACGGGAACTCTCCGCGGCGGAACGGTTGATTCATTTCATGATCATCGCATCGTGATGGCAGCGGCAATTGCATCACTCATTTGCTCAAACCCCGTTGTGATTCGCGGCTTTAAAGCGGTGAACAAAAGCGCACCGCAGTTTTTTAATGATTTTAAGGCTCTCGGAGGAACAGTGGTTGAATACGTTCGGTAATATTTTTCGTGTTGAAATTTTCGGTGAATCCCACGGTCCCGCTCTCGGCTGCACGCTGGACGGACTTCCCGCGGGTTTTCAGCCCGATCTTGAAGATATCGTCTTTGAGCTTTCACGGCGGCGTCCGCGGCAAAGCATCGAAAGCACCGCACGGCGTGAAGCGGACTCTTTTGAAATTCTTTCGGGTTTTTTCCGCGGCCGATTTACGGGAATGCCGCTGACCGCCGTTTTCCACAATTCCGATGCGAAACCCGCAGATTACTGCGGTACCGCTGCACGTCCGTCCCATGCGGATTATGCAGCAAATCGGAAATACAGCGGGTATAACGATCCGCGCGGCGGCGGTGCATTTTCGGGGCGGCTGACTGCCCCGCTCGTTTTTGCCGGAGCGATTGCAAAGCAGCTTCTCCGTGAACACGGAATCCGAGTTTTCTCGCATGTTCTTCGTATCGGAAACATATCCGATTTGCGGTTTGAACCGTGCATGTGTGAGCAGCCGATGCTTGACCCGTTTTTTCCGCTTGTTGCCCCGAACAGGCGCAGTGCGTTCGAGGAGCTGTTTGAAAAGTCTGCCGCTGACAAAACAAGCCTTGGCGGAATCGTTGAATGTGCCGCATTGCTCGAACCCGAATCGGCATTTTTCGGCGAACCGTTCTTTGACGGTGTTGAAAGCATGATTTCGCATATTGTGTTTTCAATTCCCGGAATTCACGGAATCGAATTCGGTGCGGGGTTCGGTTTTGCGGACCTTGACGGTGCCTCGGCAAACGACCGCATTCTTTCGGGCGGAAAAACAAAAACGAACAATTCCGGCGGAATTAACGGCGGCATTGCAAACGGTATGCCGATCGTGTTCCGTGCCTGTTTCCGCCCCGTTCCGACTGTTATGCGAGAGCAATTGAGCATTGATTTTGTCACGGGTGAGGAAACTGTTCTTACTCCCCGCGGACGTCACGACGTATGCATACTCCCGCGCGGATGTGCCGCCGTCGAGGCTGCCGCCGCAATCGCTCTGCTCGATCTTGTTTTCAGGCAGTAACGAATTCTCTGCACGCCGTAATATCCCTATATGTAAATTATTCGATTTAAGGAGCTTTATTATGAACGAATTGGACGGTTTCCGCGCCGAGATAGACCGAATTGATACCGAACTTGCGCGCCTTTTGGAGCTGCGGTTCGATCTGTGTGAAGAAATCGGGCGATATAAGCGCATGAACGGCTTGCCGATCGAAAACTGCGAACGGGAAAAAGAGCTCGTTGCCGCACGCACGGATGGAATGCTTTCGCATCAAAGCGATGCCGTTGCAGTGTTCCGCATGATAATCCGCAGAGCAAAACGCATTCAAAAAGAAAAGCTTAATCTGTATCTTGTCGGAATGCCCGGAAGCGGAAAATCACGCACGGCGCGACGCCTTGCAAGGGCAATTGAAAAACCCGTTGCCGACACCGATAAACTTATCATCGATAAACAGGGCATGTCAATTGATGAAATCTTTGATACGCACGGCGAGGCCTTCTTCCGCGAGATTGAAAGCGAAACTCTGCTCGGCGTTGCGGAACGCGGCGGACATGTTGTTGCAACCGGAGGCGGAATACTGACTGTTGAGCGAAACATCCCAATAATCAAAGGCAGCGGAATCGTTGTTTTTTTGAACAGGGATATAAGCATACTGCTGAACGCAAAAACCGCCAACCGTCCCTTGATCCGCGGCGGACGCGAAGCCGTGCTCAAACTTTATGCCGAACGTATCGAAACCTACCGCAAATGTGCAGATCTTATTGTTAATCCGGACAGCGCCGGCTGCATCGGGAGAATTCTCGATTATTATAAAAGAATAACCGAATGATTGGCTGCACTGCCGACTGAATTCCGCAATAAAGCAGCGTCCCGAAAATTGCTTGCAAATGCGGGACGCTGTTGATGTATTAATTGCTGCCGCAGCACCTTTCACAGCTGCGCTTTGCAGGCAGATTTACCGTGAATTCAATCAATCCATCCTCTGTATTAACGGCAGAAACGCTTCCCCCGTGAACACGAACTATCTTTTTCACAAGTGCAAGCCCGAGGCCATTGCCTTCACGCTTGTGTGATGTATCTCCCTGATAGAATTTTTCAAAAATGCGCTTCAGCGTTTCACCCGACATCGGCTCTCCCCGATTGGCGATTTTAAAGCTGAGCATGTCATCTTTTTCCTTCAGACTTATGTATATTATTTCTCCTTCCGGACTGAACTTTATTGCATTGTCAATAAGGTTTGACCAAACATTGCCGAGCAGTCCTTCAACCGCACAAAACTCAATGCTGTCCATATCCATTTCAAAGCCGATATTTTTTTTACTCCATTTGTTTTCCAAAAGCAGAATGGATTGGCGAACCTGTTCATCAACGCGATAGCTGCTCAGAGTGAACGGCATTGTCTGGTTTTCAATTTTTGTTATCATCAGGATATTTGAAACCAGCGTTGAAAGGCGGCGCGTACTGACAACAATGCGCTCCGTATATTCACTTCGTGCCTCAGCGGACAAACTTTCATCCTGAAGAAGCATCGCATAGCCTTCAACGGAGCTTAACGGAGTTTTGAATTCATGCGAAACGTTTGAAACAAAATCGTTGCGCAGCGTTTCGACTGCATTCAACTCGTCAATCATATGGTTAAAATCGCTGTATACGCGCCTGATGATTTCAAAATTGCTCTTGGTTTCCAGCTTCACGTCATAGTCCCCGTTCGCAACACGCTGCATTGCTGTGCTTAACGCATTAACCGGGCGCACAATGTTTCCGGAAAGTATCACCGTTATTGCAGTGCCGAGCAGCAGGCTCAAAACTGAAATGCCTGCAAGCACCGTGAATATTCCGACCCGCTGCGCCGTCCATATTCCGAGCCGATAAAGCACGAACGTTAAAGACATTGCGATAATCAGAGTACATGTGAGTATAATAAACACCACAAGCGTGAAATATGTTCGTATTTTTTTCTCATTTTTCAACTGCTGTGCAATATCAATAACATCTGTTTTTTTTCGTTTTGAATTCTGTTTCCCACCGCATGTCTCCGCTTTCTTTTCCGCCGCGCATCCCGATATGCAGTTTTTCTTTATTTCATCATGCTCCATGCCGTTTCACCGCCTTGTAGCCCAATCCGCGTATGGTAATGATTTCAAAATCGTCATTATCTCTGAACCTGTCGCGCAGCCTGTTGATGTGTACGTCAACCGTGCGCGGTTCGGTCTCGCTGTCCAACCCCCATATATCATCCATTAACTGCTGACGGGTGAATATCCTTCCCGGATATGCGGTCAATTTGTACAAAAGCATGAATTCTTTTTGCGGCAGAACCATGCTTTTGCCGTTTGCTGTCACCGTCATTGAGTCGTATTCAAGCACGGTGTTTCCTATTGTCTGCCTTCTGTCGCTGATCATTTGTGCACGCCGCAGCAAAGCGCCCACGCGCAGCACCATTTCGTTAACGTTCACGGGTTTAACCATGTAATCATCCGTTCCCGAAGCAAAGCCTATCTGCATATCAACAAAAGAATCTTTTGCCGTTATCATCAGAATCGGTATCGTAATCCCGCTTTCGCGCAGACTTGAAGCCAGTTCATAACCGTTCATATTCGGCATCATAATATCCGAAATGATTAAATCAACATATTCCTTGTCCAGCACGTCAAGTGCCTCCTTGCCGTCGGAAACACATATTGCCGAATAACCGTGAAGAGTCAGAACACGATAGAACAATTGCCTGAGCTCAATATCATCCTCTGCAATAAGAATTTTAAACATAATTGTCAGCTGCCTCGCTTTCGTTTGAAATAAGCCTGAGAACTCACTTTTGGCGCAGAAACTGCGTGATTCGCGGTTTTTCTGCAAATACAGACTCAAATCAATATTATTTCTGTTACGTTTACAATTACCTTTGTTTTGACGCGGCTTCCCGTCCGCTGCTTCCTGTGCCGTGTGCACTTTCAAGGGGCGTTTTCCCATCGTCAGTATTATTTTAGCACAAAAACATCAAGCGAATATTAATTATCGCCCGATTTTTGAAAAAAAAGAGTGTTTTTTCGGCAGAGACGTCTGCTGTTTTCTTTTTCGACACAATTTGAATATCAACCGCTGTTCACACTTGGTTCACGGAAAGTTTGCGAAGAAGGATTAACATAACATCAGGAAAAGGAGGCAACCGCAATGAAAAGATCTTCCCAAACAGAAAAAAAGGTTTTCAGCTCTGCAAACGGCTTTGAAAAGAGACCGGCCGCCAAGAAAAATTGTGCGGATTACGGTTTTTGCGCCGCGCAGGTTTTTATTGCATTGACCGCAGCCGTATCACTTTTGTTCGCAAAGAAACTCGGCTGGAACCTTCGCGAAAACATGCTTATCTGCATCATGACATCCGTTCTTTTGTTCAGTCCGTGGCTTGCCGAGCATGTTCTCAGGGTTTCATTCCCGCCGATTCTGAAACTGCTGTTTATGCTGTTGATAATGGGCGGACCGATTTTCGGCAAGATATATAAATTTTACTATATAATTCCGTTTTGGGACAAATCGCTGCATGTCTCATCAGGCTTTCTTTTTGCAGTTATTGGCGCGGTGCTGCCGGACGTTTTGGACAGCGGCAACAAAAGCCATTCGCAGGCACTGAAGCTTGTGTCCGCTCTCAGCTTCACACTTGCAATTGCCGCCGTGTGGGAATTCTATGAATACGCCATGGACACGTTTTTCGGAATGGATATGCAGCAGGATACAATTGTGTCCGGCATAAATTCATATCTGTTGGGCAGCGAGAAAGGCGTTGCGGGTTCAATTTCGGATATTCAATCCGTTATTGTCAACGGCGAAGAGCTGAGCATCAACGGCTACCTCGACATCGGGCTTATTGACACAATGCAGGACATGCTTGTTTGCACTCTCGGAGGAATTTGTTATTGCGTATGTTTCATACTTTGTGAGCACGGTGTCAAGCTCCTTGGCAAATTCAACAGTCTGCTTCCGTATCGCAGTTCCGCAATGCCGTGTTTCGACCGCAGCGGCATCTGCTCCGACGAAACCGGACGAACGGATGAAGGATCAAATACATCTGCGGCGTGAGTAATCGGTCGCTCAAAACATACAAAGCTTCGTAATCTCAGTCAAAAAACATTTACACGCAGAGGTTCCGAAGCTTTAATTTTCAATTGCCGGCTCATTTATTAATGATTCATTCTTATTTTAATATTATTCTTATTAATCAAGTTTTTTTGAAATTAGCGTTTCATTCTCTTTCGGCTATTGAAATTTTGGTACTAATGCGGTATAATTAATCCAAATTTGAACATTGCAAGGGTTTGTTTTGCCTCAGTCTCGATGCAAAGCTTCCTTTTCTGTTTATTTTAACTGCAAAACCTTGTTTATTTAATGGCTTTGCCGCGATTTATTGCCGCTTTGCACTTTGCTGCAAGGCATTGAGCGATTCAGCCGGAGGTTCGATTTGATTATTTATCAAAAATCGAAATATTTTTCTGCCGAACAGGCACAAGATAATCTTACAGGGCTTTCCCCCCTGCTTGTTCGTGCGCTCCGTGCAAGAGGTGCCGTCACTCCGGAACAAATTGAAAGATTTCTTCACCCTTCCGCTGAAGATTTTCATGATCCGTTTCTTCTTCCCGATATGGACAAGGCCGTTCAAAGGATACATGCTGCACTTGAGAACGGCGAAAGGATCTGCGTTTTCGGAGATTACGATGTTGACGGTATTTGTTCAACCGCCATGCTCGTTGATTATTTTCATTCAGTCGGTGCAGATGTAGGCTATCATATTCCGTCGCGTCGGGAAGAAGGCTATGGCATGAGCCGCGGTGCAATCGACAAACTGCATTCGTGCGGGGTGAACCTCATAATCACTGTTGACAACGGTATTTCCGCCGCCGATGAAATCAGCTATTGCAGCGAACTCGGCATTGATGTTATTGTGACGGATCATCACATTCCGCCCGAAACCGTCCCGAAATGCACCGCCGTTGTCTGCCACACGGTCAGCAATTCACAGTATCCGAATTCAATCCTCTGCGGTGCGGGCATTGCCTTTAAATTGCTCCACGCACTCGCCGGACTTGAAGCTGCAATGCAATATGTTTCCCTTGCGGGGCTTGCCTCGGTTGCGGACGTTGTTCCGTTGCTTGACGAAAACCGTGTTTTTGTTAAGTTGGGGCTTGATGCGATAAACAGCGGCAATTGCTGCAACGGGCTTTACCGTCTTTTGAACGGTGTTCCCACTGCACGTCGGCCGTATAATGCATGCACTCTCGGCTTTGCTGTTGCCCCGCGGCTTAACGCCTCCGGGCGAATGAGCGATGCTTCACTCGGAGTTGAGCTTTTTCTTTGCCGCGACCCCAATCGTGCCGACGAGATAATCGCCCGCCTTAACAAGCTCAACGAGCTGCGTCAGCAGGATGAAGCAAACATTCTTAACGATGCAATTCGCCGTCTTGAACCCTGCGACCTTTCGGACACAAGAGCAATCGTCCTCCGTTCCGAAACATGGAATGCCGGTGTTATCGGCATTGCCGCTTCACGCATTGCAGAAATGTATCACCGCCCGACGATACTGTTTTCGGAATCCGACGGAATACTCAAGGGTTCTGCGCGATCAATAGACGGAGTCAACATTCATGAGGTGCTTTGTTGCTGCCGTGAATTTTTCGTTCGTTTCGGCGGCCATGCAAAAGCGGCCGGAATAACAATGGAATCCGCATTTTTTGAGGATTTTCGCTTAAAACTCAACGCTTGCCTTAAAACAGGCTATGATGACTCCGTGTTCATCCCGTGCAAACGATACGAATTCGATATTCCGCTTGAGCAGGTCACCAGAGAATTGATTGCCGAACTGACCCGCCTCGCCCCGTTCGGAGAGAGCAACCCTTCCCCCGTCTTCCGCTCCCGCCATGTGGCCGTGAGCAGGCTGCGCCGCTTCGGCAGCGATGCTCAACACACAAAAATGGACGTAAGCCCGAGCATTTCGAGCTCTGCGGCTCCGTTGGATGCAGTTTGGTTTGCCTCGGCCGCAAGTTATTATCGGCTGCTGAATGCTGACACGGTTGATATACTTTATACGCCCGGCATCAATAATTGGAACGGTTTTGACAGCATTCAGCTTCGCGTTGTTTCCGCAAAAGCGGAGCAGCCGCGTGACATCGATGCCTATATTGAAAAAGGTATGCGCTATTTCTGCAACGGCTTGCTTGAAAACCTGTCTTATCGGCTGTCCGAACCGGAGCAGCTCCCGGAAATATGCGAAACAACCCTCGCCGAGCTTTGTTCCCGCTCTATATCCGGTTTGCTTGTGCTTGTTTTTTCTGTTGAATCCGCCAAAAAGATTCTTGACGAAATTCGCAGCAGTCAAATCGGCAATGTTGACATTTGTTACTCTTGCGTTGCGGATTCACCCGTTTGCTGCAACACCGTTTTGCTTGCACCGCAGCTTGCAAATCTGCCTGCATTCGGGTTCAGCAAGGTCGTTTTCTACGACAATCCCCCTTGCAGCGGTGTTTACACGGCGGTTTCACGCCGAATGAGTTCCGCTTCAATGCTTCGGATGCCGTGCACGAACAGCGACTTCGGCAGGGTCGCACTGCATTTTGCCTGCGATCGCGATTTCATGGTTTGCAGCTACAAGCTTGTGCAGTCAATTCTTGCTGCTTCACCCTGTTCGCAGGGGGAGCTTTGCGGCAAGATGTCCAACAAGCTGAACGTTCCTGTTTACTGTGCGCTGTTCGCCGTTCGGGTATTTATCGAGCTTGGCTTTATCGAATTCACTCCGGGCGGTGCACTGCGGAACAGCAGCGAAATTCGGCCTGCGCCGCTGTGCGCCAGCACTTTATATTCCGCTGTCGAACGTTTGCGCACGCGCAATTTCCCGGACTCGGAGCAGGATGATTCCGATGAATAAGTTTTCAGTTTTATGCCGATATAGGCTGACTCGGTTTATTCGGTAAAAACTTCAGTATTTTTCAATAACAGCAAACAAACATTCCCGCTGTATAAGCCGTGCGGGGATGAAACGAAAGGAACAGATTTAACCATGATTATCAACGAAACCGAACTGATTGCAACGATTCGCAGCATTCCCGATTTTCCGAAAGAGGGCATACTCTTCCGCGATATCACCACACTGCTTAAGAATGCCGATGCATACGAAACGCTTGTTGAATCCATTGCCGAGAAGCTTCGCCCGCTTGATGTTGACATCGTTATCGGTCCGGAAGCACGCGGTTTTGTTATCGGCTCCGCCGTTGCATATGCGGTTCATGCAGGTTTTGTTCTTGCCAGAAAACCCGGAAAGCTCCCCTGCGAAGTAAACTCCGTGTCATACGGACTTGAATACGGCTCCGACCGCCTCGAAATTCACAAAGACGCAATTCTTCCGGGGCAGCGCGTTGCAATCGTTGACGACCTGCTTGCAACCGGCGGAACAGCAAAAGCTGTTATCGACCTTGTGGAAAAAATGGGGGCAAAAGTTGTTGCTGCTGATTTTGCAATCGAACTTACCGATCTCGGCGGTGCCGACCTGCTCCGTGATTATAATGTTTACTCAGTTATCAAATACTGATATCAAAGATAACTCTCGCGAATGAATGTTCCCGGCAATGCCCGTTTCGGAACCTTTTGCGAACCTTCTTCCGAGAACTCCGACTCGGCACTTTGCCGATTTGACAGAGCCAACCGTTCGGCGCGGGCCGCGTGCCTGCGCCGAATGCATTTTTTGCTTTTTGAACGGTACCGAACGTTCATTTCTGCAAAATTTATCAAAGGTAAAATTTAGCCAAAGGTGGGTGTGCTATGGACAGATTGACCGCTGCCTTCGAAAAAAAGTTTCCGAAGGAAAAAACCGAATTATTAGTAAAGGCAATTAATTTTGCAAAATCGGTTCATGCTGACCAAAAACGCGAATCGCAGGAACCTTATTATATTCATCCCGAAGCCGTTGCGCTCATTCTGCTCGATATGGACATGGATGCAGACACGGTAATTGCGGGTCTGCTTCATGATACGGTTGAGGATGGGCACGATATCACCGTTGAAAAAATTGCACAGATGTTCGGCAAGGACATTGCCCGAATGGTGGACGGCGTTACCAAGCTGACCAACAGCAATCTTTCCCACATGCTGTCAAAAGAAGACAGACAGGCCGAAAATCTGCGCAAAATGTTCCTTGCAATTGCAAACGATGTTCGCGTTGTTGTTATCAAGCTTGCGGACAGACTGCATAACATGCGCACACTCGGTTATTGTTCAAAGGAAAAGCGTGTTCGCAAAGCACGGGAAACCATGGATGTTTACGCTCCCCTTGCGGACAGGTTCGGAATGGGTGCCATAAAAGTCGAACTTGAGGATTTATCGTTCAGCTATCTGATGCCCGAAGAATGCCGCCGCCTTCAGTCCCTTATCGAACCGAAGCAGGAAGAACGCATGGGACTGCTCAAAAAAGCCATGCACAAGCTTGAAATTGCACTTAAGGATGCCGGAATCAAAGCGGAAGTCAGCGGACGCAGAAAGCATATTTACAGCATCTATCGCAAGCTGAACATAAAAAAAGTCGGACTGAACGAGATTTATGATCTTGTTGCACTTCGCATAATTGTTGATACCGTGCAGGACTGTTACGGTGCGCTCGGCATTGTTCACTCGCTTTGGCGTCCCTTCCCCGGCAGGTTCAAAGATTACATTTCAATGCCGAAAACCAACATGTACCGTTCTTTGCACACGACGCTTTTCAGTGATCTCGGAATGCCGTTTGAGGTGCAGATTCGCACTTGGGAAATGCACCGCACCGCAGAATACGGTATTGCCGCACACTGGATGTATAAAGAGGGCAGAACACGGCAGGATGAGCTGGACACAAAGCTTGCGTGGCTGCGTCAACTTGTTGACTATGATTCCGATGCAAACTCAACAAAGGAATACGTTGACAACGTTCGACACGATTTTTTCTCCGACTATGTTTTTGTTCTGACTCCGAACGGCGAGATTATCGACCTGCCTCTGGGCTCAACGCCCGTTGATTTTGCTTACCGTATTCATTCGAACGTCGGCAACCACACACAGCACGCAAAAGTCAACGGTGCGCTTGTGAAGCTTGACTGCAAGCTTAAAACCCACGATGTTGTTGAAATCATTACGAACCCGCAGGCAACGCCGAGCCGCGACTGGCTTAACTTTGTAAAAACATCCCAAGCCAAAGCAAAAATCAAACAATGGTTCAAAAAGGCGAATCGTGAAGAAAATATTGTCCGCGGCAAAGAAATGCTTGCCGATGCCGCAAGACGACAGGGGCAGAAGCTTGCCGACCTTACGAAGGCCGAATTGTGCAAACCTCTGTTGAAACGCTTCTCCATGAACGAAATGGATGATATTTATGCGGCTATAGGCTACGGCGGAATCACAACCGGGCAGGCATTGCATAAACTGATGGAAGCCCGGCGAAAAGTTCAGCGCGAGGAGGAGCTTGCACGCAAACTTGAAGAGCAGGAACACGCTCCCGCAAAAAGTTTTGACGCAAACGGAAGAGCCGTCATTGTCAAAGGCGAGGCCAACATGGTTGTTCGCTTTGCGCAATGCTGTTCTCCCCTGCCCGGCGATGAAATTTTCGGATATATCACGCGCGGCAGAGGTGTTTCGATTCACAGCAGAAGCTGCCCGAATGCCGCAGCACTGCTTGCCGATGCGGACAGGATAATCGATGTTTCATGGGCGGACGGCGAAAGTGCAAAATTCCCCGTAACAATTCATATCACCGCTTCGGAACGCGTCGGGCTGCTGATGGATATTTCACAGATGCTGATGAACATGAAAATCAACATCAATCTTGTCAACGCAAAGCCTGTTGAGGACGGCACAATGATCGAAGCCACAATGGGGTTTCAGGTCCAAAACGCCGAGCATCTCGACAGCATTATAAAAAATCTTATGAAAATCAACGGTGTAAAATCCGTTTCAAGGGTGAGATCCGTATGAGAGCTGTTGTTCAAAGAGTCCGCCGCGCAAGCGTTTCCGTCGCCGGCGAATGTGTCGGCAAAATCGAAAGAGGGCTGCTTTTGCTTATCGGCATAGAACCTTCCGATGCGCAGAGCGACATTGACTATATCGTTAAAAAATGTACTCAACTCCGCATTTTTGAAGATGCAGACGGCAAGATGAACCTTTCCGCCGGTGAACTCGGGTATGAAATTCTGCTGATCTCACAGTTCACGCTTTTCGGCGATGCCCGTAAAGGCAACCGCCCGAGTTTTATTGCTGCCGCTCGTCCCGAAACGGCGATCCCCGTCTACGAAAAACTCATCGACGCTTTTCGCACTCAGCTGCACACCGAAACGGGCATTTTCGGCGCGGATATGCAGGTTGAGCTTGTCAACGACGGTCCGGTCACGATCCTGCTGGACAGCAAAAAAACGTTTTAATTTCGCTATATTCAGTCTATGTTTAAAAAGGAGAAAAGCCGCATGAAAATTCTTTGTGTCCCAACCGGTCCGCTTTCCGTAAATACCTATATCGTTTTTAACGAATCCGCCGAAACGCCTTCAAATTCCGAAAGGATTCCCTGTGTTGTTATCGATCCGGCGAATTCGCACAAGGTGGTTGAAGTTCTAAATCAAAACAACCTGCACTGCACCCATATTCTGCTGACGCACGGTCATTTTGATCACACAATGGGCGTTGCGGAATTGAAATCGCATGAAAACGCACTTGTTGCAATTCACGAAGCGGATGCGGGCGCACTTGCAGGCGGAAAAGCAAGCCTTGCCTACCTCGGCGGTGCGCTTGTGAAGCCCTGCAAAGTGGACATCATCCTCCACGGCGGCGAATGCTTCACCGCTGCCGGCATTGAATTCAGCGTTCTACACACCCCGGGGCATACCAAGGGCGGCGTATGCTATGTTATCGAAAAAGAACGTGTGATTTTTTCCGGCGACACGCTTTTCCGTCTCAGCGTGGGAAGAACCGATCTTGACGGCGGTGACAATGATGCACTTTACAACTCCCTGCTCCTGCTGACAGGCAGGCTGAAAGGCGATTACCGCGTATTCCCCGGCCACATGGGTGAAACAACCTTGGATTTTGAACGGAAACACAATCCGTATCTGCGCGGCGGCGGAAACCAAGACTATTGACGGAAAATACAGAAAACGCCGCAGCTGCATTAAAGAGGCAAACAATATGTTTTTATTCACAAACAGACAGGATTTTTTTAACGACATATGCGAAGAAATACGGCTTTTTCTGCCCGGAGAGGAGATTGCTCCCGTTTTGTCCCCCGCTGAAATTCACGCAGCGGATGCGGGCGAAAAGACGCTGAGTGTTGTGCTTTCAAACGACGGAACGGATTTTTTTGCCGAAGCCTTCCTTGTTTCGAACGGTCGGGCGCATTCATACTCATGCCGAACGCCCTTTCGCAATGATGATTCAATTATTGAAAAGCGTTTCGCAAAACGCTGCATTAAAATCGCTGTCTTCCGCGCAATGCGAAAGGCATATCCCGATGCGCACCTCCCGTGGGGCTCTCTGACAGGTATACGCCCGACGCGCCTGCTGCGCGAGCTTCAGCACAGCTGCGGTCCTGCCGAAGCCAAAAGCATGATGCTGAACGATTTTGACGTCACGCCGCAGAAATTTGCACTTGCGGAGCGGATAGTTTCCGTTCAGGAACCGATTTTTGCTTCCGTGCGGAAAAACGATGTTGATGTTTATATCGGCATTCCGTTCTGCCGCACACGCTGCCTGTACTGCTCTTTTGCTTCACGGCTCCGCACGGCAAAGACGGACATGCAGCCCTATCTTGCCGCACTGAAGACGGATATTGCAAACGGTGCGCAAATGGTTCGCGAACTCGGGCTGAATATTCGTGCGCTGTATCTCGGCGGCGGAACGCCCACCGTGCTGACCGCGGACGAGCTGCGCGATCTTTTGGATTTTGCAGAGGAGACCTATAATATTGCACCCGGCACGGAGTTCACGGTTGAAGCCGGACGGCCGGATACGATAACAGCTGAAAAGCTTCGCATCATCAAGCAGCGCGGCGCAACGCGCATATCCGTAAATCCGCAAACGATGTGTGATAAAACATTGCATCTTGTCGGCCGCGATCACACATCCGAGGATATCAAGGCGTGTTTCAACCTTGCGCGGGATATCGGTTTTGATTCAATCAACATGGATCTTATCGCCGGTTTGCCGGGCGAAACGGCAGCTGACATGCAGCATTCCGTAAATGCACTCGTTGAGCTTTCTCCGGAGTGTCTGACAGTTCACACGCTTGCAATAAAGCGTTCTTCCCGTCTGCGTGAAAATCTTTCCGAATACGCTCTTCCCGATGTTTCGGAAGTTGAAAAAATGACCGAGATCGGTGCGCTCGGTGCCGAAGAAACGGGTATGCTTCCTTATTATATGTACCGTCAAAAATACATGGCGGGCAACATGGAAAACGTCGGCTATGCAAAACCCGGCAGCATCTGCATCTACAACATCGATATGATGGAGGATTCGCTGAGTATCATTGCTCACGGTGCGGGCGCAATGAACAAACGCGTTTTCCCGAGCGGCGGAAGGATCGAACGCGTCCCGAACCCCAAGGATATTGAAACATATATTTCAAAACTGCAAAAAACCCATGCCGACAGGCTTGCACTCTTTTGCAACGAATAAATGCAGCGGACAGCGTTCCGCATCACCCGAAACCGTCAGATACGGACTATATTCACACCCCAAATTCTCTCAATTCAGTGTTAGTTTTGCCCCTTTCCGGCGCCGCCGTTTTCCGCAGTGCTGCGGCAATGCCTTCGGGCTGCTGCGGTTCATATAAAGTTTGTTTTTTATTTTTAAAATATTCAGGAGGTTTTTCAATGAAGAACATCAAAAAGCTGCTCTCTCTGCTGCTTTGCGGAATCATGCTTTTCGGCATGTTCCCCGCGTCCCTCTTTGCAGCGGGCGGAGACACGGGCGACGGTTCCGGAACCATATCCGAAACGGTCGTTCCCAAAATCACATGGAAGAGAACGTTCGAATACGAGCACCGTCACAAAGACCCGGAGCATCAGCGCACCGACCTCGGCGGTCTTCATGCCGGGGAAAAATCCGGTTATTTTAAGACAGAGGCTACATCATCTTCCGGTGTTTATCAGAACAAACTCGAATGGTCTTGGGCTACAGTTAGTGCTGCGTTAACTGCTGCTGAAACAAACAATGTTTGGGATTACGGCACAGAAAACCAGTATGCGGATCCTACACGGGATTCTATCCCCTTCCCCTATCCAGCAAATACATCCAGCCCTAACCCTATTGGTGACGTCGGCATAGTGCCCTATACGCCCGATCCCACAACGACCGATTCTCCTATAAAGGCCGCAACATGGAATAACAGGACGAATAAAGAATATTCTGTTACTGAGGTAGACGGAACTGCTCTTGAGAGTAGTCAAACTATTCCTGAGGGTTCCATGGATATTGGTTACAGAAAGTCATATACCGTTCGTAAGTTCTATGGTGAATTTGAATGGCCAGAGGGTTATTCCCTTTCCGATTCAATTGAACTTGTTTCAAAGAACGATTCTTATTACAAAGAAATATATGATCATGTTGCGGGCGATCCCGATTTGACCGCTCTCTACGGCGGCAAAAAGGTTTTTGCCACAAATGACGATGTTTACTTCTTTATTTACAAGGCAAGTGACAAGCCTAAGATCAACAGCGATAACTATTCCGATTATCTTGCCTTCTTCTCCGGCACGGCAGGCAAGGGCATTTGGTCTTGGGAAAACGATCAGCCGTACAGTGGGAGCGTTTTTGGTAATATTGGCACAAATTGGAACTGGGGCGAGGAATGGCAAGCAAAAACCCCGGGTCTCTATGGAACGCAGTATGCACTAAAAGCGTTTCATAATTGCATGCCGAACACCGACATTGATGACTTTAATACCAGAGCAGAAGTTTCGGGAAAGCTTAAAAGCGTACTGTCACTTTCCGGCGGATGGTACTCCTTTATCGACGGCAACTCTCTTTCCACCGTTTTGAACAAAAAGTATGCCGAGAGCGGAATCAATGCAGGTGAAAAAGTCTGCATCGAAATGTTCTGCTTTGATATGGACAAGGTCGGCGGTATGGACGAGCTTGAAATCAAGCTCACAAGGCAGAAGCCCACAACTTCAAGCGTTACCGTCAGGTATTGGCTGAACGCAGTCGGTGAAACAACCGACGGAAACTATCTCGGTTCAACCACAATGACCGGTCAGGAAATCGGTTCTCTGATCACGCTTGCAAACGGTACGGATGTTAACCAGCTGGATTATCTGCGCGCAGCCGCAATCACAGCGAATAAAAATAAGGATGTTAACACAGGCGTTCAGATTGAACTGCCGTTTACCGTAACCGAAAAATCCGAAGATAACATCATTAATGTTGTCTATGTTCCGGCAGAAAACAAGGTTGTTCATCTTTGGGCAGGCAGCCTTGAAGTGCCTTACGATGGCAGAGAGCATGTTGTTCATGATGTTAAAATCACTCAGGACGGCTGCAGTGATATCACTGTTCCCGATTCCGAAACGAAAACATCACATCAGCTTGCAGACGGAACGGGAAACAAAGTAACAGATATTACAGCCCAAAGGAAAGAGATTTACCCGGGCATATATGTTGTTGACTTTGCAAGAACGTCTAAGGTTGAAAGTTATTGGGGTGGGCAGCTTAACAATTATTCTATTATATATCACCCCGGTACGTTGAAGATCACCTATGCGCCGCCCGAAAAGACGTTCGTCTATGATTTCGGCGTACAGAACAGCTACAAGCTTACGGCTGTTGAAGAAAAAGCTGTGGGCATCAAGACTGTTGATGAAACCGTAAAGCATGTTGGGTTTAATGACACCGATAAATCCATCCTTTACACTCCGCAGAGCGTAAACAAGGGTGAAACCATTCAGACAAAGCTTGTTTTCACCGGTAATTATATAACCGAAGCAACATCCATCACCTTCCTTCCCGCCACAAATGTTCTTTACGAAGAGAACTTTATGACCAACGGCGGGACGCACGGCGAATGGATAGCCGAAGGCGAAAACAACACCGCGACCGTTGTTAAGGACAACGAAAACAGCGTTTACGGCTATGCCGATGCATACAAAGACTTTGCCTACTACAGCAACGGCGGCGCACTGAAAGCAACGCTCGATTTGAAAGGCGGCAAACGCGCCTACACAACCGATGCCGTTGAATTCAGTTTCAGCGGAACGGGTTTTGACATTATTTCCGAATGCGGCACCGATACGGGACTTATCATTGCCGCCGTTTCCAAGGATGGCAACCCCTTCAAGGTTTATATCGTTGACACCTATTTCTGCGGCGATAACGGTATTGGCGGCAATCCCCCCATTATCACGAGCGGCAGCATCCTTGATTATCAGGTTCCCGTTGTTCGCGCAATGAATCTTGTACGCGCAGATTACAGCGTTCGAATCCTCGGCTACCTCACCAATACTGCCGGTGCGATCGTCGGCCCTGCAAGCCCGACACCTTGGGACGGCGGCGAAACCGGTGCGGAAGGCAGTACGCGCGGAGCGAACGGCATTGACACGAACCGAATCCTGCGCGAAGCGGGACTGAAGGAATTCATCGGCTGCGAAGTCGAAACCTCCTTCATAGACGAAAACAGCGTTCTTAACGGCGGCACGGGCATTGCGGCAAAGAACAGTCCGAACAGGACTTTCGGCAAGCGCGATGCAGCTGCGCAGACAGCAAATGTTTATCTCGATGCGTTCCGCGTTTATAAGCCCCTTGCAGATGAAACGAAGTACGTCAAAAACGAACAGGATCTTGCCTACGCTCCCGTTTATGACTATGTTAAGAACAGTGCGGAATTGACCGGACCTGAAATTCTTGAAAACTCCATGGTCTATGTTGAATATGACGGAGACACCGGCATTGCAAACATCGCGAAATATCAGGATCGCGGTCCTCAGAACGAGGTCTATCTCACCAACGGCAACTATATCGGATTTGCCCTCGAAGGCTACACCGAGGGTGACACCGTTATGATCAGCGCGAAAGCGGTTGCGGGTGAGCCGATTCTCGGTTATCTCAATTCAACTGGTATGGTAAGCCAAGAAATCTACTCCGGCATGAAGATGACCGAAATGTACTATGATGTTACGGCTTACGTACGTCCGTACGACAGCACGAAGTATGTGCTTGTTCTCGGCAATATTGCCGATGCAGCTGCGGGAACAAGATCCATCCTGTCCGTCAGCGGCATTAAGCTTGCAAAAGACATCACCCCCGCCACAAGCACACAGATCGCGGCAGATATCGCAAGCCTTGTTACCCTTGCATATCAGCCCGTTGAAGAACCCGTGTTCACGCCCGAAAGGTTCGAACTCCGCTACAGCGGCCGCGCACTTGCGGGTTGGTTCACAAGTATCAGCGTTAAAACATCCACGGATGTTGACCATGTCAGCGTTTACAGGCTTGCGGACGACGGTTCACTCGTTCCCGTACGCGAGAACATGCGCCCGATGAACAGCCTGTTCACCCATTTCGGCTGGATGGATTATTACGCCTTCAGCCTCACCGTTCGCGCTCCGCGCCGCGGAATGACGGATACATATTACATCTTTGCCTATGATGCAAACGGCGTTGCGAGTGAGCCCGCAATTGCTTCCATCACCGGCAGATAAGGAGAATACCCGTGAAAAAAACCTATGTAAAGCCCGAACTTGATGTTATCGAGTTTGACCTTGGCGAGGCGATCGCCGCGTCGCAGTGCGTTGCGCAAATGTATAACCACGCCAAGGATAACTGCGACCTGCTTCCCCCGTTTGACGATCTCTTTCCCAATATACCTCCCGCAACGCTGTTCGACGACGTATATAAATGCGAACATCCCGTTGAGGACTACTGCTACTTCACCACGAACGACACAATGGTATTTGCGTCCTAACACCACCCACCGACGCGTCTGCGCGCA